>Ga0097691_1001421_pt1 | contig 17689 bp, 14 predicted proteins | sample NGESurdeep072012_8_FD_72858 | JGI IMG/M metagenome (GOLD analysis project Ga0097691, IMG submission 72858) | Arctic peat soil microbial communities from Barrow, Alaska - NGEE Surface sample 210-1 deep-072012 | ecosystem: Environmental > Terrestrial > Soil > Wetlands > Peat ... | reverse complement strand
AGGAACAGCAACCCGGTCACCACCGAGGCCAGGCCCGTGCGCGCGCCCTCGCCGACTCCCGCGGCCGACTCGATGTATGCCGTGTTGCTGCTGACGCCGCTCGCGCCGCCGGCGACGGCGGCCAGCGAGTCGACGATGAGGATCTTCTGGGCGTTGAGCGGGTTGCCCTCCTTGTCGAGCAGGCCTGCCTCGGCGCCGATGGCGACCATCGTGCCCATCGTGTCGAAGAAGTCGGCGAGCATCAGGGTGAACACCAGCAGGATCGCCGACACGGCCCCGATCTTGCCGAAGGAGCCCAGCAGCGAGAAGTGGCCCAGCAGGCCGAAGTCGGGGACGTCGATGATCTGCGAGGGGATCTTCGGGACGTTCAGTCCCCAGCCGGTGGGGTTGACCAGCTTGCCCGTGGCGTCGAGCTGCCCGCCGATCTTGCCAATCGCCTCCACGACGATGGCCAGGAGGGTGGCGCCGATGATGCCGATGAGGATCGCGCCCTTCACCTTCTTGACGAGCATGACGATGATCGCAAGGAGGCCGATGACGAAGACGAGCATCGGCCAGCCGGCCAGGAACCCGCCGACGCCAAGCTCGACCGGCACGGGTCCGGAGGAGGGCTTGCGGATGACGCCGGAGTCGACGAGACCGATGATGGTGATGAACAGGCCGATACCGACGCTGATGGCTGTCTTCAGCTGCGCGGGGATGGCCTGCAGGACTGCCTTGCGGAAGCCCGTGAGAACCAGGACCGTGATGATGGCTCCCTCGAGGACGATCAGCCCCATGGCGTCGGCCCAGGTCATCCCCGGCAGCTTGGCGATGCCGAAGGTCACGAAGGCGTTGAGACCCAGACCCGTCGCCAGGGCAAGTGGAAAGTTGGCCACGATGCCCATGAGCAGGGTCATCACGCCGGCCACCAGGGCCGTCGCCGCAGCAACCATGGCGAGGTTGGGGTGCCCACCGCCGCCGAGGAAGCCGCCGGTGGAGTCGGCCTGGGTGCCGATGATCAGCGGGTTCAGGACGACGATGTAGGCCATCGTGAAGAAGGTGGCGAAGCCGCCGCGGATCTCCCGGGCCGGCGTCGAGCCCCGCGCGGTGATCTGGAAGAACGAGTCGATCGCACCGTGCGAGGTGGGCGCTTGCTTGGGTCTGGTGATCGAGGACATGGCGCACAGCGTAGGACGTCGGCACACAGCACCGGCAGCGTGGTCAGCGCGTAGCATCGTGGTTGCTCTGACGACCACGATCCTTCACCGTGAAGGAGCGCCCTACTCTTGTCCCTGTGAGCCCAGAAGAGCCCCAACCGCTGGCCGTCGACACCACAAGACTGCTCGAGATCGGTATCGCGCTCTGGGGGTTTGCGCTGATGGTCACCTTGTTCGTGCCGGCACTTCATCAGGCCAACAGGAGCTGGTGGCCGTGGGCGTGCGTCGCGGGCATCGTGGGTGGCGCGCTGGCTCTGTTGTACGTCCATCGCGGCCGGGGAAACGCAGCCATGGCACGGCCCCGCCCTGACCCCGGGTGATCCACCCCCGAACCCGCCGGGCTGTTGTCTGGGCTTACCAGCGGTACTCGACGCCGCTCAGGTCCTGGCTGACCTGCCAGAGCCGCGAGGAGAGCCCGGAATCCTGGGCAAGCGCGCTCAGCCGTGCCGGGCCAACGGGCCCGCGACTCTCTCGTAGCCAGCGCGGACCGGTGTACGAGCCGGGCGCGGCCTCGGTCGCTGCATAGAGAACTGGCCTGGCCCCAGAGGCAGCGGACTGGAAGACGACCCGCATCACCCATGGCGCCAAGAGGCGGACCACGGGATTGGCGCCCATGCCCTCGGGGTCCACGGCAAGTCCCGTGGCCGAGATCCCGGGGTGGGCCATGGTCGAGGTGAGGGCTGAGCCATGGGCCGTGGCGCGCCGTTGGAGCTCGGCGCCGAACAGCACGTTGGCCAGCTTGGAGCTGCCGTATGCCCGCTGGCGTCGATAGCGCTGCGGCGGGTTGCCGTCGAGCACGTCGGCACCACCGCTGTGATGGGCCAGGGATGAGACGGTGACCACCCGCGGCGATGCAGCCACCTGCAAGGCCGACAGCAACAGCCCTGTCAGCGCGAAGTGCCCGAGGTGGTTGGTGCCGAACTGGAGCTCAAAACCGTCGCGTGTGCCCTGCCATCGCCGCGGGGTCATGACTCCGGCATTGTTGACCAGCAGGTCCAGCGGGCCCTCCCACGCATCGGCAAAGCGGCGCACCGAAAACGAGGAGGACAGGTCGAGCTCGGCGACGTGGACGTCAATACTCTTGTTGCTGCTGCGGATCCGCTGTGCAGCCTGCTCAGCAGCCGGGAGGTTGCGACACGCCATCGTGACGCGGGCGCCCTGATGGGCGAGCGCGCGAGCGGTCTCGAACCCGATACCCGAGTTGGCACCGGTGACCACGGCGGCCGTTCCGCTCAGGTCAGGGAGGTCGTCCGGAGGGGAGGTCAAGGCCGCGTGCCGGGCGGAAAGCCGGTCTCTTCAGACGACATCGAAGGCGAAGTCGTCCAGAACCGGCTCCTCGGCAGGTTTGGGATCCTCGCGGATCAGGTCGATCTCACTGTGCGCGCCACAACCATGGTCAAGGCTCACGACGCGACCGTCGGAGGGCGACCAGGCGTTGGCGCATACGCCGAAAAAAGATCGAAGTGCACCGGCCATCGGGAAGAAGAAGCCACACGATGAGCAGGGCGCAGGGGCCTGCTCGGCGACCGGCGAGGTGGGTCCGCTCTCCCCGTCATACCACCGCTGGGCAGCGTCCTCTCGGCCCTCGGCGGACAGGACCCGCTTGCGGCCCAGCCCGAGCTCCCACAGGGCAACCGCATCGACGTCCTCGTCGCTGGTGGCCTCTGCGCCCGGCTCCAGACGCTGGTCCTCCTCGATGTAGGGCAGGACGTCGCCGGCTCCCAGGTCGCCGGGCGCCACCCGCTGGTCGTACGGAAGCCACTCGGGTGAGAGCAGCGCACCCTCGCCCGGCACCAGGTTGGTCTCGCAGATCGTGGCCTTCTTGCCGCGAGGGACACGCGCGACCGTGATCGCCCAACGCCACCCCGGGTATGCCGTGGCCGTGCACGAGAAGTAGTGGGTTGCGAGGCGCTCCTCATCCATCACGGCACCAAGGTGTTCACCGACCGTTCCCGGCTCGGCGATGCTCTCGGCGGCCTCACGGGCTTGCTCGACCGCGGCGAACAGGATCGCGTCGGCTTTGATCTTCATCGCCTCAGGCGCCCGTCTCGAGCTGGCTGGCAACTCCGTGGAGCACCTTGGCCACCTTGGCTGCCGTGACCTTGTCGGGGTACTTGCCACGGTGCAGCGTGGTCGAGACGCTGTCGAGGAGCTTGATGACGTCCTCGATGATGACCGTGAGGTCTTCGGGGGACGTTCGGTTCTTGGCTGCAACGGACGCCACGACCGAGGGGGCGGGGTCGAGAACACGAACCGAGAGCGCCTGGGCGCCGCGCCTGCCCTCGACGACGCCGAACTCCACGCGCGTGCCGCCCTTGAGCGTCGTGATGCCCTGGGGCAATGCGTCCGCGTGCAGGAATACGTCAGTGCCCTCGTCGTCGCTGAGAAAACCGAAGCCCTTCTCGGCGTCGTACCACTTGACCTTGCCTGTTGGCACAGCCCACCTCTTGCTCATATGTCGGTCGCTGCCCCACATGCGGGCACGCCACGATGGCGCACGTTGCGCTGACCCCAAGGCTAACCGGTTCCGCCAGGGGTTTTACCAGCCGCCCAGCCGGATGGGCCAAGAACGGTCTCTGGCCCAGGAAAAGCGTTTGAGGACTGTCGGTGGCCTTGGCCATACTGGGGCCGGTGACCTCCCCCGCACGTGACCGCCCGTCCCTGGCGTCGTTCTGGAACGACCTGCCCCGCGATGGCAAGCTCCTGCTGTCCACGGTCGCGGTTGAGACGCTGGGCACGGGGCTGGTGCTGCCGTTCGGATTCATCTACCTGCATGAGGTGCTCGGGTTCACGATCGAGACCGCCGGCAGCCTGCTGGCGGTGCCTGCCATCGTCGGCATGGCCGTCGTCGGGCCGGCCGGAGCGCTCATCGACCGACTCGGTGCGCGACGCATCATCCTCGCCGGCATGACGGCCCAGATGCTCGGCAACGTCCTGCTTGCGTTCTCCTCCACCCCGCTGATGGCCTCGTTGTCCTTGGGTCTGCTCGGTGCCGCGGGCGGCGTCTTCTGGCCCGGCTTCAACGCCATGATCGGCGCAGTGGTGCCATCGGCCATCCGGCAGCGTTACTTCGGGATCAACTTCACGTTGGTCAACCTCGGCATCGGCATCGGGGGGCTGTTGTCGGGGTCCATCGTCGACGTCCATCGACCAGGAACGTTCATCGCCATCTATCTGGGCAACGCGCTCAGCTTCCTGGCGCCTCTGGCTGTGCTTCTCGGGCCGCTTCGGCACGTGAGCGGCAAGGTCGACCGCCCGGTCAACGAGCTGGACGGCTCCCGGGTGCGGACGTCGTACCTGGACGTCCTGCGGGACAAGGCGGTGGTGCCGGTGATCGCGCTGACCTTCCTGTCCGCGTTCGTGGGCTACGCGCAGGCCGAGGCGGGCTTCACTGCCTATGCGCGGCTCGTCGGACAGGTCTCCACGCGAACGATCGGCTATGCCTTCGCCGCCAACACCGCGACCATCGTGCTGCTGCAGCTGCTGGTGCTGCAGCGCATCGAGGGTCGCCGTCGCACGCGCGTCATCCTCGTTCTGTCTGCTCTGTGGGCGGTGTCCTGGCTGATGACCGGCCTCTCCGGCCTGATCCCGGGCAGCTCGGCGGCAGCGGTGCTGATCATCGGCGGCTTCTCGGTGTTCGCGCTCGGCGAGACCCTCCTCCAGCCGACCATCCCGGCGATCACCAACGACCTTTCACCCGATCATCTGCGCGGGCGGTACAACGCCGTGATGGCCGGCGCCTTCCAGCTGGCGGCCGTCACCGGGCCGGTCGTGGCAGGGATCATGCTCGGCGCCCGCTTCAACGCGGCGTTCATCGGCATGCTGATCCTTGGCTGCGCCGTCATGGCCTTCATAGCGCTCGCGGTCGAGCGACGGATACCCGCCCGGGCCAACGGCGTCAGGACTTCGGCTGCGGAGCTCAGCCCGGTGTGACCCCCCACGCGGCCGAGAACTCCTGACCGGGCTCGAGGACAAGCAGGTCGTCGCCCGAGTTGAAGGCGTCCGGCGGACAGGTCATGGGCTCCACCGCGATGCCGCTGGTGCGCCGGTCAACGAGTGGCAGCGAGTCGCCTGTGAAGACCTGCACCCACGGGTACGCCGTGGCGTCCGCCCACACGGTGACCGCGCGGCCGGTCCGCGGGTGGGTGAGAGTGACCCGCCATCGACCGTCGGTATCGGCGACGATGTCGGTGAACGCGGTGTCGAGCGCCGTATCGCCCAGCAGTCTGGCCCTGCGAAAGTCCCGATCGGTGCCCTCCACCGCAGCCAAGTCCTTGGGCAGCAGACGGTCGTCCACCTCAAGGCGAGAACCCGCTGGTATGACGATCCACACCTCGTCCGCACGGTCCTCACCGACGCTGAGGTAGGGGTGCGCACCGAAGCCGAACGGCGCGGCGCCGGCTCCGACGTTGACGGCGCGCGGTGTCACGATCAGGCCCTCGTCGCCCAGTGCGTAGGTGACGAAGAGGTCCAGGCTCCATTCCCAGCCCTGCTGCGGACGCAGCCGGCATACGAGGCTGATCGACTCCTGGGTCTGCGTCAGGACCGACCAGATGGCCCAACGCACCAGACCATGGATCGCGTTGCCACGATCGGGCTCGGAGAGGGCGAGCCGGTGACTCCGGCCGGACGAGGAGTACCTGCCGTCCCGGATCCGGTTGGGCCACGGCATCAGCAGCTGACCACGTCCGCCCGAGCACTTGGCTTCCGGCAGGTATCCGGCAATCACGTCCCGGCGGCCAAAGGTGTAGGCGCGGACGCCGCCACCCACCTGGACGACGACCGCTTCATGATCGCCATGCCGGATGGTCCACTGTTCTCCGCTGGGGAGCACCTGGTTCGGGGTCACGAATACATGGGTTGCGGTCTAGTTGCTCGGCAACGAGCCCACCGTCGCCGGCATCGCAAGCGTGGTGATGGCAACCTTGTCGGAGGCGCGAGCCAGGACGAACGCCTGCCCGCCCTTCGCGAGTGCCGCCCCCCCGGACGTGGTCGCGGCGTTGCGGCCGTAGGTGCCCTCGAAGCCGTCCGTGCTCTTGAGAGTGATCGAGGTGCCGCTCAGCGCGGTGACCTCGCCGCGCTGGAACACCAGTGCCTGGACGGCACCGCCGACGTTCGCGGTCACGTCACCGTGCAGCGCAGTTCCACCCAGCAGGTTCGCGAGCCCGCCGAGCCCCTGGCCCCGACCGCCCGGCAACCCGGGCAGGTTGCGGGGGTTCCTGTTGTTGTTTGTGCCAGGTCCCTGACCCTGACGGTTACCGAATCCGTTGCCGTTGCCGTTGCCGTTGCCCGGGCCGTTCTGGCCGAGGAAGCGGTCGACCTGCCGGTTCCCCAGCAGGTCGACCCGATCGTGGTTACGCAGCACCACCAGGCCCGTGACGCCGATGCCGAGCAGCAGAAGAAGGGCGACGGCAGCAGCAGAGAGGGCAAGGGCCAGGCGCCGACCGGACGTGGAGGTTGCCTGGCGCCATCTGCTCGTGGGGGGCGGGTACACCGGAGCGGGGCCAGCGGTCGGTCCAACCGGCGGGGCACTGTAGGCGGGCGCCATTGGCTGGGTAGGTGGGTTGCCCCCCGCCGGCTCGTTGGACGGTTGGTGAGGCGGCGTGCTGGGCGGCTGCACCGGAGGCTGATCTGACATGAAGTTCCCTTCGCTTAGACCCCAGCATCCCGCACCCACCCGAGAGATGTCAGGGAAACGCCTGAGAGTTGCCTATGAGCCGTGCTTGGCCAGCCCGAGGATCTCCACCGCATCCGCCCGCATCTCCACCTTGCGGATCTTGCCGGTCACGGTCATCGGGAACCCGTCGACGACATGGACGTAGCGCGGCACCTTGTAGTGCGCGAGCCTGCCGTCGCAGAACGTCCGAACACCCTCTGCTGTCAACGGTTCCGAACCCGGGCGCATCACAACCCAGGCCATCAGCTCCTCGCCGTACTTCGGGTCGGGGACACCAATGACCTGGACGTCGGCGATGTCGGGATGGCTGTACAGGAACTCCTCGACCTCGCGTGGATAGACATTCTCACCGCCCCGGATCACCATGTCCTTGATCCGGCCGACGATGGATACATAGCCGCCTTCATCCATCGTCGCCAGGTCGCCGGTGTGCATCCAGCCAGCGGCGTCGATGGCCTCCGCGGTCTTGTCCGGCTCGTTCCAGTAGCCCAACATCACGCTCGGGCCGCGCGTGCAGAGCTCACCGGGCGCTCCCCTGCCGACGACTCGTCCCATGGCCGGGTCCACGACCTTGACCTCGATGTGCGGAATAACCCGTCCCACGGTCTCCGTCCGCCGAGCCAGGTCGTCGTCGACCCGGGTCATGGTCGAGACCGGCGAGGTCTCGGTCATGCCATACGCGATGGCGACCTCCGACATGTTCATCTCGGCTATCACGCGTTTCATCACCTCGACGGGGCACGGCGAGCCGGCCATGATCCCCGTGCGCAGCGAGGACAGGTCATAGGTGGCGAAGTCTGTGAGCCCCAGCTCGGCAATGAACATCGTCGGAACCCCGTAGAGACTCGTACAGCGTTCCTGTTCAACGGCTTTGAGGGTTGCGGCAGGGTCGAACGCCGGAGCTGGGATCACCATGCAGGCCCCGTGGCTCGTGGCCGCGAGGTTGCCCATGACCATGCCGAAGCAGTGGTAGAACGGCACCGGCAGACAGATCCGGTCATGATGGGTGTAGCTCACGAGCTCGCCCACGAAGAAGCCGTTGTTGAGGATGTTGTGGTGGCTCAGCGTCGCCCCCTTGGGGAACCCCGTCGTGCCGGAGGTGTACTGGATGTTGATCGCGTCGTCGGAGTCGAGCGTGGACATCCGCGCGACCAGCTGGTCCATGGAGGCGCCGGCCCCGGCGGCGACCAGCTCGTCCCAGCTGGCCTCGCCGATATAGACGACCTCGCGCAGGTCCGGCCACTGTGACCGCACCTCATCGATCATGGCCCGGTAGTCGGACGTCTTGTGCACAACGGCGCTGACGAGCATGCGCAAGCCCGACTGCCCAAGGACATAGGCGAGCTCGTGACTTCGATAGGCCGGGTTGACGTTGACCAGCACCGCGCCGACCTTGGCCGAGGCGTACTGCAGCACGGTCCACTCAGGACAGTTCGGTGCCCAGATGCCGATCCGGTCGCCGGCTTCAACGCCAACGGCCAGCAGGCCAAGCGCGAGGGCCGTGACGTCGGCATCGAGCTCGAGGTACGTCCAGCGGCGGCCGCTGGGCACGTCGACCATGGCCTCAGCATCGGGGAAACGCGCAACAGTGCGCGCAAGGTTGTCCCCGATCGTGTCACCCAGCAACGGTGTTTCGGAGGTTCCTGAGCCGTAGGACGGGAGCGTTTGAGCGTGCACATTTCCTCCACTTTGCGAGACGTGGTTTGCGCCCATCCTCGCCACCGTCCCTCTGTACGGCAAGCAAGGCCTCGCCAGCCAACTACCGTATGACGGGTGCGCCCTTCCTCGTCCCGACCAGCCTCCGCCCTCAGGAGCCTTGCTGATGACGTCCGGGGTCGAAGTGACGATCAGCTCCAGGAGCTGGTGCGCCGTCGGCCCGACCTGGCCCGGCCTGCGCCCAGCGACCTGACCTCGCTGGCCGCTCGCGCCAGCACGCGCTCCAGCGTCCAGCGGGCCCTTGATGGACTCGACCGGGGGCATCTGGAGGTCCTCGAGGCGCTCGTCGTCAGCGGCGACCCGGTCGACCTCGAGCGGACCACAACACTGCTCGGTCAGCCGGCGATGTCCCTGGATGGGTTCGTCCAGGACCTGTGGGATCGGGCACTTCTCTGGCGCGGCGGCGACGGCCAGCACGTCGTGAGGGCGGCCGCCGAGGTGCTCGGCCCCTATCCGGCCGGCCTCGGACCGACCATCGCCGAGCTGCGCGGCTCCACCCCCGCGTCGTACGCCTCCCCCGAGGCGCTCGATGCCGTCATCGCCACGGCACCCGCGAACGCTCGAAACATCCTGGACAAGCTGACGTGGGGGCCGCCCATCGGCACGTTGTCGCCCGGTGGTCCGCTGGCTGACGTCGGTACGTGGCTGCTGTCCCATCAGCTGATCTGCGCCCTGTCCGCCGACCACGTGGTCCTGCCGCGCGAGGTTGCGCTGCGACTGCGCGGGGACCGGCTTCACCGTCAGATGGCGCTGACCGCCCCCGACCTGAGGGTCGTCGCCCACGAACAGTCCTCGGTGGATGCCGCGGCCGGGGGACAGGCCTCGGAGATGCTCGGGCTCGTGGACGAGATCGCAGCGGACTGGGGGCCTCGTCCCCCTCGAGTTCTGCGGGCCGGCGGCCTCTCTGTGCGCGATCTCAAACACCTGTCCGTGATCCTCGACGTTGATGCGGCACATGCCGCATTCGTTGTCGAGATTGCTTATGCCGCAGACCTGTTGGCCGACGATGCCTCGCTGGAGCCCGTGTGGGCACCAACTCCGGGGTACGACGAGTGGCAGCAGAGGCCATCCGCGCGCCGGTGGGTCCGGCTCGGCAGAGCCTGGCTGGCCTCGGGTCGCGCTCCGCACCTGGTGGGCGCGGCTACCGCCGGTGGAGGGAGCGCCATCAACGCCCTCAGCGCGGATGTCGTCTATCCGCCGGCGCGTCAGCTGCGGGGCGACGTCCTGAGGGAGCTGGCTGCCCTGCCCGAAGGCCAGGCACCCGATCTGGTCGACCTCAGCGATCGCATCCGCTGGCGCAGGCCGATGCGCCGGGCCGAGATCATCGAAGCGGTCACGGCCGCAGTGCTTCGCGAAGCCGAGTGGCTCGGGGTCACGGGGCGCGGCGCGCTCAGCAGCGCCGGGCGCCTGCTCTTCGACCCCGGCGCGGATCCGTCTGCTGCGGAAGAGTCCATCAGCACCCACTTGCCGTCACCCGTCGAGCACGTCCTGCTGCAAGGGGATCTCACCGCTGTCGCGCCGGGTCGCCTCGAAGGGAGCATCGCGCAGTTCATGCGCCTGGTCTCCGACGTTGAGTCACGTGGCGGCGCAACGGTTTACCGTTTCTCCCCGGAGAGTGTCCGTCGGGCCCTGGACGCTGGATGGTCGTCTGCCCAGGTTCTCACCGCGCTGCGGGATGCAAGCCGCACGCCGGTTCCGCAGCCTCTGGAGTACCTCGTGGGCGATGTCGGACGCCGCCACGGACAGACACGGGTGGGCTCGGTCTCGGCATACATCCGCAGCGACAACTCCGCGGTGCTGGACACCATGCTGGCCGACCGTTCCTTGGCGGCGCTACAGCTCAAACGCCTTGCGCCGACGGTCGTCGTATCGGCAGCACACACAACAGTTGTCCTGGAGATGTTGCGCGAGAACGGTTTTGCACCGGTCGCCGAGAAAACGGACGGTGGGGTCATCATCCCCCGCGTCTCGCGGCACCGAACCCCCGCCCGGCGCCAGCCGGCCGCGCCGACACTCGCAGCCGTCGTTGATGACGAGGTGACCGAGACTCTCGTCGCCGCACTTCGCGCAGGAGAGGAGTCGGCGGCATACGAACGCGCGCGCGAGCAGTCCCAGCCCGGACCCCGACTGCCATCCACGGAGCCAGCGGTGGCGCTTGCCCTCCTTCGCGAGGCGTCTGCCGACGGCCTCGGACTCTGGATCGGCTACGCCGATGGCGATGGTCGCGTATCGCGAATTCTGTTCTACCCCAAGCGAATCGAGGGTGGACGCGCATACGGCTCGGTCGAAGGGTCCAATGTCGAACGCGCATTCTCGATCCACCGGATCACCGGCGCAGCGCTCGGCTGAACTGTCAACGCCTGATGCCTACTGATCTTGCAACAGCTCTCCCACAACGGCTTTCGCGCCCGCCTTCTGCAACCGCATGACCACCCGTTCGGCACTGGCCTCGCTGACTCCCGACACCACGACAACGGGGAAATCCGCAGCGAGGTCTCTCGCCGACATGAGGTCGAGCCCGGTCGCCTCCGAGATGATGGCGATGACCAGGATCGGTCTGCCTCCGATCAGCTGAAGAACGACGTGATAGTTCCCCGGCTCGGTGAGCTCGGCAGAGGCTCGGCCCGGCTTGCGGAGGGCGGCCTCAGCGCGACGCAGCAACCAGCCCTTCAACCCTTTGGGTATCGAAGCATCCGTCGCCGTCGGCTCGTTCGACATCGGGCCGTTCGACGTCGGGCCGTTCGACGTCAGCTCGTTCGGCGTGTCCTCAGCCATCGCTGCCCGCGAGCGCCTTGACGGCCCGCGACGGCGACGGCCGGCCCAGGTGCCCGGCCATCCAGACACTGGTCTGCACCAGCGCGCCAAGGTCCACTCCGGTATCGATCCCCAGGCCGTCGAGAGCCCAGACAAGGTCCTCGGTCGCCAGGTTGCCGGTCGCGCTCTTCGCGTAGGGGCAGCCCCCCAGCCCACCCGTTGAGGCGTCGATGACAGTCACTCCGTGCGCGAGGGCTGCCAGGGTGTTTGCGAGCGCCTGTCCATAGGTGTCGTGGAAGTGCACTCCTATGCGATCGGCGCCAATTCCTTTGGCGCCCAACGCATCCAGCAGTCGGTGAACGTGTCCGGTGGTGCCGGTGCCGATGGTGTCTCCCAGGCTGAGCTGGTCACAGCCCATGTCCATCATCCGGGATGCGACGTCCACGACCTGGTCAATGGGGACCTCACCCTCCCAGGGGTCGCCGAAGCACATCGAGACGTATGCACGGACCCACAGATCCTCGGCGCGGGCCCGTTCGACAACGGGCGCGAACATCGCGATGGACTCAGCAACGCTGCGGTTGAGGTTCTTGCGGGCGAAGGTCTCCGTTGCGCTGCCGAAGATCGCGATGGCCTCGACACCCTGTGCCAGTGCCCCGTCCAGACCCCGCTCGTTGGGCACCAGCACTGGTCTGTTGCGACCACGGCCGACCTCACCAAGCAGAGCGAGAAGCGCAGCGGAGTCGGCGAGCTGGGGGACCCACGCGGGTGGCACGAACGATGTCGTCTCGATGGTGTCGAGCCCGGCGGCCACCAGGCGTCGGATGAACTCGGCCTTGACCTCCACCGGGACCACTGCCTTCTCGTTCTGCAGTCCGTCGCGAGGTCCAACTTCGTAGATGGTCACGCGTCCGGGCATACCTGGCTGGGCTTCTCGCTGCGGTCCTCGCATTGGCTCTCCTCCTGCTCGCGGCACCCATCGTCTCAGCACGTGCCCTGGCTTCATGATCGGCTCGGGCCCGCAAGCACCGGCATGTTGATACCTTGTCACCCATGACCCGAGAACGGGTCGGACGATACGGGGAGAGAGAGCATGAGCGAGCCGACCAGCGGCGGCAACCAGGTGTCAGATACCGACGGGCAACCTGAGTCCAACCAGGGCGTGGGCGAAAGCGAGCAGCCCGCCTCGGGATCTGTCTTCAGCGACCCGACTGCACCCGTCTGGGCCGACCCCACTGCGCCCCTGCCTGCTTCGACCGCACCCGAAGGACCATCGGTTTCGACCCAGGACTCGCCGTCGACACCACCGGCCCCGCCTGTCCCCCCGGGCGCGCCATACCCCCCGTTTGGCCAGCAACCAGCCGCTGATCCTCAGCCGCCTCCCCCGCCCGCACCACCCATGACCAACCCCTACGCCCAGCAGCCTCCGACCGACCCCTACGGCCAGTCGCAGTACGGCCAGCCGGCCGGTCAGTACGGTCAGCCGCAGTACGGCCAGCAGTACCCGGCATACGGCCAGTCGCCCTACGCGACCGGCGCAACGGCTCCGAGCAACACGTCAGCGATCATCCTGACCATCGTGTCCGGGGTGTCGATGCTGAGCTCTGCCTTCCTCGTCGGCATCCCCAGTCTCGTCTTCGGCATCATGGCACTGACGTCCAACACCACCGACCCGATCGGCTCGCGCAAGAAGTCCAGGACCGGCTGGATCATCTTCGCTGTCAACGCCGGCGTCGTTGCCCTTCTGGTCATTCTCGCCGTGATCGGGCTTGTCATCCTGGGCACCAGTACCTCCAACGTCAACTCCGGCGCCTGAGCGACGACCTGGTTCGCGGGTGGGAACACGCCCACCCGCGAGGGCGTTGACGAACACACCATGTCGGACGGACCCCTGATCGTTCAGAGCGACAAGACGCTCCTGCTCGAGGTCGACCACCCCGATGCCGAGGCGGCGCGCCGGGCCATCGCGCCCTTTGCCGAGCTCGAGCGCGCGCCCGAGCACGTTCACACCTACCGGCTGACGCCACTGGGCCTGTGGAATGCCCGAGCCGCGGGGCACGACGCGGAGCAGGTCGTCAACGCCCTGATCACCTACAGCCGGTATGCCGTGCCACATGCCCTGCTCGTTGATGTCTCCGACACGATGGACCGTTACGGCCGCCTGACCCTGGAGAAGGATGGTGACCAGCTGATTCTGCGCAGCACCGACCGGCCGGTGCTCGAAGAAGTGTTGCGGCACAAGAGGATCCAGCCGCTTCTGGGCGAGCGGCTGGACGACTCCAGTGTTCTCGTGCACCCCTCGGAGCGCGGTCAGCTCAAGCAGCAGCTGCTCAAGATCGGCTGGCCGGCCGAGGATCTCGCCGGCTATGTCAACGGCGAGGCGCACCCGATCTCGCTGGTCCAGGACGGCTGGGCCCTGCGGCCTTATCAGCAGCAGGCGGTCGACGGCTTCTGGCACGGCGGCTCGGGCGTCGTGGTCCTGCCGTGTGGCGCGGGCAAGACCCTGGTCGGCACCGCCGCCATGGCTCAGGCGTGCGCCACGACGCTGATCCTGGTCACCAACACCGTCGCGGCCCGCCAGTGGCGCGACGAGCTGATCAACCGGACCAGTCTGACCGAGGACGAGATCGGTGAGTACTCCGGCGCCCGCAAGGAGATCCGTCCGGTCACCATCGCGACCTACCAGGTGCTGACGACCAGACGCAAAGGCGTCTACACCCACCTGGACCTGCTGGATGCCCGCGACTGGGGACTGATCATCTACGACGAGGTTCACCTGCTTCCTGCACCGATCTTCCGGATGACCGCCGATCTGCAGGCACGCCGCCGGCTGGGCCTGACGGCAACGCTGGTCCGCGAGGACGGGCGCGAGGCCGACGTCTTCAGCCTGATCGGGCCCAAGCGTTTCGATGCGCCCTGGAAGGACATCGAGGCCCAGGGCTACATCGCACCCGCCGACTGCGTCGAGGTGCGGGTCACCATGCCGGACGCCGAGCGGATGACCTACGCGATGGCTGAGCCCGAGGACCGCTATCGCCTGGCGTCGACGAGCGCCTCCAAGAACCGGATCATCGAGGCGCTGGTCGAGAAGCACGCTGGCGAGCCGACCCTCGTGATCGGCCAGTACCTCGACCAGCTCGACGTGCTGGCTGCCCGGCTGAACGCCGACCTGATCACCGGCGCGACGTCGGTGGTGGAGCGCCAGAAGCTCTTCCAGCAGTTCCGCACAGGCGAGGTCGGGCTCCTGGTGGTCAGCAAGGTCGCCAACTTCTCGATCGACCTGCCCGAGGCGAGCATCGCCATCCAGATTTCGGGGACTTTCGGCTCGCGTCAGGAGGAGGCACAGCGGCTCGGGCGCATCCTGCGACCCAAGGGTGACGGTCGCACGGCCCACTTCTACAGCGTCGTCTCACGCGACACCGTCGACGCAGACTTCGCCGCGCACCGCCAGCGCTTCCTCGCCGAGCAGGGCTACTCCTACCGGATCATCGACGCTGGCGACCTGCTGACCCCGCCCACCCGACCTGACCCCACCACCCCGGGCCTGACTCCACCACCCCGACCTGACTCCACTACCCGGCCTGACCCCATAACCCCGGTCTGACCCCATAACCCCGGTCTGACCCCAACACCCGGGCCTTGCTCAGTTCAGGCCGGTTTCGAGGCGACAAATCGGCGCTCCGACCGGCCTCAACTGAGCAAAGTGGCCTGAAGTGAGCAAGGCACGTCGCGCAGGACATTCACAGCAAACTCCCAGATACGGCATACAGACTTGTGCTCGTGACCACAACCGCGCCCGAGGCCCGCCTCCTCGTCGTCGAGGACGAACCCAACATCCGTGAGCTGCTCGCCACCTCCCTACGGTTTGCGGGGTTCGAAGTTCATGTCGCCGGCGACGGCGCGACGGCGCTCAGACAGGCAGCCGAGCACGAACCCGACCTGGTGGTTCTCGACGTCATGCTCCCGGACATGGACGGCTTCACCGTCACGCGCAAGCTGCGTGGCTCTGGGCGGCTGCTGCCAATCGTCTTCGTCACGGCCCGGGACTCGCTGGAGGACAAGATCAAGGGGCTGACCGTCGGCGGAGACGACTACGTCACCAAGCCGTTCAGCCTCGAGGAGGTCATCGCCCGGATCCGCGCCGTGCTGCGACGGACCAGGGGCGAGCAGGACGACCACGCGACCTTGCGTTTTCACGACGTCGAGCTCGACGAGGACACCCACGAGGTCCGACGCGGCCTGCGGCTCATCGAGGTCTCCCCCACCGAGTTCAAGCTGCTGCGCTACCTCATGCTCAACCCGAACCGGGTGCTGTCCAAGGCACAGATCCTCGACCACGTCTGGGACTATGACTTCCGCGGCCAGTCCGGCATCGTCGAGTCGTACATCTCCTACCTTCGGCGCAAGATCGACGTAGAGGAGCCTGCCCTCATCCAGACCAAACGCGGCGTCGGCTACGTCCTGCGTCTGCCACCAGAGCCTGCGTGAACGGGCCAGAGATGGCCAGCACCGACACCACGTCCCAGCCCTCCGGAGCGAGGTCCCGAGTTGGCTTCCATCTCGGGGCGCTGCCGCTGAGACTGCGGCTCATCGCGCTGCTCGTGCTGTTGCTGCTGGTCGCCCTCACACTCACCAGCATCGCCACGAGCGCCATGATGCGCCGGCAGCTGATGGACAGCACGGATCGGGACCTTCGAGCTGCCGCTCTCCCCACCGCTTCCCAGGTTCTGACCCAGCTTCTCGGCCACAGGGGCGACGTCTTCCCCACCAACTACGCCGTGCGGTTCATGCCCACCGATGGCAGCACGGCTATCGAGGTCAACGCCACGGGCGAGCGGCTGCACCCCAACATCCCGACCCTGCCCCTGAACGACCCACGCGTGCAGAACGGGACGCTCTTCACCGTCCGCTCGACCAACGGTGAGATGCGCTGGCGGGTCATGCCGGGTCAGCTGCGGGATGGATCTGCAACCTTTGCCGTCGCCGTGCCGTTGCGTGGAGTCGATACGACAGTGCAGCGGATGTTGAACTTCGCTATCCTGATTGGCTTGGCCGTTATCGTCAGCTGCGCGATCGTCGGCTGGTACGGCGTACGTCGCGCCTTCCGGCCGCTCACGCAGATCGAGGACACCGCCGCCGGCATCGCGGCGGGCGATCTGACCCGGCGCATCCCTGAGGGGACAGCCAATGACGAGGTCGCGAGCCTGTCCCGTTCGCTGAACGCCATGCTGACGCAGATCGAGCAGTCCTTCGCCGTACGCGAGGCCTCCGAGGAACGAATGAGCCAGTTCGTGGCCGACGCCTCGCACGAGCTGCGAACCCCCCTGGCAGCGGTGAGAGGGTACGCCGAGCTGTTCCGCCAGGGCGCTGTCAGCAAGCCCGAGGACGTGGCAGGGGCGATGCGCCGCATCGAGGACGAGTCGATCCGGATGGGCGGACTGGTCGAGGACCTGCTCCTGCTCACCCGGCTTGACAGACGACGCCCGCTCGAACGCGGATCTGTCGACCTCACGGTGCTCGCCGCCGACGCAGTGCAGGACGCTCGCGCTCTCGACCCCACCCGTCATGTGCGCCTTCTCGGGCTCTCGGGCGACCTGGAGCCAACCACCATCGAGGGTGACGAGGCCAGCCTGCGTCAAGTTGTGACCAATCTCGTTGGTAACGCTGTGAATCACACGCCTCCCGGCACCGACATCGAGATCGCGGTCGGCAGCGTCGCTGGTCGTACCAAGCTCGAGGTTCGCGACCACGGCGAAGGTGTCGATCCCGTCAAGGCACGCAGGGTCTTCGAGCGGTTCTACCGCGGTGACCCGTCACGCGGCCGGGGCAACGGCGGTGGCAACGGTCTGGGCCTGGCCATCGTCGCCGCCATCGTCAGCGCCCACGGTGGTCAGGTGGGCGTGGCTGCCACCCCCGGTGGTGGTGCAACCTTCGTCGTGGACCTGCCCACAGCAAACTCCCAGTCAGCGCCCAGCCTCGTTTGATGCGCGCGGTATTGAGTGGACCTCAACAACACCAAGGAGCTTCCGATGACGCAACAGCCTCCGTTCCAGCCACCACAGCCAGACGAGGGTATGCCGGAGCCCACTGCGACCGAGCCCGCCACGGCGGAACCCTCGGCGACAGACCCAACTGCGGCCGATATCCCGACGACCGAGCCCTGGGCGACAGGCCCAGCTGCGACTGCTCCCACCGCGACCCAGCCCCCGGCGAACGAACGCACCGCGCCGCTCGGGTACGACCAGGCGCACACTGCACCGCTCGGGTACGACGAGTCGCAGGCGCAGCCGCAGCCATTCGGGTACGACCAGACGCAGGAACAGCCGCTCTGGTACAACCAGAC
>Ga0097691_1001420_pt1 | contig 17696 bp, 25 predicted proteins | sample NGESurdeep072012_8_FD_72858 | JGI IMG/M metagenome (GOLD analysis project Ga0097691, IMG submission 72858) | Arctic peat soil microbial communities from Barrow, Alaska - NGEE Surface sample 210-1 deep-072012 | ecosystem: Environmental > Terrestrial > Soil > Wetlands > Peat ... | reverse complement strand
GGTCAGGGCTATGTCGTGCGTGAGGCGTGGGGCTGGATGCACTATGCCTTTTATGTCGGCTTTGTCGGTCTGTTCATCGGGACGTGCATCGTCTTCGTGAACAGCGACGTTCGCTACTTCGCCGGACTGGTCGGGCTGCCGTTCTACTTCTACTTCGGCGACTTCTACCTGTTCTTCAAAGCAGCGATGGATACGTTCTTCTTGGTGCTAGTCGTCGGGGTTACCGCTGCGGCGGCGCGACGAGCGATCGCGAAGCCCGCAGTGCTTGATGGACCGCCCGCGCAGAAAATGCTCGACAACCTCGAGAACCGGCTCGGCTACTGGTATCCGCTCCTGATGCTAGTAGTCGTGGCCATAACGGGCCTGATGCTGGAGGGCGCACGCATCAACGCGACACGCCCGCCGTTTACCGAATGGGCATACATTGGTCGCCAGCTCGCAAGAATCGAGGGCGCCCTGGGGGCAGGCGCGACGTTTCATCGATGGTTGTGGCTGACCCACATGTTACTCGTGTATGGTCTGCTGTTCGCGTTTCCATTCTCGAAGCTCCGCCACTTTCTCATCGGACCGATGAATCTGTTTTTTCGGGACCTTGGCCCGCACGGACGGCTCGTCCCCATTCGGGACTTCGAAACTGCGGAATCGTTCGGTGTCTCGCGGATCGAGCAATATACCTGGAAGCAATTGCTCGATATGGCGGCGTGTCTCGAATGCGGCCGATGCACGATCAACTGTCCGACTGCCACCACGGGGAAGGCGCTCAATCCCAAGTACCTCGTGATCGAGCAGCGCGAGCATCTCCTGGCGACGGCTCTCGCGTTGCTCGCTGCGAAATACGGCGCCAACGGCTCCGGCGGCAGGATCCTTCAAGCGGCGAAGTCGGGGGTCGACATGATCCGCGATGTTGCCACCGAGCAAGCGGTATGGGATTGCACAAATTGCGGATGGTGCGAAGAGGGATGTCCAGTCGGAATCGAACACATCCGAAGGATCGACGATATGCGGCGCCATCTCGTGATGATGGAGAGCCGCTTTCCTCCCGAGGCGGTCGCGGCATTCAGAGGGATCGAGACGCAAGGTAATCCGTGCGGGCTCGCGCATGACAAGCGTAGGCATTCCTCTAATGGCGGAGCTCGGAGATTCGACAGAGCTGGATGTGCTCTATTGGGTAGGCTGCGCCGGTTCTTATGACGACCGTAATCAAAAGGTCAGCCGCGCCTTCGCCAGCCTGATGAAACAGGCAGGCGTAAGGTTCGCCATTCTGGGAACTGAGGAGGCTTGCACCGGCGACCCTGCGCGACGTCTCGGGAACGAATACCTCTATGCAACGATTGCCGCACCAAATATCGAGACTCTCAATCGATACAAGCCGCGGCGCATCGTCACGCAATGCCCGCACTGCTACCACAACCTCAAGAAGGAATATCCAGACTTCGGTGCCAGCGGCTATGAAGTGCTGCACTCCGCGGAATTCATCGAGGAACTGCGGCGCGCAAAGCGGCTCGACTTCAAGAGGCCGTTGCCGCAGCGAATCACCTACCACGACCCGTGTTTCATGGCCCGGCATGATCGAAAATGGTCGGCCGCGCGCACTGTGCTGGGCGCGATCCCAAGCGCGCAGATTTCAGATGTCGCTCAATCGAAGAACCGGACCTATTGCTGCGGAGCCGGAGGAGGCTGCTTTTGGAAAGAGGAAGTCGGAGGAACCCGAATCAACGAGTGCCGATTGAGCCAACTGACCGAGGCCAAGCCGGAAACAATTGCCGTGGGATGCCCATTCTGTCTGACGATGCTCGAAGATGCGGTAAAATCGCGCTCGCTCGGCGTCGGAATTCGAGTTCGCGATCTGTCGGAACTAGTGGCCGAAGCAACGAAACCCTGCACACAAAAAGCGTGAGTCTCCTCTCGATCTCATCCGCCGAAAGTGAGGGAAGCGATGACCGATTCAACATTTGTTCTCAGAATCAAGCGTCAGGATAATCCGAAGAGTTCGCCCTATTGGGAAGAGTTCGAACTCCCATATAAGGCGCATCACAACATCGTGTCGATGCTGATGGAGATTCGGCGCAACCCGGTCAATCGGCAGGCCAAACGGACAATGCCGGTCGTATTCGACGCAAACTGTCTCGAGGAAGTGTGCGGCGCATGCACGATGCTCGTGAATGGCCGCGTCCGACAGGCATGCAGCGCACTAGCGCAAGACCTGCCGCCCATCACCACGCTCGAACCGATGTCGAAATTCCCGCTGATTCGCGATCTCTGGGTCGACCGCTCGATCATGTTCGATTACCTCAAGCGCGCCAAAAGCTGGGTGCCGATTGACGGTACGTACGACCTGGGCCCGGGGCCGCGAATCAGCGCCGAGGTTCAGCAGTTCGCCTACGTATTCTCGCGATGCATGACGTGCGGCTGTTGTCTTGAGGCGTGCCCGCAGGTCAACAGCCATTCGAAATACATGGGCCCGCAGGTCATCGGGCAGGTCTTCCTGATGGGTCAGCATCCGACCAGCGCGATGAATCAGGACGAGCGTCTCGAAGCTCTTATGGGCATCGGTGGACTCATGGATTGCGGGAACTCTCAGAATTGCGACGAGGTGTGCCCGAAGGGAATTCCGCTCACCTATGCGATCGCTTCATTGAACTGGGACGCGACCAAGAAATGGCTTCGGAATATCAGCCGCGAGGAAAAGCTCGCTGTAGAGAAACTGGCCTACAAACTGCCGAAACACTAATGGCGCCGGCTCCTGGTAGAGACACAATCGAGGCTAGGAGAAACGGCACGCTGGCGAGCTTGATTACGCTGCGCGCTGACACTTTGGCGACCTGCGCTCGCGGAGGGCTAGGCGCCACCATCGTTCTTCTGCCAACCGAGCTGCCGCCTTCCGGTTTCCGAAATCATTTGCGGGACCAGGCGGGTCCCACACTACTGCCACGTCCACTTTTTCGACATCCTCTATCTGGCTCTGGATGACTTCACGCACCTGCTCGGTGAGATACGAGTGCATGGGACACGCAGGCGTAGTCACGGTCATCACGATCTTTACACAACGGTCTGCGATCTCCGCGCTGTAGACCAGCCCCAGATCCACGATGTTGACACCAACCTCGGAGGCGACGACTTGATGCAGTGCGCGCAGAACTTCGGCTTCGGTCATGTGCCTTGTTCCTCGTGGAGTGGTGCTTCCAACGAGGCGGAGCGTCGCGCGTTCAGCCTGCGCGACGTCCAATCCGGACGCGCCACACTTCCGGACCTTCTTCGAGGTAGCTCCAGGAGAACTGATTCCTGTGTTCGGCCTCGAACTGATAGTAAAGCGGCTTGGGATCGTGATCGTTGATCAGCACGAACGCCTCACCAGGTTTGAGGCCCTCGAAGCTCTGAAAGATCAGCGTATGACGATCGCGGGGGGCGCTATCCCGAACATCGAGCGACCGGTCCGATGTCGCAGTCTTGCCCTCGGCGTAGTCGGCGTGAATCGCTTCGTGCACGCGCCGCTGCTCTGTCTCGTCGACGTGCGCCTCGATCAGAGGCACGTAGACCCTCTCCTCCTTAGCCAGGTGAAGCTCGAAAATCGCGTCCAGACGCAACGCGAGATCTCGCAGTCGCCCAAGCAGCTGCGCCCGATCGGTATCGCGCGAGGTTTCCAGTTCGTGCGCGGTTTGCTCGATGCGACTGATGTAGCTGGTGATGAATTCGTGATCGATTTCCATCGTCGCTGTGGGCCTACCATGTTGCCGTACGAGCGGGTCGACCATCGGATATAAATGACGCTCCTCGCTGCGCGCATGGGGAAGCACGTCGCCTTTGAGAAAAGCCACAAACGCACGACGTTCCGACTGTTCGTCGCCGCCAACGCCCCGCGCATGGGCGCTCAAGGTTCCCGCCAGTGATCGGTGATGTGTTCGAATCGCATCAGTGAGTTTATTCATGGCATCCTTCTGCTCCAAAGCTCGCCGGAATGTGGTGAGCGCCAAGCTGCGCTCCCGGGTATCTGGGAACATGCAATCCGTCTTGACGATTGCTCCATAAGATGTATTATATATATATCTTTATGAGGGAGTCAACGATTATGCGAACCCGCGGGAAATCATTGGAGCGGACCGGTGAAACAAGCGTGACCGACGGGGCCTTGCGTCTCGACCTCAGTCATAAGTGGTACGTGTCGGCCCGAAACTGTGCGCTCCAAGCGTACGAACCGCTGCCGCCAATCGGCACAATCGAGCTGGTTTCGGATCGCCCACTCACCTTGCTGTTCACAGAATTCCAGCGGATATACCGGCATGGCTTTTATTGGTGGCCTCTCGAAAATGGGCCCGACATTTGGCGAGTGATGCTGGCCAAACCGGCCGTGTGGGCGAAGGATTCATGTGGCTCCTTTCTGAACGCGGACCAGCGAAGGCTGTCTACGCTCTGGCGAGATCTGTTGAAGAACGTCGAGTTGTGCTGCTTCGATCGAATCCGCCGGCGCGCTGCAGAATTCTCGCTCGGCCTTCGCCGGCGCATCCGGCTGGAAAAAGGCATTCTATTCCTGGCCTTTGAGGAACGCGCTAGGTTCGCGCCAGATGTGAGTCCCACCACGCTGATGCGCTTGGAGCATCGTCAAATCGAAAAGGTCCTGGGGCGAATTGACAAACTCACCGAGGCTCACGATTGCGCATCGGCCCTGCAGGCGTTCGATATGGAGGTCGAGCCCGATCCATTGTTCATCAACCACGACCACAAAGAAGAGATGATCCTCGGTCCGGTGATGGACCGCACATTCAGCGCTGAAGAGTCGCGTATGCTTCTGTCAAAGATGCAGTCCTTCGAGGTCTAGACCACATGATACTGTCGTACCACGCAGACCACGCATTGCGAGCGCGAAAATGCGCGCAGAAATCGTAGCGCCCGCTGCGCCATGCACGAAAACACGCAACCTACGATCACCCCTATCGTGATCAGAACGCCGATAATCATTGTCGGCCGTTCGCAGTCCACTTGAAGGCCATATCCTCACATCTCACACAAAAGTGCGCCCTGTGACATCACACACTCGCGCTGGTGACTGATGCTGTTCGTGTTTGCTATCGCTCTGCATGTGCTTGCCGTCGTTCATTGGATCGGCGGTGTCGCTCTGGTAACCACCGTGATCTTGCCGGCTGCCCGTCGCATGGACACGGCGGAGGATCGGTTGCGCATTTTCGACCTGGTCGAGTCTCGTTTCGCACCGCAAGCCAGAATCTCGGTCTTGGTTGTCGGCATTACCGGTTTCTACATGCTCAACCATCTTGACCTCTGGATGGCGATGCTTACGCCGATGGGTTGGTGGCTTGATAGCATGGTGATTCTGTGGACGATCTTCGCCCTCATGCTGTTTATCGTCGAGCCGTTCTTTTTGCATTTCTGGTTCATTCGCGCAGTCCACACACATCCGGAGGCCGCTTTCCGGAGGATGGAGCTTCTTCATTGGGTTTTGCTGATCCTCAGCTTGCTTACCATTGGCGCCGCTGTAGCGGGCACCAATGGTCTGTCTCTTAGCTGAGTTGCTGGACCGACGGCCCTTCTGCTCCACTTGACCAGCTGCAACAAAAGATATATTTAAAATGCCGCTACTGAGGAGAATACGGGTGGCGTCACGAAAGAATTGTTGCCTGGTGCACTCTAGATGGAGCGGAAATCGCTTGCCAAGAAGGTGATCGTCCCAATGGCCGCCCAACTCGTCCTGTTTGATCATCACCTCGTGCGCCTTACTACACGTTGCTCTGTAAAGGGTAACCGTTTGTTGCCATACATCGGTGCGGGAGGGTGTCAATGATGGAGCGCGAGCAACGCTACATACAGGATCCACTCTTTTGGCGCGCCGGTGCGATCGCCGCCACTATCTTCATGTCGATGGTGCTTGCCGCGCTCACCATCGACACGCTGCGGCAAATCACTCCCGGTAGCCCGCGCGTCCCAGCCTACGACGTAATCAACAACTCGGTCGCATACCAATACGATCCGGCGCGCGCCGAGTATGCGCCAAAAATCGGGGGCGAGGAACTTATCTTCGGTCACAAATACTCGCCTAAGGAAGCCGCGGATCTCATTGGTAAGGGCAAGCTCGTCATCCAGAGCCGCGCCTGCATCGATTGTCACACCTTTTTCGGCAACGGCGGATATTACGCTCCCGATCTGACCCGAGCGTGGATGGACCCGGTGTGGAGCATATATGCCGGGCCCAAACGTGCCGACAAGCTTGCCGCGTTCATGATGCATCCGCTGCGCCTGGGCGCGCGTGCGATGCCCGACCTGCATATCCAGCGCGACGAGGCCGAGGCTGCGGTCGCATATCTGAAGTGGATGTCGTCGGTGGACAGCAATGGCTTCCCCGACCGATTCGGCGCCGCGAGCGGACAATAGTCAACGGCACAAAGAAGGAGAGCGCGATGTATCGATCCCAGCGGCTGGGCCTGAAATATCTCACCGCATCGACGGTGATGTTCGGTGCGATGGTGGTCTTCGGCGTGCTCTCCTCGATCTATTACATCTGGCCCGGCTTTCTGTTGAACGTGTTCAATTTCAACAGCGCGAAGATCGTTCACATCGATGGCCTGGTGATCTGGCTGCTGATGGGATTCCTCGGCGCGGTCTATTGGTTCCTTCCGCAGGAACTCGAGCGCGAGGTCGAAGGGATCGCGCTGGCCGAAATCCTCTTCTGGGTCTTCTGCGCGGCGGTCGCCGTGGTGGTGGTGGTGTTTGTGTTCGTGCAATACGGCTCAGCCACCGAAGCGTCGATGTGGTTCATCAACCAGGGCCGCAAGTATGTCGAAGCTCCTCGATGGGCCGCGCTGGGAATCGTGGCGGTGATGGGCGTGTTCGCCTACAACGTGATCGGTACTACCGTCAAGTCGCGCAAGAGTACCGGCATCCTGACCGTATTGATGTTCGACCTGATCCCGCTGGTGGTCCTCTACCTCGATGCCTTTCCTGAAATTCGCAACATGTCCGAGGACCTGTTCTGGTGGTGGTGGCTGGTTCATCTGTGGGTCGAAGCGACCTGGGAAGTACTGATCGGATGCATCATGGCGTGGACCCTGATTCATCTGGTGGGCGCGTCGCGACGGGTGGTCGAGAGCTGGCTCTACGTGGAAGTTGCGTTAGTGCTAGGCACGGGCATCCTCGGGCTCGGCCATCACTATTTCTGGATCGGCACGCCGCGCTACTGGTTCGCAATCGGTGGATTTTTTTCGGCGTTGGAACCGTTACCGCTGCTCGGGATGGTGGTACATGCGGTGTATGACGCGGGGAGCCATCATTTGCGCGCCGCGAATCGTCCGGCCTTCTACTGGACGCTGGCCGAGGCCTTCGGAAATTTCATCGGCGGCGGCGTATGGGGCTTCATGATGACGCTGCCGCAAATCAACCTTTATTCGCATGGCACTCAATGGACGGCGTCGCACGGGCATTTCGCATTCTGGGGCGCCTACGGATGCGGCGTGATCGCGGTGCTCTATCTCGCGCTGGAGAAGAGCCGTGGCCATGACGGTCTCGACGGCAGCGCGTGGAAATGGTCATTCGCACTGCTCAACATCGGGATGCTAGGCATGGTCGGCGCGCTGCTGGTGGCGGGGATGGATCAGGCTTTCTATGAGCGCGCGATCGGTGGCTCGACCTGGGGCGCGTTCCTCGCGATGGAGGGGCGGCCGTGGTTCGTCGAGGGCATGTGGGCGCGCTTCGCCTTCGGGCTCCTGTTCGCATGCGGCTATGCGATGCTGGTGTACGACCTGCTCGCTACGAGACGGCGCGAGGTAGCAGTCAGCGACTCGATGGCGGCGGCAGGATCATGACGCCCGCCCAGATGCTTGCCACCGCGCTGCTGCTGGGCGCCTTCGTCACCGCCGCGGGCGCGTACGGTCTGCTGTACTGCGCGGCGCAGGTCTCGGATCACAAGATGCTCCGGGCGGGCGGCCATTTGAGTTATATGGGTCTGTGCCTGATCGCATTTGCGCTGGTGGCGTTTACGCCGCTGCATATCGGATGGAAAGTGCTGGTGGCGGTGAGTTGCGCAATCTACCTGATGATTCCGCCGGTCACCTGGCGCTACCTCGCGCGGCTTCATCGAGAGGAGAGGATTCGATGATACCCGACCTGATCAGCACACTGATCGCGATCGTGCTGGTATGCGCAACGGTGCTCGACCAGCCGCTGCTCGACTCGCAACACGGACTCCTGCTCGTCGTGGGCATAGCACTCGCAGTGCTGGGAGTCATCGCGAATCGGATGGACTATCTGAAATGGCCCGGCATCGCCATCGCGGCCACCGGCGTAGCGATTCTGATGCTGATCGTGTCCGGACTGTCGTCGGCATCTTCCGAGACTGCATTCTGGGTGGTGTTCTGGAGCGCAAATATCGCCGGACTGATGGCGCTGTGGTCGGCGCTCTATCGCGGACCGCAAGCGTGGTCGAAGACGGCAGAATCATGATCAAACACCACAGCGGCGCGGGGCTGGTTGTGTCGGCGATCGCGGGAAGCTTGCTGATAGCGTCGTTGGCGCTTGCGGAGCAACGCAATTTCACGATCCCGGTTCAGGAAAAAACCATCGATATCGGCGCAGGGCTGAAGTACGATGCCTGGACCTACGGCGGCACTGTGCCGGGACCGGTGTTGCGGGCTCGCCAAGGCGACAAGGTCCACATCCATCTCGTGAATGACATGGAGGTCGCCCACGGCATCGACATTCATGCCGCGGCGATTGCGCCCAGCAAGCATTTCGCTCCGATTCCGGGGAAAACCGACCTCAGCTACGACTTCGTGGCGAACGTTCCCGGCGTCTTTATGTACCATTGCAGCGCGACGCCGATGGTCACCCATATCGCCAACGGAATGTATGGGATGATGATCGTGGATCCCAAAGCCGGATGGTCCAAGGCCCAGGAAGTGACGCTCGAGCAGGGCGAATTCTATGGCGATCCGGACAAGGACGGGATGGTCTCCGGCGACAGCAACCGAATGATGGATGAGCGCCCTGATTTCGTGGTGTTCAACGGCGTCATCGAAAAATATGCCGATCACCCGATCCAGATAAAAGTCGGCCAGCCGGTGCGAATCTTCTTCGTCAATGCGGGCCCCAACCGCACCTCCAGCTTCCACGTCGTCGGCACCGTGTTCAGCTCGGTCTATCGAAGCGGAAACCCCGCCAATATCTTTCATGACGTCCAGACCTTTGAAGTCGGGCCCGGCGATGGCGCCGTGTTCGAGTTCACCGTCCATGAAGCGGGCGACTACCCCTTCCTGGATCATGCCATCGCACGCGCATACAAGGGTGCGATCGGCATGTTCCACGCCGTACCCTGATTGTCGCCAAGGAATTCGATGACGGACGGAGAGGCAATCCGAAGCTTTCTCGAACGCGATCACGCACGCCTCGATCAATTGCTCGCTCGCGCGGGCCGCGATCTCGAGAATATCGATATGGAGGCGTTTGGCGAGTTCCGCCGGGGACTTCTGAAGCACATCGGCATGGAGGAGAAGATTCTTCTCCCTGCGATGCAACGGCTTCGATGCGGTGAACCACTCGCGATCGCAGCCAAGCTGCGGTTGGATCACGGTGCCATCGCGGCGCTGCTAGTGCCCACGCCACGGGGCGCGGTCTTGCGAGCGCTCAAGACGGTGCTGGCGACACACAATCGAATCGAAGAGGGGCCCGACGGTGTTTACGCGGAGTGCGACCGTATAGCTGACACCGAGTCCGAAGCGCTCGTGAGATGCCTCCGCGCCGCGCCGGAAGTGCCTGCGGCGGCCCACGTCGACAGCCCTAAGGTCGAATCGGCTGCGCGCCGCGTACTCGCCCGCGCCGGCTTCGATGCCGCGCTGCTCGACTCCTGATTCGGGCAGAGCAATTCAAGGTTTTCGCGGAACTTACCAAATCTCAAATGCGCATAGTGAGCAGATGCTCTTTCTTTTATGGCCGTCTTCGCCGCCGGATGGGTGCTCGGGTACTGGACGGCGTTGGGAATTGGGGAGCAGGCCACTCGCAATAGTCTAAGCCAGCGGACGGGCTGATGTGCAGGCCGGGAGAATCATGATGGCTGATCCGGGCGGCAAAGAGACGGTCAGCGAACACGAGGAAGAGACCAATCGGCTCTTCAGGAAGTATCTCATCGTCGCCCGCCACGTCGGGCTTTACCAACGGCCATCGCCAGTCCGTCCTTGCCGGGTTTAAGTGGTTCGTATATGCAATCGACCGGACAGACGCTGACGCATCCCGTGTCCAGGCAGTCAATGCAAAGCCTCGTTATGACCCCAGGGCATAAATCGCGCTCCCTTATCGCGCCACCGGCACGCCCACTTGCCACTGGCGTGGCGGCCGGACGGTATCGGCCCACTGCAGGACCCGAGCTGCCACTCGCGCGTGGCGCCATGCGTTCAGCGTTTCCCCAATGCTCTGGTCCGGCAATCGCTCGATCACGATCGAAAGGCCATCGCATCCGAACACTTTCGTGATCAGGGTTTGCGCACAATTGGCACCGGTGCGAGCATCCAGAGCGGTGAGCTCACTCTGGCCGCCCAACTGCGCCAGACTCCGAATTGCTGCAATGGCGTAATCGTGATCGTTCAACAGGCTGAGCGCTTGCTCTCGGCTAAGAACCTCGAGGAGAGCCGGATATAGCGTCTCCTCTTCATATCGGAAATGTGGCCCCCCCAAATCGACGAGGTTGCTTACGAAGAAGTGAACGCCGGGCAGATCGCGGCTGTGAAAAGCCTGAACGAGATCAAACAGCAGATCGCGAATCGTGCGATGTTCGTCCTTGAACACTTCCGCGAACAAAGTTCTTGTTGACATCGCATTTCCCCTTGCGGCTCCTCCGCATTCTTTCAGGGTCGAGCTACCGCTCTCGTGTGGCTGCGAGCCGTGTCAGCCGCATCGCGAATCGCGCGATGCTCGTTGTTGAAGACCGCTCCAAACTCAGTAGTAGCTGACATATAATTCACTCCGTCTGAAATTGCGTGAACGTCCTCGCTGACGTGGTTGATCGTGAAGCGCGGCACGAGCACGACGATTTCCGCCGATGAGTCCTGAACGACTGCCTGACATCCGAGCCGCGAGGTTGCCGTCAGGCCTGACGCCTTGTCGAGCAAATCCTCTTCCTGTTCTGTCGCCTCGGAGAGATTGTCGCGACCGCGTTTCACGACGACGTGGCAGGTCGTACACGCGCAGTTGCCGCCGCACGCGTGCTCCAAATGCGCCCCGTGCCCAAGCAACACGTCGAGGATCGAACCGGGCTTGCCGTCGTGCTGAAACGGCGTCTGTGCGGGATCGAACTCAAGCACGCGCTCTGCCTCTCCGTTCTCGAACACGACCTTGATCGTGGCCATAACGACGCCGCCTGTCCGCAGTGCCTTCCTATTGCGTCTGCCCTTCGCTCGCCGCCATCGCAATTGCCCCGTGGCTCAGCGCCGCGCCGGCACGCATTTCGGCTGCCACGTAGATTGCCTCTGCGATCTCTTCGTCGGTGGCGCCGAGCCGTTTCGCCCCGCGCACATGTCCATCGATGCACCAGGGGCACTGTGTGACATGCGCTACGGCAATCGCGATGAGGTTTTTTACCTTGCTCGAAAGCACGCCGTCCTTGAACACCGCTTCACTGAAGCTGGCGAAGGCCTGCGCGGTTTCTGGTTTCAAATGCCGCATTTTCTGGCGGTGCTTTGCCGCGTCTTTTACATAGAAGTCAGCCATGGTCGTCTCCTTGCGGGCCGTCGGTCTGATGGCTCGCCTGATTGAGTTTGCCGCCGCTAACCGGCGACGCCGACAGCTCTGGACATTGCAGGGCAAAATGAACGATTCCGGTGTCATTCGCGTGGCGAAGAATGCATCCGCTCTTGCGCAGGACCGCGAGCATTCGGCTGTTGTCGCCACGAACGTCCGCTTCAAACTCGGTGATGCCGCTGTCGTGAGCGATGCGGCCAAGGTGTTGAATCAGCAATGGTCCGATGCCTGCGCCTTGATATTCGTCGACCACTGCCAGCGCTATTTCGGCCTGCGAGGGAACATCTTTACGGATGTATCGGCCGACGCCGATGAAACGCTCTCGTCCGTCTTGTGAAATAACCGCCGATAGGCCGACGTGTCGAATGAAGTCGAGCTCCGTGTACCGTGCAAGGTCTTCCGCAGTCAGGCTCCGTTTGTGGCCGAAGAAGCGGAAGTACCGCGCTTCCACACCAAGCCCATCAAAGTATTCGAGCAGGCGCGTCTTGTCGTCGGAACGGATGGCGCGTATGCGGATCACAGTTCCCTTGTCGAGAACTTCGTCGGCGGCATACGCGCGAACGTCGATCATTTGCGATGTGTGATCAGTAGCCATCTCATCTTCCGGCCGACGCACTCGCGGAGCGCAACGAACGCAATTGTCGCTCCGAGTCTCGCGCGCCCTCACGGCGCGCTGATGAATCGATGGCCGACTCGATTACACAAGCTTTTTCGGCCGCATTTTCAAAGAAGTACCCCGAGCCGCCCTGGCCCACGATCGTGAGCAGGTCTCTGCCGCTCAAAACGCGTATGCCGCCGAGGACAGATATCCCACGACTGAAAAATGGCTGCGGCCACAGAGGAGTGGTTGGCCCGGCCATCACGCGAACTCGTGCGGCTCGTGAAAGGCTCAGGAGCTCATCGATCCCGCCCTCGACCAGCGTTGAGCCGGAGAAGACAGCGACGCTCGCATCTTCCAGAGCTTCCGCGGCCCGTTCGGGCGGCACCCACAGGCCTTGTTCTTCGGGCTTCAATGCGTCGCGATGTTTGTCGATCACTTTGAGACCCGCCACGCGGTGATTGAGCTTTTTGATGAATGGGACAAAGGCGCCGACCATCACAACCTTGTCAGCGGGCATGATTTCAACCGCATCGAGCGCATCGAGCTTCTCTCTCATCACACCTTGTGGGAGTCCGTACCGATTGATCGCTGCGGTGGAAAGCGCGCCCAGCGTCGCGATGCCGATCGCTCGTCTGAGCGCGCTCGGCGAGAATGCATACTCCGCCGTCTCCCAAGCCCTAACGCCGATCAGACGGCCTGCCGGTGGCGCTCCCGAGGCGGTCTTCGGGCAACATACCGTGTCACTCAAATCCCGCGGCGTGAAGGCGACTCCGACATCGCCGGTCGAGATCTCGACCGCCGTGTAGAACACTCCAATACGAACATCGGTCACCAGCGGTTCATCGTTGAAGTTGAGATGTAGGTGCGCGAGCCATTCCGCTACCAGATTCATGAGATTCCCCCTGCCGCAGCATCGGTCGAAAGATTGTCGGTCTTACCGTCCCCATGCTCGCGTTGCATACGGAGCCGGATTTCGCTTCCAATCCCCCGCCTTGCGTAGTGGTTGAACGCCATCAGATAAACTTGTTCTTCTCTTCGCAAATGAAGCCCAAACACCGCGTTCAGTTGCGCCAGCAGAGTTTCAAGCTCCCGATGGACTCCCCGGCGTTCCGAGTCTTGTGCGTTTTCGAGCGCTGCTGTCCTTAGGCGCTCACCGATCGAGCCAACCTGGCTCTCCACTAACTGATGATCGATGACCATGGTTGCGGCCACACCAGGGTTCTGCTCGGTGATCCCGTCAACCAAATCGCAAAGGTGATGCTCTTCGCGATGCATGTGCGGTAAGAGTTTGTGCCGCAGAAATCCGCTTAGCTGAAGGCTATAGACCCCCTCGGCATCGGCCACTACGGCTCTGCTCAGAGCGTTGACAGCTCTCAGGATCTTCTGATGACGGTCTTGAATTGTTTCGATCATCTGATTCATCGCGCGATCTCCACTCGGCCTTGGCTCAGGTCCACCCAAGCTGGCGCTTTCCTTTTTCAGAGATCATCTGGGGCGACCATCGCGGATCCCAGACGAGTTCGACGTTGACGTCCTCCACTTCCTCGTGCTGGCTCAGAATCGCGTTGCGCACCTCCTCGGTCAGATACGAATGCATCGGACAGGCCGGGGTCGTCATGGTCATCAGGATGCGCACCTTGTCGCCCACAATCTCAGTGCTATTACACGAGACCCAGATCGACGATGTTGACGCCGACCTCTGGATCGTTGACTCCGCACAAGGCCTGCAGAATCTCCTGTTCGCTTGCCATGGCCATCCTCTGAGCCTAAAGCTCCAACGCCGCTGAATCAGCGGCGCTCTAGTGCGCGCTCCGCCGTCCGATCCGAACCCTCCATACCTCCGGTCCCCGTTCGAGGTAGTTCCATGAAAACTGGCCGGTATGTTTCGCCTCGAACTGGTAGTAGAGCGAACGCGGATCGTGGTCGTTGATCAAAACAAACGCCTCGTTCGGCTTGAGCACCATGAATGTGTCGAAGATGAGCGTGTGACGCTCGCGAGGAACGACGGTACGCACGTCCAGTGGATGATCCGTTGGCATCTTCTTTTCCTCCTCGTACGATTCGTGAATTGCTTCCAGTACTTGACGCTGACGCGTCTCGTGCGGATGTTTTTCGATCAGCGACAGATAGACGCGTTCTTCCTTGGCGAGATGAAGTTCAAAGATCGCGTCCAGCCGTAGCGAGAGTTCCCGCAGCTCACGCAGCAGCCGCGCCTGTTCGCTATCACCCGCACTTTTCAGCCGATGCGTTATTAGCTCAATCTTCGTGACGTAGTCGTTGATGAACTCGTGATCGACCATCATGGTTGCAGTCGGCTTTTCGTGCTCCCGAACGAGTTTATCGACTGTGGCGTAGAGGTGGCGCTCCTCGCCGCGCGCATGAGGCAACAAATCCCCCTTCAGAAACGCCACGAACGCATCGCGCTCGGTCTGTGACTCGCCGCCGCCGACCCCTCGCGCATGCGCCTGTAAGGTCTTAGCCAAAGATTGATTATGGTTTCGGATCGCTTGAGTTAGAGTGCTCATGACCACCTTTCCCTCCCGGCGGTGGCACGCCAAGCCTGTCTGGTAGGCTTGACGGGAGACACCGCTAAGATGCATTCAATATACATCTTCTACGGTGATGGTCAAGAGCAATGCCTTCAGAAAAACGATCAATCAACACGATTGCTGCGGTCAGCATGATTTCCGAACGTCCGGTCCTTGACTTGGGGGAAGTGTCTCGGAATGAACGTGCACGCGCGCTTGAAGCCTTTGAACGCCTGCCACCGGGCGGCTCGTTTGAGATTTCGGCTCACCGCCAGCTCGGGCCGCTTTTTTTCGAATTACAGACTCGCTACGGCCTCGGCTTTCATTGGTGGCCCCGCGAGCCCGGGCCATTCGTGTGGAGCGTGACGCTGGCCAAGCCTTCGCCCGAAGCACAACTGATGGTCGCAAGTGTCATGGCTGCATATCATCTCCACCTGCACGAGCTTTGTCGTGAGTTCGAATTCGCAGTCGGCCGATGCCAAATCGACACCGTCCGCCGCCTGGTGCGCGAACTGTCATTAGGGCTGAGGCGCTGCATCGACCTCGAGGAAATCATGCTGTTCCCGCTGCTCGAGGTTGTCCCCACGCGCGTGGGGTGAACCGCCCGCTGAGGAGCGACAAGTACCTTTCGATTCGAGACATTCGTGGAGGGTCTAGGCGCGAAGTGGGCAGAGGGAATCGAGCCCGTGCCCGAGCGCGAGATCGGGGCCGTGACCGAGATGGACCAGGAGGTCGGGAAGGGCTGGCTTGTGGAGGCCGGCCAAGCCGCGCAACCTCGATTTCGACCACTTATGAAGATCACAAAGAAGCTGTCCATCGCGGCTTTGAAGAACAGATAGAAGTCGCCGAAATAAAAATACAACGGGAGACCGAATAGACCGGCCAGATCCCTGAGGTCGCTGTTCAAAAAAACGATGCTGGTTCCGATGAGGAGCCCAATGAAGCCAACGTATATCGTATAGTGCATCCATCCCCAGGTCTCGCGGATCACATAGCCTTGGCCGATCGCGTCCCGCAGCATGAGCCACGCGCGAAGCAACGGCCGATCCGAGCGATATTCTGGCACGCCTCGCTGGACGCGGCGATACGTAGATGGCGGCGAATACGCACGCGATCAAAAGCGCTGCCAAGAGCGCGTACATCAGAACGATAAACGCTACTGGCACGTTCCAGAGGATTTCGCGAGTGATAGCCTGGGTGCAGTTGGCCTCTCTCCATCACGAGTCCCGCGAGCGTTTTACCGTTCACTACTTCCACGCCCTTTTGTCTATAGAGAGTTGCTACAGAACCGAATAGATCTGCTGGAAAGATACGCGCGCAGATCCCGTCTTCGGGAAAGATCATGATCACGCGCTTGCCGTTCATCTGAAGGGCGGCAGCTATCTCAGAACCGATAAAACCGCCACCGATGACCGCGAACCGACTACCCAACTCAGCGAGGGTGCGGAGTTCGTAATAGTCGGCGAGTGTTCGGAAGTAGATTATTGAGTCGTCTCCGAACGGAAGCCGTCGGGGCGCTCCGCCCGTGGCTAGGAGAAGCTTCTCGTATGAATGGCTGGCTCCCTTGTCATCGACGACACACTTCTGCGTCGCATCGATTCCCTCAACTGTGGTCTGGATGTGGATGGTCACACCAGCAACGCGCTCGGTATCTCGCCAGACGCTTTCGAGTCGGCTGTTTTTCCACAGTCCCTTCGTGAGCGGCGGCCGGTTGTACGGGTTGCAAGGTTCGGAACCGATGACCCCGATAGAGCCGAGCGGATCTATCTCGCGGATGCCCCGGAGCGCCGCATCAGCGGCCATCCCGCCGCCCACAATTAAATATTTGTACGCGGGCATGTGCGTTACGCTCCTGATAGGGAATTTTTTGCCCTCATTGGATTGACGGAGGTTCTTGAAATTCCGATCAAACGAGTAGCGGATCGCACTCCGCACTTCTTCCTGCCAAGACCATTGAGCAGGTGTTTGCCGCGGCCTCCGGAAATTCGTTTGAGCGCGGTACGCAACGCAGAAAAATCAATATCGAACGCTCCGCATAACTGGACAAAGCTAAAAACGCCATCTTCGTCGGAAGACATCCATCGCCATGCCTCCTCGAAGCAACGTCGCTGCTCCGGAGTTCGTGGATGCTGGTTGATCAGGCAACAGGCGATCCCGTCCAGCAGAACTGCGAACATGAGGGCACGCTCTCCCTCTAGAACGCGCTGACGAGCAACCAGGTCGTAGTACTGATCGCGATACAGTGGCGAACCGTCAGCGTGTTCTGACCTGTCCCAAGAACTTCCCATAACCTATAGTTGTCGAGTCAGAAATTCCCCAACTGTGGAAAAAGCTCTACAGTTTCTTTCGTGCGGCGATGAGCAGCTTCGGCAATTCCGCCTCTTTCGCATTGCGGCACTCCCTGCTGATGTCAGGTGTGCAACTGCTGTGCCCTCTATAGACGCGAGCATTTGGGGGAGGGGGTGGACTGGTTCCGGGGAAAAAGTAGCTGCCGGATGTCAAATCCTTCCGCGCACACTAGCGCCGTGCTCTTGCACAATGTCGACAGGCCGACATTTATTGTTCGACAATAGCGAGCGGATCGGGTCCAGCGCCTATTGGCTACGAAGACCTCGCCTCGTAGAGAACATCACAGCTAAGAATCGCGGCTGCAACGTGGCGCTCTTTTTGCTTAGGTTTGTCGGGGTCTGCCTGCTGGGAGGCTTTAAGACCCTCGAGACGCTGAATCGCGTATTGCTTAAAGCTCTGGCGACAAGTGGAAAAAACCCACATTTTGAGAGACGAAACCGGCAGACTGCAGAACCCAACCGAGCCAGGGCGGAGCGTTGGATCCGAAGGGA
>Ga0097691_1001418_pt1 | contig 17712 bp, 20 predicted proteins | sample NGESurdeep072012_8_FD_72858 | JGI IMG/M metagenome (GOLD analysis project Ga0097691, IMG submission 72858) | Arctic peat soil microbial communities from Barrow, Alaska - NGEE Surface sample 210-1 deep-072012 | ecosystem: Environmental > Terrestrial > Soil > Wetlands > Peat ... | reverse complement strand
AGACAGTAGGGTTTTCATAAGGTTGCGAACTTGGACTGTCACTGACATTATCCATGGCGCCCTACCTTACTGGGAATCACTTCGGAATTTGCCGTTTAAGGCGATCGGCTAAACGAGAGGAGCGCACCTTGGACCTACAGAAAATCTTGTCAGAGTTGAAGGCAGAAAGGGATCGGATTAACCGGGCTATCGAGGCGCTGGACGGAATAGCGTCGTCATCGGCTGTTACGAAGAAGCGTGCAGGCGGCGCGCGAGCAACGGGTCGGCGGCGCGGCGGAATTACGCCGGAGGGCAGAAGGCGTTTGTCGGAGGCCATGAAAAAGCGCTGGGTGGAGCGCAGGAAGAAACGCTCCTAGCGGCTCTACCTCCCAACAAATAGGCGCGGATCATCAGGCGACGGACTCTACCTCATTTCGGCTGAGTTTTCGGGGTGCGGGCCAACCACGAGGGAGCGCCTCTGGTTTGCGGTTGCTGACGGAATACCTTCGAGCTGAAAGCATCCTTGCCGATATTCGTGGCGGTTTGCTTGAGCTCGGGTAAATTAGTCCGCGTGCCTCGCATTTGATAAAGGACTCGCATGAGTCTGCCCGATCGAATATTCGGCTTCCTCCTCGACTGGAGCATGAGCTCGAAAGTAATCGCCCGCGAGCGGCCACCAGCCCTGAAAGACGCGCACGGCGACGTTCTCGAACTTGGATTCGGCACCGGGCTGAATCTTCCTTATTTTCCGGCTGCAGTGAAGCGGCTCACTGTGGTCGATCCTGAAGACCTTATGCCGAAACGAGTCGCGCAGCGTATCGCCGCCGCCCGCTTTCCGGTCGAACGCGCCAAGCTCAGCGCCGAGCACCTGCCGTTCGAGGACAGCAAGTTCGACTGCGCAGTGAGCACGTTCACCTTGTGCACGATACCCGATGCGACGGCGGCGCTGCGCGAGGTGCGCCGGGTGCTCAAGTCTGGAGGATCGTTCCTGTTCCTCGAGCATGGCCTCAGCGATGAACCCTCTGTCGCGAAGTGGCAGCGGCGACTGGATCCGATTCAGCGCGTGCTCGGCCGCGGATGCCATCTTACCAGGCGCATAGATCAGCTTGTCTCCGACGCCGGACTCGAGATCACGCGACTCGACCGCTATGTGATTGCCGGGATACCGAAGACCCATTCCACAATGTATCGCGGCACCGCGCTGGCCAGAAAATAGCCTCCGGCCCCGCAGGCGTTGCTGCGTTCGGCTACACGGGGATCATCATCGTTTACCTTGCCAAGCGGACGAGTCGGGAATACGCTGCTGATCGTGAGAACGCTGGCCGCATCGCTTTTGGCCGTGGTGGTTATTCTTCAGGGCAGCCTGATCTGCAACGCTGCTCAAATCCGAGGGACACAGTCTGTAGCGTGCTTCGCGCCGACCTGCACCCATAACGAGAGCGCCAGTCACCGGCAGTGCTGCAAATCTCTGCCGCATCCGGTGGACCTTGAGGTCAGTCGAAGTCAGCCGAATCGCGACTCCGATTTCTTTTTCACCGCTATGATGCGTTGCCCGGTGAGACTTGGGTTCACGCTCAAGCCCGTCAAGTGCTTGACCGTCACCCCCGAGAGGCCCTCACCGTTGGTGCCCCTCGACGTTCTCTGCTCGCTTCAGATCTGATCGATTCTGAACAGGTTGCCGGATGTTGTCGCGCGTCTACCGCGTGTGCAGGCTTGCGCGCGAGATCGTCAATGCTCATGGAACTTGGGGCTCTTAGCGCCACCGAAAATCCGCCAGGACAAGAAGCGACAATGAAGAGGATCGATATCATGAAACTGCACAAAAACGTGATGGTGTTCGTAGCGGGGCTTATACTACTGGCTGCGGCCGCCCTGCCCACGATTCGGGCAGGTGCACAGCAGGCAGTCGTCACAGACGGCAACTTGGAGCAGATGATAAGAAACGCGAAGACGCCTGCAGACCACGAGGCGATCGCCGCGTACTACGAGCAGGAGGCTGCAGAAACGAAGAAAAAAGCTGACCTTCATCGACGGGCGGCAGAGGGTTATCGGAAGATGAACATTGCGAAGCCTGTGGGTATGGCCAACATGTGCGACGGGATAGCCGCGATGTGGGACAAAATTGCGGCCGACAACTCAAAGCTTGCGGAGGCGCACCAGGAGATGGCCAAGAAAGCGGGTGCCCAGACCGGACAGTAAACGATGTGGACAGGGCGGCGTGCCGGTGGATGACGGTGCCGCCATTGCGAGGCGAGACAACGGCGAAGAATGGCGCTAAACGAGGCCGGAGAGTGAAACGACATGAATCGTGACGGCAGCGCCTACGGTATGTGGGGGCTGGTACTCATCGAGTCAGCCTTCTTCATCATCTTTGCTTTCAGCTTCACGCGGCCGAAGACTAGGACGGATTGGCGATCGTTCGGAGCTTTCTCCGCTTTCATCGTCGCGCTGTTCGCCGAGATGTATGGCTTTCCGCTGACGATCTTCCTCCTGTCGGGGTGGCTGGCAAGCCATTATCCAGGGGTGGACTTCATGTCACACGAATCCGGGCACATGTTGCACACGCTGCTTGGCCTGAAGGGCGATCCTCACATGGATCCCTTCCATATCCTGAGCAACGTGCTGATTGTGGCCGGGCTCTTTCTGTTAGCCAGCTCGTGGCGGACGCTCTACGCGGCTCAGCAGTCGCGCACACTGGCGACGACCGGGGCCTACGCATACATCCGGCATCCACAGTACGTCGCATTCATCGCGGTCATGTTTGGCTTTTTGCTGCAGTGGCCTACGATTCCGACCTTGGTGATGTTTCCGGTACTGGTCTGGATGTACGTGCGTTTAGCGAAGGCAGAGGAGAGACAGGTACAAACAGAATTTGGCGAGGCCTACACTGATTATCCGCGCGGGGTCCCGGCATTCATCCCGCATTTGCGATCACGCCAGCTAACCGAGTAGCAAAGGTATGGGAGGAAGCAACGATGGATCGAATAATCTCACTTCTCCTGTTCGCGGCATTCTTCTACTTCATGATGCGGTTTGGCTGCGGCTCGCACATGGTTCATGGCCATCATCACGAAGGGCAGCAACGGACAGGACCCGGAGCCGGAGGATCGTCTAAAGATCCGGTATGCGGCATGGAGGTTGCCCTGGATACTGGCTACTCGGAGAAATACCAGAGCCGCGAGTACCGGTTCTGTTCTCGCAAATGCCTGGACCAGTTTGACACCAACCCTCAGCAGTTCGCGCGCGCTTAGGAGGATCGTATGAACCGGAGTGTCTCATTCAGTGGCGTCGGTCACGCAACCAGCCTGTTCCTGGCGATCTCTTTCGTCCTTTGTGTCGCGGGCGACCTCGTTATGCCAGCGCACGAGATGCACACGGCGTGGCAACGCCTGTTGCCGGGCTTCGAATGGATCAGCTGGGGAAGCTTTTTCCTGGGATTGGTCGAAAGCTACGCGTGGGGGTGGTACTTCACGCTCATCTGGGTGCCGCTCTACAACGTGATATCGGCAAGACAGCAAGCGGCTTGATGGCCAGCCCGGCTGTCAGCCTCTGCGGAGGGGGAGAGCCTTGACCAGAATCAATCCCTGGACCCTGCCTCCTGCAAACCTGCGGTGAGCTTTCCCGAGTAGCGAGTTCTTTGGAGCACGCAAACACCGCTCAGGACACGGGTCACGGTTGTTCTGATGTCGTAAAAGAGGACCATAGATCAAAGCCAGCTTAAATTGAGGCTCAAGAAAAACAGAAATGATTGCTGAGCGCCACGATGCCCGGCGACGAACGGTTGCTGCGGTCCTGTGGCGGCTCCTCCAAATGATACTGCTGCCTCCGCTCACAGAGGGAATTGTTCAGTGGTGGACTGGCCGCAGCGCAACGAAAGAGGCTTTATTATGATGAACCATACAGACGGATGGATGGGCGGAGGGATGTGGATTTGGACGGTGATCGGCGTACTGGTGGTGGCCCTGCTGGTCGTCGTGATTAACAACGTGTCCAAGAAATAATCGTGCGTTCACGACCCGCCTGTGAAGTGAACTGAGAAGCATGAAAGGAAAGCTATGTTGGTCAAATTTTCCACTGACAAAACCGTGAGTGAAACTGCGGTTGCCTTGGAGGCTGCCGTCCAGGCCAATCACTTTGGCGTCATGCAGGTTCACAACCTCAAAGAGACCATGGCGAAGAAGGGCGTGGAGTTCGCTCCCGAATGTCTGATCTTCGAGGTCTGCCAGCCGCAACAAGCGAAGAAAGTCCTCGAGCAAAACATGAGCGTCTCCACCGCACTGCCATGCCGGATCTCCATTTACGAGGAGGGCGGCAAAACCATTCTGGCTACTTTGAGGCCAACCACTCTTCTGGCGATGTTCAATGCGCCGCAGCTTGAACGGGTGGCGCAGGAAGTGGAAGACACGATTGTTAAAATCATGAAGGAAGCGGCATCAGGCTGATTGGCTGGCCTTTGAACGATGATCCGTTTTGAAATATCTCAAGAGCCCTTGAATCGGCTCAGGGCCGCGCGGCTATTGAAACGGAAGGCGACGTGAATCGACTTATCTCAATGGTTAGTGCGGGCGCAATCGTCGCATGCGCGCTTGCGCCTGCACGCGCGGCCGACATGGCTCCCGCCAAGCAAAACTACGATACGTTTTGCGCGAAGTGTCACGGCAGCGGCGGCAAGGGTGACGGTCCTGCCGGGGCGGCACTTGCCACCCACCCCGCCAATTTCTCGGATTGCGCCATGATGGGCAAGATGTCCGACGATACAATGTTCAACGTGATCAAGAACGGCGGCACCGCCACGGGTCGCAGCAAAGACATGCCGGCGTGGAGCTCCGGCTTCGAGGACGGGGAAATTCACGACCTCGTCGCCTACCTAATGACCTTCTGCAAGATGTAGGTGCGACGGCGGTGAGCGCTGGAAATTCGACTCACACGCAGAACTTCCTCTTGAGGCGATAACGCTTGATCTGATTGGTCGGACATGCGTGAATGCCCAACCCCCCATTTCTGGTAAAGTAGAGCTTCTCATGAGTGGCAAAGTCATCGATCCGGTGTGCGGGATGCAGGTCGATCCCGCCACGAGCAAGGGATCGTTCGACTACAAGGACACGACCCACCACTTTTGCGGTCTCCGCTGTCTCGAGAAATTCAAACACGATCCTGACGGCGTCTTAGCTCGCGGGATTCCGAAAAGGGAGCCGGCAAAAAGCAGTGCTCCGATGCCGGTCCCGGCTGGCTCTCCTTTATATACGTGCCCGATGCATCCCGAGGTTCGGCAGGACCGTCCGGGTTCGTGTCCCAAGTGCGGCATGACGCTTGAACCTGTCGCTCCGAGCCAGGCGGTTTCGAAAACCGAATACGTCTGTCCGATGCATCCGCAGATCGTCCGTTCCGAGCCGGGCAATTGCCCAATCTGCGGAATGACGTTGGAGCCGCGTGTCATAAGCGCGGGCGAGGAGGCGTCCCTGGAGCTGGCAGACATGACGCGCCGCTTTTGGATAGCCACCGCGCTCACGCTGCCGCTGATACTCATCGAAATGTCGGACATGATCCGGGACCAACCCCTTCAGCGCATGATGCCCGAATCGTTCCGCACGTGGATCGAATTAGTGCTCGCAACTCCCGCCGTGATGTGGGCGGGCTGGCCGCTGTTCGTTCGCGGCTGGCAATCGATCGTCAACCGCAGCCTCAACATGTTCACCTTGATCGGGATGGGTGTCGGCGTCGCCTACGGTTACAGCTTGTTCGCCGCCGTGTTCCCGAATTTATTTCCCGACTCATTCCGGGGCGCCGATGGTTCCGTACCGGTTTACTTCGAGGCCGCCGCCGCTATTACCGCGCTGGTGCTGCTCGGCCAGGTCCTTGAGCTTCGGGCTCGAAGCAATACCAGCAGCGCGATCAGAGCGCTGTTGGGATTGGCGCCGAAGACTGCACGCATCATCAGGTCCGACGGCCGCGAGGAGGATATCGCGCTCGATCGCGTCGTCCCGGGAGATCGCTTGCGCGTGCGGCCGGGCGAGAAAGTCCCGGTCGATGGCGTAGTAGTGGAGGGGACCAGCTCGGTTGACGAATCGATGGTTACCGGCGAGCCAATTCCCGTTGAAAAGAAACCGGGTGACCGCCTGATCGGCGCGACCATCAATGGAACTGGTGGATTCGTCATGCGTGCCGAGCGAGTTGGCAGCGACACGCTGCTCGCGCAGATCGTCCGCATGGTGAGTGAAGCCCAACGCAGCCGCGCTCCGATTCAGCGGCTCGTCGACATCGTTGCATCGTATTTCGTCCCGGCCGTCATATTGGCGGCCGTGATTACTTTCATCGTCTGGGCGATTGTCGGCCCGCAGCCGCGGATGGCCTATGCGCTCGTGAACGCGGTCGCGGTTCTGATCATCGCGTGTCCATGCGCGCTCGGCCTCGCAACTCCCATGTCGATCATGGTTGGCACGGGGCGTGGCGCGACTGCGGGCGTGCTGATCAAGAATGCCGAAGCGCTCGAGATTCTTGAGAAGGTAAACACGCTCGTGGTTGACAAGACCGGGACTTTGACCGAAGGAAAACCGCGCCTGGTTTCGGTCGCCGCGCTCGACGGGTTCACCGACGCCGACGTTTTGCGGCTTGCCGCCAGCCTCGAGCGTGGCAGTGAGCATCCGCTGGCGGCTGCGATTGTGGCAGGCGCCGAAGAGCGCAAGTTGACGCTGGCGACCGCCGAGGATTTCAAGTCGGTCACCGGCCAGGGCGTAACCGGGCGCATTGAAGGCCGCGCGGCTGCGCTTGGAAATCAGCAGATGATGCGCGCGCTCGGCGTTCCCATCGAGGCTATTTCCGCCGACGCCGACGCTCAGCGCAACGATGGCCACACCGTGATGTTCGTCGCGATTGACGGCCGTCCGGCAGGACTCATCGGCGTCGCCGATCCGATCAAGGCGTCCACCGCGGAAGCACTCAAGATGCTGCAGGATGACGGCGTCAAGATTGTCGTTTTGACCGGAGACAATCGAATCACCGCGGCGGCGGTCGCGAAAAAGCTTGGCATCGATCAGGTCGAGGCAGAGGTGCTGCCCGATCAGAAGGCCTCGGTGGTGAAGCGATTGCAATCGGAAGGACGCATCGTCGCGATGGCCGGCGACGGTATCAACGATGCACCCGCGCTGGCGCAGGCGCAGGTCGGCATCGCGATGGGCACGGGCGCCGACGTCGCGATGGAGAGCGCGGGTGTCACGCTGGTCAAGGGCGATCTGCGTGGCATCGCGAAGGCGCGGCGCTTGAGCCGAGCGACGATGCGAAACATCCGGCAGAATCTATTCTTTGCGTTTTTTTACAACGTGCTCGGGATACCGATCGCCGCCGGCGTTCTCTATCCCGCATTCGGCCTGCTGCTGAGCCCGATTATCGCGAGTGCCGCGATGAGTCTGAGCTCGGTGTCAGTAATCTCCAATGCGCTCCGGCTAAGAAGGGTGAGACTCTGAAGAAAGCGAAGCCTCAAAAGCTAATCCGTCCGAGTTGATTGGCTGTCCCTTCTCAAAACTTGATCCGCGCGAATTCATTGGTTGTGGCTACTAAAAACTCCGAATGCGCCGAAAAGTCTGGAGTTTTTGGATTCACCGACGCAATATCGCCGGCCTGCTTATGCTCGTGCGATCGATCGTCTGACGGCTTGTATGCCGATTCCGTAGTCGGGCGGTTCTGGAACTAGAGAACGTCGCCCTCCGTCATCAGTTGCAGGTTCTTCGTCGCCAGCGGCCGGGTCGGCCCCGGCTGTTCGCGATCGACCGCTTGCTCTGGGTCTGGCTTTACAGATTGTGGCCGGGCTGTCTGGAGGCGATGGTGTTGGTCAAGCCGACAACGGTGATCCAGTGGCACCGCCACGGCTTCCGACTGTTTTGGCGATGGCGGTCAAGGTCCAGACGACCGTCGGTAGATCGCGAAGTTAGCAAGCTAATTCGTGAGATGAGCAGCGCCAACCTGCTCTGGGGTGCGCCGAGGATCCACGGCGAGCTTCTCAAGCTCGGCATCGAGGTCAGCCAAGCCACGGTCGCCAAGTACATGGTGCGAAGACGAGGTGCACCTTCCCCGACTTGGCGGAGCTTCTTGCGCAATCAGGCCGAAGACATCGCTGCGATCGATATGTTCGTTGTGGCGTCCGCATCGTTTCGGCTGGTCTACGTCATGATCATTCTGGCGCACGATCGCGGGAAGATCTTACGCACGGCTGTAACCGAGCATCCGACCGCTGCTTGGCTCTTGCGCCAGGTAACGGAAGCTTTCCCGTGGGGCACGGCTCCGCGCTATCTGCTGCGCGATCGCGACGCATCGTATGGCTCCTACTTCTGCAACCGGATCGAAGCGATGGGCATTACCCAGCTCGTCACGGCACCACGATCACCTTGGCAGGATGGGCACGTTGAGCGGGTCATCGGTTCGATTCGCCGCGAGTAATGGTGCAGGGGCTGCATCGTATTCGCGCCCAGCTCATCAAGTGGCGTACGGCGCTGGCCAACGAGATTCGCGGCCTGCTCGCAGAGTATGGGTCGTGGTTACCAAAGGCATCGCGCCCTTGCGCCGCACGCTGCCACTGATTCTCGAGGACGGCGAGAACAGACTAAGCGGACTGTTCCGGGAGATGCTGGTGGAGATGGCGGAGCGCCTGCGGCTTCTGGACGAACGGATTCGGGAGTACGACCTGCGAGTGGCGCGGGTCTTTGGCCAGGACGAACGCTGCCAACGCCTGGCCCAGGTCGAAGGGGTCGGGCCGCTGATCGCGACAGCGCTGGTCGCGGCGGTGGGCAACGCGCACGAGTTCAAGAGCGGTCGGGAACTGAGCGCGTGGCTGGGCCTGGTGCCGCGTCAGCACTCCAGCGGGGGCAAGACAGTTTTGCTCGGAATCAGCAAACGCGGCGACCGTTATTTGCGAACGCTCCTCATCCATGGGGCACGCTCGGCGGTGCGCACTGTGGAAAGCCGAAAAGATCCACGTAGCGTCTCGATCAGCCGGCTTAAGGGCCGCCAGGGGCCCAACGTGGCTGCGGTCGCGCTAGCCAATCGCAATGCGCGCGTGATGTGGGCGCTGCTCAGACGAGGCGAAGTCTACCGTCCCGCCACAGGTAACATCTGACCGTTAACTAAAGGAACGAGGAGGCGCGAGAAAAAACATTGTGATCTCGCCCGGGATTGCGCAGGCGGTTTCAGCGATGACGGCGAACCGGTCAGACCGGCACTTTCCAAACCTGAGTCAAGACGAGGCCCGCGAGGCCACACGAGTGATGAGGTGAAAGTGCGCGGATTCCATCAGGGCCAGGGGTGCTAACTGTCACCCCGACAAAAGGCCGGATATATGTGAGCAACCGATTTTCAGCATCGAGAGACAGCCTTGTGCCGAGGCTGGGTCCATATATGTTTGGATCACATCGTGATCTTCAACGAGCGCCATCTGCGCCGCGGCCTATCCTCATATGTCGATTACTACCATCGAACCCGGTCGCATCTTTCGCTCGATAAGGATTGCCCGCACTCACGTCCGATCCAGCTACGCAGGGTCGGAAGGGTCGTCGCCTTCCCGAAAGTCGGCGGCCTGCATCATCGCTACGAACGCCTCGCCGCCTGATTCGTCCCGGATTTCTGCTCACCAATGGTTGCGCGGCGGCCGGTACACCGGTCGTTTGAAGATCTCTGCATCGGAATTTTTCGATCTCGATCAGGAATTGGTCGCCATTTGGTTTAGGTCGCAGCTCGTTTCACTTCATCGCGTCAATTCGATAAGTATTCTCGCAGCTGCTCAAATGCCGGCTCAGATGGAATTTCCAGTAGGGACAGGACTCTAATAGGCCAAGCGGAAGGGTTTTCTGGCGTGATCACTAAACACTTGTTTGTACTTCTTGCCTGCTTGTTCGTCGTCATGATCGGCCTCGGCATCACGATGCCGGTGCTGCCGTTCTACGTCGAGCGGCTCGCGCTGGCAGAAGGTGTATCGCGCCAGTTGGTGGTGATACACGTCGGCCTTTTGACCGGCGTGTACGCGCTGGGGCAGCTCATCTTCGCGCCCGTGTGGGGGCGCTTGTCAGATCGAACGGGCAGAAGATCGCTCATCTTAATCGGCATTGCGGGCTACGCCCTCGCGCAGGTTCTTTTCGGTCTGGCCGCATCGCTGTGGCTGCTCTACGCGGCGCGCATTCTCGGAGGCATTTTGTCCTCGGCAACTCTGCCGGTCTCGGCAGCTTACGTCGCCGACATGACGACTGATGAGGAGCGCGGTCGAGGGATGGCGTGGTTAAGCACGGCGGTGAGTCTCGGCTTCGTCGTCGGTCCGGCGCTCGGAGGAATATTGTCTCGCAGAGACCTGCATTTCACCGCGCGTTATGGACACTTCATGATTGATAGTTTCTCGGTCCCGTTCTTCGCGGCAGCAGCTCTCGGGCTGCTCACGCTTTTCGCGGCGATGCGTTGGCTGCCGGAGTCGCTGGCCGCTCATGCGCCCCACGCGGCCGCGGAAAAGACTGAGACGGATTGGCGAAGGCTAGTGCGAAATCTCGGCCCGCTCCTCGGTCTGGCGCTCGTCGGACAATTCGGGCTCGCGATCTTTGAGGCGACGTTCGCGCTTTATTCGCAGGCGAAGTTCAACTACGGTCCCGTCGAAGTGGGAACCGCTTTCGTGGTGTGCGGGTTGGTGATGAGCGTCTTTCAAGTGGGGGCGGTCGGTTTCCTCGCGGGTCGCATCAGCGAGATTTACCAGATCGGCGCGGGCTTCGGCTTGATGGGGATGAGTCTCGCGCTAATGGTAATGGCGCGCACGACGTTCTCTGTCCTTGCCCTTGTCGGGCTGCTCGCTTTAGGGACGGCTTTTATCTCTCCGAACCTCGCGGCTTTGATCTCGAAGCGCGGTGGAAGCCGCCGCGTCGGTGCAGCACTTGGCGTCCAAAATGCAGCCAACAGTCTCGGTCAGGCGAGCGGACCGCTGTTAGGGGGCGTGCTGTTCGTTTGGCAGGTGAACGCTCCGTACCTTCTGACGGCGGCATTGTTAGTTATTGTTGCTTTGGTCATTGCGTGGAAAGGGCGGGAGAGAAGGACGCAACCGGAGTTGTCCGATCATGCCGAGGCCAGCCACACCAAGGCCGCAATCTGAGCCGGCAGGTGATGAGGCTGCGGGAGGACTCAAGATGCTGCAGGCGATGAAACCAAGCATCAGGAGTTCACTATGGATCCGCGGCATACCCCAGAGAAAGTTCCGACGGGCCATCCGTGCGATCAGACTGCGGACCTTACGGGAAATCCTTGGACGCCCTCCTCGCCAGCGACCACGTGACCGATATTTCCACATTGCGGACCAGCCGTTACGGCGCCAGCGCAAGACGGTCTCCGGCTGGACGATGACTAGGCTATTGCGCCAGTCCGACCACCGCGCGACAGCAAGATCCAAAACAGGCGTTCAAAGCGGCGGAAGCAGGGGCGACGAGTTCGGCTGCGCTTCAGCACGGCGATTTGATGGCGCAGCGCGATCGATTCCAAAAGCAGCGAGGAACGGGTTCGGGATTCGCTTTGGGCGACCGAGACCGCTCCACCTGTCGGCTTCGCCATGAAGGCAGGCTATATCGCCAGGCGTTCGAAACCACCAATGAATTCGTGCGGATTAAGTTTTGAGAAGAGACAGCTGACACGGCCATGACGCAGACGCGCTAACCTGCGACTGTCGCACCCAATATTATGATTCTCGCAGCCGCCCCAGGTTCCGCTTCAGACGGAATTTAGTAGGGACACTCAAAATCAGAATTGCGGTAAGTGCAAGAACAGCGCCCAGAATGAACGCGGGCTTCGCGCCGGCGTACTGATAGATCACGCCGAAGGTGACGCTTGCGGGAAGTAAGGCGATGCCGGTCGCGGCTTGGTAGGCGCCGAGTGCGCGTCCTCGCCATTCATCGGAAACCAGATCGACAACCAGTGCTCGCTCGGCGCCCTCAGTGAGTCCGGAGAACAACCCGTAAACTGCGAAGAGTAGCCATATGTGCCATTGAGCTGAAGCTAAGGCGAAGCCCAGATACACCACCGCGTACAGCAACCATCCGCTTATGATCGTTTTTCTGCGCCCCCAGTAGTCACTAAGACTTCCGCCGGGGGTCGAGCTTGCTACCTTTACGAACGCCAGTACCAGCCACAGTAGCGGCGCACAAATAGTGGGAATTCCGGCGTCGCGGGCTCGCCACAGCAGAAAGGAATCCGACGAGCTGCCAAGCGTGAATACAAAAATTGCGGTGAGAAGACGACGGAATCCTGGCGTTTCCGGAATCCCGAACTCGAATGCGGAATTGGACGCCGGGGGCTCGACTTCTCGGACACCTCCTCCGAGGACTAACAGTGAGAACAGCCCAGGAGCTGCGGTCCATGCAAAGACAGTTCTTGTGCCGAGACCCAACGCGAACATTCCGTAGACGATGACCGGACCGACCAGCGCGCCTGCATTATCCATCGCTCGATGATACCCGAAGGCTCGGCCCCGCAGTTCTGCTGGAGTAGCATCAGCGATCAGACGATCGCGCGGAGCACCACGCACGCCCTTCCCGAGTCGGTCACCGAAGCGCGCTAAGAGAATTTGCCAAGGTGCGGTTGCGAAGGCGAGGAGCGGGCGGGCTATTGAGGCGATCAAATAGCCGGTCATCGTTATCGCCTTCAATCGCCCGATTCGGTCGGCGAGATAGCCCGAAGCAAGCTGGAGAAAACTCGCAACCGCGTCTGCCAGTCCCTCGATCAGTCCTAGGATTTCCGGCCCGCCGCCCATCGACGCAACGAACGCGGGTAGCAGTGGACTTATCATGTCTCCGGCAGTGTCGTTGAACAAAGAGACCAGGCCCAGGGCGATCACCGGTCTCGGCAGCCGGAGGTGCGTGTCGGCGGACGGCGAGGCAACCCCTCGATAAGACTCATCCATAGGGCTAAAGCACGCTCATACTCGTCTGATGAAGGCGCATGTCAATCACACCGGGGAGAAAAGGCTTGCGCCAGAATTGCTTGAGCCGCCTGAGCGGAACCCTACCGGTACGCAACCTCGCAGGACAACAAGGTCGACGACTAACGAGACGGGCTACAAGCGCCCCGGATCGATCGCTACAGCCGAAACTTCATACGACAGATAAGTCGCGAGAACCGCCCTTGCGAAAACGAGAGCCGCCGCTCCCCGACGCCAGAAGGGCTTTCATCCCGTCGCCGAGCCTCGGGATGTGGAACTTCGGCGCGCTCGGACATCTCCACTTTTAATCCTGATGTAGAGTCGCACCGATACCGGGCGGTTTGCAAGCGCCAAGCTCGAGCTCGGTTTTGAAACCAAAGGCTTTCTATCCCATCATAGTAGATCAGTTCTTGTGCCGACTGAAAACTTTGAAAACGGCCTAAACTCTAATTCTTTTCGCAGCTTTCGGAATTGTCAGGCAGGCATCAACAGATCCGCAGAAGGATGAGAGCCTGACCCTTAAAACCGGTTCCCACTCGCTTGGATCAGGTTTTGAGACGGCGTATCCGCCGCCGAATCTGCTGCCAGAGGTAGGTCGGCCCGCGAAGCTTCCAATCCTAGGTTAGTGTAGGAAGGCGGTTTATCATGATTAATGTCGATTGAGCATGAACTATTTGTCGGACACGGCAACGGAACGCGCGCGGGAGGACTGGCACGCAATGCCGCCCGAGGCAATCGTCGCCGACTTGGCGACCGATCCGGTCCGCGGGCTGAGCGCCGCCGAAGCGCGGCACCGCCTCGCCATATATGGTTCCAATGAGCTCGCGCATGCTGCCGCAATCTCCGCGCTCAGCGTCTTCGCGCAGCAATTCGCGAGTTTAGTGATTTGGATACTGATTCTAGCCGCCTTGGTGACTGCGGTGATGGGCGAGCGCGTCGACTCGATCGCCATCGTCGCGATCGTAGTGCTGAACGCGGTGATCGGGTTCCTCCAGGAATATCGCGCCGAGAGGGCGATGGCCGAACTCAAACGCATGACGGCACCCAAGGCCCGCCTGCTACGCGACGGAAGCGCCGCGACCGTGCCCGCCTCCATTCTGGTCCCGGGCGATCTGCTGCTGGTGGAGGCAGGCGACCTCGTGGCCGCCGACGCGCGCCTGATCGACGAGGCGGGGCTCGAGACGAACGAAGCGGCTTTGACCGGAGAATCCGTGCCGGTAGCGAAGTCGCACACCGTTTGCGCGTGCGAGACGCTGCTGCCCGAACGCACGAACATGTTGTTTCTCGGCACCGCGGTCACGCGAGGCAGCGGCCGCGCGCTGGTCGTGGCCACCGGTATGCGTACCGAGTTTGGGCAGATTGCCCGGCTGCTCGAGACTGCCTCGAGCGAGCAGACCCCGCTCCAGCGCCGGTTGGACCGGGTCGCGCAGCGGCTGCTCTGGTTTTGCCTGGGGATCGTCGCGCTGGTCTTTGTTATAGGGCTGATGCGCGCGGTTCCGATCTTCGAGATGTTTCTTGGGGCGATCAGCCTGGCGGTCGCGGCCATTCCGGAGGGCCTGCCCGCGATAGTAACGATCGCGCTCGCCCTCGGCGTCTCACGCATGGCGCGGAAAAACGCGCTCATCCGCCGTCTTCACTCGGTTGAAACCCTCGGCTGTGCGCAGGTCATATGCACCGACAAGACTGGCACGCTGACCCTCGGCGAAATGACTGTGCGCAAGGTAGTAACCGCCAACCGCGTCTTCGACGTGACCGGCGAGGGTTACTCGACCGACGGCGCGATCTTCACCGACGGCGAGACGCTGTCCGAGCGGGATTCGGCGCTGGACGATCTCCTTCGCGCCGCGGTTGCCTGCAACGACGCGCATCTGACCTCGCAGGCCGGCCGTCCCGCGGTCGTCGGTGATCCCACCGAAGGCGCTCTGCTTGTGTTCGCTGCAAAAGCGGGCATCACCCGCGATCGGGTCGAAGCGCAGATGCGTCGGGTCGGCGCGATTGCGTTCACGTCCGAGCGCAAGCGGATGACCGTGGTTGTGAAGTCGAACCAAGGCTTGGTCGCGTATACCAAGGGCGCGCCCGAGGTGGTGCTCGCTGAATGCTCTCATATTCGCCTGCGCGATGGGGTCAAGCCGATGTGCTCGGAGGACCGTGCACGAATGGCGGAGGCGAACGCGATGCTGGCTAGCGGGGCGCTGCGGGTCATTGCATGTGCGCAGAGATCGCTCGAGCCGTCGGCAGGCGACGATCCACCGGCAGACGAGGCGAAGATCGAGCGCGACCTCGAGTTCCTGGGGCTGGTCGGGATGCAGGATCCGCCGCGGGCAGAAGCACGCGAGGCGGTACACAAGTGCGCGCTTGCCGGGATCCGCACCGTGATGATCACCGGTGATCATTGCGAAACCGCCACTGCGATCGCCCGCGACCTCGGCATCCTGCGCCCGGGTGACGAAACGCTCAACGGCGCCGAGCTCGAACGGATGAGCGACGAGCAACTCCGCGAACGCGTGCGCAAGGTCTCCGTCTACGCTCGCGTGACCCCGAAGCACAAGCTGAGGATTGTCCGCGCCTGGAAATCGCACGGCGCCGTCGTCGCGATGACAGGGGACGGTGTGAATGACGCTCCTGCTCTCAAGGAGGCGGCGATCGGCATCGCGATGGGGATTACCGGGACCGAAGTCACGAAGGAGGCCGCCGACATCGTAATCGCCGACGACAATTTCGCTACCATCGTCGCGGCGGTCGAGGAGGGCCGCGGAATCTACGACAACGTTGTCAAAACGCTGCTCTACCTGATGGGCGGAAATTTCGGCGAGCTCACGGTGATGCTGATCGCGGCGGTGGTCGGCTGGCCGCCGCCGCTGCTCCCGATCCAGTTGCTCTGGATTAATCTCGTTACTGACGGGTTACCCGCACTCGCACTGGCAACCGATCCGATCGACCGCGACGTGCTCATGCGTCCGCCGCGCGACCCGCAGGCCGAGATCATCAGTTGGGACTTCATGAGATGGGCGATGCTGGTGGGCTGTCTGTCGGCCGGCGTGACGCTATCCGTTTTCGGCTTTGCGATTTACAGCGGGATGGATCTGGCGCGGGCGCGCAATGCGGCTTTCTTCGTGCTGGTCGTCGAGGAGTTGATGCGGGCGTTCGGCGCGCGGAGCGCGGACAAGCCGCTCTGGCGGATTGGTGTGCTCACCAACCTGCGCCTGCTGTCAGTGGTGCTTGTGAGCTTCGTTCTTCAACTCGTGATTTCCGCCACTCCTGTGATGGAAGAGATTTTTCAAACCCAGCGGATCACCTTCGCCGAGTGCGCAGTTGGGATACTGGTGGGGCTGATTCCGCTTTCAACCCTGGAAGTGATCAAGGTCTTTAAAGCGAAGCCGAATTCCCTTAAGACGGCGCGATGAAGCAGGACGTGGTGTTGGATTCGTTTTGATTTTACATACATGAGTTACCCGAAAGTATCGATGTTGCTTTCTGCCTAAAGCTGGGAGAGCAAGGCGGCGATTATGCTCGCGGGCGGACCTGAGTGCTCGGTATGAGGAGAGTCATTTTTGGCGCGAGTCAAACGTCGTCCGGACTAGCTTATTGCCCATCACCTTGATTTTTCTCAGAAGCCGGCGTGCCCAAAGGAATTCAAGGGCCAATAGGCTGAGTCCGGCGAAAATCAGAAGCGATCCGGGGCCGGGCGTTATGAGCATTACGAAGCCGCATAAGAGTAGCGTCAGGCCGACCACCAGAAAGATGAGCCGTCGCGCCTGACGAATTGTTTCAGGCCACACTCTGTTGCTCCTCTAAACGGATCCCATTGCTATAGCTACCAAACTTCCGAATGCACCGAAAAGTCTAGAGTCTTGAAATTCACCGCCGCTATGCCGCCGGGTCGCCCGCCGGATATCGCGCCTTAGATCTAAGTTATGCCTTTTGCGCGATCCTCCGCCATCTCGATCTCCACGATTGCGCGACAAAAGCCGGCGTGGAGCTGCAGCGGCGAGTGCACCCGCCTTCGGAGATAACGCGTTTTGCTCTGACTGGCTGCTGGATGATGCAGTCTGATGCGAACCATTCTCTGGCGAGCAAACTCCCTGGTAGGCCGGGTGAATACAGGGAAATCGTGCGATTTTTGGTCCAAATCGGACGGTTAGCTTTTCAGGAACCTCCCGATATCGAGCACTTGGAGATCGAATTCCCTAAGTCGTCGAACAGGGAATTTACCCGAGCGGATCAGGTACCAAAAATAGAATAACAGTGAACCAAAAATCACGGAACTGCGAAAGCTGGAATCGGAGTCAGACGGCCTTCAAACGGCTCGTATCGGAATGGAATGATGAGGTGGTCGCCGGACAGACAACGCTCAGAGGACCACCAGCAATCAGGAACTCCCGGCGAAGATCGGCGGCTGGTTCGCCTGGGCCAGACGGAGGGCGGAGACCGCCGATCCGACTCTCAAGTCCGGGGCTTCCGTGGTTGAGGAGAACTTGTCTCTGGACGAGTGGAGCTATCGCGATTCTGCTCAGTCGCTATTGTCGGCACCGTGGCTGCGGCGATGATCGAAGTCAGTCGCCGCCCGGACCCGTGTCGCTGCGATTCCTCTGCTGGGGAGTTATCTCTCACGATCATGCCCGAGGTCTAACAGCCCGTGGTGTAAGTGGTCGCCGCTGAGGAGTTGCCGGTGGTGGTGATCGGTGACGGAAACCAGCGCACCGCCGCGATGAGTGGGTGCCATGCGGAAATCGCGACCAGCCAGCGTCGGGTAGCGCCCAGGAGCACCAAAAGCGCGGCCATGACGGTCGCCGGGCGATCCTGCAGTC
>Ga0097691_1001417_pt1 | contig 17726 bp, 17 predicted proteins | sample NGESurdeep072012_8_FD_72858 | JGI IMG/M metagenome (GOLD analysis project Ga0097691, IMG submission 72858) | Arctic peat soil microbial communities from Barrow, Alaska - NGEE Surface sample 210-1 deep-072012 | ecosystem: Environmental > Terrestrial > Soil > Wetlands > Peat ... | reverse complement strand
CCAGGGGTGCTCGCCACGGGACCGTGGCCACCCGCCGCCGGGCGGTGGCGCCTGTCATCGACCAGTCATCCGAAGGGACTCCGAATGGGGGTCGGCCGGGGCATGTGACATGCCCCGGCCGACCGCAGATCCGCCTGGATCAGGTAGCGGGCTGCCTGCCGCTACTTCACCGGGTTCGCCGTGAAGTCGCGCTGCGAGATGAACTTCCAGTCCTTGGTGGTGGGGTCGTAGGCGTAGTACGAGATGACGTGCTGGCTGGTGTCACCGGCGGCGGTAAAGCTGAATGTGCCGAGCGCCGTGTCGTACGTGTTGGCCGGGGTGGCCACGTACGCCCGGACCGCCTCGCGGAGCGCGGCAAGGTCGGTGATGCCGGCGCCGACCTTGGCGAGCGCCTGGAGGTAGACCTGCGCGCAGGCGTAGCCCGCCGCGCTGTAGGCGCCGGGGTCCGTGTTGAACACGGCCTTGTAGTCGGCCGCGAACTGGGCCGCATTGGGAATGTCGTGGGTGGCGGCCACGGTCGAGTAGGTGTTCGCGTCGCCCGAGTCGCCGGCGATCTGGAGGAATGAGCTCGCCGTGGCGGCCGAGCCGTCGCTGATGCCGTCGCCGCCGCCGAGCGGGATGCTGGCGATGCCCTGCTGGGCCATCTGCTTGCGGAACAGGCCGATGCCGGACGTGGTCACGCCGCCGTAGAAGACGTACTGCGGGGCGAGCCCCTTGACCGTCGTGACATAGCTCGTGAAGTCGGTCGTGGTGCCAGGGATCCCATCGCGCTTCAGGACCTTCCCTCCGAGCTTGGTGAAGTCCTCCACGAACACGTCGGCGAGGCCCTTGCCGTAGGTCTGGGTGTCATCGGCCACGTAGGCCGTGGTGGCCTTCGCGACGCTGAAGGCGATGTCCGCCCCGCCCGCGCCCTGGTTGTCGTCGGTGGTCGCGACGCGGACGTATGCGATCTTGGTCGGGTTCGTGGGCCGCAGCGTCACCGGGTCCACGCCGCCCCAGGTCTTGGTCAGGCCCACGTACGTGTTGGCGGGGCTGCACTGCATCAGGCCCGCCGCGTTGCTGACGGGAATCTCGGCCTGGGCCACGCTCGAGTTGTAGGGCCCGACAACCCCGATGACCGCCGGGTCATTCGCGAGGGTCTGCATGTTCTTGGCGCCCTGGTTCGCGTTGTGCACGCCGTTGACGGCGTCGTCCTGCTGGCTGATGGTGACCGTGAACCCCGGCACCTGGATCTTCGCGATGGCCAGCGCCACGCCGTTCGCGGTCGGGACGCCGTTGGGGGCCTCGCCGCCGGTCATCGGGAGCTCGATCCCGATCTTGACGGCGATGTTGCCGGCCGCCGCGCTGGCGGGCGCCGCTGCGCTGGCTGCTGCGCTGGCGGGCGCTGCTGCGCTGGCGGGCGCCGCCGCGCTGGCGGGCGCTGCTGCGCTGGGTGCCGTGGTGGCGCTGCTGCTGCAGGCCCCGACCACGATCGACGCGATGGCGAGAGCTGCACCCACTCGGGCGAGTTTCATGAGCGTCTCCTCCTCTATCCCCCTGCCCGCGCGCGCGGCTGTCGTCCGCGTTCAATCGCGCCTCCCTCGCCGCCGATGGACGACGTGCTTCCCTCCTCAGGGACACGTGGCGGTCGGTGGGGGTATTCGGGCGGGGGCCCACTTGAACTCTCCATACGTTGCCGCGGGAGAGATGCCGTATATTAGACGGCAGCGACCCGAATGCAATACTCGGTGTCGCGCGCCCCGGCGTGGTCCGGCCGAGCGTTATGCACGCTCGCCGCCCCGGTGCGGCGCTGCGACTCCAGGTTCCCGGTCGAGCACGTCCGTGGACCATTCACTGTACGTGCCGGGTCGCATCGTTCTCGAGGTCTCGGGCCCGCCGAGTGGAATACCAGGTTCGAGCAGCACGCATCACCGACGTCGAGCGCATGCTCGCGCTCTGGTCGACGACCGCGCCGGATGCCGGTGCGGCCGCGACCCTCGACGCGGGAGACCTGCTGCGACAGCTGGTCTATCTGCCGCAGGCGAGCGTCCTCGTCGCGGAAACCCTTCGTGCAATGGCCGGGCTGGCGGTGCTCGCCCTCCGGCCGTCCGTCCACGCCGGCGGCTACGTCGGTTCGGTGGACCTCCTTGTCGTGGATCCGCGCCACGACCAGGAACAGGTGACCGGTGCCCTGGTAGAGGAGCTTCTCCGGTCGGCGCGGAACAAGGGCTGCACGGTCGTGGAGGCGGCGCTCCGATCCGCAGGGCTTGCCCTGCCGGTCTGGGAGCGCTTCGGCTTCGCGGAGGCCGGGCCCCGCATCGAATGTCTGATCCGGGCGGAACGGGTCCCCGCCCGCAGGGGGTGATGGCCGATCCCGGCGCGTGGCGCCGGGCGGCCCATGGGCGTCGAGCCGCAGGCTCGGCTCCCGTTCCAGCGAACAGCTGAGGAGTCAACGTGGGCAAGAACGTCGCCGTCTTCGTGGACGTCGCGAACATCTTCTACGCGGCCAAGGCGGCCGGCGTGGACATCGATTACGTCCTGTTGCTGAAGTCGGCAACAGCCGGGCGGGATCTCGTCCGGGCCTATGCGTACACCGGGCTGGACCCGGACAACGAGAACCAGCGCAACTTCCATTCCTTCCTCGCGCGCCACGACTTCCGGGTCGTCAGCAAGGACATCCGGAAGTACGGCGACGGGAAGGTCAAGGCGAACCTCGACATCGAGCTGGTCGTCGACATGATGAAGACCGCCCGGAACCTCGACGTCGCCGTCGTGGTCTCCGGGGACGGCGACTTCGCGCCTGCCATTCGCGCCGTCCAGGAGATGGGCGTGCGGGTCGAGGTGATCAGCTTCCGGGGCAACACCAGCTCGGACCTGATGGACGTCGCCGACAAGTTCACCGACATCACGCAGCTGGCCAAGGTGGAGAAGAGCTCCACGGCTTCCGGTCGCCGCGTCCCGTCGGACGAAGAGGACCTCTCCATGACCGAGGTCCCGGACAAGCTGTCGGAGGGAACCGGCCGCGGCCGCGGACGAGGACGGGTTCGCGTCGAGCGCGAGCCTGCCGCGGCGATCCGCGTCGGCGCCGAGCGCGCCGTTCGCTCACCGCGTCCGCGCCGTGCCGCCGCCGTGGTCATCGACGACATCGGACCCGTCGAGGAGCTCGACGAGCAGGGCGTGATCATCGCGCTGCCCGGCGAGAAGCTCTCCAAGGCGCGCGTCCTTCGCACCGCCATCCCGGCCGTGACCGAGGCTGCTGAAATCGAGGTCGAAGCGGCCGACGTGGCCGAAGCGGCGCCCGATGGGTCCGCCGATGCGCTCGAGACGGAGGGCGACGGCGATGCGCCGCGACGACGGCGGCGGCGCGGTGGCCGTGGCCGTGGCCGTGGCCGTGGCCACGAGGGCGGCGTGGACGGCGTGACGGAGGGCGACGCAGAGCGACTCCCCGTGGCGGCACGCGTGCCCACCGACGAGGAGCTGGAGTTCGAGGTGGACGACGAGTCCATTCCCGCGGCTGCCCGCCCGCCGCGCCCGGCGGCATTCGGCTCCGTCTGGGATTCCCAGATCGGGGTGGCCGCACCGGTCGCCGGCCGGCCTGCGACCGAGGACGAGGAGTTCGACGACGAGCCGGAGATCCCCGAGTACCTGCTCGCCGAACGGCGCAACCGTGGCGGGCAGGGCGCCCGTGGCGGCCAGCCCATCGGCGGCAACCGCGGCGGCCGCGGCCGGGGCGGTGCGTATGCCGCCGCGGTCGATCGAGAGCGCTACGGACGTGGCGGCGCCACGGGCGGAGCACCGAGCAGCGGGACGCGCTTCGGCGAGCCCGCGGGCCGTTCCGGGGTCAACCGCGACGCGGCACCCCGCCGGGATCTCGCGCCGCGACGCGATGCTGCGCCGCGCCGTGACGTCGGGCGTCCCGTACAGGTCCGCTCGGACCGCTTCGAGAGTCGCTCCGAGAGCAGCGAGCCCTGGAGCGAGGTCCCGCCGGAGCTCGAGGAGCTGCTGAAGGCCCAGCTGGCGCAGAAGCTCGGCCGCCCGGCCGACATGCGACCGGCGGCGACCGAATCGACGCCCGTCGTGCCGACCGTGGCCGATCCGGACGCTTCGGCAGCGACTCGCGGACGCGGGCGTCGTCGGCCGGCAGCTGCCGACGCAGCCGTCGGTGCCGTTGATGCCGCCGCCGAGGCCGCATCGTCGAAGGCCGAGCCCGGTCGGGCTCCTGCGCGACGACGTGCCGGGGCACGACCGGCGACGGCGTCGACGGATCCCACGCCCGTCGCGGTCCCTTCGGCCGAAGCCGCACCGCTGTCCACCCCGGCCCCGAAGCGTCGAGCGGCGGCGCGACCGACGGCCGCGAAGCCCGCCGGGACGTCGCCGGCGGCCGAGGCGGCCACCGCAGCCGTCCCGAAACGCCGCGCGACGCGTGTGGCGGCCGCACCGGCCGCCGCGGCATCAGCGCCAGATGCGACGTCGGCCGCCGCCGGCGCCGCTGCGCCGAAGCGCCGGGCACCCCGAAAGGCAGCGGCGCCAGCCGAAGGCGCCTGAGCCCCGGTCGCGTCCCGTGGCGGGCCGTCGCAGGGTCGCCCCCGATCCCGGCGGGGAACCGCCGGCTGCCGGCGTGCCTCCGGCAGCCGGCACGCGCCGTCCGTCCGGGTCGCGCCCGTCGGACCGTCCTGCGACGCGGTTCGCGACGCGCGGCCAGCCCGCCGCCCTGGCTGCCGTCGAGCGAATGCTCGACGGCAGCGCTCCGCAGGTTCTCCTCCTGGTCGGCCCCGGATCCATCGGGAAGACGACGCTGGCCATGGACCTCGCGGCCGGGCTCCTGTGCGCTGCGGAAGAAGGAGTGCCGCGTCCCTGCCGCGCCTGCCGCGCCTGTCACCTCGTGGCGGGTGGGACGCACCAGGACCTCCACCGCCTCGTGCCGGAAGGCTCCGGGCGCCAGGTCCGCATCGGCGATCCGAACGATCCCGACCCGGGCACGGTCCGGCATCTCATCCACGAGATGGCGCGCCTCCCCGTGGAAGGCCGCCACCGGGTCGCGGTGATCGAGAGCGCGCACCGGATGAACGAGGACGCCCAGAACGCGCTCCTCAAGACGCTGGAGGAACCGCCCGCGGGAGCCACCCTCATCCTCTGCGCCGACGATCCCGAGCGACTGCTCCCCACCGTGCGGTCCAGGGCCGCGACGCTCCGCCTCGGCCCCCTCGGGATACGCGCCATCGAAGGTCTGCTCGGCGAGCATGGGATTGATCCGCCCCGCGCGGCCCGTCTCGCCCGCCTCGCCGGCGGCCGGCCCGGCGTTGCCCTCGCGTACGCCGCCGCGCCCGAGGCGGTCGATGCGCGCGAGGAGATCTCGCGAACGTTGCTGGACCTGGGTTCCGAGAACCGCGCGCGGCGCCTCGTGATCGGCCGGGAGCTGCTGGCACGGGCAGCGGACCTCGTAGGCCTCCGTGCCGAGCCGGACCCGGCCGCGCCGCCCCCGCAGCCCGAGGAGGCCGAGGTGGCGAAGTCGGGTCGCCTGTCACCTGCCGAGCGCCGGCTCGCCGCCCGTGCGCTCCTCGAGACATGGGTCGCGGTCGCGCGGGACCTTGCGGTCGTGGCGGCCGGTGGGCCGGGGCGGAGCGTGAACCTCGCGCTCGTGGACGACCTCGAGACGGCTGCGGCACGGATCCCGGCCGGCGCCGCACCGGCGTTCCTCGTGCGGCTGGAACGGGCCGCGCAGCTGCTGGAGGCGAACGCGAACCCGGAGCTGATCGTGGACGTCCTGGTCCTCGCCTGGCCCCGGGCGGCCTGACCGTGCCCGACGACCGTCCCGCCCGGTCCGGCCGGGGAGCCCTGCCAGGCCGTTTCGACCCCGGGGATGGCGAGCCGCCAACCGAACGGCTCGAGGCGACGGTCATCGGGGCCGTGCAGGGCGTCGGGTTTCGCTGGTTCGTGACGGAGGCGGCCGCTCGCCTTGAGCTCCGCGGCTGGGTCGCGAACCGGGCGGACGGAGCGGTCCTGTGCGTCGCGGAAGGGCCCCGGACCGCGCTCGAGGAGCTGCTCCGCGAGCTCGCTCGTGGCCCGATCTCAGCGCAGGTTGATCGCGTCATCCCGGCCTGGATGCCCGCCACCGGGAGGTTCAGCCGTTTCGAGATCCGGTCCGGCAGCCACCCCGGCGACTGATCGGAACCGGCGCGTCCCGCCACCCGTACCATCGGGGGATGGCCCCGGAGGCTCCGGTGCCCGAACGTCCGGAGGGTGAACTCGGACCAGACGATCGCCGAGACGCTTCCGCGTCTCTATCGCGAGGTGCTCGACGGGATTGCCCGCCTCGAGGACCTCGGTGCCCGCCCGGCGGCCGCGCGGCTGCGGGAGGAGGCGATCGCCGGCTACTCGCGGGCCTGGGATGCCGCGTGCGAGAAGCAGCTTCGCGACCTGCTGGGACGCGTCGATGGCGCGGCCCGCGACCTGGAGCGCCGGCGGCGGCCCCGCCTGGCCTGACCGCCCGGCGGGAGCGCCCCACCGGGACCGCCCGCACCGATGCCGGCACGCTGGGCCGCGGCCGGGCTACGCTCTCCGCGTGAGCGACGATCAGGCAGGCGACATCCTCGTTGCCGCCATGGCCGCGTTCGACCTCCTCGCTGAGCTGGGCGAGACCGTCGAGGACGAGTGGAGCTACGTCACCAGGCTCAGCGAGGTGGGCCGCGCACGTCTGCGCGCGGCCGCACCCCCTGCCGGCGGGACCGTCTTGCCCGAGGGCGCCGCCGCCATCACCGCCCTTGTGCTCGAGGTCGGCCGGATCACGGACCCGCACCGCGCCATCGACTGGCTCTCGACCTTCCCCGCCGCGGCGGAGCTGGCGCTCGGCGGCGGTCCCGCGGTCGCCCAGGCGCGTCCGCCGGCGGGCGGGGCCTGAGATGCGGTTCCAGGACGCGGCGCGCGACGCGCGCGCCGTCGTCTATGCGGGGATCCAGGCAGATCCGCTCGTCGCCCGCCTGGCGGTCCTTGCCTCCGACGCCACGTACGGGCAGCGCCTGATGGCCAGGGCGGTCATGAACGGCGAGTCGACCGATCCGGCGACCTGGCGCGCCATCTTCCCCACGGTGCTCGGCGCCGGCGCGCCCGATCTCGAGCGCGCCGAGGCCCTCCTCGACGGGAGCCTGGCGGTCGCCGAGCGCGGAGAGCAGGTGCGCAGCCAGTTCCGCGGCGCGTTCGTCGAGGCGCTCGCGCAGGTCCTCGTCGCCCGCCGGGCCGGTGACGCTGCCGTCCGCCGGGAGCGCCGCGTCCTGTTCGACGGCGTCGCGTCCGAGATCCACCCCTACGACCTGACCGTGGAGACGCCCGGCCGCGAGGAGGCGTGGGACTGCAAGTGGGGCGCCCGCGGCATCAACGCCGACGTTCTCAACCAGCTCGACGACGCCCGCCGTCATGCGTCCGGCGAGGATCGCGCGCTGCGGGTCGGGCTGGTCGTGTTCGACGTGCGTACCTCCTGCGCGGTGCGGCTCTCGCAGCAGACGGCGCCGCGGCAGGGGACCGCGGTGGTGACGCTCGAGACGCTCGACGCGCTGGCGGGTCGGAAGGCGACGCCCGCGTGACGGCGACGGACCAGGGGCCGGATCCCGAACGGGCGATGTCCCCCGACAGACTCCGGATCGAGGAGGCCTACCGGGTCCGCTTTGACGAGGCCACGCCGGATGGCCTCGCCAGGACGTCGGCCCTGCTCGGCTACCTCCAGGACGTCGCGTGGCGCCATTCCGAGGTGCTCGGCTTCGATCGCGCGTGGTACGCGGAGCGCGGGCTGGCCTGGGTGGTCCGGGCCATCGAGGTCACCCTCGCCGCGCCGATCCGCGACGGCGACCGGCTCTGGGTGTCGACCCGGATCGTCGGATTCCGCAGGGTGATGGCGCGTCGCCATTCCGAGCTCCGCGCGGCCGACGACACGCCTGTCGGCGACGTTAGCGTGGACTGGGCGATGACCGACGGCCGCGCCCCGGTCCGGGTCCCCGGCGAGATCGCGGGCCTTCCCGGCATCGACCCGGTGCCGTTCACGCCGCTTCGGGTCGACCTCCCGCCGGCTCCGCCCGACGCCCGGCAGCTGGAGATCGTCCCGCGCCTCCGGGAGATGGACCCGATGGGCCATGCCAACAACGGGGTCTATCTCGATTGGCTCGACGAGGCGATCACGGCCGCCGGAGGCGCGAACGACGTGCGCGCCGCCGCCCGGCGCTACCGCGTGGAGTACCTCCGCGCAGCAGGACCCGGCGTCGCGCTTCGTTCCGTGGCCTGGCGCGACGGACCGGGCTGGGCGTGGCGGCTGGTCGACGACGCGGGAGACCTGGCGCGGGGTCGACTGCATCGCGCGGTCCCGTCGTCGAACGGGGCGCCCTGACGCTCGCGGGACGGACCGCGGGAAGCGATCATCGCCCTCGCCTGGAGTGCCGGCTCGCCCGTTCAGACGACATTCAGGGGAGCCCGGCATACTGTGCCGGATGATCGAACCCATGCCCCCCGTGGAGGACGACGACGACTACGACGACTACGAGGCGCCTCCTCCTCGCCGCTTCACGATCGCCATCGTCGCGGCGCTGGTCCTCGCCCTCGTCGCCGTCGGGCTCTCGGCCTTCGCGATCCTGCGGCCCGCCACGTCCAGCTGCCAGTCGGCCGCCTGGGACGCCGTGCCCAGGGCGAGCGAGATCCCGGCCGGCTGGACGGTCGGCGTGACCGACTTCTACCCGGACAACCAGACGACGACGATCGCCGGGCCCGCCTCGACCAGCGGCTCGGCCGGGTCGACGATCTATGCCAGCGTCACCTGCTTCGGTGCGAGCGCCGCGGACGCCTTCGACCGCTCGGAGCTGGCGTCTCGAAGCGCGGGGCGCTCGGTCACCGTGCTCGACGGGATCGGGGAGGCGGCGTACGCGATCGCCGGGAGCACGGCCGGCGCGAGCGCCATGCAGTTCCGCCGCGGACCGCTCGTTGCGTACCTGGCGAGCTCGGGCGTGACCACCGATGCGGAGCTCCGCCAGGTCGGCCAGGCGGTTGACGCCGCGCTCCGCCGGGCCCTCGGGGATTCGGGGGCGGTAGCCCCGCCGGCTCCAAGCGCCGCCGCCACGCCGGCGGCGTCGCCGGCCGCGTCGGCCGGGGCCTCAGCCGGCGCGTCACCCCAACCGTCCCAGGCCCTCGCGAGCCCGGTCGCGCCCGAGCTCGAGGCGCTCATGCCGCGCCTGGTCAACGGGACCACGCTCGTCGTCGAGAGCGCGACGGGCGACCAGGTCCTGGGCACCGACACGGCGAGCAAGGCCCTCATCGCCGCCCTGACCAGCTTTGGCAAGAAGCAGACCGACCTGCAGATCGCGCAGGCCTACGATTCCTCCAGCACCCTTGACCTCACGGTCCTCGGCTTCAGGGTGCCCGGCATCTCGGCCGCGCAGCTCCAGCCGGCGGTGCTCCAGACATGGCTCTTCGCCGGCGCTACCGGCGTCACGACGAAGGAGACCACGGTCGGCGGGGTCAAGGTCACCGAGGTCACCTACGGCGGCAGCACGTCCGTCTCGTACGTCGCGGCTCGCAAGGACGCCGTGATCATCATCCAGTCAGCCGACGCGAAGATCGCGGCGGCGGCGCTCGCCGCGCTCCCGTAGCCGCTGCCGCCACGCCGGCGGCCGGCGTGCGCGATCATCTGCGGTGATGAGCCCGCTCGAGCCGCCCGCCCCCATAGCCGCCGAGCCGCCCGTGGGCCCCGAGTCGGGCTCGAGGACGCGACGCGGCATGGCCGACGTTCGGCCGCAGTGGTCGCTCTGGCTGCTCTCGATCGCCCACGCGGTCAACCATGCGCAGGCCGTCGTCCTGCCGCTCATCTACCTCAAGATCACCGACGACTTCCACGTCGGCGTCGACACGATCGCCTTCCTGGCGGCCGGCGGCGCCTTTGCCGCCGGCGTGGTCCAGCTCAGCTTCGCCTCGCTCACCCGGCGGGTCTCCCGGCGGAGCCTGCTCGGGGCTGGCGGCCTGCTGTTCGGGGGCGGGTTCGTCGCGCAGGCGTTCGCGTCCGGGTTCCCGACCTTTGCGGTCGCCAACATCCTGTCCCGGATCGGCGGCTCGCCCCAGCATCCGGTCGGCAACGGCCTGCTCGCGGAGCAGTTCCCGCCCGAGCGGCGGGGCTTCGCGATCAGCGCGCACATCTCCGGCGGGAACGTCGGGACGGTGGTGGTGGCGCTGCTCGGAGCGCCGATCATCGCCGCGTTCGGATGGCGCGGTGCGGCCATCGTCTTCGGGGTCCCGGCGCTCGCGATCGCGATCGCGATCCTCCTGCTCGTTCGCGAGCGGGGCACCGATCGGGCAGCCGCGGTCGCCGGCGGGAGCGTGCGGGACGCGTACCGGGCGATTGTCCGTGACCGAGACCTGCGCTGGCTCTTCCTCACGTCGATCCTCGGCGGCGGCGGGCGCGGGCTGGGCGTGGTCAATCTCTTCGTGCTCATCTACCTCACGAAGGTGATCGGACTGGGCGAGTCGCTGTCGGGGCTGATGTACGGCGCGCTGATCGTCTTCTCGGTGCCGATGCCGCTCGTCGCGGGCTGGCTGTCCGACCGAATCGGCCGGAAGCCGCTGATCATCGGCGTCTACCTCGGCGGCGCGATCGGGTTCGTCGTCTTCCTCGTCTCGGGGTCGAGCCTGGCGGGGCTCTGGGCCGGGATCCTGCTCATGGGCCTCTTCAGCTTCGCCGAGAGCCCCCAGCTCCAGGCACTCCTTGCCGACATCGCCCGGCCGTCGATCCGGGACGCCACGTTCGCGCTCTATTTCACGCTCGCCTTCGGGGTCGGGTCGCTGTGGGTCGCGATCTACGGGGCGATCATCGGCGCCGCCGGCAACGCGACCGGGCTGCCCATCGTGTTCATCCTGATGGCGGTGACGTTCGTGCTGGCGGCGGCCGGGACCGTGCCGATCAGGGCCGAGCAGCGGGCGCACGAGAACGCGGCCCACGAGGCTTCGCTCGGGGGGCTCTGACCCCGCTCGAGCGAGCCGCTCCTACGCCCGGCGGGCCAGCGCCTCGCGCTGGATGGCGAGGATCGAGAGCGCATCGGCAATCCGCCCGTCGAACGTCATCTCGAGGGCCTCACCGAACGGCACCCACCGCGTCTGCAGCTCCTCCGTGCCCTCGGGAGACGCCGCGCCGTCCTGGAGGTCGGTGGCGACGAAGAAGATCGCGAGCTCGTCCGTCACGGAGTTCGAGAGCGCAGCCCCTCCGAGCTCGCGCCACGTCCCCGCCCGGAACCCGGTCTCCTCGACCAGCTCGCGCCTGGCCGCGTCGAGGGCGGACTCGTCCGGGCCCCCGCCCCCCTCGGGGATCTCCCACGAGTATTCGTCCAGCGGATACCGGTACTGGCCGACGAGCAGGACGCGATCGCGATCGTCGATGGCCAGGACCCCGATTGCCCGGTTGACGAAGTGCACGATGCCGTAGATCCCGGGCGCGCCATCGGGCCGGATGACGTCGTCATGCCAGACGGTCAGCCATGGGTTCTCGTACGCAACCCGGCGAGCCACGCGTCGCCACGGGTTGGGCGCCCCAGCCGGATCGTCGCCGTCACGAGCCGCACCTGGACCGATGTCGGCTCCTCTGCCTCGTGGGCTGGACACCCCGCCATGGTACGCGGCGCGGCCGACGCGCGGCGCGGGCGGGCTAGAAGACGGAGTACCGCTCCACCGGGCTCCATGTGCTGTTGGCGCTGGTCAGGGTCGGGTCGGCGATTGCGCGCACGTACCACTGCCCGCGCGTGGTGAAGGTCCAGGCCAGGTTGGCGCGACCGCTGGCGTCGGCGTACACGTCGCGCTTCGTGACCAGAACCCAGTGTCCGCTGACCTGGCGCCAGAGCTGGAACGTCACCTTCGCCGGCGCCAGGGTCGGGCCGATCGGTCGGACGGTGCCGGTGAAGGTGACCTTCGTCCCGGCCGGGACGCTCCTGGTGTGGCCGAGGTTCGTGGGTCGGAGGATGAGCAGCTGGCGCACGACGACGCGCGCCGGCGCGCTGGCACCCGGACCCAGGTCGGCTCCGCCCGCGAAGACGGCCTGGAACTGCGTGTTGACGGGCGGCCGGTAGCCGAACGTGGCGTGACCCGAGGCGTCGGTGGTCAGGGTCGCGATGTCGACCCATTGCGTCTCGTTTGCCTGCATCCGCTGAAGCGTGAGTGGCCGGCCTGCCCCTGGTCCGGCCACGTCGACGGCGAGGGTCACGGTCTGCCCCCAGCTGATGACCCCAGTGCTCGGGGTCAGGGTGAGCTGTGCGGCGGGGAGGGTGGCCGTGATCGGGAGGGGAGCGCTCGTGCCGCCGCCGGGTGGCTGGTTGACGACCGTCACCGCGAACGTCCCCTGGGTCAGGGCGGCCGGGATGAGCGCGGTGAGCACCGCCGGCGAGACGAACGTGGTCGGCAGCGGCGCCCCGTTCCAGTAGGCGGTCGAGATCCCGGAGACGAAGTTGGCCCCCTGGAGCGTGAGGTTCACCTGTGCGCCCCCGGCTGCGACCGTCGCCGGGGCGACCGCCGTGAGCAGCGGCGGCCCGGTGGGAGGCAGGCTGGCGTAGTTGAACGTGACAGGGGTCAGGTCCGTGCCGTTGTAGCGGTCGAGGTCGACGCAGCCCGGGATGCCTGCCACCGAGCCGCAGTCGTCGTACTGCCAGAACGTCCAGCTGTGGCCGCCCCAATTGTTGGCGGGAACGTGCACGCTCGGGACGAACCAGTGGGCGACCCACAGGACGGAGTAGCCCTGGTCGGCGAACATCGTCGTGTCGCCCATGGCGTTGGCCCAGAAGCTCGGGCTCGTGTAGATCATCGGCCTGACCCCGAGCCTGGCATAGACCTCGCCGAGCCACGCGCCGACCCACGCCTGGAGGTCCGTCACGGAGAGCCCCCCGGTCTGCTCGAGGTCGAGTGCGGGAACGAGGTCGCCGGGAAGCAGTGCCGCATTCTGGGTGAACCAGTCCGCCTCGAGGACCGCGTCGCCCGAGGAGGCCGACGGGGTCGCGAAGTGGTATGCCGTGACCTGCAATCCGGCCGCCCGCGCACCCGCGTGATTCGTGGCGTAGGTCGGATCCAGGTAGGTCTGGCCCAGCGTGGCCCGCATGATCGCGAAGCGCTTGCCGGCACCGGCCACCTGCGCCCAGTCGATCGTCTGCTGGTACTGGCTGGTGTCGATCCCCTCGACGTAGGGATCCGGCTGCGGGACTGCCGCCTGGAAGAGCCCGGTGGCGGCGTACGCGACGCTGACGCCGTAGCGGGACGAGATGCTCACCCCGTTCATCGCGACGATCGCATACCAGGTGTTCCCCGAGACGTCGGTCACGCACGTTGCCGACCACGGGTCACCCTGGACCGTCCCGGTCACGGTGACGACCGCCCCCGTCGGGATCGTGACCAGGGCCGCGGCGGTCATCGAGGGCGAAGCGCGGAGGCGCGCCGAGCAGGCCGCGGCATAGTCGGAGCTGGCACGGGCGATGCCCGGTGCGACTGGGACGAAGGCCATCGCAACAAGGACGGCGACGGCGGCCGGGAGCCAAGGTCGATGCAGGTGCACTCGAATCCCCATTCTCGTCGGGTGGAGCGGCGACGCGACGCGGCCCGGGTCGAGCCGAACGACGGGGGAGCACGAAGCCCCGACACCAAGGGAAGGCACGAGCCCTCGGCGTCTGCGGTGATCCTACAGAAGATCGCGGGTGCTGTCAGGAGTCCGGCAGGGCCGTGGTGCGGGGTGTACCGGGTGGGGCCGCTCTCTCCTCCGCGAATTCGAGCACGAAGACCGGGATCTGCCGGTCGGTCTTCGCCTGGTACGTCGCGTAGTCGGGCCACGCGTCCACCGCGCGCTGCCACCAGGCGGCCTTCTCGTCGCCCGAGACCTCACGCGCCGTGTAGTCGCGCCTGGTGGCGCCGTCCTGCAGCTCGACGTGCGGGTTCTTCTTGAGGTTGTGGTACCAGGCGGGATTCCTCGGGGCGCCGCCGAGTGACGCGACCACGGCGTAGCGGCCCTCGTGCTCGACGCGCATCAGCGCAGTCTTGCGAAGCTTGCCGGTCTTCGCGCCGACCGAGGTCAGCACGATCACGGGACTGCCGCGCAGGTCACCGCCCTTCTCGCCGTTGGTAGCCTCGTAGAGCTCGGTCTGCGCGCGCGACCAGGCGGATGTGCCCGGTAGGTACTCCCCGGTGAGTGGCATCGCCCCATTCTCTCGCAGACCGGCCTCGGACGCGATCGGGCCTGACGACCGAGCAGCTGATCGCCGCCGGACGGGCTGGCGGTTGGCTCGGCGTTGCCGAACTCGGATGCGACGTACCATCAGACGAACGGAATGGGCTTCTTCGTCCGCCGGCTGCAGTCGATGTCTCCGGGCACCCCACGCCGCGGCGGCGTCTCCTCCTCTGAGATCGTTTGCCGACAGGCCCGAGCACACAGGGCAGCCACGGGAGGGACGACGACGGTGCTTCTCGAGGCGAGAGCGAACCGGTCCATGTCTGCAGCGAGCCGAGATACCGATGCCGCCCTTCCCGCATGGTCAGCCGACGGCCCCCAGAGCCGACGGGTGGCGCGACCGGAGCCAGCGATCGCGGGAACGCCCGGGAGGCACCGTGGCCGCTGACAGGGTCCTGGAGATCGACCACATCTCGAAGCGCTACGGGGACGTGGTCGCCGTCGATGATCTCTCCCTGGACGTCTCCGCGGGTGAGCTCTTCGGGTTCGTCGGGCGCAACGGCGCGGGCAAGACGACGACCATGCGAATCGTGCTGGGCGTGCTCGCGCCTGATGCCGGCGTGGTGCGCTGGCTGGGCGTACCCCTGACGTTCGAGGCCCGACGCCGCATCGGCTACATGCCCGAGGAACGCGGCTTGTATCCCAAGATGCACGTGGCGGAGCAGCTCGCCTACCTCGGCGAGCTGCACGGCATGACGGGTGCGGAAGCCCGGGAGGCCGCGCTCGGCTGGCTGGACCGGTTCGGTCTCGCCGACCGGCGCGACGCGGACCTCCAGGCCCTCAGCTTGGGCAACCAGCAGCGGGTCCAGCTGGCCGCAGCACTCGTCTTCGGGCCGGATGCGCTCGTGCTCGACGAACCGTTCGCCGGGCTCGATCCGGTTGCCGTGGACGTGATGGCGGGCGTGCTCCGCGAACGGGCGGAGGCAGGAGTCCCCGTCATCTTCTCGAGCCACGAGCTCGAGCTCGTCGAGCGCGTGTGTGACCGAGTCGGGATCATCGATCGCGGGAAGATGGTGGCCTCCGGCACGGTCGACGAACTGCGCGCCGGAGGCCGCGAACGCCGCCGGGTGGACGTGCCCGGGGCGGCGGACCATTGGGACGTCGGCGTGCCGGGCGTCAGGCTCGTGGAGAGCGACGGCTCGAGGCGGTTGTTCGAGCTGGATCCGGGCGTCGACGACCAGGCGCTGCTCCAGGCGGCGCTGGCCACTGGACCCGTGCGCGAGTTCGAGCGCGTCGAGCCCAGCCTCGGCGAGCTCTTCCGGACCGTCATCGGGGAGGCAGGGGCATGAACGCGCGATCGTGGAGTCTGGGCGGAACGCCCCGCCTGCCGACCACCGTCCTCGTCGCCCGCCGCGAGGTCCGCATGCGCCTGCGCTCGCGCGTCTTCGTTGGCGGCACAATCGTGATGACGGTCCTCGTCGTGGTCGGCATCGTGGCCGCGTCGCTGCTCGCCGGCAAGACCAACCCAGTGCGGGTGGGCTTCAGCGGCGGATCGCAGGCGCTCGAGCGGACGTTCACCGCATCGGCCGCAGCCCTGGGTGCGAAGGTGACCGTCAGCGACATCGTCGACGTCACCGCCGGGCAGGCGCAGGTAGCGGCGGGCACGCTCGACGTGCTCGTGACCGGGTCGTCGACCGCACCGACGGCCGTGGCGAAGGCTGCGATCGCATCGAACGTCGAGTCCGCCCTATCCCTGGCCGCGGAGGCGGCACGCCTCTCCGACGCTGGCCTCTCACCGGCGGCCGTCACCTCGGCCATGGACCTGGTCCCGGTCCAGCTGCTGCAGCCCCCCAATCCCAAGGACAACGAGAACCTGTTCGCCAGCCTGGCCCTCGGCATCCTGCTCTGGATCGCGCTCGGCCAGTACGGGAATATGGTGGCCCAGGGCGTGGTCGAGGAGAAGGCGACGCGGATCATGGAGATCCTGCTCGCCACGATCCAGCCAAGCCGCTTGCTCGCGGGCAAGGTCATCGGGATCGGCCTCGTCGGTCTCCTGCAGCTCACGATCGTGGGCGCGGCCGCGCTCGTCGCGGTCCACGTGACCAATGTCGCCGCGATCCCGGCCCTCGGCGTGGCCTCGATCCTGGGCGATATCTTCTGGTTCCTGCTCGGCTTCCTCTTCTACGCCACTGCCTACGCCGCGGTCGCCTCCCTCGTCTCGCGCCAGGAGGAGGTCCAGAGCGCCGTCGCCCCGATCGGGATCCTCCAGATCGCGGCGTACCTGCTCGTGTACGCCGCGCTGCCGAATCCGACGGGCCCCCTGGCCACGGTGTGCTCGTTGCTTCCGCCGTTCGCCCCAATCCTCATGGCGGTGCGGATGGCGGACATCGACGTGCCGTTCTGGCAGGTCGGCCTGGCGATAGCGCTAACCGTGGCATCCATCGTCGGCCTGACCTGGCTCGCCGGCCGCATCTATGCCAATGCCGCCATGCGCCTCGGCACACGGGTGCGGTTCATGGATGCGTTCCGTGGGTAACGCTCGTGGGTAGGTACAGCATGTTCCGGCCCTGTCGGGCGGCAGCGATCGGAGGAGGAACCAGATGCCACCTCGGGTGAGGGCCCATCCATACCTGACCCTGATGGCGGTGGTCTCCGCGATCCTCATCGTGGTCGGCCGGATCAACAAAGACATCTGGTGGGGAGATTGGGTCTTTGTCGCCGGAATCGCGGTGCTCGTCGTTGCAGGCGCCCTCTTCCTCCTACTGACAAAGAGGTGATCGAACCGACCTCCTCTTCGGTGCAGGTCGCGCGGCGACCGGCGACGGCACGCTGCGGCGCTCGCACTTCGATCCGACCGTCGTTCATCGCGAACTCGAGGGCCAGGCGTCCGGGGCGCTGGTCTCCGAGGCCGGGATGTCGCGCAGGGCGAACAAACGGCCCAAATCGCTGGCTTGACGGGCAGGGCATCGCCCGATTCGTTCGCCCCCGGCGAACCTTCCGACCTTCTGGATACCTCGCGTCCGGCGCGGGTCGTGCCATTCCCGCCTTTTGTTCGCCACCAGCGACAATGGGCTGTGCCGGGGACCGCAACCGCCCGGGATCGAGCGTTTCCTGAGCAACAGCCGCCCCGACCCGCCGCCCCGGGCTACCATTGACCTCCCGTGACGACCCTCGCTCCGAACGATTTCACCCAGCTCCACGTGTCAATAGGTGGGAGTTCGCGCACGACGCATCCACGTCGTGGAGCTTCCGCGTGGAGACCACTCGGGGTTCACCGAGCGTTCGGAATGTCACCGGAGCGCGCCGCCACGAAACGAACGCGAAGGCTCCGCCCATCGGCTCCGTGAGCCGACGCTCACCAGCGAGTGCAGCCAACTCTCGCTGTAGAGTGTCAACCGTGACGCACTTGATAACGCTATTGCCGTCGGAGGGTCGTGTCCGGAACGAAACGGCGAACGACCCGGTGACGCACTCGATCACCGTCCGGCCGTCCCTTCGTTTCGACGCCACGCTATCCACGATCGACGCATCGACTGTGTTGCGGTTGCCTGAGACGGCGAGCAAGAGCCTGCCCTCGCGAGGACAGGTGGCC
>Ga0097691_1001416_pt1 | contig 17734 bp, 16 predicted proteins | sample NGESurdeep072012_8_FD_72858 | JGI IMG/M metagenome (GOLD analysis project Ga0097691, IMG submission 72858) | Arctic peat soil microbial communities from Barrow, Alaska - NGEE Surface sample 210-1 deep-072012 | ecosystem: Environmental > Terrestrial > Soil > Wetlands > Peat ... | reverse complement strand
GGCCCTTCGACCCGACCGCCACCTGGATGGTCTGGCGCTGCGGCTGACCGCTGGCGACTCCGGCGGACTCGCGCTCCCGCAGCCGCTGGCGACAGCCCGGGTCGCCCGACCGATAATCGACCCGACCGGAACGTCCGGCACCGGGCCAACGGATTTCACCCAATCGTGTAGACCCGGTGCGCGGAGCAGTCATTCGTCCATTGGACATGGTTCCATCGGACCAATGGTTCCATCGAAGCGGTCACCCGGACAGGTCGCGAGCACTGGCGAGGCCTGACACCTTTACGGGAGACAAAGCCGCGTGGACTGTCGCCGGTAGCCTGTCGCGGCCGGCGACCTGGTCGACCTGGCGTTTGCCTGCCATTTAGCGCGCGGAAGTCATCGGGCGGGGGACCACCACCTCGAGTCCAACCAGGCCGGGGACAAACCTTAACGGAGGAGAAGTAGCAAGTGAGAAGTACGCTGCGTCGGCTGATAGTGCTCTGTAGTTTGGTGGTGGTCGGCGCCGTCTTCGCGATGGTCGGTGTGCCTGGTGCTGCCCAAGCGCAGAGCCGCAGACACGCCAACCTCCTCGTCCCGCTGTACGACAACAACGTCGACCCAACGAATTGGTCCCGAGCGTGCTCCCAAGCCAACGGGTCAGGCGATGGTTCATGGATCATCGCCGACCCGCAACATGGCCCCGGAACCGCGCCCCTACCGAACTGGGCGACGGTCATCAAAAACTGCTACCGCTACGGCCGCGCGTCGGTGATCGGTTATGTGTGGACAGACTACGGCCGCCGCGGTCCAGGCAGCATTCCCGACATCAAGCGGCAGATCGACAACTGGTACGCATTCTACCCTGGCCAGATCGCAGGCATCTTCTTCGACGGCGTGTCCGACGCCGTGCCCGAGACGGCAGTGAGCAATCAGACTTTCTACCAGACATTGGCCGCGTATGCGCACACCCGCAAGGGTGGCAACAACGAGGTGGTCTTCAACTTCGGGGCCAATCCGAGTTCGGACTGGATGCTCCGCGGGAGCACGGCCAAGAACGCCGACATCGTCGTGACCTTTGAAGGCTCCTATGACACTCCCGGGACGAACCCCTACACGGCGTGGCAACCAGCGAGCTGGGAGCAGCGTTACCCAGCCAGCGACTTCGCTGCCCTGGTGTATGACGCACCGAGCACAACCGGCACTCCACAACCCACGTCTGCCTGCAACCGACTTAAGCAACAGCGCATCGGCTACGTCTACGTCGGCACGTGGTATAGCGAACTCGCCCCCTACTACGGTGACCTCGCTAGCGCTTGTTGACGTTCCATGGCCGAATGACCGAACGACGGCCGCCGCCGGTGTCGGCGGTGGCCGTCGCGCCGCGTTGCAGGCACGGCTACATCGAGGAACGCTCCGAGCGCAACCTGCAAGGCATTAGCAATCGCCGTCCGGCGGATCAAGCAGTCCGTCACGGCACAGGTCGTCCTCAACGATCTGATCCCGATGGCCGGGTGGTGGTGCTCTTCCTGCTACCACGTCGTCCAGGAACGCCACCCGTCCACCAGTCCCGCTACGCCGGCCACGTCATCCCGCATGCGGCGCGAGGCACCCTCCAGAAGAGCCGCACCCGTTCGATACGGTGAGGCGCCGCTGCGGCGACGGGGGAGGCGCCGCTGCGGCGCGCCGCCAGCGTAGCTCCGCTAGCAGCAAGGGCCCAGGGCGAGGGGAACACACTCCGCCGACGTCTCCGATGCGGACACGTGGCACGGGGGGGACGACTGCGGCGGGGTCAGTGGCCGGGCGGGCGATCTCCGTACGTGACTGGCCCGTGACCCTGCCAGACCTCTTATATCGCGCAGTGCGTCTGACCTGAGATCAGGCGGACTCGCGCTCCCGCAGCCGCTGGCTGATCACTCCCGTGATGCCGTCGCCGCGCATGCTCACGCCATACAGCGCGTCGGCGATCTCCATCGTCCGCTTCTGGTGGGTCACGACGATCAGCTGTGACGTGGCCCGCAGCGAGGAGATCAGCTCCAGCAGCCGGGACAGGTTCACGTCGTCGAGCGCGGCCTCCACCTCGTCGAGCACGTAGAACGGGGACGGCCGGGCCCGGAAGATCGCCACCAGCAAGGCGATCGCGGTCAGCGACCGCTCGCCGCCGGATAGCAACGACAGCCGCTTGACCTTCTTGCCCGGCGGTCGGGCCTCGACTTCGATCCCCGTGGTCAGCAAGTCCGTTGGGTCGGTCAGCGACAGCCGGCCCTCCCCGCCGGGGAACAGGGTGGCAAACACCGTCTCGAACTCCCGGGCAGTATCGGCGTACGCCGCCGCAAACACCTCGGTGATCCGTTCGTCGACGTCACGCACCACTGTCAGCAGGTCGCGTCGGGTGGCCTGCAGGTCGGTCAGTTGCGTGGATAGGAAGGCGTGCCGCTCCTCCAGCGCCGCGAACTCTTCCAGCGCCAGCGGGTTGACCCGGCCCAGCTGGGCCAGCGCGCGCTCGGCGGCGCAGGCGCGCTTCTCTTGCTCTTCCCGGACGTACGGCGCGGGGGCGGCGGCGGCGGGGGCGTCGGCGTCGGCGGCGGCGGCGGCATCGGCGGACGGTGGCACGGCGACGTCAGGGCCGTACTCGGCGACCAGGGTGTCGACCGGTACGCCGAACTCCTCGGCTGCGCGGGCGCCGAGCGCTTCAATCCGCAGCCGCTGCTCAGCTCGCGCCACCTCATCGCGATGAACCACGTCGGTCAGCCGTTCGAGCTCACCGGCGAGCTCGCGGACCCGGGACCGCACGGACTGCAGCTCGGTCTCCAGGGCCTGGCGGACGTCGTGGGCCGCCGACCGCTCGGCCGCCGCAAGCGCCACCGAGGCGTGCGCTCGCTCCACCGCGGCCGTGGCGACCTCGCTGACCTCGTCCGCGCGGACCGCACCTTCGGCCCGCGCGGCCAACCGAGCCGCAAGCCGCGCCCTAGCGGTGCGTTCCGCGGCCGCCGCCCGAGTCAGCGACTCCGCCCGGCCGGCGAGCCCGCGAGCGCGCTCTTCCTGGGTTCGCACCGCCAACCTGGCCAGGACCTCCGCCTCCCGGGCCGCCGCAGCGGCGAGTGCCAACCGGTCCCGCTCCGCGGTCGAGGGTTCGCCCTGCGCTGGTGCCTGCTGCGCCGTCCGCAACCGGTCCTCAAGCTCAGCCAGGCCGGCAAGATCCCGGTTGCGCGCCTGCTCGCCCCGAACCCGCGCCGTGGCGACCCGTTCGGCCTCATCGTCGGCCGCTCGAGCGGTCGAGGACAGCAGGGCCAGCTGCTCGGTCAAGGCCGACATGCGGGCGTCGGAGTCGTGCAGCGCGGCCAGCGCGGCGTCGGCCTCGACGGCAGCCGCGGCCAGCTCCTCGCGCGCCCCAACAATGCCGAAGCGCAGCCGCTCGCCCCGATGCCTGGCCTCGTCGCGTCGGCGCTCGGCCTCATCCACAGCGGCCTGCACTTCCAACAGACTGGGCGCCGAGCGCGACCCACCGACGGCCCAGTTGGCGCCGAGCAGGTCACCTTCGGCAGTGACCGCTCGCACCGACGGGTCAGCCGTCACCACGGCCAGGGCCTCGTCCAGTGTCGCCACCATGGCGACCCGGTGCAGCAGCCGACGTACGACGGGCGCCAACGCCTCCGGCGCCGCGATGACCTCGGTAAGCCAGCGGGCACCCGCCGGCGGCGGCGCGTCCCCCGGATCCGGCGGTGAGATCGCCGGTGGGTCGCGATCGTCGTCGGCGCGACCGCCGGCGATCAGCAGGCCGGCCCGGCCATCCTCTCCAACCCGGAGCACCCGCAGGGCCGCCGCCGCGTCCGCGGGCGAGGTGACGGCCACCGCGTCGGCGGTGGCACCGAGCGCTGCGGCCACCGCGGTCTCGCAGCCGAGGTGCACCCGTAGCAAAGCGGCCACGGAACCGAGCACCCCTGGTACCGGCGCGGGGTCGGCTAGCAGCACGCTGCTGCCGTCCCGGCCGGCCAGCCCGACCGCGAGCGCCTCGTGCCGAGCCGCCCAAGTGGAGCGGTCCCGGTCGGCGTCGCGCTCCTGGGTCGCCAGAGCGTCGAGCCGCTGCTGCGCGCCCGCCAAGGTCGTCAGCGCAGTCTCGTGGCGCTGATCCAGCCCCACCTCCCCCCGCTCCAACACGGCGGCCTGCCCCTGCAGCCGGGTCAGCTCGGCGCGGGCGGCTTCGGCCCGCTCGCGAGCCCGGTCGAGAGTGTCGGTGAGCCGGCCGATCTCGGCTTGGGCCGCCCCGGCGCGGCTGCGTAACCCCCCGATCTGGCCGCTGAGTCGAGCGAGCCCCTCGCGGCGGTCCGCGGTGGCGCGCACCGCGGCGAGCAGCGCCCGCTCCGCCTCGGCCAGCTGGTGCTCCACCTCGGCGCGGCTTCGTCCGGCTGCGGCGAGCTCCGCGCGGTCGGTGGCCAGCGCGCTGGCCAAAGCCGCCTCCTGCTCCCGCGCCGCGGCGGCTTCCCGCTCCAGTGCGTCGGGGTCGCGCCCCGGCGGTCCCGCCGGCGGCGGGGTAGCCAGATGGCGAGCCCGCTCCCGGGCCAGCGACGCCGTACCGCTCAACCGCTCGGCCAGCGCCGCCAACCGGTACCAAGTGTCCTGAGCATCGCTGACTCGGGCCGCGGCTGCCGCCGCCTCGATCTCCCGAGCCGACTCCAGTTCCCGGGCGGCGAGCAGCGCGGCCTCGACCTCGGCGCGCCGGGTGCGCACCGCCGTCTCGTCCGCGATCTCGGCGGCCAGCGCGCCGCGCTGGGTGACGAGGTCGTCGGCGAGCAGCCGCAGCCGGGCGTCCCGGCGCTCGGCCTGCACGATGGCCGCCCGCCGCGCTACCTCCGCCTGCCGGCCCAGCGGCTTGAGCTGCCGGCGCAGCTCGGCGGTGAGGTCCGTAAGCCGGGTCAGGTTCACCGCCATGGCCTCGAGCTTGCGTAGCGCCTTCTCCTTCCGCTTGCGGTGCTTGAGGACGCCCGCCGCCTCCTCGATGAACGCCCGGCGATCTTCTGGCGCCGCGGCCAGCACCGCATCTAGCTGGCCCTGGCCGACGATGACGTGCAGCTCCCGGCCAATGCCGGAGTCCGACAGCAGCTCCTGGATGTCGAGCAACCGACACGGCGTGCCGTTGACGGCGTACTCGCTCTGTCCCGACCGGAACATCAGCCGGCTGATCGTCACCTCGGCGTACTCGATCGGCAGGGCGCCGTCGCTGTTGTCGATGGTCAACAGCACCTCGGCGCGGCCCAGCGGCGGCCGGCCGGCGGTGCCGGCGAAGATGACGTCGTCCATCTTCCCGCCGCGCAGGGACTTGGCCCCCTGCTCACCCATCACCCAGGCGAGCGCGTCGACCACGTTGGACTTGCCGGCCCCGTTGGGTCCGACCACACAGGTGATGCCAGGCTCGAAGCGAAGCGTCGTGGAAGACGCGAAGGACTTGAAGCCCCGGAGGGTGAGGCTTTTCAGGTGCACGCGCGAGACTCCTGGCCACCCGGCGCGAACGGCTGGCGGTGGACGGCGGGCGGGGGACAGCGGGCGGGGCTTCTCGGCATCGGAACAGGTGCTGGTTATGCGCGGGGCGTTGTCGGCGACCCTACCGACGCCGCGCGCCACTACCGGCCAGACGCGCCGGGCTGGGCTCGGCCAACCGCAGCCCCACCAACCCAGACATGCGTGAAGGGACGCCGATCGGCGTCCCTTCGGGGCGGAAGCTGCGGAAGCTACAGAGTCGAGCGGCTCAGGTGAGCGCGGGCTCGGACTCCGACAGTCGAATGATGTCGGCGTCATGGACGCTGACCGAGGACATCAGCGCTTCGTTCGTCTCCTGGCATCGGTTCAGCTCACCCTCGAGCTCACGCACCCGCAGCCGCAGTCGGCGCACCTCGGCAAGCAGCTGAGGGTCCGAGCTGATACCTACGTAGCCGAACAGGGCCTTAGCCATTGGGATCCTCCACAGAAACTCAGGTGCATCGGTCGACGACGTTGCCGCCCGGCTGTATCAAGGTGCTCGGGGATGACTCCTAGAGTGACACCTGAGTCTCGGTGGGTCAACGGCCGTGTTACATCCAGGTCACATTCAGGCGCCTCGCGACGCAGCGTCACCACTCCCGAAAGCCGGTCAACCCACCGCGGACGGCCGACCAGCGCTCGGTGACGCCCCGCACCCGACCCGGCGCTGCCGACCCGCGCAGGGCAGCGAGCAGGGCGCGGCACGCCGGCTCTGGTCCCTCGGCGACCACCTCCACCCGGCCGTCGTCGAGGTTGGTTGCCGTACCCACCAAGCCCAGATCCAACGCCCGGCTGCGGGTCCACCAGCGGAAGCCCACCCCCTGGACGTGGCCGCGCACCCAGGCGGTCAGCCGGATGCCATCAGCCGCCGCGCGGTTCACCAGCGCGCCCGGCGTGGCCGCGGCTGACAGCGGGGGCAGGTGTAGCTGGACCGGTTCATGAATTTCTCTCGGCGGATCGGCGTGCCGCAGCGCCGACACGGTTGCCCGGCCCGGCCGTACACCGCGAGTTCTCGGGCAAACAACCCACTGACTCCTTCGGCAGAGACATACGTGGCGTCAAATGACGTGCCACCCGCGGTCAGCGCCTCGGCCAGCACGGCGCGCAAACCGGCGAGCAGTCGGGCGACCTCCGGTCCGCGCAGGGTCTCGGTCGGTCGGGCATAGTGCAGGCTGGCCCGCCACAGCCCCTCGTCGGCGTAGATGTTGCCGACCCCGCTGACCAACTTCTGGTCGAGCAGGGCGCGCTTGATTCCGGTCCGCCGCCGGCGCAGCGCCCCCCGGAACGCGACCGGGTCGAACGCCGGATCCAGCGGGTCAGGAGCGATGTGCCGGATGCCGGCCGGCTGCCCCGCGCCGCCGGTCACCTCGCTGGCCACCACGGCCAGGCCGCCGAAGGTGCGCTGGTCGACGTAGCGCAGCTCATGGCCACCGTCGAGAAAGACCAGGCGCACCCGCAGGTGCGTCTCGGCGGGCTTGTCCGGCGGTACGACGAGTAGCTGGCCGCTCATGCCCAGGTGGGCCTGGAGGACGTCCCCGGAGTCCAGCGGCAACCACAGGTACTTACCGCGCCGGCGGGCGGCTTCAATCCGGCGGCCGGCCAACAGGGCGATGAAGTCGGATTCCCCGGCAAGATGGCGCCGGATCGCCCGCGGATGGCCGACAGTCACCGTGGCTACCGTCCGCCCGACGACTCCGCGCTCCAGGCCTTGCCGCACCACCTCGACCTCGGGCAGCTCGGGCACTAGTCGTCCGGCGGAGCGGAGTCCTCGGACGGCCCCGTCCCCTCGGACGGCCCCGTCCCCTCGGACGGCCCCGTCCCGTCGAGACGCCCGGTTGGGCCGACCGGCCGCGCCCCATCGACGGCATGCAGCGCGTCCCAGGCGGCCTGGGCGGCGCGCTGTTCCGCCTCCTTCTTGGTCCGGCCGTTGCCGCCGCCCCAGATCCGCTCCCCCACGACCGCGTGCGCGATGAAGCTGCGGGCGTGGTCGGGGCCGGTCGCGGTCACGTCGTACCGCGGCACGCCAAGCCCCCGGGCGGCGGTCAGCTCCTGCAGGCTGGTCTTCCAGTCCAGCCCCGCGCCTAGCCGTGCGGACTCGGCGATGACCGGGTCGAACAGCCGGTGCACCACGGTGGCGGCAGTCCCGATGCCGCACTCGACGAAGACGGCTCCCAACAGCGCCTCTACCGTGTCCGCGAGGATTGAGCTCTTGTCCCGACCACCAGTGCTCTCCTCCCCCCGACCGAGTCGCATCCAGCGGCCGAGACCCAGCTGACGCGCCACGTCGGCCAGGGCCGTCATGTTCACCACGCCGGAGCGCAGCTTGGCCAGCTGTCCCTCGGCCAGATCCGGATGACCGCGGTAGAGGGCCTCGGTCACGACCAGCCCGAGGACCGAGTCGCCAAGGAACTCCAGCCGCTCGTTCGTCGGCAGGCCGCCGTGCTCGTAGGCGTAGGACCGGTGGGTGAGGGCCTGACCGAGCAGAGCGGGCGATAGCGCTATCCCGAGCGCCGCCTCCAGCGCGGTGTACGCCGGGTCCACGCCTTCACCGTCCGGGTTGACCGCGCTCATCGCCCCGCCTGCGCCAGTACGGATCGGACCCAGGCCGGCCGACACCCGAAGTCGGTCGACCAGCTCACCCAGCGTAGCCCGCGGCCGACGGGCCGCGACGCCTCCACCTGCGGACTCAGACCGGGATGACCACGCGGTCGTTGTAGGTGCCGCAGGTGGGGCAGGCGACGTGCGGCAGCTTGACCGAACGGCAGCGCTTGCAGGTCGAGTACGCCGGGGCGCTCGCCTTCCACTGCGCGCGCCGGGAATGGGTGTTGCTGCGGGACATCTTCCGCTTCGGGACGGCCACGGTCTACGGCTCCGGATCTGTGCGATGGGCAGGGTCTGGGTCGGCGGGCGCCGGTCCGGTGGCAAGTCGGCTCAATGCTGCCCAGCGCGGGTCGGGACGCTCGTGCGTGTGGTCGACCGGCAGCTCGGCCCACGGTTGGCCGCACTCGACGCACAGCCCCGGGCAGTCCGGGCGGCACAGCGGCGTCAGCGGCAGCGCGAGCACCACGGCGTCGCGCAGTGCTGGCTCCAAGTCGAGCAGGTCACCGTCGAGCCGGCTGACCTCCTTGTCGTCGCGCTCGGTGTCCGGGTGGCCAGCATCGCAATAGACGCAAAGCTCCTGCAGCTCCGCCTGCACGGTGTCCGCGACCTCGCCCAGGCACCGGCCGCACTCACCGGCGAGCGCCGCGGTGACGGTGCCGGACACCAGCACCCCCTCCATCACCGCCTCGAGCCGAAGATCGAGGGTAAGGCTGCTGCCCGCCGGTACGCCGACCAGCTCCAGGCGCAGGCTGGCGGGCGCCGGAACCGAGATCCGCACCCGCCGCATGGACCCGGGCCGTCGAGGAAGCCCGCGGGTGGCGAGCACCAGCGGCCGACGTGGGTCGAGTCGGGAGGGCGAGGTAGGTCGGGCAGACACCAGGACTTTCTTCCGGGACAGGTGCGCGGCGGCCGGGGCAGCACTCGCTCAGACCGGCTGGAGGAGCAGGCCCGGACCCGCGCCGGTGCGGCCGGGTCTGACCCAGTGTAACGGCGGGCCCGGGGCAGCATCGCGGGTCGGACGCATACCGGGCGCGGACAGGATGTGGTGGACGGTCGCCAGGTTACCCGAGCCGCGGGGTGGAGTCGATCTGTATCACCGCCGATGCGCGCCGGCGGAATCGGACGGCGGGCGCGGGGCCGGTGTCGCCTCGACCCGCCCGGCGAGGGTACGTCGACCATGCTCCACCGCCACCAGCGTCTCGTCCAGCAGCGCCCCGACCGCGGCGAGCTTGCGGTCGACGTAGGAGTCGGTCTCGTCCCGGACCTGCTCGGCCCCGGCGTGCGCGTCCCGGACGAGTCGCTCCGCCTCCTCGGTCGCCGCGGCGGTGATCTCGGTCTGAGCCACCAGGCGGGCCCGCTCGGCCTGGGCCGACTCGACGATGCGACCGGCCTGCGCGCGAGCGTCTTCGACGATCCGCCCGGCCTGCTCCCGACCGTCTCCGATGATCGCCTCCCGACGCTCGAGCACCCAGCGGGCGTCTTGCAGCTCGGCGGGCAACTGCTCCCGCAGATCGCTGACCAGCTGCACCAGCTCGCCGCGGTTCACCACGCAGGAGCCCGACATCGGCATCGACCGAGCGTTCTCGACCAGCGCGAGGATCTGATCGATCGTGCTGTGCACGTCCACGGCAGCCCTTTCTGGTGCGCCGCGCGGCGAGCCGCCGATCCGGCGCCCGGTCCTCAGTCGACGCGAGTCTGCGCGAGCCGTTCTGTCAGCCGACGGTACACACCCGCGGGCACCAGCTTCGAGACGTCACCGCCGTACGTCGCAACTTCCTTGACCAAGCTGGAGGACAGGAATGAGTAGAGCGGGTTGGTCGCCATGAACAGCGTCTCCACCTCGGCCAGACCGTGGTTCATCTGCGCCATCTGCAGCTCGTAGTCAAAGTCGCTGACCGCCCGCAGCCCCTTCACCGCGACCGGAATGTCGTGGCGGCGGCAGTAGTCCACCAGCAGCCCGCCGAATGAGTCGATCACGACGTTGGGCAGGTGGGCGGTCGCCTCGGCCAGCTGCTCGATCCGCTCAGCTACGGTGAACAGGCCGCTCTTGTTCTTGTTGATCAGGACGCCGACGACGACCTCGTCGTAGATGGCGCTGGCCCGCTCGATGATGTCGAGGTGGCCGCAGGTCACCGGGTCGAACGACCCCGGGCAGACGGCTCGGCGCCGGGGGCGTCCCGACGGATCAGCGGGCATCGGTGCGGTCCGTTCGCGACATCGGGGGCCGGGCTGGTGGGGCGGCGCGACCGTACCAGAGCGTTCCTTCCCCATACCGGCGGTCCCGCACCGCTTCGATGCCGGCCGGCCAGCGCAGCGGATCGGCGCGACTAGCCCGCTCGACCGCGAGCACGGCGCCGGCCGCCAGCCACTCCCGCTCGACCAGAGCGCGCAGCACCGTAGCGAGGTCCGGGGCGGCCAGCGCGTACGGCGGGTCGGCGAGCACCACGCCGTACGGCGTCGGCGGCGGCCCGGCGGCGACCACGCGTTCCACCCGGTCGGCGTTGACCTCGGCGCCCAGCAGTGTCAGCGCGCGCACGTTGGCCCGCAGCGCGGCCACCGCGCCCGGACCGGATTCCACCAGCGTGACGTGGCTGGCCCCGCGAGACAGCGCCTCCAGCCCGAGGGCGCCGGAGCCGGCGTAGAGGTCGAGCACCCGAGCGCCGCGCAGCTCGACCAGCGTGGCCAGCGTGGAGAACAGCCCCTCCCGCGCTCGGCCGCTGGTCGGCCGGGTGCCCTTTCCCGGCGGTACGGCGATCGGCCGTCCGCCGGCCGATCCGCCCATGATCCGGGTCACGGCCCCGTCACGCCTTCTCCAGGTACTCGGCCCGGTCCTCGTCCAACATGTTGGCGATGGCGGCGGCCAGCGCTGGATGCGCGGTCAGGTCCGGGTCGACCGCCACCACCGCGCTGGCTTCGTCCCGGGCAGAGCGGATCAGGTCTTCATCGCGCAGCAGGGAGAGCAGCCGGACGTGGCTGCGGCGGCCGGACTGCGCAGCCCCCAGCACGTCCCCCTCGCGGCGCTGGCCGAGGTCCGCTCGGGCCAACTCGAAACCATCCGTCGTCGCCGCCACCGCCTGCAGGCGCTCCCAGCCTGGCGTGGTTTCGCCGGCATCCGCCACCAGCAGGCACCACGCCGCCGCAGATCCCCGGCCGACCCGGCCGCGTAGCTGGTGCAGCTGGGAGATCCCGAACCGGTCGGCGTCGAGCACCACCATGACGGTGGCATTCGGGACGTCAACCCCGACCTCGATCACGGTCGTGGCGACCAGGACGTCGATCTCGCCGGCGGCGAACCGGCGCATGACCGCGTCCTTGTCCTCCGCCGACAGCCGACCGTGCAGGCCGGCCACCCGCAGACCGGTAAGCGGGCCGTCCATCAGCCGCGGCAGCTGCTCGAGCACCGCAGCCGCTGGAGGCCGGGCCGGTGGGTCGCCGTCGGTGGCGTCCCCGTTGGCGGGTGGGTCGAGGTCGGCGTCTTCGCCGGCCGCAGTGGCGTCCTCGTCGGCCGCCGCGTCGCCAATCCGCGGACAAACCACGAAGGCCTGGTGCCCGGCCGCCACCTCGTCGCGAACGCGTCGCCACACCCCGTCCATCCATCGCCGCCGGCTCTGGGCCACCACGTAGGTCTGCGTGGTCGCGCGACCGGCCGGCAGCTCCGTCAGGGTCGATGTCTCCAGGTCGCCGTACACGGTCATGGCGACCGTGCGGGGGATCGGCGTCGCCGTCATCACCAGGACGTGCGGCGGCCGGTCGCCCTTGGCTCGCAGCGCGTCGCGCTGCTCGACGCCAAAGCGGTGCTGCTCGTCGATCACGACCAGCCCGAGGTCAGCGAAGCCGACACCCTCCTCGAGCAGGGCGTGGGTGCCAACCACGATGCCGGCCTGGCCGGCGGTGGCGTCGGCGAGGGCTTGGCGCCGGACGGCTGCACCCAGCGAGCCAGTGATCAGCGCCACCCGGGTGGCGACATCGGCCGCGCCCAGCTCGCCGGCGCACCCGAGCGGTCCGAGCAGGTTGCGCAGCGACCGGAGGTGTTGGGTGGCCAGCACCTCCGTCGGCGCCAGCAGCGCCGCCTGACCACCGGCATCGACGACGGCCAGCATCGCCCGCAGCGCGACCACTGTCTTGCCGGACCCGACCTCTCCCTGCAACAGCCGGTGCATCGGGTGATCAGCGGCGATCTCTCGCGCCAGCAGCTCGCCGACCTCCCGCTGGCCGCCGGTGAGCGCGAACGGGAGCCGCGCATCGAACGCCGCCAACAGCCCGTCCGCTCGGCCGGGACGCGGGGTCGCGGGCAGCCGGCCGGCCGCCGCCCGCCGCTGCGCCAAGGTGGCCTGGAGCGCGAACGCCTCGTCCCACTTGAGTCGGAGCTTGGCCCGTCCGGCGTCTGCTCGGGTGGCTGGTCGGTGGATGCCGATCAACGCGGCCCGCAGGTCGGGCAGGCTGTGCCGCGCGCGCACCGCGGCCGGCAGCGGGTCGTCGAGGTCGTCGAGGGTGTCCAGCAGGATCCGGACGCACCGGTGGACGGTCCAGGACCGCAACTTCCCGCTCACGGGGTAGACCGGCAACAACGCGCCAATGAATCCGGCGGCGACCGTGGCCGGGTCGTCGAGGCCATCCAGCAGCTCGTAGTCCGGGTGGGCGAGCTGGCGCTTGCCGTTGAACACCGAGACCTTGCCGGCGAACAGCGCCCGGCGGCCCTTGACCAGGTCCCGCTGCCGCCACGCCTGGTTGAAGAAGGTGAGCAGCAGGGTCCCGCGGCCGTCGCCGATGGTCACCTCCAGCCGGAATCCCGGTCGCCCGGACTGGTTCTTCCGGTGCAGCACGCTCTGCACCTCGGCCAGCACCGTCACGTCTTCGCCGACGGCGAGCGTGGCGAGGTCGGTCAGCTCACCGCGCTCGACGTACCGACGCGGGTAGTGCCGCAGCAGTTCCCCCACCGTGCGTAGGCCCAGCGCGCCGGCCAAGGCCTTGGCACTGCGGTCACCGATGTGCCGACGCAGGGGGTCGTCCAGAGCCGCCACTTCATTGCCTACTCGTCATGGCCTACCCGTCATGGCCTACCCGTCATGGCCTACTCGACGCCGAGCAGGACGGGCCGGTGCAGCTGGCCGACCCGGTAGACCACCGTCTCGACCGCCGGCCAGCATTCGTGCACCCGGGCCGCCAGCCGCTCCCCCAGGCCGTCATCGGCGTGCGCACCGGTGAGCACGGTGACCAGCTCACCGCCACCGGTGAGCAGCCGGTCGAGCAGCTCGGCGGCGACCCGCTCGACATCGGCGCCGATGACCGCCACGTCATCCTCGATCAAGCCGAGAACGTCACCGGCTTCGCAGACACCCGCAGACGTCTGCGCGCGACCGAGAGCGCGCATCACCTCAGCCCACCGGGTGGCGCCGGCGGCGGCGGTCATGGCGATGACGTCGTCGTCGAAGCGTCGGTCCCGGTCCGCTACCGCGAGTGCGGCCAGCCCCTGAACCGCCGACCGGGTGGGGACCACGGCGACCGTGCGGCCGCGCAGCCGGGCCTGGTCGGCGGCGGCGGCGGCGACCCCGGCGGCGTCCGGAGTCGTGACCAGCACGATCACCTCGCGACCGCCGGTGCCACACACCGCGTCGACGAGCTCGGCGATCGGGGGTGCTTCGGCCGCACGCCCGGTCAGTACGACGGCATCCTCGGCGGCGAACAGCTCGCTCAGGCCGTCCTGGTCCGCTATGACGACGACACTGCGACCGGTGCCCTGACCAGTGGGGGCGCCCGGGTGCGGTGCCGAGCCAGCCGGCACCGGCGGCACCGGCGGCACCGGCGGCACCGGCGGCACCCTCGCATCCCGGTCGGCAAAGCGAGTGACCGCTATCCGATGCGGCCGGCCGGCCTCGATTCCGGCTTCCACCGCGGCACCCACATCGTCGACGTGCACGTGCACGTTCCACGTGCCCTCCGCGCCGGCCACCGCCAGCGAGTCCCCGAGCTCGCGTAACCGGGCAGTAAGCAGTCGCACGTCCGGTTCACCGGCGTCGAGCAGGTACTGCACCTCGTAGGCGTATCCAGCTCCGTCCGGTTGGCAGACCGGCCCCGCCAACGGCTGATCGGCCGACTCACGGTCGACCGACTCGGCCGGCGCGTCGGTCGGCCGGCCAACCACCACGGCATACAGGGCATCGAGCAGGACCACTAGGCCACGCCCGCCGGCGTCTACCACGTTGGCCGCGGCCAGGACCGCCAACTGGCCACGAGTGCGCGCCAGCGCCGCCGCGCCTGCCGCAGCTGCGGCCTGCGCCACCGCGGCAAGGTCGTCGCAGGAGGCGGCGGCCCGGGCGCCCGCGTCCGCGGCGGCGCGGGCGACGGTGAGTATCGTGCCCTCGACCGGTTCGTCGACCGCGGCGTAGCCGAGGTCCGTGGCACGCTGGAGCGCCCGCGCCAGCACATGTCCGCGACCCGGCGCAGCGTCGGCGAGTACGTCGGCGATACCGCGAAGCAGCTGACTGAGGATTACCCCGGAGTTGCCCCGTGCGCCGGCCAAGGCGCCGCGGGCCATCGCCCGCACGGTGTCGGCCAACGGCTCGGCGTCACCCGGACCATCGATCCCGGACTCAAGCCCGAGTGCGTCCACCACCGAGCGCATGGTCAGCACCAGGTTGGTGCCGGTGTCCCGATCGGCCACCGGGTACACGTTGATCGCGTCGATCTCTTCCCGGGCGGCGGTCAAGGCGGCCAGGCCCGCGGCACACCAGCCCCGGACGGCGGCAGCGTCGAGGACCTCTGGCACGCCCTCGCCTCCCCTGCACCCGTCGACGAGCCAGGGTAACTGCGCGGCCGGCTGTTACCCTGGCGCTGTTGGTCGGGCGGGAGAGCGTCGCCGGCCCAATTGACGGCGTCTGGTCTATCGGCTGGCTTGGAGAGTTGCTCGTGGCTGCGGTGTGCGACCTGTGTGGTAAGGGGCCGGGCTTCGGCATGTCCGTCTCACACTCCCACCGGCGCACCCGGCGGCGGTGGAACCCGAACATCCAGACGGTGCGCGCCCTGGTCGGCCGGACGCCGAAGAAGCTGGCGGTCTGCACGTCCTGCATCAAGTCCGGCAAGGTTGCGCGGGCCTGACACCCGCGTACGGCAGGGGCCGGTAAGGACGTTTCGGTCCGGTAGTTCTGTCGACCGGCGTCAGCGGCCGCGGCCCAAGAAACGACTGATCGCGCCGCCCCGGCCCCGGCCGGGTCGGACGCCAGCGGTCGGTCGCGACGATGTCCTCGGCGATCGCCCGGCGGAGCGTGGCGTGGTCGGCTCCCGCGGCCGGGACTGGGGCACCGCCGGCGCGTCGTAGTCGGTGCCGGCGATCAGGGCGACGACGCCAGCATCATCAAGATCCTCCGAGCCGGGGACGCGCGGGACAAACCCGACGAGCATCCCGTCCCGCATGATCTGCGCCTCGATGGACGCGGTGTTGTCGCTGTCCCAGATTGCCTCGCGGCCGTCCCCGATCACGACTCGGACGCCAAACTGGTAGACGCCGCCGCGATGCACATGCGCCATCACGTTGCGGGCGCGCAGCGCCGCTACCACGGCATTTGCCCGGGACTCCTCCACGCCTGCTCCTGTTCACCCCACGACGTACCGACCTATCTTGCTGGCAGAGACGCTCCCCCGGCGAACGCCGACGCCAGCTGCCGCGTTCCGGTGCCAGGTCGCGGGTGACGCCTCGGCCGCGATCAACTGCGCGCGAGCGCGTGGTACTCCTCATTCGGCAGCATGTTTGTCGCCATCGCCATCCGGTTGGTGAAGTTGTACATCGCGGCCACCTCGGCGACGTCCCAGCACTCCTCGTCGGTCATCCCCACCCGCCGCAGCGACTCCAGGTCATCCTCGGTCATCTCCACCGGCGACCGGGTCAACTTCTCGGCGTACCGGCAGACAGCGCTGCGGCGAGCGTCCAGCCCCGCCCGCCGCCAGTCCAGGGTGATCCGGTCACCGAGCACCGGGTCGCCGAGCGCCTCCCGCAACGCCGCGCCGTGCGCCACCAGGCAGTACAGGCAGCCATTCGCCATCGACACGACCACCGCGATCATCTCGCGATCAGCGGTCGACAGGTTGTCCGTGGGTACGTGCAGGGACTTGAAGTGCGCGAACCAGGTCCGCAGCCGGTCCGGCCGGTAGGAGTAGGACCGGAAGACGTTCGGGACGAAGCCCAGGTTGTCACGGACCTTGGCGAACATCTTCTGCGTATCCTCGGGCAGCTCGTGCTCCGCCGGCACGGGAAACCAGCTGCCGATGTCGGTGCTCTCGTCGCTCATGGCTGTCCCCAAGTCATGGCCGTCCCCGCCGTCATGGCCGTCCCCGCTGCCACTGCGGCTTGCGCTTGCCGAGGAAGGCCGCGATCCCTTCCCGGGCGTCCGGCAGCTGGCTGGTCGCGGCCATCACCTCCACGGCGTACGCGTAGGCCTTGGGCTGATCCAGGTCGATCTGGGCATAGAGCGCGTGCTTGCCCATCGCCTTGGACTCGGCACTGCCGCGGGTGACCCGCTCCAACAGATCCTGGGTCGCGGAGTCTAGCTGCGCCGGCGGTGCGACCCGGTTGACCAGCCCCCACTGCAGCGCGGTCGCCGCGTCGATCACGTCGCCGGACATGGCCAGCTCAAAGGCGCGCTTGCGGCCGACGCTGCGGGCCACCGCCACCATCGGGGTGTGGCAAAACCACCCGCCCTTGCCGCCGGGCACGGCGAAACCGGCCGTGTCGGCCGCGATCGCAAGGTCGGCGGAGGCAACCAGCTGGCAGCCGGCAGCGGTCGCCAGCGCGTGCACCTTGGCGACCACCGGCTGGGGCACCGATTGCATCAGCGTCATCAGCTCCGTGCACGTCCACAGCAATCGGCGAACCTCGCCGAGGTCGGCCTCGCCGACGTCGGCGAAGTCGTGGCCGGCGCAGAACACCTTGCCGCTGCCGGCGAGCACAATTCCCAGCGCGTCACTCTCCCCGACCTCGGTGAAGGCTTGGATCAGCTCCTGCATGTGCTCCAACGACAGCGCGTTGCGCCGGTCCGGCCGGTTCATCGTGATCGTCGCGAAGTCACCGTCGTGTTGGACCAGCACATGTTCGTAAGCCATGCCCGCCTCCGTCCTCGCCTGCCGTGACGCTACATCCGCGAGCCGACCGCGCATGCGGTGTACGCCGAGGTAGTCCTGGCCATTAGTTAGCGTGCGGCGGGGCCGCTCAGGGTTCGCGGCCGACGCCGTCCTCGGGTCTGCCTGGCTGCCTCGCAGTTGCTTGACAACGTCGCTCTATCCGAGCACTCGCGCTTCGAACTCGGTCCTGACCACGGCGGGCTCCAGGATCAGCGTCCCGCCATTCTCCCCCGGACGAGGTACCAAGACTGACGCCCAACCTTGCCCGAAGCTCATCGCCAGCGCTCCTCTAGCGCCACCAAGATCGTCGCCTTCGTGTCTGAAGTGATCTCGTGTCGTAAATGGATCCCTCGGTACGCACGCAGCAGAGCGCACACTCTGGATATGCAGACGAGCATGCGAGTCACGTCCGAGAATCGGGACGCGCTGGCCCGAATCGCGGCGACCGAACTCGGGGGGTTGACATCCTCCCCGCCCTGAACGGACGGGGATTGCAACTACGCGACCCGGAGGGAAGCGTGCTGAGGTT
>Ga0097691_1001415_pt1 | contig 17735 bp, 18 predicted proteins | sample NGESurdeep072012_8_FD_72858 | JGI IMG/M metagenome (GOLD analysis project Ga0097691, IMG submission 72858) | Arctic peat soil microbial communities from Barrow, Alaska - NGEE Surface sample 210-1 deep-072012 | ecosystem: Environmental > Terrestrial > Soil > Wetlands > Peat ... | reverse complement strand
AACTGAGAGCGGGGCTTTTCGTTTGCTGCTCGGGCGTCTATCGCCCGGTTGGTTCAGCTCTGCGGATTGAGCTTGGTGAAGGTTGTTGTGTAGCCGGGACCAATCGTGATGCATGCCTGCCCCACGTCGCCACCGCCCTTGTTCTGGTCTCCGTCGTGAACCATCATCTGCACGCGGTAGTAGTGCGTCGGATCCAGCCCAAGGCTGGCGATACTCCAGACGACCTCAGCCGAGTAACCCAGATCTGGTGCACCAGCGGGGACTGCAGTCGCCCCACCGCCACCGAGGTTCGTGTGGTTCTTTGCCGGACCGCCGTCGGGTGTAACCGTCCGGGCACCGGTGCTGACGGTGACCGTTGCCACGGCTCCCTTCCATGTGCCGTATACCGCGTTCGGCGCAACGGCTGTGCCGTTGTATTGCCAATCCCCACTTCTATTCGTCGCACTGAAGACGGTACCGAGATCCGTGATAAACGCTGACGGCCAAAGTGGCCTGTCAACCGGATCCGTCCCTCGCTGGGTACCCGCCAAAATTTGATTGGCAATAATAGGCGGAATCGCCGAGCCGGGAGTCGCGGGGGTTGGTGAGAGCCCGTAATTCGTGGTGGAATTGGGGTTCTTCGCGACGACCTGCCGCACACCCAGCGTCATTGCGTGCTCGTCTGTGTACCAGAGACGAATTTCATCTCCTCCACGGCCGTATGCCGAGAGTGCGCCACTCTCGTTGAATACGACACTGCCGCGAGGCGAAGGTGGATTTGACGGATAGCCCAGAACGCAATCCGCGGGTGCCACCGGTGCATCCTTGAAGAAGAACGTCACCTTCGTGCCGTGCTGAATGTTCATGTAGGCACGCGTGGGGTTGTTTCCCGTGCCGCAATCGCCTGTGAAAGCTGTCGGGCCGGAATTCGGGGCCGGGTTCTTGACGCCCTCATCGAGCAGGCAGTCGGTATGGTCGTAGACGGCCGTTGCAGGAATGGTCGTGGCCCCAAAGGTGACACCGGACCAGGTATCCGGGTACACCGGATAGAAGCTGTCTGGTGACTTGCGGCTGATCACCGGTGTGCAGCTACCCACATTGACGGTGTACGGGGTGCCGGAGGGAACGGCCTCACTGGTTACGCCGTTGCCTCCGTTGGCTCCATCGAGCCAACCGCCGACGCCCACGGCAAAGTAGCCGAGGAAGCCGGAGTTGGTGAACTTGTACGTGCCGGCCGGGCTGCTTATGTCGACGCAGACCGAGACCGAAGCCGCGTTGCCGAGGCCGCCGCTCTGGGTCGTCGAGTTGCGCGGGCCCGACGACGGGGCTGTAATGGACTTCTGCGCGCCGTCTGTACAAGCGACGATTGCCAGTCCGGCAATTGCTCCTGCGACTGCAGCCAGACTAGTGGCTCTCAGCACAGGATTTGGAGAATGTAACAGGGGAAACAGACGCATCACGCACCTCCCGAAATGCAACATGTCCCGGCCTCACGAGCCGGTGTCGCTCCTCTTTCGGCAGTTGGGCACTTCTCCTGGGGAGAAGCCCAAACTTTGCGTACTGGCCTCGCGACCAGGTTGCCTTTTTCAGAAGGAGAAAATGGATTTTGGAAGCTGCCGTGCGCAGCACGCACGGCACGTTTCCGAGAAGGATTATAATTGGGTGCACAGTTGCCCGCAAGCACATCTTGTTACCTGTTACATTTGTGATGTCTAAAGGGGGGGGCGCCGCCGCAAACACCGGAAACACCGGAAACACGGGCGGATCAGCTGAAAACTTCTTCCGGCTTCATCTGTTCTCGCGCGCTACAGGCGTTCCGCACACCGACATCACACTCACCGCCTGCTACGTCTGTTCCGCCAGTGGCGTCGTTCCCGCCGAAATTGGCATCGAACGCCTGAACAACAGCGCCAGCACGCCCGGCGTCAGCGCCTTCATCACTGCGTCCACCTTGAGCGAGCCGGTCACACTGCGCGCCTCGGGCCCGTGCCATTGATGCCACGCGTAACGATCCAGGCGAGCCGTCCTCCCACCGGGATGGTGAAACACAACCATCGCATTGCTCGAGCCCGGCACCTTGACCTCGGCCCCCCACCTCGTGCCGTCCGGACCAGTGAATTCTCTTATCTCATGCGCCATTCAGTTTACCTGTAGCTCGGACAATGGTTGTCTGCCGATGAATCCCGCGTCCCGCTCGTGCCAGTATCCCACGCTTTCCTCGCCGAGCTGCCAGCACAAAAGCACTTGCCGCCCGTCAATCTCCGATGCGAAGTCCACCAGACCGGTATCGAATCCCTTGAACAAAACACCGAGATCGTTCAGCTCCACAATGTAGCCGTCAATCTCCTCGGCGAGACGGGTCACTTCGACCTGAAGCTGTTCGGCCGCCTCATCCGGATTGTCGATGGTGCTGCGGAGAGCCGCCACCTCGAACTCCTCAACCTTGTTCTGCCAGCGCCAGTAGTCGCGCACCGCGTCGCTTACAATCCGGCGCACGAGGGGCAGCATTCGGTTGGCTTCGTCGACGGTGAACAGGCGATCCATGCGGCAACTCTGCGCAGGCATCATGCCGGGGTCAAGTCGCGGCGGCTATCTTATGCGGGGACAGGAGCCGACGTCCGACTCCGAGTCCACAAGCGCGTGACTCCTCGCGGCCCCCATCCGATGCCCTCGCCCGCTCCCGAAGCGCCGCTACTCAATGAGCACCAGCACCGCCACTTCGAGGTCTATCTCAGCATGCTTCAGGATGCCCTTGCGGAGATAGAGGCTCTCGCCACGCCGGCCGCTGGACGTCCGGACGGACTCATCTGGTATCACGACGATCTTCCATCCGGCTTCGACACGGCGATACTACCGCTGCTCGTGTCGCTGCGCGAAAGCATTCGCCAGCTCGCCATGCTTCTCGACGTCGCTCCGCAGCGCCGGTCTCGGCTGCGCCTGATTCGCGCGCTGGCGACATCGGCGATTGTGCGCCTCGACGACAGCTATGCCGAAAAGCTTCGCGGATACGGCGCAGTTGATCCGCGGGCGGGCCCGCGAATCAATCCCATACTCGACCAGATCCGCACTGATCTCGGTCAACTCCTCTCCAGCTCCGCCGTCCGGAGAGCGGAGTCGTCCGCATCGCCCGAGACCTCGGATCCCGGATGAGCAGACTCATGCCGGCGCGTTCATCTCTTCGATGTCTTCTTCCGTTGTCTCGAACATCGAGCTGCGCGGGAGGAAGAAACGCTGTGCAATCAGAGTCGGCACAATCGCGCTGGCGATCACTGTCGTCACCAGGATGGTGTACTGCTCCTGAGTGATTATGTGATTGGTCAGGCCAAAAAGTGCGGAGATCGTGCCGAAAGTCAGCCCGGTGGACATCAGCAGAGTCGTAAACGCGCCTTCCTTCCTGTCGAAATCGAACCGCCGTGTCAGCGGCCATACGCCCACCAGCTTTGACGCCAGCTTGATCGCCAGGAACACCGCAATCAACAAAGCGCCACTCACGACCGCCGGTACAGAGACGTACAGTCCCGCCTTGATGAAATAGAAAGGCGTGAGTATCGAGAAAGCGATCGAGCGCATCCGGTCCATCAGCATCCGGTCCCGCACAAACACCCCGGCGATGACGAGCCCGACAAGGTAGGCGGGCAGCACAGCTTCGCTCTGGGCGATTTTCGCCAGGCCCCCGAGGAGAAAGAGGATGAGGAAGACAAACTTTACCTCAGGCTCGCTGACTCGATGACCAACGCTGGCGATGACATACCTCGTGAGGCGAGGCAGATACCAGAGCATAGCCGCGGTCACCGCGACGAAGAGCGCAAGCCAACCATTGAAGTTCGCGAAGATGACGCCGAGGGCGAGCACCGTACCCAGGTCCGTGACGAAGCACGCCGCAAGAATCAGCTTGCCGAGCTCAGTCTGGTTGAGTCCGGTCTCGATCATGACGGAGTAGACCACCGCCACCGAGGTGGTCGACAAGGCGATCCCGGCGATGTAGGCGGCGTGGCGCTCCCAGTGAGCACCCCAGTAGGCAAAGGCGGCAGCCGCCAGAAACGGAATGAAGAAGCTCGCAGTTCCAATCGCGAGCGCCGGCTTGAGGTGGCGGCGCAACGCGCCTGGATCTATCTCGGCCGCGGCCAGGAAGGTTAGAAGTACCGATCCAAAAGTCGCCAGAAAATCGACCCAGGGAGCGGACCGCATACCAAATGCATTTCCCGCGATTACGCCGACAAGGATTTCGATCAGGGCAACTGAAATGCCCACCTTGATCGATATGATGCTCGCCAGAAGCGCGAGCGCCATCCACACGGCGGCGATCAGCCAGATGTTCGAATCCACCGCAAGCTCCTGGTTGAGAAGAAAAAAGACTCCCACCCGGACCCGGACTGGGGGAGGGTAGGAGTCATTAGCGCCTCTCACGAGATCGCGATTGCGGCGAACTCCATCGCCGTTTGGTTTTCCTAGTTTACACTTGGAGGCGTCGTGAGGTCAAGCGATCAGGATCACTGCCGATTCGGCTCTCCCGCTTCCGCGTTTCTCTCCTCCAGCCGGCGTCGTCTCCGTTCCTTCGCCGCGGCGTTGCGCCGGATCTCCTGCTCAGTCTCGAGTCGCAAGCTCGGCACTGGAATCGGATGTCCGTCCCTGTCTATCGCGACATAGGTGAGGTAGCAGGAGTTGGTGTGTCGGCGCACTCCGGTGAGGAGATGCTCGGCCTCCACCCGCACTCCGACTTCCATTGAAGTGCGCCCGACGTAGTTCACGCTGCACTTCATTATCACCAGCTCGCCGACGTGGATGGGCTCCCGGAAATCAACCCGGTCGACAGACACCGTAACGCAGCTCGCGCGGGCGTGGCGAATTGCCGACACCGCCGCTGCCGTGTCCATCATCGCCAGGATCACGCCCCCGAACACGTTGTTCAGGTTGTTCGAGTGCTGCGGCATCATCAGCTGTGACGTTTCGTTCTGCGTCTCCCGAACAGTGCGGGAGAGCTCGGCGTCAGTCACTGCAGTCGAGTAGTGAGCGGCTTGTGGGTCAGCTTCCGGCGAACGAGCTGCGTGTTGTCCTGGTCCGACATGGCACCCTCGAACGCGTGCGAGATGGCCGTGCGGACCCGCGGGTCTGCGCGCGGCTCATCGAGCCAGTAAATGCGAGGTGCCGGTGAATTCACAAAGCCGAGAGCCCATTCGCGGCGGCGGCGATCTCTGAGAACCACCTGAGTTTCCTGCCTCGTCGTGTCGAATCTGGCGATGACGTCGTACGCCGCATGTTTCCACCGCACGATGCCGCCTTCGTGGACGCCTCCGTCAGCAAGCGCAGTGCTGTCGCCGGCAAGAGAGGCGAAGGCAACCGGCTTGCCGACGCGAATGTCGATGACGCCGCGAGCCGTGTCGGCCTGTTCCGCCTGATTGTTTTCCAGCGTCGAGCGATGCGTGTACAGAACGTAAGGACCCACGACGCCGAGAATGTCGGCCTCACCGGTGGCGGACAACGAAACATCATCGCCTTCATCCGAGTCCGGATCGACGAGCTGCGCCCCCGGGTGGCGGGCGAGGTAGACCTTTTCCCAGGCGTCGATTCTCTGGTCCTGCCAGATGAGCGTCGAATCGCCGGTCATGAGATCCCGACGATAGATCGGCTCGGCGGTGAAGACGGCATCTTCATATGACCGCGTGTTCTCCCCAACGAACACTTCATAGTAGCGCCCGCCGGCGCGAGTAAGTATCAGCGGCGAGACCCTCGCGTGAATGCCGGCGGGCCCGCTCTTCACCCAATAAGTGGAGCTTGCGTCCGCCACAAGAAACTCGGCCGGGGGCGGCTGAGGGGCCGGCAACGAGCAGCCAATCAGGGGTATTACAGCAAGCCAGTATCGAATTCGCATTGTTGGCAAATATAGTGCATCATCCGCGATTCATCCCTCAGACTTTTACGATCCTCACGACCACATCAGATGCGTTTCCTTCTTCTGGCCCTTCTTGCCATCCCGGCCTGCGCTGCCGGCCACGATACCGCCAAGAATGGCGGAGTCACCGATTCCGTAACGGCCTCACAGATCGGCACCCGCTCGCCCGATTCGGTCAGGCAGGTGATGACGACCGGAGTCGCTCTTCCAAGCGGCGCCCCCCAAAACACTCCAACGGGCGCTCCGCCATCCGCCGCCCCGGCAGCCGCCGCTCCTGCGAGTGCGGCTGTTTCGGCTGAGATCAAACGCCTCCGAACCGATCCATCAGCGCCAATTCGCGGCCTCTACGTCAATCGCTTCGCCGCTCAGAGCGCAAAAAAGATGCGGCACCTGATCGCGATTGCCGATTCCACCGAGATCAATGCTTTCGTCATCGACATCAAGGATGAGTTCGGGCTCAACTTCCACTCATCCGACCCGCTCCTTGAGAAGAACGAAGGTACGACGACGAAGGTTTCCGACCTCAAGTCGCTGGTGGACACGCTGAACGCCCACGGGATCCTTCCGATCGCCCGGATCGTCGTGTTCAAGGACTCGGTGGCGGCGCGGGAGAATCCGGAGCACACCATTCGCAAGGCCGATGGCTCCCCATGGCGCGACAAGAAAGGCCTCATGTGGGTGAACCCGTACGCCAACGCAATCTGGGAGTACAACTTCCGTGTCGCCGAGGAAGCAATTCGGATGGGGTTCGGAGAGATTCAGTTCGACTACATCCGCTTCCCGGAGCCGTACAAGAGCCTGCCTCCCCAGGTTTTCCCGGAATCGAACGGCAGGACCAAGGCGCAGGCGCTCGCCGAGTTTCTGAATGACGCCAACAAGCGCATCGACAAGTACGGTGTGCGGACCACGGCCGATATTTTCGGGCTTGTCACCACCGTCAATGGCGCGCTCGAGGTAGGTCAGGCGTGGGAGCCGATGACCAAGGCGGTGGACGTGCTATTGCCGATGGTTTATCCGTCTCACTATCCGCACGGTTCGTTCGGCATCAGATCGCCCAACGCCGAACCGTACAACGTGATCCACATCGCCATATCCCGCGCGCGCGAGCGCAACGCTGCAGTGGGAATTACGGGGCAGCGTGTCCGCCCATGGCTGCAGGGTTTCACGCTGGGTGCCCCGCGCTATGGACCGGCGGAGCTCGAGGAGGAAAAACGTGCCGTCTACGATTCCGGATTCGACAGCTGGGTGATATGGCACCCGGGATCGCAGTACGACATCATGGTGCCCGCGCTCGAGAAGACGCTCGTCTCGCGCGCGAAGAATCCGCCGGTTCCTGCGCCAAAAATCAGTCAGGAATAGACGAGATTATTTCTTTGACGGCGGCGCGGGATTTTTCGGAGCGTCGGGAGATGGCAGCGCCGCCGGGATTTTGGACGCTGGTGTAGCTGCCGGAGCGCTGGCTGGCGGGAGAGCACCCGCCTTCGCAGGAGTAGAGGGTGCGGCCGGCCCTGGGTTGTCGATCACGATCTTCCGCCCGTTCGGGAGTATGATAGTCACCCGTCCCGGCCCGTGAGCTGACGTGCGTGAAGCTACCGAGGCGCGGATTGAATCCTTGACTGCGGTGCCGACCGCACGCACTCCAAAATAAAGTGCCAGAGTGACGAGCGCCCATCCAACGAGGACCTTGCGGGAGAAAAGTCTTTCTCTGCGGACCCGCGGCTGCGCTACCGGCGCCAGGGCAGCTTCATGCCCCCAGTCGCCACGCCACGGCTGCTGAAGCTCGTGAGTCAGGAGCCTTGGTGCTTCGGCAGGTCGCTGTACTCCGGTCTCGCCCAACGGGGGCTGATTCTGCGGAAGCTCGGTCATCATCGATCTCGCTGTTCTCTTTCAATACGGATTGACGCTGAACAAAGTGACACCCGCGAGCTGATTTTGCACGCGCGCGAAACACTGTCTTAATAGTATATTCTTCGCCCATGGTCAGCACCGTGATTATCTCCGGAATGAGCTGCGCCCACTGCACGCGCGCGGTATTCACTTCCCTCTCGGGAGTGAAAGGCATCTCGCGCGCCGATGTGTCGATTGGCAAGGCGGTGATCGAGCACGACGGCAGCGTCAGCGCCGAAGCCGTGCGTGAGGCGATCTCCATCGCCGGGTACGAGGTCGTCGATGTCCGCGACGACCGCCGCATTCTCCCGGTGGTGTGATGAAGGACACCCGGCACACTCCCCTGCACACGCCATTGCGCGATGATGAAGTGCGGGGAGTTGCCGCGTTGCTTGCGCCCGACATTCTTCACCTCCTCGACGAGCAGCCCGAGAGCATCGCCGCCGAGACGGAGGAGATGCATCCGGCCGATCTCGCCGACGTAGCGGAGGCGCTGCCCCGCGAGCGCGTTGCCGACCTGCTGAGCGCGCTGCCATCAGACCGCGCGGCCGACGTTCTCGAATACCTGAACGAAGACCTGCGAAGCGAAGTCCTGGATGCGATGAGCACCCGCCAGGCAGCGGAGCTCGTCACGCAGATGACGCCGGACGATCGCGCCGACGTCCTCGACGAAATGGAGGAGGAGCGCGCCGACGAGATCCTTTCGGAGATCCCGGAACAAGCGCGCGAGGAAACCGAGCGGCTTCTCGCCTACGAGCCGGACACAGCCGGTGGTCTGATGACCACCGAGTTCGTGTCGGTCGCCGAAGACACGCCGGTGGAGGAGGCGCTCGCCGGAGTGCGGCGGATTACCCGGGGCGGCCGGCGCGAAGCCATGCACGCCATCTACGCCACCGACCCGCAAGGACGGGTGAAGGGAGTGATGTCGCTCCATGAGTTGCTGGCCGCACCCGAAGGCGCGCTCGTCAAGGATGTGGCATGGGAGGAAGTCGTCACCGTGCCTCCCGCCGCCGATCGCGAGGAGGTCGCGCAGCTCACGCAGGACTACGATCTCGTGGTGCTGCCGGTGGTGGACCGCAACCACCGCATTCTCGGCGTGGTGACGGTTGACGACGTCATCGACGCGCTCGTCGAGGAGCACACGGAGGACGTTCAGCGCTTTGGTGGTATGGAGGCTCTCGATGAGCCATACATGCAGATTGCATTCTGGCGGATGATCCGGAAGCGCGGCGGCTGGCTCTGCGCGCTGTTTTTGAGCGAGATGCTCACCGCCACGGCAATGCAGCATTTTCAGGCGGAGCTGGAAAAAGCGATCGTGCTGACCCTGTTCATTCCGTTGATCATGAGCTCCGGAGGAAACTCCGGGTCGCAGGCGACGTCGTTGATCATCCGCGCCATGGCGCTCGGCGAGGTGAAGCTGCGCGACTGGTGGAGAATCGCCAGCCGCGAGCTGCCGGCCGGCCTCGTTCTCGGAATGGTCCTGGGCGTGATCGGGTTCATCCGGATCGTGATGTGGCAGAAGCTCGGCATCTTCAACTATCACGAGCATTACGTTCTGCTTGCGACCACCGTGGCCGTTGCGCTCACCGGCGTGGTGACATTCGGCTCGCTGGCGGGCAGCATGCTGCCATTTGTCCTTCGCCGGTTCGGCTTCGACCCCGCCAGCGCATCCGCGCCGCTCGTCGCCACACTCGTGGACGTGACGGGCCTCAGTATCTACTTCTACGTCGCGCTCTTCTTCCTGCGCGGGACGCTGCTCTAGGCGAGTCTAGTGTGCCCCCGCAAGCACTCCGTTATCCGCAGCGGCCGGCGCAGCGTCAGAATCAGACGGCCTCTTCACCGGAAGCCCGAATTCGTTGTCATACGACGTGATGCCGTGCTCGAGCCACGCGTGCTCACCCTTGAGCACTGACATCGCGAGCTTGTAAAGATTTTCGTCGTTCGGGCCGAACAGCTTGTCGAAATGGTCTTCCACCCGCAATCGCGCTTCGCGGCAGAAGGTGTCGGCCAGCGCAACTGCTTCCTGCTGGCCCTTCTTCGCCAGCATCTGCGCCCGGACGCATGCCGCCGACATCGCAAACAGCTCGGCGCCGATATCCACCGCGCGGAACAATACCGCCTGCTTCCGCTCGAGTTTCGACCCGTACCGTATCATCGCATGGAAGATCGATCGGCCGAGGTGGCGCGTGCTGTGCTCGATAAAGCGTATGTGCGTTGCCAGCTTCCCGAATTCACCGTACCGCTTGAGCTGCCCCGTTCCCACCCATCTGCTCGGATACCAGCTGAGATAGAACGGAGTCGACTTTGCCGCCGCAGCCAGCCGCTCCTTCATCGTCGACTCCGGCTTGACGATGTCGAACGCGAGCTTGAAGTGATGATCCACCGCCTCCCGGGCGATGAACAGCCGCATGATCTCCGACGATCCCTCGAAGACCAGGTTGATGCGGAAATCGCGCATCGCGCGCTCGACGGCAATGCCCGGTTCGCCACGGCTGACAAGTGAATAGGCCGTCTCGTATCCGCGGCCGCCGCGAATCTGAAGCGTATCGTCGATGATCTTCCACGCCGTTTCTGTGTTGTACATCTTGGCGATCGCCGCCTCGAGGCGAATGTCGTAGCCGCCCTTCTCATACAGCGCCGTCGCCAGCTCGGCAATTGCTTCGAGCGCGAAAGTGTTCGCCGCCATCTTCGCCAGCATCTGCGCGACCGCTTCGTGCTTCCCGATCGGCTGTCCCCACTGCACGCGCACCGCCGCCCATTTCCGCGCAATTCGCAGCATCATCTTGCCGGCACCAGCGCAACCGGCGGGAATCGTCAGTCGGCCGGTGTTCAGCGTCACCAGCGCCAGCTTGAGTCCCTTGCCCTCGCCCCAGAGAATGTTTTCCCGCGGAACCTTGACGTTGTTGAAGCGCATCAGGCCGTTCTCGATCGCCCTGAGCCCCATGAAGTGAAGGCGCTGCTTCACCTCCACACCGGGCATGCTCGCTTCGACGATGAAAGCGGTGATCTGCTTCACCTGCTTTCCCTTCTTTTCCTTGTCGGGAGTGCGAGCCATCACAACGAACAGCTCGGCGCGCGTGCCGTTGGTGCACCAGAGCTTTTCTCCGTTGATGATGAAATGCTTGCCGTCCTCGGTGGGCGTCGCCGTGGTGCGCATGTTCGCCGGATCTGAGCCGGCGTCGACTTCGGTGAGGGCGAACGCCGAAATCGCGCCCGCGGCCAGCCGTGGGAAGTACTTCCTCTTCTGCTCTTCGGTGCCGAATAGCTTGAGGGGCTGCGGAACGCCAATGGACTGGCTGGCCGACAACAGAGCGACAAGCGACCCGTCCTTGGAAGTCACCAGCTCCATCGCCCGGATGTAGCTCATCTGGGAAAGTCCGAGTCCGCCGTATTCCTTTGGAATCTTGATGCCGAAGGCGCCCATATCCCGAAGCTCCTGAACCATCGACTCAGGGATATTGCCGGTGCGATCTATTTCCGCCGAATTCACCCGCTCCATGAAGTCAGCGAGCTTGTCCATGAACGGCTTGGCCCGCGCGACTTCCTCGAGATCTTCTTCGGGGTGAGGATGGATGAGATCGAGGCGGAATCTGCCGAGGAAGAGCTCGCGGGCGAAGCTCGGATGCTCCCACTCCGTTTCGCGGGCCGACTCGGCAACGTCGCGAGCTTCCTTCTCGGTTGCGTGGGCCTGCACGGTTTCGCTCATTTCCGCCTGATGAAGAGGGTCATTCCAATAATAGATATCGCCGCAAAGGAAAACCACTGGATTGCGTAACTCTGGTGCGGCCCTTCGTCCATTGGCGGCACAGACAGGCGCGGTGGGACGTTCTGGCCGGAGTCAGAGCTCTGAGAGGTGAGGACGACATAGAAGGGCGCCAGTGGGTACTGGAATCTCTTTTCGAGCGCTACCCTGTTCAGCCAGCGATAGGCATTCGAGTGCGTTGGTGACTGGTCGGCTCCCGTTCGTGGCGGGGGGAATGTCTCAACAAAGCCATGGCCGTGGACCTGTGCGCCTTCGCGCCATCTGTCGAGATTCACCGTCATGCCATCCGGCGCATAGACCCATCCGCGGACCACCAGCAGCGCGGTGTCGGTGCCGGGACGGCGAACGGGAGTGACGATGTTTACGCCAGGCGAGCCCTCGCGCGACCGGAGCGTCAGCATGATCTCGTTGGCGTAGTCGTACGCGCCATCCACGCTCACTCGGCGATAGTGGGCATTGGCTGTATCGGCGGGCAGCTGGGAAACAGGCAGTGCCGGCGCGACAGCCCGACTCGCCAGCTCGGCGTTGAGGGCGCGCCGGTCGCTAAGCCGGCTGAGCTGCCAGAAGCCAAGCCGGGCGAAGCCGGCCGCGATGACGATCGCGAGCACCGCGAGCGGACGTGCTCCAATTTTCATGCATCAATCTATCCGCTACCCGGTACCCGGTACCCGGTACCCGGTAGCGGGTAGTTAGAAGAAGGACAGCTGCTCGCCGAGTGCTTCAGGATCAACCGGCTGCTGGCCAAGCCGGCGCTGGATGTCACGGGCTGTCGCGGGGCTGTGGCCGGTGAAGGTATTGGCCACATAACCAAATACGGCCTTCACTTCGTCCGCGGCGCCGAGAATCGCCTCCGTCCATGCTTCGATCTCACGTGTCCGGTCCACCTGGACGCGCGAATAGTCCACCAGGTCGCGGTTGGGGCCCATCCATCGGATGTAAAGGAAGTCAGCCGTTGGGCGACTCACGAGGGAGAGCATGATCTTACGCGGAATCCACCTGCCCTCGACAAGCGCGAGGGCAATGTTGCGTTCACGCAGCAGCGCGAGCACGCCCTCGTTGAGCCAGCCGCGGTGGCGAAACTCGACAGCGAATCGAATGTCACCGGGCATTCGACCGATGAAATCCACCAGCGCGGGCAGCTCATTGGGAAGGAAATCGGGCCCCAGCTGAACGAGAACCGGGCCGAGCTTCGTACCCAGCCGGCGCACGCGCTCGAAGAAAAGCTCGGACGCGCCAGTGGAATCGCGGAGGCGCTGCTCATGCGTCACTTCCTGCGGCATCTTGAGCGAAAAAACAAACCCGGACGGCGTGCGATTCGCCCATGCCTCCAGCGTCGTTTCAGCAGGTGTCCCGTAGAACGTCGAATCCACCTCGACCGAATTGAATGCGCGCGAGTACACTGAGAGAAAATCGGCCGGCCTGGTATTGACGGGATAGAACGGGCCTACCCAGGCGTCGTAATTCCACCCCTGCGTCCCGATGTAAATGTTATCGCTCACTGCCGGGAATCGGCTCACCATTCTGCCCGATGTCAAGAGAGTAATCTGGTCTCGAAATTGCCCTTTGGAGAGTGAGGCAAGACTCATCCCGAAATTGACTCAAGGAGGCAGGATGGATCGCAACGACAGACTCGAGCCGCGAGAGGGCGGCAGCGTTTATCCCGACAATGCTCATCCCAAGGGCGACAAGATCGGAGAAAGTGTCGGCAGCGTTTCTGGCGTTGTCGCCGGTGCGGCGATCGGATCGGCCGCGGGGCCGATTGGGACCATCATCGGCGGACTCGCGGGCGCGGTTGGAGGTTGGTGGGCCGGCCGTGCGGTATCCGAGGCCACGCACACGTTCACCGAGAATGACGACACGTACTACCGCGCGCATTTCGTGAACAAGACCGACCGCCTGGCCGACCGCGGCTACGATGATGTCCGCCCGGCCTATCAGCTTGGCCACATCGCCAGCATGAATCCGGATTACAACGGCCGCAAGTTCGACGATATCGAGCCCGATCTCCAGCGCGGGTGGGGGAATGATCTCCGCGCACGCCATGGCGACTGGTCAACGGTCCGTCCGTACGCCAGAGCGGCGTACGATCGGAACATGTCGTCGGTCTCGTCGAGAGAGGCGACCAACCTGCTGGAGAATTCGGCGGAAAACTTGAGCGACAGCCTCAGTAAACCCACCGACAGACGACCATAAGGGAGACTGCAGAACTACGGGCTGTCGGCAGCCGGCAGCCCGTAGTTTTGTAGTTGTCCTATCGGTATGTCTCGAAAAACCCGGTCCCCGCTCCGTTAACACCCGCTCCGCCGACCCTTCCCGATATTCGAGCGGTTCCCTTCATCTGAATGAAGTAGGGCTTCCCCCCTGACGCACCGGTAGGATCGCCGCGCTCATCGCTCGTCCCCAGTGACTGGCGGCGTGTGTCCGTGCCGATCGCGTCCTCGATCGAGAGTTCCACGCGCAGCGTGTCTCCCCCGTGAGCGTCCGCGAACACCGCCCGCGATGGCACGCGCACCCCACGGCCATCCACTGTGATCTCCCGGCTATCGTCGTACGACACCCGCGTCGGACGGAATACCGCCCGGAAACCGAGCGAGTCCACCAGATAGACGAGAAGCGGAGTTTCCCGGCCCTGTTGATCAGGCCCGAGCACCCGCCCATACAATATGGTATAGCTGCCGGCCCGCGCTGCGCCCCAGTCCCACGTAACCCCGCGCCACACTCCCCAGTTGTGGTCGTGGTACGATTGCGCGCCGTCGAACCGCTCACACTTTCCGCCGACGCAGATGTCGCCGGTGGCCGAGGCGCGCAGCGCTGGAACCGTGTAGCCGGAGATGAATTTTCCGGTGCTGAGCGATGCTCCGGGGAAATAAGCGCCGGGAGCGGGCGTCACCACGAGCTTTACGCGAACGGTTCCCGAACCCTTCTCCTCCCGGGCTGTCGCCTGAACGGCGTAGCTTCCGTCGCCGTTGACTGTCACCTGCGACCGGCCGATGGTGAGATTCGCGTCCGTCGTGGAGTACCGGACCTCCTGGCGCGGAACATAGGCCACGAACTTTCGTGACCGGCCTCCGTTGGCCTCGTCGCGCAAAGTGATCGTGATGCTTCCGCCCCACTTCGTCGTCCTGACGTCGCCCGCCACGATGAATGAGATGAAAGCCCATCGCATTCTGTCCGACGAGAGAACGTTGAAGTAGTGCCACTCCGCCCAGCTCTCTGCGTTTGCGGCACTGTCCGGCAGGACGTGAAAGTGGTCGATCTCATGTCGCAGCTCTGCGCCCGCTGGCGCAATCCACCTGCGGTCGCTGTCGTCGTCCACCCACTTTCCGGCGGCGAGCTTCATTGCCGCGCCGACCTTCGCATTGGCCGAGGGAATCTCTCCGCTCGCCCGCACTGCATGCCACTCTCCGCTGCTCTTCACGAGGTAGATCAGCCGTCCTTCGATCTGCGGCGCCACAGCGGTGACGTAAGGACTCAAACGCGGCGACGCGAGAAGCTGGCGATAGATGAAGCGGCTGTGATCGATGGAAAAGAAGAGTCCGCCGACGCCGCCGGTCTTCATCACCTCCACGTCGAGACCCTGAGGAAGCACCGTGATCGACCCACCGCCGACGAGTTTCTCGTCTTTCGCCTGGCTGAGAAGCGCCTCGCCAACCGAGAGAAGAACGATCATCACCGCCACTCCCACGCCGTAGCCGAAGAAGAGGAGCACCGACCGCCACGGCCGGTAGACGATGTTGCGGAAGGCGAGGAGTGAGATCATGCGCGTGCCCACCGGCGCGCTTTGGCTGGCTCAGCCATCCACTATCACTCCGTCGCGCATGTGGATCTTGCGCTTCGCAGTGCCGGCAAGCTCTTCATCGTGAGTGACGACGATCAATGTCGTGCCGTCGCGGTTGAGCCGCCCGAACAGCGCGATGATCTCAGCGCCGGTGCGAGCATCGAGCTCTCCTGTGGGCTCATCCGCGAGGAGAATTGCCGGCCGGTTGGCGAGCGCGCGGGCAATCGCCACACGCTGCTGCTCTCCGCCCGAGAGCTCGGAGGGGCGGTGCCGCTCGCGGTGACCGAGAGCCACATATTCCAGCAGTTCCCTTGCCCGCGCTGTGCGAGCGGCTTTTGCGACGCCTGCTTCCGCCATCGGCAGCTCGACGTTCTCGCGCGCCGAGAGCGTCGGCATCAGGTAGAAACGCTGAAAAACGAAGCCGATGTTGCGCAGCCGGAACGACGTTGCCTCGCGGTCCTGCATGTGCGCCACGTCGGTGCCGCGAATGATCACCGAGCCCGAAGTCGGATGGTCTATCGCGCCGAGCAGATTCAGCAGCGTCGACTTGCCGCACCCCGATGGCCCGACGATCGCCGCGTAGTCACCATCGGCAATGTCGAACGTCACGCCGCGGAGGGCGTGCACACGCTCTTTGCCGAAGGAATAATCGCGGGTGAGATCGCGCGCCTGCACAACCGGCATCGCTCCGCGCGCAGTGTCCGCGGCGCGACCGGTCGAGCTGCCCGTCACGCGCTCGACGCCGGTCATGCGATGGCCTCCTGCCTCAGCGTCGTCGCGATGGGCAGCGATGCCGCGCGGAACGATGGATAGACACCGGCCGCGATTCCGGAGAGCGCCAGAAGCCCGAGCGCGGTCCACGCCGACTTTGGCTGAAAGAGGAAGAAATCGATCGCCTGCGGCAGTCCCGGAAAGGATGAGAGAATTCCATTCAGGTATCTCCCTGTCGCCAGGCCCAGCAGCAGTCCGGCGGCGGCGCCAATGACGCTGATCGCCACTCCCTCCAGCACGATCTGCTGAACGACATGCGCACGCGAGATTCCAATTGCCCTCATCACCGCAATCTCGCCGATTCGCTCGTTGACCGAGACCGTGACCAGCGTCGTCACCAGCAGAAACCCGACGAAAAGGCTGACGCTGCCGAGGATGACGGCGAGCTGGCGGAAATAGCTGAGGCGCTTGTCCACCTGCGCGAGAGCGGTTTCCGTGGAGATGACACTCACGGCGGGCAGCCGGACTTCAATCCATGCCCTTGTCTGCTCGACGTTCGCGCCATCGCGAACGCGAATCATGAACAGGGATGCGTCGTTTTTCCGGCTGGGCCCTCCCAGCTCCTGGAGTGTGGCGAGCTGCATTGCCGTGGCGAGCTGATTCGCCGCCCCATACAAGAAACGCACTCGGCCCGTGAGTACCATTCGGAGTGAGCTGGAAAACACGCGTGTCTCCGCGTCGTATCCCGTTGACACGGTGAGCGTGTCGCCAATGTGCGCGCCGGTGGCTCGAAAGAAATCGTCGTTTGCCACGATCGCATTGGGCGCCGCCGGGTCGCGGCCCGACAGCAGCTCGTAGTCTCCCTGCACCCGCGTGTCCACTCCAAGCGCTGCGCTGGTGATTTCCCGATTCCCGCGCGAAACGTGAATCGTTCCTCCCAACACGGGACTGATGGTCGTCACATCGGGATTCCGCCGCAGAAAAGCGATGATGCCGCTGGTGTTCTCGATTGTCGCGTCCGTATCGAACGGAAGGGTTCCATTTGGAGCCAGCCGCAGCTGAAACCCCCGCGAAAGCAGCAGACTGCGAAAGGACTCCCGCATCCCGGTCGACATCATCACCATGTCGAGCAGCATCGCGGCCGCCACCGCCACGCCAAGCGTTGCGAGAAGCGTTCGGGTTGCATGACGCCGGAGCGACGACCACGCCAGAGCGAATCGCATCAGCGGCCGAACAGAACCAGCGGCGGCGTGCGAACGAGGCGAAGCGACGCGAGAATGCCGGCTCCCACCCCGAGCACGAGCGAGAGCCCCACCGCGAACGTCACGATCGACGGCGTTACAATTGAGAAATAGAGCGGGGTACGGTAAACGCCCTGGTAGTACCAGTTGATGAACCGGGAGCCGATCCAGCCGACTCCCACGCCCAGCGCGCTTCCGACGAGCGCGAGCAGGGCCGCCTCGATGACGACACCCATCATCACACTCCGCCTCGAGATTCCCATCAGTCGCAGCGCAGCGACGTCGCGCCGCCGCTCTTCCACCTTGAGGAGCATGATGCAGAGGAGGAAAATCGCGCTGGCGACGATGGTGATGACGCCGATGGCCCGGTGAAAGCGGCTCACCACCTGAAATGTCTTCGACGTTTCAACGGCGATGTCGCGCGAGCGGTGGGCCTCGAAGCCAAAGGCAGCGGAGTTGATGTCATCCAGCGCCTTGTTCGTCGCG
>Ga0097691_1001413_pt1 | contig 17745 bp, 18 predicted proteins | sample NGESurdeep072012_8_FD_72858 | JGI IMG/M metagenome (GOLD analysis project Ga0097691, IMG submission 72858) | Arctic peat soil microbial communities from Barrow, Alaska - NGEE Surface sample 210-1 deep-072012 | ecosystem: Environmental > Terrestrial > Soil > Wetlands > Peat ... | reverse complement strand
ACGATCACCACCGGAACGGCGGCATGCTCTGCCAGTTCGAGGCTGGTGCTCCCGAGGAGGCGCCCGGCGTGCGCCCCTTGTCCACGCGAACCGACCACCAGGAGGTCAGCGGCGACGGGAGCAACCACCGCTCGAATGAGCACCGAGCATGGATCGCCGTCGGCCAGATGCCAGTGGACCCGTGCGGGGTCGATCCCAGCCTCCCTGGTGAGCCTCTCCACGGTCTTTTCGAGCTCGACGGCTACTCCTCGGTCAGCGGCATGTTCAAGCAGGCCCACGGCATGGACGACGACCACATCGGCATCGACCTGTCTCGCCAGCTCGAAGGCCCAGCGCACCGCGGCTTCTGCATCGAACGATCCGTCAAAGCCGACCGCGATCGTCTGGAGCGGGCTCATCGGACACGCCTCTCAGATGGAGCCAGCGACCAGGCACGGTGGAGCGCCTCGTCCCGTTCGGCCCGGGCTTGGTGCACCATCTCGGTCCCCGGGCCACCACATGTCGGGTCCTCGGGCTGGTAGAAGTCGCCAAGAAGCGCGCCCAGGGTGGCGGCCACGGACATCCGCAACGCTCCCAGGTCATACCCTCCTTCGAGGAACAGCACCAGTCGCCCGGGTCGGGGCGCGAAACCGGCGACCATTCTGGCCAGCTCGGCAAAATCGCCGCTCGACAACACCAGCTCGGCCAGTGGATCGGCTCGATGGGCGTCGAACCCGGCGGAGATGAGCACCCAGGTCGGATCGAAGTCATCGATAGCGGGGAGTGCCACCTCGCCGATCGCTCGGCGCACGACGTCTCCAGTGGCCCCCGCAGGGAGCGGGACATTGACCGTCCGGCCCAAGGCGCGCGGGCCACCAATCTCCTGTGCGGTCCCGCTGCCGGGGAACAAAGGCCACTGGTGTGTGGACACGTACAGCACGTTCGGGTCGTCCCAGAAGATCGCCTGAGTGCCGTTGCCGTGGTGCACATCCCAGTCAATGATGAGGACGCGCTCGTCATTGGCGGTCAGCGCCGCTGCCGATATGGCGATGTTATTGAGGAGACAGAACCCCATGGCCCGATCACGCAGGGCATGGTGGCCTGGCGGACGCGCGACAACGAACGCCACGCCATCGTCGCGCTGTCGCAGCGTATCGACCGCCGCCAGCCCTGCCCCGGCGGCCCGGCGGGCGGCAGACCATGAGTCGGCCGTGGCATAGGTGTCGGGGTCGAGCTGGCCGCCGCCTGCCTGGCAGAAGGCCGCCAGCTCATCGAGATAGGCGGTGTCGTGCACCCGCGTCATCTGCGCCAGGTTGGCCGCGTATGGTGCCACGATCTGCAGATCGGTGCCCAGGTGCAGGTCGTCGATACCTGCCATCACAGCAGCGATCCGAGCCGGCCGTTCGGGGTGGCCTCCCCCGTCGTGCTCGGACCCTCCGGTCGGACCACTCACGATCAGCATGGTGGGGTGTCGGCTCGATGCCGGGCGGGACTTTGGATCCGGGCATGGCGTGCCGTGCGCACCACCCGGTAGGCCTCGTCGGGCTCAATCAGAAAGCGGACACTGACGATTCCATGCTCAACGCTCGTGGTGACTCTGAACCCCGAGTCCACGAACACGCCCAACATGTCTCGATTCTCCATCAGCGTCATGGCGACGAACGTCGTGATCCCACTCCGCCACCCGGCGTCGGCCAGCTGTTCGAGCAGCAACGTCCCGATCCCATGATGCTGGTACTGATCGGCAACCACGAAGGCGACCTCGGCCTCAGCCGTGCCCGGGCTCCGGTCGTAGCGGCCAACGGCGACCAGCTGGTCACCGTCTTCTGCGATGAAGGCCATCCGGTCGACGTAGTCGACACAGGTGAACCGTTCGACCTCGGCAGCCGAGAGCCTCGGGTGCGCGGAGAAAAACCGCCGATAGACCGAACGTGGCGAGAGGTGCTGGTGGAAGTCGACCAGTCGGGGGGCATCGTCAGGCCGAATCGGCCGGAGATGTATCGTCGTCCCCACACGGGTTGTCACGTCACATGCCAGCTCGGCCGGGTCCCGGGGAGCCGGCGGGTGGTTCGGGAACCCGATCTCCCTGCGACCGGCTACACCGTGATCCTGAGGCTCGATCATCGCCATATCCACTTCGTCGCCCCTCTCAGAGATCCATCCGCTTCTCCCTATCATTGGTCGCGGACCCCTTGCTCCACCAGGGCCGAAGGTCCCACCACGACGAGCCGGTCGGCACCGTTCAGCGGTGTCGAATACGACGATCCGTCACTTCACGGGCAACTATGCGGACGTAGACGTCCCGGTCGCCACCTGCCCACGGCGAAATGCCCAACGTCTCGACCTGTTGGCGCTCGGCTGGGTCGACGATCACGTGGCCCTCACCGCTGACCAGCACACTCCACGCCTCGGTCAGCGCCTCGTCGAGGTGATCGACTTCGAAGGAGCCTTGGCCTTGCCCGAAAGATGAGGTGAGGGTCGGCAGCGGGGCGGTCCGGAAGACGATGTCACCATCGAACATCCGAACATTCACGGGCAGCGCCATGGGCCCGCGCTGCTCGGAGAACACAACCCGCCGCACGCCACCTGGAGCGATGAGGGCTTGGCGGTCGTCGCCTTCAAGGTCATCGAGGGCGGGCCGTCCCGACACGGCAGTCTGGCTCGGTTGGGCCTGGGTACCGCCCCCGGTGGCATCGTCCACCGTCGTCTCGAGGGCAGCAGCAAGCATGTGGGTGCCGAGAATCCCGTCCGACCAGCTCATGCGACGAGTCGGTACTCGTGAACGAGGCCGCCGAGCTTGTCGCTCCGTTGTAGTTGGGCTAGATCCGGATACCTGATCCACAGCTGCGTCCTCCCCATCGTGAGCGGTGCCTGCTGACCAAGGGAGCGATGCGGGCACTTCTCTGGGGGTGCGGCAGTGCGCGGGACATTAAACGGCGATCTTGGGGCAGGTAGAAGGTCCGTGAACCATGAAACGACGTGCGCAACAGTTGTGGTGCACGCAAGGAGGACGAGCCGCGAATACGGCAACCGGGCGAGCAATCGGCGCAGGGAGCCGAGCCGCTCGGAGCGAGCCATGGGCGAGTCCGACCGTCACTGATGAGGCAGACGACCTCAGCTGGCCTGGGCGGTTGCAGGAGTCGCTCTTGCGGACGAGCGACATAGTGTCTAGCGCGACGCCCCAGGAACCGGAGAGGAAGACACGTTGACGTCCAGCTGACCCGAAGCTGTTGACGTGCACAACACCCCCAGAGAACCGTCGCGTTTGAGGTCCAGGAGCGCCTCCGTGCAACATCACGCAACAGCTCATTGACCCCAAGAGAAGGGCGATGTTCGTTGTAGTGAGTAACGAATTCGCTGAGGACCGTTTCGAGCTGGCGGCGATGGAAGACCAGTATCCGGTCGAGACGCTCGCCTCGTGCGGTGCCGACGAACCGCTCGGCGAACACGTTTGCCCGAGGAGCTCGGATGGGCGTGCGGATGATCCGGATGCCCCCGGCTCGGAACACCTCGTCGAAGCTGGCGGTGAACTTGGCGTCTCGGTCCCGGATCAAGAACGTGGTCGGGCGGGCCTGTTCGGCCAGGACGAAGCTCAGATTGCGAGCCTGCTGGGTGACCCACTCCCCCGGGATGGTGGTGATGCCGCTTATGTGGATACGCCGGGTGTCGAACTGGATGAAGAAGAGCACGTAGAGACGGCGAAGCAGCACCGTGTCGACGTGGAAGAACTCACATGCCAACATCGTTGGCGCCCGGGCACGCAGGAACTCCGCCCACGTCATACCAGAGCGTTTCGGCGATGGCTCGACGCCGTGACGGCGCAGGACCGCCAGTTCATGGCGGAGTACGACGACCTCGACGGCCAGTTCGTCTTGTTCCCTCCGGCGAAGCCGGAACAACTGGAGCAGGCGTACCAACGCCACGTAAGGAAGGACAACGCCATAGCCCATTATTGCCAGCCCTCTGCCCCAGGCGAAAGTTCTCGTGGATGGCTTGGATGGGGTTTTCGGCACCCACAGGAGACCGCTGGCCTCTCCGGACTTCCACTGGTGTCCTTGTTCACGCTTTTTGAGGCTGGTGCTCAGATCATTGCGGGGTTCTGTGGCCGCAGGTAGCACTGAAGAGCGCGTCCCAGCCGTCCTGCCAGTCAATCCCGTGGACTCAACGGTTACGGGCCTGAGGTGAACAGTATTTGTCACGTAACTTCGTCAGCACGGCGATACTATGCTCCAGGTCTTTCTGCTGACATTCCAACAGTGTCAAGAGCGCTTCCTCGCTGGTGTCATGAGGATAGTAATAGCCCATTGGCCTGACCAAGTTAGGCGGAAACGGCGGATGAGTTATCGCAAAGGCACCAGCGAAATCGCTTGAGCCTCCTGTACCTGGTTCCCGTTTGAAGGTGGCACAATAGGGGTAGCACATTCCGAGGTTGATGTGGGGCACAGTAGAGTTTTCAACCAAGATCCGGAACGCTTTGTCAATGTCGATATTTCCCCGACCCAGGGGCATGCCACAGACGACTGACTCGTCGCCATCCCTGATCACCGAATGATCCTTGAAGTGCACCCCGAAAGCATGTGGCGCCATCGCCCGGATCGCTGATAAAGGCTCTTCCCACGCCATCATCGAGTTGCCGGTGTCGCACAGGAGCCCAACCCATTCAGGTTGGCCTACGAGGGAGATGAATTTAATCAATTCCGCGGAAGTCTCGAACTCATGGTTTTCGAATGCTAAACGAATCTGGTGCTTCTTCAGGAACGGGACGACGCGCCGTACCTCCGATATCTGGCTCGCCATGAAGTCCACGTCGAACCGTCCGTGGGGGAACCAAAGGTAAGACCGTACGAGCCCTACACCAAGGGCACGCGCAATCCGCAGGGCGGGAGCAAGTTCGTTGAGAGTGCTTCCTCGGGTGGCTATCTCGCAATAGAGATTGTGTTGATCAATGGCCGCCTTCACGCGAGACAAGTATTCCGTACTCGCACCCTGCAGGGCGCCCCACCGAGGATGTAGGTTGTAGTCGGGGATGATGTTGATTTGCACACCGTCCAGTCCGAATTTGGCAGTGAATTCGATAAAGCCGAAGATGTTCATGCGGCCATGTTGAAAGAGCAGGTGACAGGATTCAGTCTCTAGACCAATCTTCATCTACGCTCCCGTGCTTCCGACCATGAACGGCTCCTTCTCACCCGACCTATCGGCAGGCGCTGACGTTATCGACAAGATTTGATACGACATCGGCAGCGTGTCATCGCTACCTGAACTCTTCGCGACCAGAGGGTTCACGCCAGATGACCTAGAAGTGAATTCTCTGGTGACTCCGCGCCGGTCCACCCAGCGCTGCCGGTCCAAGTGTCGACATTCACCGTTTTCCCTACCGGGAAGTTCACGAGATTTGCTCGTAGGGTGCACAAACCCGAACGCCAGCTTGACCAGGCATGACAGGAGCGACGGACCTCTCCGGTCGTGGCCCCCTCGTTCCTCTACCGTCTGGTCCGTCACACCATCGAGCTGCTTGGGGTTCATCGTCTCAGCGGCATCGAGAAGGATGTCGAGATCATCGTGCTCCGCCACCAGCTCCAGGTCCTGCAGCGGCGCACGCCACGTCCCCGGTTTACCTGGGCTGACCGGGCGTTCCTTGCCCTGGCCGGAGGGCTCCTCCCCCGCCGCCGGTGGTCGTCGCTACTCGTGACCCCGGCGACGGTCCTGGCTTGGCAAGGCAGGATCGTCCGGAGGCGTTGCAGCTATCCGCATCGGGACCCGGCCGTCCACCGCTTCCCGACGAGCAGGTTGAGCTGATCTGTCGACTGGCACGGGAGAACCCCCGCTGGGCTTCCTGCGATCATGGGCGAGCTGCGCAACCTTGGAGTGGCCGGATCCGCCACCGCCATGGGCTTCCTCCCGCTCCTCGCGGGGAGGGACCGACCTGGTCGGACTTCCTCCGATCCCAGGCCCACCGCGTATTGGCCACCGACTTCTTCCACGTTGACGCGGTGGATGGACAGCGCTACTACGCCCTGTTCGTCATCGAGATCGAACATCGGGTCGTACACCTCCTCGGCGTCACGACGACTCCGAACGGCCAGTGGGTGACCCAGATGGCCCGGAAACTCGCCTGGGATCTCCAGGAGGCCAAGCGCACCATCGGATTCTTGATCAGAGACCGTGACACCAAGTTCACCGCTGCCTTTGACGAGGTTCTCCGGGCCGAAGGGATCGAGACCGTTCGCACGCCAGTGCGGGCACCGCGGACGAATGCATTTGCCGAACGCTGGGTGGAGACCGTGCGAGCCGAGTGTCTCGACCACCTGCTGATCTTCTCGCATCACCAGCTCAACCACGTGCTGCACGTCTACGTCGAGCACTACGACCCGGCTCGGCCCCACCGCGGCATCGGGCTCGAGGCGCCACGAACGACCGTCCGCGGGGACCCACTCGGCAACGTCGAACGTCGTGACGTCCTCGGCGGTTTCATCCACGAGTACCGACGGGCCGCCTGAGTCACTCGAGCTCGCCCCGTCGTAACTCACAGGCTCTCTGCTGCGGCCCTCGGTCGAGCGTCGTCACCCCCGGGGGTCAGACCCGAACACGTTCCTCACGTGCCGCACCAACGGTCAGCACTACCCAGCCGCCGTCTCCTGCTCGGCGTCACTCCGTTCCCGGCTCTCTCCCCGACCGAGATCGACGCTCACGCGCGTAAAATCGAGTTTGTGCACCGCACAGGGTCGCCGGCTTGGGGTGCCGACAGACCGCTGATGATGTCGGTAGCCAAGCTGCCGTTCGATCGGGCGTCGCTCCACTAACCGGCGAAAGTGCGACCGTCAACTGACAATGTCGGCCTCGTCGCTGAGTGATAGGTAGCTCTCTTCCTCTTGCGCCGTGTGCAGGGCGAGGACGGCACGCAATCCGTAGAGGAGACTGCGCAGCTCCGCCAGGTCGACGTCGTCGGGACCCCCTTCGCCGATGTCGTCAAGCAGTCTGCCGAGCCGCCTGATCTGGTGAATGATCTCGGCATGAGCCCGGCTCATCGGCCCGGTCGGATCGGATCCGCCGAGGATTCGGTCGAGCGCCGGATAGAGAACGGTCTCCTCTGCTTCCTCGTGGGGACCCACTTCCTCTGCCAGCAGGCGGTACACCTGATGGACACGTGCAAGTGCCTCCGCCGGCTTTATCGTCCCGAGGGAGTCCGCTGCGGCGCGCAGCTGGTCGAGATCGGCGCGGATGGCCACGTGCTCACCCTGAAACCGCTTGGCAAGCGCGGCGTCGTCCTCGGCGAGGCGCACCTCGCTTGAGCCCGTGCGCAGGACGCGCAAGGCGTTCATGATCACGGCGACGTCGATGCCCTCCTGAAGGAGCGCACCCCACACCGCCGGGAGCAGACCCACCGCGGCGACTCCCATGGCCGTGAGAGACATGGCCATGCCGGCGAGCACGCTTTGCAACGCGATTCGCCGAGTGCGGACGGCAAGGACCATCGCTTCACCCAGGCGGTCGATGCGGTCGACGGTGAGCACGACGTCGGCCGCTTCCGATGATGCCGTCGCTCCGCGCGCCCCCATGGCCACGCCCACATCCGCCAGCGCCAACGCGGGAGCGTCGTTGATCCCATCGCCCACCATCATGGTGGGAGCGCGGTGTCGTTCGAGGCGGACCGCGTCGAGCTTCTCAGCTGGTGTGCGCTCGGCAAGTACCTCGTCCACCCCTATGAACGTACCCACCGTCTCGGCCACCTCGGCTCGGTCGCCAGTTAGCATCACGATCCGATTGATGCCGGCTTTCCGCATGGCCCGGAGCGTCCTGCCGGCGTCGGGACGGATTGGGTCATCCAGTACGAGAACGCCGACCGGCTCATCGTCGACTCCGACGAACACGGTGAGCGCGCCGTCGAGGCGGGCCTTGCGCCGCGCCGCTTTCACCCACGGCGGGGCATCGACCACCCCGACCCACACGGCCTTGCCTACCGCCACGCGGTGACCACTAACGACGCCGCGGACTCCCTGGCCCGCAACCTCTTCCACGTCCTTGGGCAGCACGAGTTCAAACCGGCGCTCAGTCGCAGCGCGAACAACGGCTCCAGCCAACACATGTGGCGACACCTGGTCGAGAGAAGCCGCTAAAGAAATCACGTCTTCGGCCGGAAGCGGACCGGCGGGGATGATTGCTGTCACTACAGGGTGTCCGCTTGTCAGGGTGCCCGTCTTGTCGAGCAGCAGGGTCGTGCACCGGGCGAGACGTTCGAGCACGTCTCCGCCTTTCACCACTACGCCCCGCCTCGCCGAACGGGATAGTCCGGAGACGAAGGCGACCGGTGCGGCGAGGACCAGGGGGCAAGGTGTAGCAACTACCAGCACCGCCACCGCCCGTACCGAGCCGGCCGCTGCCCAGGCCGCGCCGGCGGCAACCAGGCTGACCACAAGGAACCAGAGCGCGTAGCGGTCGGCGAGCCGAACGAAGGGTGCTGGGGATGACTCTGCTTCCGAGACGAGACGGACGATGCCGGCATACGCGCTGTCCCCTGCCCGGGTCGTCGTCCGCAGGTCAAACGGACTCCCTCCGTTCACAACACCACTACGCACCGGGTCTCCGGCAGCACGTTCGACGGGGAGTGCCTCGCCGGTGAGGGCCGACTCGTCGAGGACGGCGGACGCCGTCGCCACTGTCCCGTCGACCGGAACCACCTCGCCGGGTGCCACCATCAACAGGTCGCCAACCGCCACCATGTCAATCTCGACCGTCTCGAGGGTACCGTCGCTGTAGCGGTGTGCGACCGTCGGTGCCCGTTCCAGCAAGGCGCGCAGGTCGTGTCGGGCCCGGCCTGCCGCCCAGGCTTCCAAGGCGCGACCGCTCGTCACCATTACACTGATGACTGCGCCGGCCAGGTACTCCCCGACGGCCACGGCTCCCACCAAGGCCAGCAAGGCGATGACGTCGATCCCGATGCTGCCGCGCCGGAGGCTGGCGACCATTGACCACAACGCGTACGCCGCCCCAATGACCCCGACGGCGATCCACGCGACGTTCCCGGAATCGCTTTCCCCGGTCAGATGCAGTGCCCCGCCGACGATCAGGCCCAATAGCGTGAGCACCAGCAACACGAGCGCGGAATTCCGGGCGAACCAAGCACCTTGCTTGCGAAGACCGACGTTACCCACAACGCCGATGGTGCACGATAGAATGGCGCAAGTCCAGGGCCGAAAGTCCATGACTCGCCCCTGGTCGAACCGCCCGATCGTGGCGATGCCCCTCGTCTTCTACGATCAGCGGGATCACTGCTGTTGCCGAGGGTCAAAAGCCCCTAGTGCCAGCGGCGGAACAGTGTCATGGTGGCCACATGTGGATAGATGCCAAGGGTTCGACCGTGCTTTCCGGTCCCGAGTGCATGCAGTTGCTAGCCGTGACGGCCAAGGGCGGCGGAATCGGACGGCTCGGTGTGCCGACCGATCAGGCACCGGTGGTCATTCCGGTCAACTTCACCCTTCATGACGGTCAAGTCCTGGTACGGGTGGGAACCGGTTTCTTCTCCCGGGCGGCGGCTGGTCACCTGGTGGCGTTTGAGGTCGACCATGTTGACTCAGATGCCGGCATGGCATGGAGCGTGCTCGTCCGTGGGTTGGCCACGTTGATCGAGTCACCGACCGAGGTTGAGTTCACTGCGGCGGCACACCCACTCGTCCCCGAGCCGGGGGACATGGTGCTGGTCCTGCGCCCAGACATCCTCACCGGTCGTCGTTTCGAAGTGCGTCGAGGGCTCTAGGGCCAGGTCTGCGACGAGACGAGCACCCATGTCCACCACCCTGTTTCCGCCGGACGACTACAGGACGGCTGCTCAGACGCCTCTGGTCTGGCTGCCTGTGCACCACGACGCTCTATCGGAGCAGCTCCCGCACATGACGGGCGATCTCGAGATCCTCGCGAGCCTGAACGACAAGTACCGCCGGGGTTACCCCTTCGGGGGATACCTGACCGTCTCCTTGGTTTGTGTGGTTGCAAGAAACTCCCAGCCTCACCCCGAGGAAGCCGAGGCCGGCACACGTGTCGGTCCGCAGTCGAGGCGATGCTTCGCCCGCCCCACCGGCAAACACCAGGCCGTCAATCCCCCCAATGGCTGCGCACATGGCGGCCACGCTGGTCTGGATCCGGTACACGTAGACCTCGTAGGCCAACCGTGCGTCGTGATCCCCGGCATCCATGGCTGCAATCACGCCGCGGAGATCCCCAGACTCCCCCCACAGCCCACGCAGTCCCGAATCGTGTTCCAGAGAGCCTCTTCGACTTCCTCCGCCGACAGGCCGCCGTTTCCCTGGACCCACAGGACCAGCCCGGGATCGACGCTACCTGACCGGGTCGCCATCACCAGGCCCTCCATCGGGGTGAACCCCATGGTGGTGTCGACCGAGCGTCCAAAGGCCACCGCCGCCAGCGAGGCGCCGGCGCCGAGGTGGGCCGTCACCAAGCGGAGCTGTTCTCGGGGCCGACCCAAAAGATCGCCAGCCCGCCGGCTGGCCCAGGCGTGGCTGAGCCCGTGAAAACCGAAACGTCGAATGTCCCACTGCTCCCGCCACGAGCGGGGCACCGCGTAGGTGGAGGCCTTCGCCGGCATGTCGGCGTGAAAGGTGGTGTCGAAGCAGGCAACCTGGGCCATATTCGGTCGCAACGATCGCAGCGCATGGATCGCTGCCAGGCAGGGCGGGTTGTGCAGGGGGGCCAGGTCGGCCAAGGCTTTGAGCGCCGCATCGGCACCCGCATCGATGAGAACGGGTGTCCGATCGAGGCTATCTGCGATTTCTCTCCGTCCGGACCGCAACGCGGCAACGCCCAACGCCCAACGCCCAACGCCCAACGCCCAACGCCCAACGCCCAACGCCCCAGTGAAGCCGTTCTAGTGACCTTCATCCCAAGCAGTACTCCATCGTCGCCAAGGACGATGACTGCATGCAAACGCTCATTGAACGTAGTCGAGCAAACCCAAACATCGGACGACTAACTGTGTCTGACCCGGCTCGGCGTTCAATCCTTGGTGGACATGGAACCGATGTGGCTCTCCACGAGACCTTTGAGGCGATCGTGTTCGACTGGGACGGCACCGCGGTACCGGATCGGCAAGCCGATGCCTCCGGGGTACGAGAACGCATCGAGGCGCTCTGTGCTGCCGGTGTGCACGTGATCGTCGTGACCGGCACCCACGTTGGGAACATCGACGACCAGCTTCGGGCGAGGCCTCAGGGTCGGGGTCAGTTGTACGTTTGCTGCAACCGGGGTTCCGAGGTCTTCGCGGTTACCGGCAACGGACCGAAGCTCGTGCTGCAGCGCACCGCCAGCCCCGAGGAAGACCGTGCGCTGGATCGAGCGGCCGAGCGGACCGTCGAGCGCCTCCGAACGCGGGGTATCGAGGCGAAAGTGGTGTCCGAGCGAATCAATCGCCGCAAGATCGATCTCATCCCCGTCCCAGCATGGGCCGATCCCAAGAAGGCCGACATCGCCCTACTCGCTGAAGCGGTGACGACGCGGCTCGCTTCCGTGGGAATTGCGAACCTGGCTGAGGTCGTCGCGCTCGCCGCCGACATCTCCCGAGGTGCCGGCCTGGCCGATCCACGAATCACGAGCGACGTGAAGCACGTCGAGATCGGACTGACCGACAAGTCCGACTCGGCACACTGGGCGGCTGACTGGCTATCCCAGCGGGGCATCACCGGTGAGCTGGTGCTGATCGGTGGCGACGAGTTCGGGTCGATCGGCGGCGTGGTTGGCAGCGACTCTCTGATGATGGTGGATGCCTTCACCCGCGCCGTGGTCGTCTCTGTCGGGGTTGAACCGGGGGGCGTGCCCCATGGGGTTGTGCACGTCGGTAGTGGGCCAAAGCGTTTCATCGAGCTACTCGATGAACAGCTCTCGCGCCGAACAGCGTTGCGGGTGCCGAACATCGATCTCGACCCGGCCTGGGTGATTCCACTGCCCACCACCCGCGCCAAGGAGCGCGTTGCCGAGGCGCTCGGAGCGCTCGGCAACGGCTTTGTGGGCACGCGAGGCTCCCGGGAGGAGGACGGCCAAGGCACCGCCCCTCTGTTTCTCGTGAACGGTGTCTACACCCAAGACGGACACCTCCTCCCCGGACCGAATTGGACCGGCCTCGAGCGACCCGGCGTGGACCGTCGACATTCCGAGCGGCGCCTGCTCGACCTGCGGGGCGGCACCCTTGTCCGTTTCGGCAACGAAGGCTCTGGGGGATGGTCCATGCGTTTCGTCTCCGTCTCTTCGCCACACGCCCTGGCGCTCCGAGCCGAGGCACCCGAGGCCCATCTCCAACCCGGCGACCCGCTCCGGCCACCTCGGGATGTCGCTGATTTCGAAGGTGAAGAACACGGATGTATGTTCGGCGCCAGAACCGGTCGGGCGGGTGCCGAGATCGCCGTGGCTGCCCGGGACCGGGTGGTCACGACGGCAGGTCGTCGAGTGGTCGAGCGGCTGGCCGCTTGGGTCGTCGCTCCTACCGGGAAGAACCGCTTGGACGACGCCTACGACCGGCTCGCACAAGTAGAAGCCATGGGATTCGACACGTTGCTCGCCGAACACCGAGCGGCGTGGGCATGCCGTTGGGACGACGCCGAGGTGGTGATCGAAGGGGATCCAGAGGCGGAGTTGGCCGCTCGCTTCGCAGTGTTCCACCTCCTGAACGCGGCTGCCGACACCGGCGAGGCTGCGGTCGGTGCCCGTGGATTGACCGGCAACGCTTACGCGGGTCACGTCTTTTGGGATGCAGACGTCTTCGTGCTGCCAGTTCTGACAGCCATCCGGCCCGCGGCAGCCCGAGCCATGCTCGAGTACCGCATCCGCCGTCTCCCCGCAGCACGCGCCGCAGCGGAAGACCAGGGCTTGTGTGGCGCTCGCTTTCCTTGGGAGTCGGCTGGCGACGGGAGTGACGTCACGCCACACTTGGTTCGGGGACAGCACAACGAGCTCATCCCGATCGGCACTGGCTCGCAGGAAGAGCACATCGTGGCAGACGTGGCCTGGGCAGCAGCGCACTTCGCTGCCTGGACGGGCGACACCGACTTCCTCGCGAGAGCTGGCCGTGAGCTGCTCATCGACACCGCCCGCTACTGGGCCAGCCGCATTCGGACCGACGCCGATGGCAACGGTCACCTCAACGGGGTGATGGGACCCGACGAGTACCACGAGCTCGTCGACGACAACGCATACACGAACGTCATGGCCCGCTGGAACCTTCGTCGCGGTGCCGAACTCCTCTTCCGGTCCGGCGACACAGACACGGCAGCGACCTGGCGGGCACTGGCCAAAGGATTGGTCGACGGGTGGAGCCCCCAGCGAGGACTCTACGAACAGTTTGCTGGCTACTTCGAGTTGGAGCCTCTCCTCATGTCCCAGGTCGCCCCGCCGCCGGTCGCCGTCGATGTACTGCTAGGTGCCAAGCGAGTGGCGGGGTCCCAGCTAATCAAGCAGGCCGACGTGCTCATGCTCCATCACCTCGTGCCAGAAGAAGTGGTTGATGGGTCACTTGCATCGTGCATGGCCTTCTATGAGCCCCGGACAGCTCATGGCAGCTCGCTCTCCCCGGCCATCCACGCGTCGCTGCTGGCTCGCGCCGGTGAGCCGGACCGGGCGCTCGAGATGTTCCGCCTGGCCGTCCGCCTCGACCTGGACGATCTGACCGGCACGACCGCGGAAGGACTGCACCTGGCCACAATGGGAGGGGTATGGCACGCACTCGCGTTCGGCTTCCTGGGCGTGCGCGCAGAGGGGGGCATGCTCGCCATCAACCCCTGCCTCCCGGACGCCTGGCGCGCTCTCGGCCTCAAGTTTCGCTTCGGCGGGCAGCCCATCGGCATTCGAGCCGAGCACGACCGGGTCACCATCATCTGCCATGCGCCCCTTCTCGTACGCGTCGCTGATCGGGCACCGGCATCGTGCGAGCCCGGTGGTACCACTTTCCCTCTGAAGACGTTCCCCACTCAGCGGAGCCAACGATGAGCATCATCCTTGCCGCGCTCGACACCTCTACTGCCGCCCGACCAGTGATGGAGACGGCCATGCGAATCGGCCAGTTGACCGGGGCGGATGTGCAGGCGGTCCATGTGCGCGGCGGCCCGCTGGAGTCGGTCGATGCACCTGAATCGCTTGCGGCGCGCAGCGAGGTACCGTTCAGACTGCTGGAGGGTCCTGTGGGGTCTGCTGTGTTGGCCGCGGCCGGTGCGCCAGACGTGATTGCTGTCGTCATCGGCGCCCGGGCTACGCCCGACGGTCGTCGTCCGGTCGGAGATACGGCGCGGCGCATCCTCGAGAACGCGGTAAGGCCGGTTGTGGTGGTGCCTCCCGAGGCAGTCTCTCCTGGCCTCATTCAGCGACTGTTGGTGCCACTCGAGGGCACTGAGGTGTCCTCACGACCGGTGCTCCAGCGATTGTGGCCGCTGCTGGTCGCCGACATAGAGCTGGTGGTGCTCCACGTGTTCACTGACACAACCTTGCCCGCCATGTTGGATCGCCCTGAGTACGACCTGGAAATCTTGGGAAGAGAGTTCCTAAGCCGGCACTGTCCCCATGCGAGTTACATCGAGCTCCGAACGGGTCCGGTTGCCACTCGGGTTGCCGAGGTGTCCGAGGAGCACGACACCGACCTGATCGTCTTGAGCTGGTCTCAGAGCCCCGCGCCCGGAAGGGCCCGAGTCGTTAGAGAAGTACTTAGTGGCTCGGCGATTCCCGTTCTACTGCTCCCCGACTCGCCCTACAACGTCGATGACCCAGCGGGCCCTATGCGGGTGCCGAGTTAGGAACACATCGCCAACACTTACGGTGAGCCGTGACGGGTGGCCGGGGCTCTGGAGCTGTTTGTGGCCGCCGATCCGTGGACGGCGTGGTGGACGAAGCGAGTTGCCCGGCGCCGCACATGTCGCTCCAACCGCTCGTCGTAGGTGGAGGCAGGCCCGTGGGTCCGAGCATGTGGTATGCGGTAAAAGCGAGTCTTCGCCAACTCGACAAGCAGTAGGTAGACAACGACCATCCCGAACAGCAACAGTGTCAAGTCCCGGTGCCCGCTCCTTCGCGCACGGATCGCGCACGAAACTCCCTCGAGCGCGAGTCAGCCGGGGCGTACACCCCGGCTGACCTGCACATTTGGGGTGGAGGTGAAGGGACTCGAACCCTCGGCCTCTACATTGCGAACGTAGCGGTGGCACCCCAGTTGAGCTGGACGTTTGGAAGAAGCCGCTGGTCAGCGACGACTGGGAAGTGCACCGAAGGGCACCGTGGGGCATGCTCGGGCAGCACTTGAGTCCCGTTGAGTCCCGTCCAGTGGACAAGACCTCTCGGCTCCAGCCGTTGCGCACTGCCTGGTGTTGGCCGGCAAAACCAGTCACGCTGTTACCGCTCCTCAAGGCGTCCGATGAGCCGGGTGGCGTGCTCCATGACAATTGTCAATTGTGAGGCCGCCGGCGATCAGGAGGCATCAGGCCGACTTCGCATGTCGCTTGCTCTTCGCTCTCCGTTCCGTCACCTGCTTCTCGGCCACCCCGAACAGGTTGACCCTTCGTCGTCCCTGCACGACGGTCAGTTCGAGCGAGCCGCCAAGCGCATGAACGTACTGGTCGAGAACGTCGATCGTGACGTTGCGCGATTGCTCGATGGCCGCTAGCCGAGGCTGAGACACGCCGATGCGCTTGGCTAGCTCGCGCTGGGAGAGGCCTGCCTGTTCACGTAGGGCCGTTAGACCCGCAGCGAGGCGGAACTCGTCTTCGATCGCGGCGACACGCTCCTCGGCCCCTTCGGCGGCCAGAACCTTCTTCTCCCAGTCACGTGCAGTCATCGTTTCCCCCTACCTCGTTTCTTTGTCGGTCCGCCTCGCTCGGCGTCCCGCCTGGCGGCCTGCGCTTTGGCGATCCTTGCCAGGTGGGCGTCGAATCGATCGTCGGCGACAGGGATGTTCACGTCGTACCAACGCGACCAGTCTCCACTCTTGTCGCCTCCTACGAGGAGGATCGCCTGGCGCTCCAGGTCGAATGCAAACAGCACCCTGATTTCGCTTCGGCCGGTGGACCCTGGACGCAACTCCTTCATGTTCTTGTGCCTACTGCCCTTGATGGTGTCGACGAGTGGCCTGCCCAGTGCCGGACCCCGATCCCGGAGGACGCGTATCGCCGCCAACAGAGCCTCGGCGTCGGGCTGTGCGAGCCCGTCCGCCCAGACCTCGAAGGCAGGGTCGAACTCGACCTCCCAGACCCGTCCCGGCATTTGATAGTAATATCATTATCACAGCCGGAGCGACAACAACACGCGACCTGGGCGCCGGAACCGTCGTTTTGTATTCCAGGAGCTGGTCGGATCTCCGATATTCGGCGTGTACGATCTGTATTCGCGAACGAATGTGAACGGCACGAGTGCGATACCCCGTGTCTCACGCAATCACTCACGGAACCGCAGACCCCATGAACCCGTCGTCGGCAGACTGGGGGACGAGTTCAGATTCCTGTCGTTGGCGCTTCACCGGGAGGGAAGCGCCCCATATCTGCTCCAACCTTCTTCCCGATATTGGCCACGTGCAGATGGATCTCGTCGAGAAGATCCGTGTTCTTCTTCACCTCGTTCGTGAGGTCGGTATTCTCCTTGAGGAGTGTCCTGATGTCATCCGTGTTCTTCTCGGTGTGGATGGCGATCTCGGAGGAGATCGAGTCAGCTCGCTTCGCGGCGATCAGAAGAGCCGCAGCCTGGACCCCGGCCATCATCGAGAGGAACAGGTTCAACAGGATGTACGGGTAGGGGTCGAAGGCCTTGTGCTGGAGGATGTGCTCGAAGAGAACCGTGTTGACGAGAGCCCACGCGATCATGACGAAGAAGAATCCGAACACGAAGGGCCAAGACCCCATCATGTTCCGCATCCGGTCAGCGGATCGCTCGCCGAGAGAGAGCTGATCGCTGGATCGCACACCCGGGTGCTTGTGCCAATGAGTCTCCCAGGCACGAGCCATGGCCATGATCGTGTCACATATCGGCAGCCCGAGGGACGGATCGCCCGGGAACCCTGGTGATCCGTCGAGGCGCACGCCGGAGCCGTCGATCCGTACTCGTGGCCAGCTGAGCCGGGGCGATGTTCGGGGCGCACGATCTGCATTCGCGGACCTCCCTGAACAACGAACGGGCAACTCTGGGGCTCCGGCCGCCGGATATTCGTGGACACCCGCAAGGCCACGAATGACCGTCCGTAAGGGGATCCCTCAACGGCGCTACGTCCGCTCATCGAAGAAAGTCCGGTCATCATCGGGGGTAGCGGCCGAGATCATGCTCGGCGTCGAAGACGATTCGACTGCGCAGAAAGGCGGGGCTGCTTTACTCTGATCCGTGGGCCTCGACTGAGACGGGTTGCCACTCGTTCCACGTCGCCAGTCGGGACTCGTAGTCAGCGGTTGCGACCCCAAGCGGCAACTTGCCGAAAAAGATTCGCAACGGCGGCTCGTCCGCGTCGACCACCTTAAGGATCGCCGGTCGAGTGGCCTTTGGATCGCCCGGGGGAGTACCGGCTCTGGAACGATTCCGAGCGTCCCGGACACCGGAGTACGCTGGATTCTCGTCGCTGTGCTTGGCCGATGGTCCGGCCCAGTCGGTTGAGTATCCTCCCGGCTCGATCAGCGTCACGTTGATACCGAAGTCCGCCACCTCTTGCGAAAGAGCCTGGGAGAAACCCTCGAGGGCCCACTTCGAGGCGTGGTAGGCACCGACAGTCGGAAATGCGCTGATGCCACCGATGCTCGACACTTGAATAAT
>Ga0097691_1001412_pt1 | contig 17763 bp, 13 predicted proteins | sample NGESurdeep072012_8_FD_72858 | JGI IMG/M metagenome (GOLD analysis project Ga0097691, IMG submission 72858) | Arctic peat soil microbial communities from Barrow, Alaska - NGEE Surface sample 210-1 deep-072012 | ecosystem: Environmental > Terrestrial > Soil > Wetlands > Peat ... | reverse complement strand
CGTTCGTACAAATGTAGGGATTCGTCGCCTATCTCATCCGTCGCCGCGAAGCAATTCCCTCTTGGGAGGACCACACTAAAGACTCCGTGTGAGAAGCCTGCCGTCCCTACGGGACTCGGATTCATTCCTTACTTTACCCAGCACTCCGCCTGCAGCTCTGTGCTGGGCTAAACTGTGCCGCGCCTACGGCGCTGGATTTTCACCCATCAAGTCCACTGGCAAATGCCAAGTTTGCTTCTCACCTACGCTCCGAAGGCCCGCGCTACCCGAACGTCCCGTTTCTATTTCCCGATCTCTTCCAGATACTTTTCGGCTTCGAGAGCGGCCATGCATCCCGTTCCCGCAGCCGTAACCGCCTGCCGATAATGGCGGTCGGCCACGTCGCCGCTGATGAATACACCAAGCGCCCGAGAACAGACGTACCCGTCGGGGATGAGATACCCGTCGCCATCGCGAGCCAGTTGCTCACCCACGAATTGTGCGTTTGGTGTGTGCCCGATGCCCAGGAACATGGCGCTGACCGGAAGGTCCCACTGCTCGCCAGTCTTCAGGTTGCGAAGCCGCAGCCCAGTAACTTCCTTTTTGCTCACGTCGAACACGTCATCTACAACGGTATCGGTGAGGAACTCGATCTGCTCATGCTTGCGGGCGCGGTCCAGCATAATCTTGGAAGCCCGGAAACCGCCGCGGCGATGAATGACGGTGACCTTGGCCGCGAAGCGGGTCAGGAACAAGGCCTCTTCCATGGCCGAGTCGCCGCCACCGATAACGGCTATCTCCTTGCCCGAGAAGAAAAACCCATCGCAGGTAGCGCAAGAGGAAACACCGTGGCCGATGAGTGCCTGCTCGTTGGGTAGGCCCAGCCAGCGCGCCGAAGCGCCGCTGGCAATGATGAGGGTACGGGTCAACAACCTCTCGCGGCCTAAGTTCACCTCGATCGGTTTCTTGCTGCCGGCAGGGCCCTTTTGGCTGAGGTCCACCGCAGCCACATGGCCAGCGAGAAACTCGGCGCCAAAACGCGCGGCCTGCTTACGCATGTTCTCGATGAGTTCCGGCCCCTGGATGCCGTCTGGAAATCCCGGAAAATTCTCCACCAGCGTGGTGATGGCAAGCTGCCCGCCGGGCTCATGTCCATCGATGACTAGTGGCTTAAGATTGGCGCGGGCAGCATAGATCGCGGCGGTCAGTCCCGAACATCCGGAACCGATGATGATGACGTTACGCACATTGTCTGGCATAGGACTGGACTTAGATTCCGCGCCGCGCCGGAAGATGCAACCCGACCCGTCCGCGAGGCGCACAAGGGAAATAATGGCTTGCTACTCGAAAGCTCGAACGAACAGAATGTACCGTCCGGATTCTAACAAGTGCCTGAGCTTTGTGGAACGTTTAGAATCAGGACATGGCAAAGTTGACCCTGGTGTATGGAATGCGCCTTCTGCCGTCAGAAGAAGTCGCCGAAGTAGGCGAGGGTGCGGTAAAGCTGAAGAATGGGCGCGAGGCGCACGTGACGCTGCATATTATCGAAGGCTCGAAAGAGGAGATCGAGCGGCAGTTGCGAACGAGCGTGGAGGCGTTTTTCGATCTCTATCCCGAGATCTGAGAAAGTTGTCGGGAGCGGCACGGCCTCGCAAACATTGAACGGTTTCCCAGCGCATAACCGTAAAAACTTAATACTGGCGGCGAACGCCACCGAACAGCAATAATTCCAAGACCCTATGGTGTTCAAGCTTCCAGAGTCCAGAGAAATCAAGGCCCGGCTGCAAAGGGTCCTCCGCCCCAAGAGCAAGTTGGGGCGAACCACGTTGTGGTTTGGCGGATTGGCCCTGATCCTGGAACTGCTGCGCTTGATTTTCCGTGCGCCTAACGGGACAATGCTGAGCGGCTGGGCCAGCTTCCTCGTCTTTATCTTTGCTGTCTGCGCCACACTGATGGGCCTACGCTGGATGCGTCGGCAGTTCATGTGGCGCCTGCGTAACCGCTTAATCGTCACCTACGTCTTCATCGGCGTCATTCCCATCGTCCTGCTGCTGACGATGGCAATTGTCGCTGGCTACCTCTTTGCGGGACAATTTGCAACCTATGTCGCCATGTCGGACCTGCAATCGGAATTGCAGCACCTGGAATCAGCCAACCGGTCCCTGGCCATGCAATTTCGCAGCTTGGCGCGCTCCGAGAAGTTGAATGAGCAACTGGCCGCCGAGATCGCCAGCGCTTCCGATGAGAGTTTCCGCAATCGCGTGGTAAGCGTCTGGGACGGAGATAAGCCTTTCGTTCTGGCGGCAGGCAGGCCAGCTCCAGGCGTCGAACCGATCCGTGAATCTGCGGCAATTCAGGGAGATTTCGCCGGATTTGTGCTGGACGGCAAGCGTCTGCACCTTCGCGTGGTCAAACACGTGGAAGCCGGTTCTCATCGCCTGACAGTGATCTCCAATGTGCCCGTCACTCCGCACCTGCTGCGGATGGCGGCGTCGCAGTTAGGATCGGTAACTGTGCTTCCTCCAGACGAGGACAAAAAAACAGAATCGGATACTGCATCGAGTAGCTCCCCTCGCACTCCTAAATCCTCTTCAGTACCCGATAAAGATAAGCTGATCATCGACATGGGAGATTCACACGCGACGGTAAGCCTGTCGGGTGAAAACGCGAGCTCGAGGGTGGAGGCCGGACGTGTGCCACCTCCCGCAAACAGCTTCGATAAGCACATTCCATTCGCCACTCGATTCAGCGCGATCGATTGGCATACCGGAAAATCCCTGACCGGGCTGATACTGGTGGATACTCGGCCCTCGATGCTGTACGCCACGTTGTTCAGCGCTCTCGGAGACAAAGCCGAGATCTTCCTCGATGTTCTGGTTGGCATCGCAATTTTTTTTGGTGTCATCGAGCTGATAGCCCTGTTCATCGGCATGAGGCTCACCCGCAGCATCACCAAATCCGTCGCCGATCTCTACGTTGCAACCCAGCATGTGAATCGTGGCAACCTGGCTTATCGCATCAAGGTGCGCACCCACGATCAGATGGCCGCGCTGGAGCAATCGTTCAACTCCATGACCCAGTCGCTGTCGAACTTGATGAGCGAGCAAAAGGAGAAGCAGCGGCTGGAGAGCGAACTGGCGATTGCACACGAGGTGCAGGCCCTCCTCTTCCCTGCCGATTTGTCCGGCCTGGCCACGCTGGAGGTACATGGAGTGTGCCGCCCGGCGCGTACCGTCAGCGGCGACTATTACGATTTCATTCCGTTGCGCGAAGACAAGCTGGTGCTGGCCGTGGGCGATATCAGCGGCAAAGGTATTTCGGCGGCGCTGCTGATGGCCACGGTGCACGCGTTCGTCCGCGCCTATTCGCTGGAGCCGGAGCGAACCCTGGCGTCGGTGGCGCTGGACGCCGGCCTCCCGAGCGACAGCGCTCTTCCTATGTACTATCGCGGCGATGGCACCAGCGATTCCCAACTCGCGCCGGGATTGTTGATGGCCACCCTGAACTATCAGCTCTATCGCAGCACCCCGCCGGAAAAGTACGCGACCATGTTCCTGGGCTGCTACGACGCGGCATCGCGCTCGCTTACGTATTCCAATGCCGGCCACCTTCCTCCCCTGGTCATGAGCAACAGTGGGCAGGTGCGGCGTCTGGAGACCTCCGGTACGGTTGTAGGTCTATTCGACGGAATGCGCTACAACGAAAGCACGATCGGCATGGAGCCGGGAGACATGTTCATCGCTTACAGTGACGGCGTCACCGAGCCGGAGAACGAGTTTGGCGAATTCGGCGAGGAGCGTCTGATTGAGCTGATTCAGCGGCATCGCGATCAGCCGCTGGCGCGCATCAGCGAACTGGTGACTGGCGCAGTTACCGACTGGATAGCTGGCGGTGAACAGCCGGACGATGTGACCCTGGTACTCGCCCGGGCACGCTAGAGTCAGCTTCGACCCGGGGCGGAGCAGCGTATTGCGATTTGCTCCCAGGCCGTTACAAACCGTGCGAGAGCCTGACCTGGCGCTGTAAGATTACTGCTTATGCCCGCATCCAGCGAGCGTCCGCTTGCCAATCCCGTATCGAAGCAATACTTTTCGTGGGACCTCGAATCTGCTCGTCGTGGCCGGGTCTTGTTACTTACTTTCGTAACGCTCGCCGGGGCGTGTTTCCGTCTCTTCCACCTCGGTACGAAAAGTCTATGGCTGGATGAAGGCGCCACGGTGACGCTGGCGCGGATGGCGTGGCCGCACTTCGTACATGTCTGGTGGTACGGCGAGGCCAGCTTTCAGGGAGCCTTCTTCCTGTTGATGCGTGTTTGGCTGCACCTGGGCCAAAGCGAAGTTTGGGTTCCGTCACGTCTGGGTCATGATTCGGCGTGAAGGTCCGGCTCGGGACAATCTGCAAGACGATTCACCCGCTGTTGCCGCCAAGTTGCAGTCGGTGTTTGGAACGCCCGCGATATGGCAATTCAAGGACATTACCGTTCTGGAGTTCGGGCGCTAGAGCGGTTTCAGGATTGGTGTATCCGCTTGCACGGGCAGTGCGGCCTTCACGCCCGCGTCCAGGGGCAGGAAGAAAGATCGCTTCAGCCGCTGAGGTCGACGACCTCAGCGGCTGAACATATTGTTCATCTAACAGACCGCATTGCGGGCCAGAAAGCGCCCATCGATGGCTCAGTTACAGGACACGCAAGAAAGCCACAAGGTCCTTCTTCTCCTGACCAGTCAGCTTTGTGCCCAGCACTAGGTTGAAGTACTCCACCGTGTCATCCAGCGTCAGCAATCTTCCATCGTGCAGATAAGGCGGTGTGTCCTTGATCCCGCGCAATGGGAACGTCTTGATGGGGCCGTCGTGAGCCATCATCATGCCATTCACCATTTGCTGCTTGTAGAAACGTTCCGCATGCAAATCGTGCATGGTGTTATCCGTATAGTAGGGCACCGAATGGCAGGTTGCGCATTGTCCCTTACCGAAGAATACCTCCTGCCCATGCAGTTCGGCAGGCGTGGCCTTGGTGGGATCCAGTTTGCCATCCCAACCTAGCTTCGGCGCTGGGGGAAAGTCGAGCAGTTCCTGGAACTCGGCCATGAAATGCACCTGGCTTCCTCGCTCCAGCACGTTCACGCCCTTCTTGGTCGCAATCACCGGATCGCCGTCGAAGTATGCCGCTCTCTGCTCGAACTCCGTGAAGTCTTCCACCGTTTTGAGGGCCCGCTGTGAGCCGAACAGGCGCTGAATATTTACGCCGCGCAGGGCCGGGGTCTCAATGCGATGACGAAACTCCTGAGGCCGGATATCGCCCACCAGATGAAACGCGCCATTTGTCCCGCCGTTTGCATGGCAATCCAGACAGGCCACACCGCGGCTGGGCTTCTCCGAACGCCGGTCCGTTGTCTGGTTGAACTGCTGTTGTGGAAACGGCGTCAACAACAGGCGCAGGCCCTCAATCTGCTTGGGATTCAAAATGCCGCTGAACATCTCATAGTAGTTGGCGATGGTCACCAACTGCCCCTGGGAGACATCCCCCAGGTCTGGCCGTGTCGTCAGGTAGATCGCCGGCGGAAACTCCGCCAGAAACCGCTCCGGAATATCGAAGTCCAGATCGAACCGCGTCAGGTCGCGGCTCTCCTGCTTCAATAGATCCTGAATCTCGAAGTTCGGAAAGACCATGCCGCCCTCAGGATGGTTCGCGTGCGGCAGAGGTAGAAACCCCTTGGGGAAAATGCCCATTTCGCGAATCTGCTCGGCAGTCTCGCTAGCAAGCTTGTTCCAGGTTACGCCTGGAGGTAACTTCACCCTTACGCCTTCCTGCACAGGTTTGGTGCGGTCCATCACCACACCCTTCGCCGGACGGTCGCTCAGGTCGTAACGCTCCTCAAGTAGGTCCATTTGCCGTTTCATGACCCCGGCCTTCGCGGCGACCATGCGGTCATGTATCGTCGCAAAGTTCTCCGTATCTACCACGGGCATGTAACTGTTCTTCACCTGTTTTTGGTCCGCCTGTCCAGCGGCAGAAACCGCCCGGGCGGCCAGCAGACATGCCCCGACAAGGACGGCGCTCACTACGCCGACAACCGTCAACCTTAACCACCCATTGAAGCCGCTCATTGTGTGCCCCCTTTCGGAAATCGTGTGTCCCTTACTTTTGGAATAAGGAAATATACCTGTTGAAGTGTAAGCCGAAATTTCCGTTTTGGCTTCCAACAACCCCGACAACCCAAGCATTCCTGCATTGGCCTTACGTGTCGGCTGGTGTGGGCAGGAAGCGATACCCCACTCCGCGTACGGTCAGCAGATGTTGGGGATGCGACGGGTCTTTCTCGATGTACTTACGCAATCGCACAATAAAATTATCGATAGCGCGCGTGTCGGTATCCTCGCGCAATCCCCACACCTCTTCGAGAATCGATTTACGCGAGACAATCTTGCCGCTGTTGCGAATCAGATGGCGCAACAGTTCGGCTTCCATGAGGGTCAGGCGAAACACCTTGCCATGGGCCCGCAACTCCAGCGTCCCAAAATCGACCTCCTTGCCGGCGAAGATATAAACGTCGAACTCGCGCAAGGAACCGGCGTCTTCAGGCTCGGCCACGCGCACTTGCGCCGGAGGATCCGTGAGTAAGGTGCGGCTCCAGTCGCGGCGGCGTAGCAGGCTGCGAATGCGCGCCAGCAGAATGGCAAGATCGAACGGCTTGGGCAGGTAGTCGTCGGCCCCGGAGGCAAAGCCCTTCAACACATCTTCCGGGCGACCGCGTGCGGTTAGCATCAGCAGAGGGATGTAGTGGTTGGCCTTGCGCAGTTCGGCGGCAACTGCGAAGCCGTCTTTGCCGGGAAGCATGACATCGAGGACCAGCAGATCAAACTCGTCGTGCTTCTTCAGCAGTAGTTCCAGGGCGGTCTCGCCGTCGCCTACCACCCTGGTGGGATAGCCTTCGGCTTCCAGATTGAACTTCAACCCTCGCGCCAGATGCTCCTCGTCTTCGACCAGCAGTATTTCGCTCACTGCGAATTCCTCGGTAATTGGATGGTGACGGTTGTACCTCGGCCTGCTCCTTCGCTCTCCGCGTAGGCGTTGCCACCATGGCGGCGCGCGATGGCGCGCACGATAAATAGACCCAAGCCGCTGCCCTTTACCGGCGTCGTGGCCGGCGCCAGCGCGCGATAGAAGCGCTTGAAGATGCGCTTCAGTTCGCCGCGAGATATTCCGATGCCATTGTCCTGCACTCGAATCTGCACATGCCGCAGATCGGGGGTGAGCACCTCAACCCGAATACGCACGTCTTTCGGTGAATATTTAACCGCATTGTCGAACACGTTGGACAGGGCCGTGGCCAGTTCGTCGCGATCGCCCATGACGGTAAGCCGCTCGGCAGGCCGGCCGTCGGCCGCCCAGTCCATCGCCTCCGGAGACAAATGATGGCGTATGCGCGCCAGATTTAACGCGTCCTGCACCAGCGGACCAATTTCAACTTCGCTGCGCGAAAGCAGAGCGTTCTTCTGCACCACACGGGCCGCGCGCAGTACCTGATCCACCGTGCCCATCAGACGCTGGGTATCGTCGAGCATAACCTGATAGAACTCGCGGCGCTGTTCTTCGTCCACGTTGTGCTTCTGCAGGGTCTCCAGGTACAGGCGGATGGAGGTGATCGGCGTCTTCAACTCATGGGTGACCGCATTGAGAAAGCTGTCTTGCTGCTCGTTACGACGAATCTCGCGGACAAGAAAAATGGTGTTGAGGATGACCCCGGCGATAATAAAGCCAAAGAAAATCACGCCCAGAATGAGAGGCACGATCTCGCGCCAGTTGAGAATGATCCAACTGGTGCTGAGGACCGCCGCTGCCGCCGCCAGACAGACGCCGAGCGTAATAAAGAACGCGATGGTTGTTTTGCGGCTGGTGATGCGCATGGGGCGACGAGAAAAGGATAGCACTGCCGAAGCGCCTGGCCTGCCGTTGCCAGCCGAGGCGTTAGCTATTGAGCAAGTAATCGGTCAGCGCCTCGCTGGGCGTTTTCAAAGTTGCTGGTCATGCTTTTAGCTTGCTGAATGGCCGACTGGGCGGCGTTGTTGTTGCCGCTCTGCTCCAGGGCCCGTGCGAGCAACAGATACCCCCAATCCGAAGGTTGGAGCTTCATGGCCTGGGAGTACGCCTGAATCGCCGCGCCAAGGTTCCCGGATTTTTGATCGACCAGACCTAAGCCAATCCATGCCTTCGGGTATTGGGGATTCAAGGCCACCGCCGCTTCAAAGCTCTCCCGCGCGTGCGGCAAATCGCCCAACTCGCGATAAGAGTAGCCCATATTGTTGAATGCCTTTGCTCGAACCACGGCGTCGACCACTGCCGAGTCTTCCGTGGCACTGATTACCTTCTTGTACTGCGCGATGGCTTGCGGGAAATTCCGTTGTTGTTGCTCGTAACCACCGATATTGAGGTTACTGTCGGGATCATCCGGGTTTATCGATACCGCCCGGTAGAAATGCGGCATCGCCACTTCAAGCTGTCCGTCGGCCAGCAGCGCTCCACCTAGATGGTCCTCCGCCATGTAGTTGTTGTTCGTGACCGCGACTGCGTGCGACCACAGCGTGACATTATCGTCCCAATAGGCGAGCTGCCGGTGAGTCATGACTGCCAGCGCCACCAGCACAACGGCACTGACGACGGCCAAGTTCGCGCTGGAAATGTGCCGCTGCCTCGCCCACTCCGCCACACCCCAGCAGACCATGATGAACAGGCCGATGAACGACAAGTACGCGTAGCGATCGGCCATCGCCTGGATACCCACTTGCCTAAGCCCGATCATCGGCGCCAAGGTTCCCAGAAACCAAAGCCATCCCACCAAAAGATAACGCCGGCGGCGGCTGGCGATGACCAGAGCGCTGACGGCAAGCAGAAAAGCGAATGCCGCGATTACCTGCCAGAGTACCAGCAAATCTCCGCTGGGATACGGGTAATACAGCGCCAAGCCCGAAGGCCAGAACGCCTTCCCCACATATCGCACGTAGGAAAGGATGGCGTTCTGCAACCGGACGGAGAATGGGTGAAAGTAGATTCCGCTGAGTGTGCCGCCCGTGTGCTCGGCTCGCAACGTAATGACCGCGCTAGCCAGGCAAATCGCAAAGAGCGGCACCTTTTCCAATATCAGCCAGGAAAAACTCTTTGCAGGAACCGTCGCCAGGTTTTCGGACGATGTCTCGGTACGGTCGGCAAACATTCTCTGCAATGGCCAATAATCCCAAAGCAACAACACGAAGGGAAAGGTGATCACCTGCGGTTTAGCCATTAAGCCAAGCGCGAATAGGGCCGCCACGGCGGCGTAGCGTGTCACCCGAGGTTCGCGCGCATACCAGCGGTAGGCCCCCAACGCGAGCAGGAAAAACAGCGTGCTCAGCAGGTTCTTGCGTTCCGCGATCCAAGCGACGGATTCGACGTTGATGGGATGCAAAGCAAACAGTGCCGCCACCACCAAGCTAGGGCCGGGAGAACCGGTCGCCCGCAGCAGCACCCAGAACAGCAGCAGCGTATTCAGGGCATGCAGCACAACACTAGTCTCATGATGCCCGCCGGGATCCAGTTGAAACATCTGGCAATCCAGGGCGTGAGAAATCCAAGTTAGCGGATGCCAATTGACGAATTCGTAGGTGGTAAACGCCCATCGGACCGTGTTCCAGTTCAATCCCGACTGGACATGAGCATTCTCGGTTACATAGGCGTCGTCGTCGTAATTGACGAACGGATGATGGCTGACTGGGAAATAGAGTGCGACCGTCGCAACCGCAAGGACAAGAGCCAATATCCACGGTCGCATCTTGTTTCTTGAAGCACTTACACCGGTTTCAGGAGAAGATTGGGTGCCCTTTCGATTCTTCTGTTTAGCTTGCGACCGAACTGAAGTCACTCCTGCTCCTGCCCCCGGGCTCGAATGGATCGAAGAGAACAGTAATACTCTACCAGTTTGTTGTCGTCCACCGGTTCGCAACGGAATCGTGCGATCCCTCTCTATCGCAACCCCGCCTGCCCCAGCATCTCCAAGAATTGCCTCTGCGTGCGCAGGTCGATGGACTGTGCCACCAGCTTTCCCTCGCGATCATAAACAAAGCTTTTCGGAATTCCCTGAACCTGAAACAGCTCGTTAACTTTTCGCCCGGGATCGAGCAAGATCGGATAGCTGATGTTGCGTTCCGCGATAAACGGCTTCACTTTGTCGGCCTCTTCATCGGAAATTGCCAGGATCACGAAACCTTGATCCTTGAATCGCTGGTAGAGCGTGTTGAGATCGGGCATCTCCTTGCGGCAAGGCGGGCACCACGTGGCCCAGAAGTTCACCAGCACCACTTTTCCCTTCAGCTCCCTCAAGGACCAGGTTTTTCCCTGCAAGTCCGTTAGGGTGAAATCGGCTTTCTGGCGGCGCTGGTCATCGGCTTCGAGCTTGGTCATGGCAGTCTTGAATTGCGGAGTATCCAACGAAGCCTGTACGTGCTCGTAGCGCACTAACTGCGCAAGTTCGCCATATGCATCGACCGAAACTGTTGGCTTATCTTCCGGCGGCGCCTGCTGCAACGCCCCCGCCAGCGTTGTAGCGACTTCCTGCAGTGTGTCATGCCCGAAGTCGCCTTCCGTGGCGCGACTCGCCAGGTAATTTGCAAGCCGAAGCTTGTTCTCGCTCGCCGGCAAAGCGCGAATCTCCAGCGCAATGTCCTTGGTGGTGCGTGCCCGGACGTCGTCGGGCAGGCTGCGCAAAGTTTTAATCTGATCGTAGATTGGCTTCTCCTGCGCACTCCAGACGACCTCTTGCTTCTGCGCCCAAACAGAAACCGGACTCATGACAAACATCTGGACCACCACAACACACAGCGAAGCCCAAAGCAGGGTCCTTCGGACAACGCTCATGCGGCAACCCCGAAAAACAGCACTCATCGGCTCACCACCTCCGCAGTAATCTTACCTCTTTGCCGCCATTGGTCAGATGAGGGCGCACGCAGAAAAAGGACGGCGCTGTTCACGCCGTCCTTCGCGAGCGCCGCTGACTTCGAAGCTAAACGCTGACCAGTTCTTCTTGCCGTTGCGCTGCTGGTTCCCGTTGCGCTGCTGGTTCCCGTTCCGCCACCGGCTTGATGCGCGATGACCCCAGCTTGGGCAGCTTGACATCCCAGATGAGTCCCAGCGCTTCCAGCGTCTTGATGCCGTACCAGTTCACATCGACCTCGTACCACGCCAGTCCATGGCGCGCCGATTGCGGATGGGCGTGGTGATTGTTGTGCCAGCCTTCGCCAAAGCTGAGATAGGCGACCCACCATAGGTTGCGCGAGTCGTCATCGGTGGCGAAGCGTTTGGAACCCCACATGTGCGTTGCCGAGTTCACAAACCAGGTGGAGTGCAGCAGCAATACGGTACGCAGGAAAATTGCCCAGAACATCACTCCCCAGCCGCCGACGAGCAGCAGAATCACGCCCAGCGTGGTCAGAGGGACCCAGTGGTACTTGCTGATCCACAGATGAAACTTATCTTTGCGAAGGTCGGGGACGTAAGCCAGCAGATCGGTGCTCTTGTTGTGAAAGGTCTGTCCGGTAAGAATCCACCCCATGTGCGCCCAAAAGCCGCCGTCGCGCGGGGAGTGCGGATCGCCCGGCTTGTCGGTGAGCTGATGATGGACGCGATGCGTGGCCACCCAGAAGATCGGGCCACCTTCCAGCGTTAGCGTGGCACACACGGTCATTACATATTCCAACCACTTCGGACACTTGTAGCCGCGATGCGTAAGCAGACGGTGATAGCCCATGCCGATACCGAGGCTTCCCGCCACCCAATACACAATTACGCCGACAATCAGCGCCTTCCAACTGAACATGAATAAGGCCGCGATCGCGCCGATGTGAAACGCGAGCATAAAGCCCGAGGTGATCCAATTGATATTATTTTTCTCTCCAGCCATGTCTCCCCTAAAGTGTTGCCTGCGGATCCCGGTGTTGCGTTGGTACAGGAGCCAATCCCAGACTAACAACGTAAGAGAGTTCTGTTTGTAATACTTTTGTCACACCGGATTGTGACGCGGGAATGAAAGGAAGAACCGTGTAGCTTCTTCGGGCACGCAGCGATCTATTTGGGCTGGTTGCTTTCGGGCCCATACGGGAACGTCACGGAGAGGTTACAGAATGTGTCAGAAACGGAGATGAGAGCTTTTCCGCTCGGCGCCTTTGTCCCAAGGCCTGCGCCCAGCCAAAGAGAATAGTTATGCACTGGAATCTTTCGATGGGTATATAGTGTGGGGCTGTTGTGAGCTAAAACGGAAATTCTGGTTAAATTCGCTGTCAGCGAGGCCCACCCCGATGGATGACGTTCGCAAACCGGGCGAAGACGATTTCTCCAGCCAGCCCAGTCCGCCGCCGGCCCCCGCGCCGCACGGGCGGGTGTTGCCCCTTGAGGCCCGTGTGGCGGCGGTTGAGAGCGAACTCGCGGCGATGAAGCAATCCGACAAGGGGTGGTTCCGGAATGCAGCCGTACTGCTGGGAGTTTTGGGCGCACTGGTGGCGATTCCCAAGGCGCTGCTCGAACTTGCGGGCACGATCAATCGTCAGCCCAAGACCTCGGTCATCGCCGAGAGCCCGCTTTTCGTAAGCTACGAGCCCAAAGAAAAGACCATCCGCTTCGAGTCCATGGTGATTCTGAAAAATGACGGCAACGCTGCCGATGCCATCAAGCGCGCCTTTGCGCGCCTGGTCGCCCAGAACGTGGCGAACTCCGGAGAAAACTACGTCAACGCGGAAGATGTCCAGTTCAGCGAAGGGACCAACGTGGTCGATGCCCCCATCATTCAACCCGGGAGCCCGGTTGCGGTCACGATTTCGTTGTTGCTCGACTCGTCTCCCGAGAATGCGGTCCAACTGCTCAGCGGCTCGCATCGCCTTAACGTGACGCTCAATTCCTTCGCCAAGGACAAGAACATAAGCTATTGCTTCAACTTTGATCCGGACCAGGCCACGGAAATCGTGAACGCCAAACCAAAAAGGCTGGTTACGGCGACCTGCGATTAGATTCGTATGCACCATGGACTCGCCATCGTGTTCCTTGCCACCTCGGCGGCGAACCCTAGCACTCCGAAGTTAAGGAAATGAGGCAACCGATGCGGCACTCCCGCTTGCTCTTACTCCCGGCCCTGCTATTTCTGCTCACCAGTAGTGGACAGACACAGAGAAGCCTTACCGCGCGCATCGGTGACGTGGCGAACGGCGAAGTCGTACGCGAAGCACAAGGCCATCTGCTGCTGAACCCGAAACCGTGTTCCGGGTCGAACCCAGCGAGCGTGATCGATTTTCGCGAACCCTACAAGAAACGCACGTTGGGGAACAAGACTTGTCCCAACGGCCGCACTTTCGAGGAATTCTCCGTCGAACAGCAGGGATGATGCCGCGTCTTCCACTTCCTCCACAGTCAGAGCCTGGGATCAGTCACAGTCCGCTCGTGCCGTGACAAACTCCGCCGGCGGCCATGGCCCGGTCAAAAGCGCAGGTGCACACCTTGCGAACCTCCACTTAAGAGGGTGTATGTGAACTGTGCCGTCCCTAAAGGGACTCGTTAATTTTCCCCACTTTACCCAGGGCTTACGCCCTGGGCTAAAAGCAATTCCGCCCCTGCGGGGCTCAATTTTGCGCAATCGTTCCACCGTACCAACTCACAACGGGTTCCCACACACACTCTTAAGCCCTGCTGACGCCCGGCAGCGCTTTACTTACTGCTCTTTCCTGCCGACTGCGGCAATGTCATGCCGTGCAATAACACCTCGCGCGCCTTCTCCGCGACCTTGTCATCGAAGCCTTCGAGGATAAGAAGATCGTTGCCCTGGATTTCCAGCGTGGCTTTGCCTTCGTTGGTTACGAATGTAATTACAAGCGGAGTGGCAGTTGCACTCGTTGCGCTCGTTGATGCGGGCGGCTGCAAAACCGCCTTCTGGTAGCGCTTGGGGAGATAGTCGGCATAGAGCTTGGCAAAATCCCGCGCCGCTTCCGCCGAATCCCATCGCGAGAAGTACAGCATCGCGATCTGGCCCTTGGGCGCTGACTTGGCGCGGGCTGCGAAGTAGTACCCGCCGCGCCAATGCAGATAATAATTTCTGGGAGCCGCGTCCCCAGCGTACTGCTTAGCCAGCAGGTAGATGTCAAACTCGCCCATCCCGCCAAAGTCGAAGCGTTCGTAGTCGGGCGCGACCAGCTTGTCGAGATCGGGAATAACAAGCGGCGCCACGTCCTGCTTCAGTAGGTAAGTCTCGGGCTGCATGATCTGGCGAGTATCTATGGGCGGATTCTCCAACATGCCAGAGTAGGTCGCATCCCTGCCTTTGGCGGCGAGCACGGTGCGCACAAACTCCAGTCCAAACGTGTAGGGCATCAGCAACGACTCCCGCAGGAACATGGGAGCCGCCGCGAACACCGGTGAGTCCTTGTTGTCGGCCATGCTGGCGCGCATGACATCCACGATCTCCGGGGCGGTCAGAATGTCCTTGCCCGCCGGGGCCAGCGTGTAGTCGAGCAGCACGACCATCGCCTGACCCTCGGTAACGCACTGGCGCGCGGCCTGCGCTTCTTCCACAACCTGCTCCAGTTGATCGGGCTGTGGCCCGTCGTCTTTACCGCCCGCCAACTCCCATTTCTCAAGATCGATCTTCTGGTCTTGCAGCGCATGAGTGAGCTCGTGCGCCAGTACTGGCTTCTGAATGTCCGGCTGCACCCAGTCGAGAAGGTTGACGCTCTTCGACTTGGGATCGTAGTAGGCCGCAACCTGCTCGCCCAACAGGCGAAGAAACTCGGAGTGCAGGTCGTAGCCCGGGGGAAGCAAGCCGAATTTCTCCAGCACCAACCTGGATTGCTCCAACCGCTGCGCGTCCTTATCGTCCTTCATGCGTTTGTCGACGTAGCGCTCCACCGACTCACGGGTGATGAGGTTACGCTTGACCTTGTGCTTGTTCGGCAGGCCGGTGTCATGGCTGGCGAAGTCCAGGATTTCATCCACCGAGCGGAAGAGTTCCTTGGCTTGCGCCTTGGTAATGCGAGTCTGTGGCTCCGGCCGCTCTACAGCCGGCGACTGCGCGCTTCCCTGCTGCTGGTTCTGGACGGCAACCCCGGCTCCGGGAACTTGCGTCGCGTCCGATGGATTTGGTGGATGCGAGGGAGATTGCGGAGCTGCGGGCTGCGAAGGTGTTGCAGCCTGGTTCGGCGATGGCGCTGGCGGGTTCGATTGCGGCTGGCTGGACGTGCTCTGCGCCCACGACAAGCCGAACAGCAGCAGCACAAGAAAGATTGCGAAGATAGGCTTCGTCAGGAGTTGCGATGATTTAGAGCGCGGTAAACGGTTCTCGGGCATGCAGAAGCTTTAAGCATACAGGACATTAGTGCTCAAGTAGCACGATCAAACCACAAACGCTATGATCGAACCTCTGCTGGTGTTCCACAAGGAAGGTGCAATGATTCGAATTCGCTCCCGGTTCCTGGCCTACGTCGCAATACTTCTGTTCTGCCCATTGCTGCTCGCGCAATCCCCGGAAGCAGTTCCGCAAGCACCCACACAAACCGCTCCGCAAGCTTCAGAACGCACCCGGGAGCAACGTGACGCCTATCGTAAGGCCATGGAAGAGGCCGACCAGAAAATCGCTAACGAGGTGAAGGCCCACTCCGAGTTGATGACGAACCTGGAATATCTCACGACGCAAATTGGTCCACGCCTCACCGGATCGCCGCAAATGCAGGCGGCCAGCGAATGGACGCTGAAGCGCTTCCACGACTACGGGGTTGCAGCGAATCTCGAGACCGCGGAGATTCCTCATGGTTGGACGCGCGGCGTAGAAACCGCCGCGATCACCAGTCCCATTCAGCGCCGCATCGGTATTCACGCCCTGGGTTGGAGCAAGGCAACCGACGGGGAGATCGGCGGCAAAGTCCTGAACATCAAGGAGTCGTCAGACCTCAACCAGTACAAAGGCAGGCTGAAGGGCGCTATCGTCCTTCTGCGCAGCCCTGCTGACCTGTCGAAGTTAGACACGAATCCCGAGAACGCTTACGACGCAGTCATTCCACCCTCCCGCGGCGTGCCAGACCCCAATGGCGGCTGGCGCGGCCGTATGCAACTGATCAAGCAGACCGCCGCGGAACATCCGGCGCTGATTTTGATGGACAGCGGTAAGCCGGATAGCCTTTTTAACATGACCGGCGGTCTTAATAGGTACTCTGCCAGCGACGCACCGCTGGCTTTCCTCACGCACGAGGATTACGACCTCATCTATCGCTTGCTTCAGGCCGGAGCCGTGACCATGAAGGCCAACCTGCAGGAAACTTTCAGCGACAAACCGGTGCCAGCTTCTATTACTGTCGCTGAGATCAAGGGCAGCGAGCATCCCGAGGAGCGTGTCATCATCGGCGGACATCTGGATTCCTGGGACCTCGGCCAGGGCGCGCTCGATAACGGCACCGGCGCTATGGCCACCCTAGAGGCGGCGCGGGCGTTGCAGGCGTTGGGTTGGAAGCCTAAGCGCACCATCACCTTCATTCTGTTTACTGGCGAGGAACAGGGAGGCATCGGCGCTGACACGTTTCTGAAGAACCACGCCGCTGAAATTCCCGCGATCGATGCGCTGCTCATTCATGACACAGGTACGGGCAAGGTTTTCAGTATCTCGCTGAACAACCTTTGGGAAACGGCGGCGCTGATGCGCGAAATTTACCAGCCGCTACAGGAGGTGTTCGATCTTCAGCCTCTCTCGACGCGCTACTTCGGTTCGTCGGACCACGTGCCGTTTCTGAACAAAGGCGTGCCAGCGTACTTCTGCGTGCAACTACCCGCGCAATACCGCGAAGCCCATCACAGCCAGACCGATACCTTCGACAAAGTGCTCCCGGATCAAATCAACGAGGGCGCTGCGTTTCTGGCAGCATGGGCCTGGAATGTCTCGGAGATGCCGCAGGCGCTGCCGCATCATGCCGAGGCGAAGGAACCGTCGGAATGAAACGTTGAACCGCCACAACAATGCCGCTCCGTGGAGCGGCATTGTCGTATGGAATTGGAATTGAGCCTCGCCGACAGGCTAGACGGTTTCCGTCCTGCCGCTCTTGACGCTGCGGAATATCGCGTCGAGGATCAACTGATTTTGTAACCCCTCTTCACCCGGGATTTCGAAGGGTCGCTGTTCTTCGACTGCGGCGGCAAAGGCCTCAACCTGAGCAGTGTAGGCGCGGTCATTCAACACTCCGCTCTTTTCGACGACGTCGAAACCGCGGCGCAACTCGAGGGTTACGGGATGCTCGACGTTTAATGCATTTACCGCCGAAAGCATGCCGTCCTCACCGATGACCTCGAGTAGTGTCTGATAGGGGGTGCGCGCGGAAACCGACATGGTAGCCAGGGTCCCACCGCTGAAATGAAATAGCGCTGTGCCCGAGGCTTCGACCACCCACTGCGAGTCGTACTGCGCCTGCGCCATTACGGTCTGGACCTCATCCCCCAGCACATAGCGCAAGGTGTCGATGCAATGCACGCCAACGTCGGCCAGTGGTCCTCCAGTCGCAAGATTAGGATCGTTGATCCATGTACGGGCGCTGCCCGCGAGGGGCGCGACGAATGCGGCGCGAGCCAGTACAGGTTTGCCGATGGCTCCCGACGTGACGCGCTCACGAAACCAGCGCACACTCTCTTCAAAGCGCATCACGTGCGCGACTCCAAGTATGACCCCAGCCTCTCGCGCTGCTTCGACCATCTGCCGCGCCTCGTCGGCGTTCATGGCCATGGGCTTCTCCTCCAGCACGGGC
>Ga0097691_1001410_pt1 | contig 17775 bp, 14 predicted proteins | sample NGESurdeep072012_8_FD_72858 | JGI IMG/M metagenome (GOLD analysis project Ga0097691, IMG submission 72858) | Arctic peat soil microbial communities from Barrow, Alaska - NGEE Surface sample 210-1 deep-072012 | ecosystem: Environmental > Terrestrial > Soil > Wetlands > Peat ... | reverse complement strand
CGAATGTCGCGGCCCTCGCGCAGTTGCTCGCCGTTGCCGCCGATGCCCTTGATGTAGTCCTCGTTGTGCAGCGTGGCATTCTGCACCACCACGCCGCCGACGCCGACCGGCTCGAGCTTCGCGACCGGCGTGAGCGCGCCGGTGCGGCCGACCTGGATCTCGATGTCCTTGAGCACGGTCATGGCGCGCTCGGCCGGGAACTTGTGCGCGATCGCCCAGCGCGGTGAGCGCGAGACGAAACCGAGCCGCTCCTGCCAGTCGAGACGGTCGACTTTGTAGACCACGCCGTCGATGTCGTAGTCGAGCCGGGCGCGGCGCTGCTCGATCTCGCGGTGGAACGCGAGCAACTGCTCGACCGAATGGCAGATCTTGGTGAGCGGATTGGTCTTGAAGCCGCAACTGGCAAACCACTTCACCATGCCGGACTGGCTGTCCGCCGGCGTCTCGCTCATCTGCCCCCAGGCATAGGCGAAGAAGCCGAGCGGACGCGAGGCGGTGACGCTCGGATCCTTCTGCCGCAACGAGCCGGCCGCCGAATTGCGCGGATTGGCGAAAATCGGCTCGCCGGCGTCCGCCTGCCGCTTGTTGAGCTTGAGAAAATCGGCCTTGGTCATGTAGACCTCGCCGCGCACCTCGCACACCTTCGGAACGTGCTTGCCCTTGAGCTGTTGCGGCACGTCCTTCAGCGTCCGGATATTGGCGGTGACGTCCTCGCCCTCGGCGCCGTCGCCGCGGGTGGCGGCGGTGACCAGCTCGCCGTCCTCATAACGCAGCGACATCGACAGCCCGTCGATCTTAGGCTCGGCGCTGAAGGCGATTTTCTCGTCCTCGCCGAGTTTCAGAAAACGGCGGATGCGGGCGGCGAAATCGATGACGTCCTGCTCCTCGAACGCGTTGTCGAGCGAGAGCATCGGCAGCGCGTGGCGGACTTTTTTGAACCGGCCGGTGGGCGCCGCGCCGACCCGACGCGACGGCGAATCCGCGCGGATGAGCGTCGGAAAGCGAGCCTCGATCGCCGCATTGCGCGCCCGCAGCGCGTCATAGGCGGCGTCGGTGACGGTCGGCTTGTCTTCTTGATAGTAGCGCTTGTCGTGCGCGGCGATCTCGGCCGCGAGCCGTTTCAACTCGGCCTTGGCCTGCGCTTCGGTCAGGTCGGGGACTTTTATTTTCGGGGCGTCATGACTAGCCATAGCGGCACTGTCACCCCGCCGCCTTGATCAGCCGTTCGGCGGCGGCGCGGGCCTCGTTGGTGATCTCGGCGCCGGCCAGCATGCGGGCGATCTCCTCGCGCCGGCGCTCCTCGGCCACTTCGTTGACGCGGGTGGCGACCCGCTTGCCCTTCTCCAGCGCGTCCTTGCTGATGACGTAATGCCGGTCGGCGCGCGCCGCCACCTGCGGCGCATGCGTCACCGCCAGCACCTGCACACCGCCGGCCAGCCGCGCCAGCCGCACCCCGATGGCGTCGGCCACCGCGCCGCCCACGCCGGTGTCGATCTCGTCGAACACCAGCGTCGGCGCCGAGCCGCGGTCGGCCAGCACCACCTTGAGCGCCAAGAGAAAGCGGGCCAACTCGCCACCGGAGGCGACCTTCATCAGCGGCCCCGGCCGCGTACCCGGATTGGTCTGCACCCAGAACTCCACCCGGTCGATGCCGTTCGGCCCGACGGCGGCGGGATCGCTGACGATCTCGGTGGAGAATTTCGCGCGCTCGAGCTTGAGCGGCTTGAGCTCGCCGTTCACCGCCTTGTCGAGCGCGGCCGCCGCCTTGGCGCGCGCCTTGGAGAGCGCGTCGGCGGCAATGCGGAAATCGGCCTCCGCTTGGCTGGCGGCAGCCTCCAGCGCCTTGAGCTTCGCCTCGCCGGCATCGATAAGAGCGATATCGCCATTATACTTGCGCGCCAGCGCCGCCAGCTCGTCCACCGGCACATTGTATTTGCGGCCCGCCGCGCGCAGCGCGAACAGCCGCTCCTCGTTGCGTTCCAGTTCGGCCGGATCGAAATCGGCGGTGCGCAGCGCCTGCTCGAGATGGCCGCGGGTCTCATCCAACGCGGTCAGCGCCGCATCGAGCGCCTTCACCGCCGGCTCGACCAATGTCGGCGCCTGGGCGCTGCGCCGCTCCAGCCGGCGGATGACGCCGGCGAGCGCCGGCACGCTAGAATTGGCGCCGGCGATCACCTCGTAGGCGTCGCGCAAATCTTCCGCCACCTTTTCCGACTGCATCATGACGGTACGGCGATCGGCGAGCACGGTTTCCTCGCCCGCCTGCGGGCTAAGCTTGTCGAGTTCATCGACGGCGTGGCGCAGCCAGTCGCTTTCGCGCTGGGCGCGCTCGACGTCGGCGCGATGGCTGTCGGCTGCGGCCTGCGCCGCGCGGCGCGCCTCCCACAAAGTCTCGACCTTGGCCGCATCGCCCTCCAGAGCGCCAAAGGCGTCGAGCAGGCGGCGGTGGGTGGCGGCATCGACCAGCGCGCGGTCATCGTGCTGGCCGTGAATCTCGACCAGCGCGCTGCCGAGCTGCTTCATCACCTGAACGCTCACCGGCTGGTCGTTGACGAAGGCGCGGGTGCGGCCGTCGCTGAACTGCACCCGGCGCAGGATCAATTCGTCCTCGGCGGCGATATCGTTGGCCAAATTTCGGGCCTTGAGCAGCGCGCGCGCCGGATGATTGCGCGCGACCTCGAACACCGCGATCACCTGGCCCTGCTCCAAGCCCTGCCGCACCAGGGCCTGGTCGCCGCGGGCGCCGAGCGCCAGCGCGAAGGCGTCGAGCAGGATCGACTTGCCGGCGCCGGTCTCGCCGGTGAGCACGGCAAGCCCCTCGGCGAAATCGATGTCGAGGCGGTCGATCAGGACAATGTCGCGGATTGAAAGTCGGGAAAGCATGAGCCGGGCAAGTCCGATGGGCCTCGTCATGCCTGGCCTTGTGCCGGGCATCCACGCCTTACAGATTCGCCATCATTAAAGACGTAGATGGCATTGGAAGTCGAGTTTACTCGACTTCCACAATATTTAAGTGCCGGAAGTCGGGTATACCCGACTTCCGGTGACAAGCCGGCCATGACAGTGTGGGTAAGTCCGTAATGCGAATTACGCGGCCGCGTTACCCCAGCCCGATCCGCTTGAACGCCTTGCTGATCCAGGAGCCCTTATTTTCGGAGGGCTCGACGCCGCCGTTTTTCACCAGCGCATAGGCGTGGCGGTACCATTCGCTGTCGGGGAAATTGTGCCCGAGCACGGCGGCCGCGGTCTGCGCCTCTTCCACGATGCCGAGCGCCATATAGGCTTCCGCCAGCCGCTCCAGCGCCTCTTCGACATGACGCGTGGTCTGGTAGCGGGTGACGACGACTTTGAAGCGGTTGATGGCGCCGGTGTAGTCCTTCTTGTCCAGATAGTAGCGGCCGACCAGCATTTCCTTGCCGGCGAGCTGGTCGCGCGCGACCGCGATTTTCTGCTTGGCGCTGATGGCGTATTCGCTGCTCGGATATTTCCGCGACACCTCGTCCAGCGCGGCCAAAGCCTTGTCGGTGCGCGCCTGATCGCGGGTGATGTCCGGGATCTCGTCGAAATAGGCGGAACCGATAAGGTATTGCGCGTAGGCGGCGTCCGCGCTGCCGGGGTGGAGCGAGATGTATCGCTTGGCCGCGGTCACGCAATCGTCGTAGTTGCCGGCCTCGTAATACGCGAACGCCGACATGATCAGCGATTTGCGCGCCCATTCCGAATACGGGTGCTGACGGTCGACTTCTTCGAATTTCTTGCCCGCCGACTTGGGGTCCTTCTTGGCGTTGAGATAATACAGGCCCTCATTGTAGAGCCGGTCGGCGGGCTGGTCGGGCGGCGTGTCGTCCTTGCCGAACAGGCTGCTGCAGCCACCGAGGCTCGCCGCCAGCAGCAGCACGCCCAAGCTAGGCGATATGGCGCGCGCGAGCCGCGGCCGGCGCAGACCGGCGCGAGCCGGCCGCGATGACGGCAATGTCATGAGCGCGAAGTCCTTCGGCACAAACTCATCCACGCGGTCGTGTCCGATCCCCCAAAGGGCGGTTGCGCAAGGCCTGCGGCAGCCCCCTCATCCGCGCTGGTGTAAACGAAAAAGCGCGTTCCCACCAAGCGATTAAGCGGACATTCGGCCGGGAATAAGGCGGAGCGTTAAGCCGAAAACCTGCGCATGATCCCAAAAAGTGGGAACCGGTTTTCGGACAAGATCATGCGCCCGTAATACTGGCTTTTCAGGACACTTCCGGCCCATAGGCCGGGGCCAGCAGACCGGCGCCGACATCGGCGTGGCCGCGCGTGCGGCGGGCAGGCTCGGCCGCCTCCACCACCCGCCAGGCCGTCGGATCGGCCATCAGCGCGGATAGCACCGCATGGTTGAGCTTGTGGCCGCCGCGGACGGTCCGGTAGGCGGCGAGCAGCGGCTGGCCGGCCAGGGCCAGATCGCCGATGGCGTCGAGCACCTTGTGGCGCACGAACTCATCGGTAAAGCGCAAGCCTTCCGGATTGAGCACGCGGTCCTCGCTGATCACCAGCGTGTTGTCGAACGAGGCGCCGAGCGCGTAGCCGGCGCTCCACAATTTGGCAACGTCGCGCATGAAGCCGAAGGTGCGGGCGCGCGCAATCTCGCGGCGGAAGGTTTTCGGCTCGATGTCGAGCGCGAGCGCCTGCTGGCCGATCAGCGGATGATCGAAGTCGATTTCGGCCTCGACCCGGAAGCCATGCTGGTAGGGCCGCAGTTCGCCGAAGGCGCCGTCCTTCGCCACGCGCACCGGCTTGATCACTTCGATATAGCAGCGCGGCGACGCGCGGTCGGTCAGCCCGGCCTGATCGATGGCATCGACGAAGGCGGCGGCGCTGCCGTCCATGATCGGCACTTCCGGCCCGTCAATCTCGATGAACACATTGTCCACGTAGAGCCCGCGCAGGGCCGCCAGCAGATGTTCGGCGGTCGAGCAGAGCGGACCGGAGGCGTCGCCCAAGACGGTTGCGAATTCGGTAGCGGTGACCGCGCGCACGTCAGCGCGGATCTCGCGCTCGATCGAGCCGTCGGCCGACACGCGCCGGAAAACGATGCCTTCGTCGTCGTGAGCGGGATTCAACGTGAGCGTGACGGGAAGTCCGGAATGGACGCCGACGCCGGAGATGGCAATCTGGTCGCGTAGCGTGGTCTGCTTAGCGCCCTTCATCGACCTCGTTTCCGCCAGCTCGCAAGCGAGCCGCGCGGCCCCCATCCCAGGCCCCAACGGAGCCACATTTTGGCCTTCAAGTCAGAACGCCCGAAGGAAAGAGCGACAACCCCCAGGGACTGAAAAAGTCCCTTTCACCGTTGAAACTTAGGCTATACCCCAGGCCTTCTCCAACACACGCTTTCTTACCGACTGTTACTCTTTTTTGCCGCAATTTCCGAGCGAGCGGCCGACTGATGCTTGGATTTACGTTACCGGGCAAATCTCGTGGCCTTGCAAATAGCTGCGGCAGCCGGTCTTCGAGTAGGACGATTTTAATATTGATGTTTTAATTCAATGAGTTAGCAAAAATACCGCGGAACGCGGCGGGCGGTGAACGGCCCCGCTTCCTGTGATGAAGCGGGGCCGCCCTCAAGCTCTTGGACCGGTCAGTTTGCCTGGCGACGCAGGAAAGCCGGGATGTCGAGTTGATCTTCCTCAGGCGAATTATGCACAGCTGCCGGACGCCCGTGGGGATCGAGGCCCTGCGGGGCGGCGCGCCGGGCATATTCCGACACCGGTTCGCCAGGTTTGCCTTCAGGATGCCGGCCTTCCGGTTGGCGTGCGGTCGGCCGCTGCGGCGGCCGCTCGAACTGCGGCATCGGCCGCGCGGTCCGTGGTGCCGGCGGCGGTGCGGCCTCCTCCGTGCGCCGACCGAGGCCGACCGAGGCCAGCCGCTGCATCAGCGACATGCGGCGCTGTTCGGGGTGATCGCCGGCGAGCTCGCCGCGCTGCGCCCGGATCTCGTTCTGCGCAGGCAGCGGCAATTCGTCGATGCGCGGCATGCGTGGCGTGCGCGCCGTGCGTTCAGGCGCCGGCGGGATGAAGGTCGCCGGCGTCGGCAGCTCGGCCTGCGGCGCTTCGCCCAGAGCCGGCTCGAACAAAGACGGCTTCATCGGCAGCGGCCGAATCGAGACGTCCTCGGTCGCGTTCGCTGGCAGGATGGCGGCGGCGACCGCGGCATGGGCGGCGGATTCCACCGACGCCGCACTGGCCGTGGCCGGGGTCGGCGTGCGTTCGATCCGGTCGACGGCGCGGCGGCTATCGCCGCGCATCTTGCCGGCGAGCTCCTTGAGGGCGCTTTCCGCCGGCGCCTGCTGGCGCGGGGCGTTGGCATGGTCGATGCCGGTCGCCACCACCGAGACGCGGATGATGCCTTCCAGGCTTTCGTCGAAGGTGGCGCCGACGATGATGTTGGCGTCCTGGTCGACTTCCTCGCGGATGCGGGTGGCGGCTTCATCGACTTCGTAAAGCGTGAGGTCCTTACCGCCGGTGATCGAGATCAGCAGACCCCTGGCGCCCTTCATGGAGGCGTCGTCGATCAGTGGATTGGAGATCGCGGCCTCGGCGGCGGTGAGCGCCCGCTTCTCGCCGGAGGCTTCGCCGGTGCCCATCATCGCCTTGCCCATCTCGCGCATGACCGCGCGCACGTCGGCGAAGTCGAGATTGATCAGGCCTTCCTTGACCATCAGATCGGTGATGCAGGCGACGCCGGAATAGAGCACCTGGTCGGCCATGGCGAAGGCGTCCGCGAAGGTGGTCTTTTCGTTGGCCACCCGGAACAGGTTCTGGTTCGGGATGATCAGCAGGGTGTCGACCACCTTGTGCAATTCCACGATGCCGGCCTCGGCAAAGCGCATGCGGCGGGCGCCCTCGAAGTGGAACGGCTTGGTGATCACGCCGACGGTGAGAATGCCGAGTTCGCGCGCCGTCTTGGCGATGATCGGCGCCGCGCCGGTGCCGGTGCCGCCGCCCATGCCGGCGGTGACAAACACCATGTGCGCGCCGGTGAGGTGATCGCGGATTTCGTCGATCACCTCTTCCGCTGCGGCGCGGCCGACCTCGGGCTGCGATCCGGCGCCGAGACCTTCGGTCACCTGCGTGCCCATTTGGATGATGCGCTCGGCCTTGGACAGAGTGAGCGCTTGCGCGTCGGTGTTGGCGACGACGAAGTCGACGCCCTGCAGCCCGGCCGCGATCATGTTGTTGACGGCATTGCCGCCGGCACCGCCGACGCCGAATACGGTAATTCGCGGTTTCATTTCGCGAATATCGGGAATCTTCAGATTGATGGTCATGAGTTTACCTTTTTAATGCACGGGCAGCAGGCTAAGCGTTGCGCGATCTGCGCCAACGCAATTGCATGCACGCCGCCGAACGGGCCGGTCTGCCACCGGTCCCTCCGTGGTTTGAGTGATGTGGGTCAGAAGCTTTCGCGTAGCCATCGTCCGACCCGTGCCATGTAACCGCCCGTTCCTGTCATCAAGTGCCGCGTTCGCCGCGGTTCAAAGTGTTCAAGATGTGCCGCTTGCGGGTAGACCAGTAGACCTGCCGCCACGGCGAATGCCGGACCCTTGGCCGCTTCGGGCAAGCCTGCGAGCCCGAGCGGACGTCCGATGCGCGCCGGCCTGCGCAGGATGCGGGCGGCGAGATCGGCAATGCCTGCGAGTTGGGAAGCTCCGCCGGTCAAGACCACGCGCGCGCGCGGCTCGGCCGCGAATGGGGAGGCGGCAAGACGATCGCGGACCATTTCCAGGATTTCCTCGACGCGCGGTTTGATGATGCGCACGAGCGACCCGCGCGAGACGAATTGCGGCGGCTCGCGCTCGTCATCTCCGACCGGAGGTACCGTGATCATGTCGCGTTCATCCGACCCACCCGTCAAAACACTGCCATAAATCGCTTTGATTCGCTCAGCATCCGCAATGCGGGTGTTGAGTCCGCGGGCGAGATCCATGGTGACGTGGTGGCCGCCGAGGGCGAAACCGTCGGCATGCACGAAGCGGCCGCCGGAAAATACCGCCAGGGTGGTGGTGCCGGCGCCAAGATCGATTGTTGCAGCGCCGAGATCGGCCTCGTCGTCGGCCAGCACCGCTAGGCCGGCCACATAGGGCGAGGCCACCATGGCCTCGACCGCCAGGTGGCTGCGCTCGACCGTGAGCATCAGATTGCGCACGGTCGCCACGTCGGCGGTGACCATATGCATGTCCACGCCGAAGCGGTGGCCGAGCATGCCGCGCGGCTCGCGGATGCCGGCGGCGGCGTCGAGCGCGTAGCCGATCGGCAGCGAATGCAGCACGGCGCGCCCGTCGCGCACCGAATGGCGGCTCGCCGCCGCCAGCACGCGGCCGATGTCACCCTCGCTCACCGCGCCGCCGGCAAGCTCGATATTGGCGACGAAGCGCTCGCTGCCGAGGCGGCCGCCGGACAGCGATACCACCACGGATTCGAGCTGCACGCCGGCCGTGCTTTCGGCGATGTCGATCGCCTGGCGGACCATCGCCTCGGCCTTCTCCAGATCGACCACGCTGCCGGCCTTGATGCCGCTGGCCGCGGTGTGGGCGAAGCCCAGCACGCGCACGCCATGGCTGCGGCGGCGCAGCGCGTCCTGCGGCGCCTGCGGCGCCAGCCGCGCGATCATGCAGACGATCTTGCTGGTGCCGATATCGAGACCGGCGACCACGGCCGCCCGTTTGGGCGAAACCGGCTTCATCTTTGGCGTCAGGCCGAAGCGCAGCACGGTCATGCGTCGCTCCCCTTGCTCTTGTTGCCCTTGGCCTTCTTGTCCTTCTCGGCCGCTTTCAGCGCTTCATCGCGCGCCGCCGCGGCGCCATCCGACAGCCGCACCGTGACGCGATCGGCCTGCCGCAGATCGACCGCGACGATGTCGCGCGCGAGCAGCTTCTTGGTTCGCTCGAGATCGAGCAATGTCATGAGCGCCTGCTCGGGCTGGCGTTCCGGCAGCAGCACCGCGACGCCGCCTTTCAGATGCAGGTTCCAACGCCGCTCCGCCACCAGCACCGCGGCTTCGACCGCCTGCGCGATCACCGGATAGCGCGCCAGCACACTGAGAAAATCTTGCGCCGCTTGCTCGGCGCCACGGCCGACCACCTGCGGCAGCGACGCGAAACGCCGCGGCACGCTCGCTTCGAGCACGGTGCCATCGGCAGCGATCAGCACGACGCGGGCGTCCTTCTGCCAGAGCGCGAACGCCCTGCGCTCGGTGATCTCGATGCGCAGCCGGCCGGGATAGAGCTTGAGCACCGTGGCCTCGGCGATCCACGGATTGGTCAGCAGCCTGGCGCGCGCCCGCGCGGCGTCGAGAAACAGCAACGAGGAGCGGTCGGTGATGCCGGCCAGGGTCAGAATGTTCTCGCGGCCGACTTCATGCTCGCCGGCCAGCGCGATCTCGGAAATGCGGAAGCCGGCGCTATTGGCCGCGGCGTCGCAGATATCCTGCACCTGCGCGACGATCACCGGCACATGGCCGCCTATGACCGCACCGTAGCTGGCGCTGGCGAGCAGCAGCAGCGCGGCCGCCGAAGAGCCGGCGCCACGCGGCGCCTTGAATGCGAGGATCGCTGCGCCCCAGCGGCACGCCAGCCGCCGCCAGCCCGCAGCCGATACCGGCCAGGCGTGCGAATACAGCCGCGCAGCGGCGGCTTTACGTTGTGGCAACTTTGGCTTCAGCGATTGAGCGAGGCGTCCTCGACAATCCATCGCACCAGCTCTTCAAACGTTAGCCCCGAATGGGCAGCAAGCTCTGGCATGAGCGAGGTTTCGGTCATGCCCGATTGGCTATTCACCTGTCGTCGTAACGCACATCCGTACGCGTGACTCCGCGGCCGAGCGCGCGATACGCCGCCGGTGCCTAGTCTTCGGGCCATTTGGTAAACGATTAGTAAAGTTTGAGGGATTTCACAGCGGCTTCGGTAACTTAGACCGGGCGGGTGGCCGCGGGCGCGATTGTTTCCGCCATCATCCTAAGGAGTCCCCGCCGGGCGAAGGGGCGGCATACGCCAGTCTTGTGCCATATTGGCCGGGAACCTTGACGTTACCTGACTATTTCGATGGCGTGCTCGCCTCTTATGAAATTCACCTCCGCCTCCTCGGCACGCGTCATCAGTAGAAGGTGAATAGGATATTCTGCGCACACGTCGGCAAGCGCGCTTCGGACCTTCGCGCAGTCCGCGTCCTGCTCGCAAACTACGAGGATATCGATATCGCTGACTGGCCGCTTGGTGGTCGTCACTGACCCAAATGCCGACGCCACCTTCGACATGCTGCAATTCGGATTGCGGCTGGGCAAACGCCCGCGCCAGCTCATCACCACCACGCCGCGGCCGATTCCGCTGTTGAAGCGGCTGATCGCCGATCCGCGCACCGCGGTGACGCGCGCCGGCACGCAGGCGAACGCCGCGCATCTGTCGCCGGCGTTCCTCGACGAGGTGCTGGCGCGCTATGCCGGCACAAGGCTCGGCAGCCAGGAGATCGACGGCGAGATCATCGAGGACCGGCCCGACGCGCTGTGGTCGCGCGCCATGATTGAAGCCGCGCGCGTCGGCGCGGCGCCGCCGCTCATGCGCATCGTGGTCGGCATCGATCCGCCCGCCTCGTCACGACAAGGCGCCGACGCTTGCGGCATCGTCGCGGCCGGCCGCGCGGAAGACGGCTGCATCTATGTGCTGGAGGATGCGACGGCGGCGGGCTTAGCCCCGGCCGGCTGGGCGATGCGGGCGATCGCGTTGTATCGGCGGCTGCAGGCCGACGCATTGGTGGCCGAAGTCAACCAGGGCGGCGAGATGGTCGCTGCGGTGCTGCGCAACGTCGATGCCTCGGTGCCGCTGAAGACGGTGCATGCGACGCGCGGCAAGTATCTGCGCGCCGAGCCAATGGCGGCGCTCTATGCGCAAGGCCGCGTCAAGCACCTCGCGCCGCCGAAGCAGGAACTGGAGGATCAGATGTGCGACTTCGGCCTCGGCGGGCTGTCGTCCGGCGGCTCGCCCGACCGGCTCGACGCGCTGGTCTGGGCGGTGACGGAATTGACGGCGCAGACCTGGAAAGGACCTCGGATCAGGAGGCTGTAGAATTCTCAGCTGTCATGCCCCGCGAAGGCGGGGCATCCAGTAATCGCAAACGTAGAAATTCTTTCGAAAGACCGGGGCTACTGGATCGTCCGCCTTCGCGGACGATGACACCGGAGTGCTTCACCGATTGAGTGAGGCGTCCTCGACAATCCAGCGCACCAGCTGTTCGAACGGGATGCCGGCATGCGCCGCAAGCTCCGGCACCAGCGAGGTTTCGGTCATGCCCGGCTGGGTATTCACCTCCAGGCAGGCCAGCCCCTTGGTGCCCGCGAGGCTATCGTCGTAGCGGAAGTCGGCGCGGGTGACGCCGCGGCAGCTGAGCGCGCGGTGCGCCGCCAGCGCCAGCCGGCGAATCTCTTCATAGACGGTGGGGGAAATCGGCGCCGGCAGCAGGTGCTTGGAGCCGCCGGGGGCGTATTTGGCTTCGTAATCGTAGAATTTGACGGTGGGGACGATCTCGATGACGCCGAGCGCCTGCTCGCCCATCACCGCGCAGGTCAATTCTTTGCCGGGGATATAGGGCTCGACCATCACCTGCTCGCCGAACGTCCAGTCCGGGCGCGTCAGTTCCTGCGGCGGGTGCTTGTGGTCGGCGCGCACGATGAACACGCCGACGCTGGAGCCCTCCGCCAACGGCTTGATCACATAAGGCGGCGGCAGCAGATGGCGCGCGGCGGCGGCGCTGCGCGTCGCCACCATGCCGCCCGGCACCGGCACATTGGCGACTTTCAGCACCGTCTTGGCGATGTCCTTCTGCATGGCGACCGCCGAGGCCAGCACGCCGGAATGCGAATAGGGAATGCCGACGATCTCGAGCAGACCTTGCAGCGTGCCGTCTTCGCCGGGACGGCCGTGCAGAACATTGAGCGCGGCATCCGGCTTGAGCGCGCGCAAGGTCGCGGCGATGTCGCGGTCGACGTCGATGCGGCTGACGCGATAGCCGCCTTGCCGTTCCAGCGCATCGGCGCAGGCGGTGCCGGAGCGCAAGCTCACCGCGCGCTCAGCCGACCAGCCGCCCATCAGAACCGCCACGTGTTTAGGCATACCTTGACCCGCTTTCCTTCTCCCTCTCCCCGCCACGCGGGGAGAGGTAAAGCCAATGCTAGCTGACCCCAATCCGCTTAATTTCCCATTCCAGTTCGATGCCGGAATGCGCCTTCACGCGCGCGCGCACGGTTTCGCCGAGCGCTTCGATATCGGCGGCGCTGGCGCCGTCGAGACTGATCAGAAAATTGCTGTGCAACGCAGAGACCTGCGCCTGGCCCACTTTAAGCCCGCGGCAACCGGCCTCGTCCACCAGTTTCCAGGCGCTAGCCCCGAGCGGATTCTTGAAGGTGGAGCCGCCGGTGCGATTGCGCGGCTGGCTGGTCTCGCGTTTGGTCTTGATCGCGGCCATCTCGGCGGCGATCGCTTCCGCATCGCCGGCGCGGCCCTGGAACACCGCGGCGGTGAAGATGACGTCGTCGGCAACGCTGCAATGGCGATAGGAAAATCCCATCTCGGCATTGCTGAAGCTGCGCAGGTTTCCTTGCCGATCGACGCCACGCGCCTCGCTCAGCACGTCCTTGGTCTCGCCGCCATAGGCGCCGCCATTCATGCGCAGCGCGCCGCCGATGGTGCCGGGAATGCCGCTCAGAAACGCGAGGCCGGCGATGCCGGCCTTCTGCGCCGCCCGCGCCACCATCACGTCGAGCATGGCGGTGCCGGCCACGACGCGATGGTTGTCTTCGATTTTGATCTCGTTGAAGCCGCGGCCGAGTCGCACCACCACACCCGGCACGCCGCCGTCGCGCACGATCAGATTGGAGCCGGCGCCGATCACGGTGACGGCCAGCTCGGCCGGTATGTTCCGCAAGAAATAAGCCAGGTCGTCTTCGTTTTCCGGCATGAAGAACGCCTGCGCCGGACCGCCGACGCGAAACCAGGTAAATTCGCCGAGCGGCTGGTTCGCCAGCAGCCGCCCGCGCAGTTCGGGCGTGCGCGCTTTCAGATCGGGGACAATGTCGGGGAAGCTCATAGCGCCTTCAACTCCGCCGGCAGCGCATAGGCCCATTGCGTGATCGAGCCGGCGCCGAGGCAGACCACATAGTCGCCCGGCTTCGCCAGGCCCTTGATAATGCCGGCGAGATGCTCGGGCGCATCGAGCGGGATCGCCTGGCGGTGGCCGTGCGCGCGTAAGGCCGCGACCAGCGCGTCGCGGTCGGCGCCCGCGATCGGCGCCTCGCCGGCCGGATAGACCGGGGCGACGATCACCGCGTCGGCATCGTTGAAGCAGGAGCAGAATTGCTCGAATAGCGCCGACAGCCGCGTGTAGCGGTGCGGCTGCATCACCGCGATCACCTGACCCTTGACGCTCTCGCGCGCGGCCCGCAACACGGCGGCGATCTCCACCGGATGATGGCCGTAGTCGTCGATGATGACGACGCCGTTCCACTCTCCAACTTTAGTGAAGCGCCGCTTGACGCCGCCGAACGCCGCCAGCGCCTTGCGGATGACATCGTCCTTGATGCCGAGCGCATGCGCGACGGCGATGGCCGCCGTGGCATTGAGCGCGTTGTGGCGGCCCGGCATCGGCATCGTGAGCTGGTCGATGGCGTGGGTGGTCTTGCCCTCGCGATCGCGGAACAGCAGCGTGAAGCGCGACTGCCCATCGTGATGATCGAGATCGACCAGGCGGACATCGGCCTGCGGGTTTTCTCCGTAGGTGAGAATGCGGCGATCTTCCAGCTTGCCGACCAGGGTCTGCACCACCGGATGATCGGTGCACATCACCGCGAAGCCGTAGAACGGAATGTTCTCGACGAAAGCGCGGAAGGCGTCCTGCACCGCTTCGAAGGTGTGGAAATGGTCGAGATGCTCGGGGTCGATATTGGTGACGATGGCGATGTCGGCCGGCAGCTTGAGGAAGGTGCCGTCGGATTCGTCGGCCTCCACCACCATCCAGTCGCCGGCGCCGAGGCGCGCATTGGTGCCATAGGCGTTGATGATGCCGCCGTTGATCACGGTCGGGTCGAGCCCGCCGGCGTCGAGCAGCGAGGCGACGATTGAGGTGGTGGTGGTCTTGCCATGGGTGCCGGCGATGGCGACGCAGCTTTTCAGCCGCATCAGCTCGGCCAGCATCTCGGCGCGCCGCACCACCGGCAGGCGCTTGGCGCGCGCGGCGACCAGTTCCGGATTGTCGCGCTTGATGGCGGAGGACACCACCACCACATCGGCGCCGTCGAGGTTCTCAGCCTGGTGGCCGATCGCGACCTTGATACCCTTGTCGCGCAGGCGCTTGACGTTGGCGCTGTCGGCCACGTCGGAGCCGGTGACGGTATAGCCGAGATTGGCCAGCACCTCGGCGATCCCGCTCATGCCGATGCCGCCGATGCCGACGAAATGCACCGGACCGATGTCGCGCGGCAGTTTCATGGGGTCGCCCTCAGTTTCCTGCGTGCTTATTGCAAGACATGGAAGGCGGAAACAAGACCGGCCATGGCGGAATGCTTAAATTCCCGCCACCTCTAACGCAAATCGCGGCACCTCATTCACGCGACAACCGCCTTCAGCCTGGGTATCTTCCGGATCTCGTCGGCGAGTTCGCGCTCGGCACGCCAGGTGTCGTAGGCACCCTGCATCCGCACCCAGACTCCTGCCCCGTCGCCAAACAGCTTACCGAGCCGGACTGCGACGGCGGGCGACACTGGCTTGCGCTGCGCCAGGATGTCGTAAAGGTGCTGGCGGGAAATGCCCAGCAGCGCGGCGATCTCGGCGTTGCTCTTGCCGGTCGCCGCGATCACCTCGCTCAGCAATTCGCCGGGATGCGTCGGACACCGTTTCGGATCGCGTTTGGCGCCATATTCGGCCATGTTTTGGCTCCTCAATGATATTGCTCGAAATCGACGCGCAGAGCCTCGCCGGAATCAAACTCGAAAGTGATGCACCACGGCCCGTTGACATGAACCGAGTAGCGGGTCGGAACGAAGCCTTTCAGGGCATGGAAATCAAACCCTGGAAGGTTCATCTGCGCCGGCGCGGTCGCGGCATTCAGCCGATCGAGGCGGATCAGGACGCGCTTGCGCATCTTAGCGTCGATCTTGACCGTGCGGCCTTTCGCCCACAGCTCGGCCAGCGCCTTGCTCCGGAACGTTTTGATCACAGCTTAATGTAAGCCACAAGCTTACATCTGTCAACGGATTGCTTACAACCCAAAATCCGCGATGGGATTTTGGATGACGCGAGTACGGCGGGCTAATGATGAATTTTCAGCCCATTTTCCATCGCGTGGCAAGGCCAAGAACTCGTCGAGGCTCCCGATGACGGCTTCAGCGTTCGGCAGTGGCGTTTTCGGGCGTTTCGAGCGTGGCTCCGCCGTCGGCGGCGTGTTGTTGCGCAGTCAGGAACGCGAAAATGCCGCGCCCGGGGTTAGGACGTTTCTGGAACAGCTCCTCCTTCCTGCATGAAGCGCGCGCAACGCTCGCGGATCGCAGCAAATACATCCAGCATGGCGGCGCTGATCTTCAAAAACAGCTGCCGGCCATGGCGAACGATCTTGCCCGCCGTCTGAAACAGCCGCCAGCGCACGGTCTGCACTTGCGAGCGTTCCCATCCTTGACCGAGCGCAATGCCGCGGAAGCCCAGATACAGATTGTAGGCCAACGCGCCGATGGCGAAGAACACGGCGTTGGCCTCGAACGAGCCGCAAGGCATGTATTCCATGCCGAAACCGATTTTCAAATCCTTGATGCGGTTCTCGCTGGCGTCGCCGCGCCGAGCATACCATTCCATCGTCGCTGCCGCGTCTTCATTCGCGCGATTGCTGGCGATGGCATGATAGCGATAGGGGGCCTTGTCCTCGAACAAGTCTTGTTCCCGGGAGCGGCGCATGACGATCAATCGGAACGCCCTCTTGGTCTTGTTCATGCAATGAACAGTCTCGGCAATTTCCCCGTCGCGGAATTTTGTCCAATCGCTTTCGGAAATGGCCGCGATCCCCGCTTTGACTGCAACGTCCTGATCCGCACCGATTGCGAAAGCCTTGCCAGTCTCCTCGCACCAGTTGAAGATCGTCGCCTGATAGGCCGCGCTGTCGGCGCGAACGGCCGCGATCTTCTTGCCCTTGGGCATGTTACGCGCGCAGGCTTGCAGGAACTCGAGGTTCCCGGCCGCCGGAGCCGCGTTGCCCTCGCGGAACTCATACCCAGCTACGACGCCGATTTCGGCGACATGCCCGACCATCGGCATATAACCCTTCTCGCCCTTGTAGGTGGTGTGCGCCTCGCGCTTTTCCGCCACGATCTGCGTCGCGTCGATATCCAGCGTATAATCCATGCGTTCGTCGCGCCGCAGAAGGCGACGAAGCACGCTACGGTTCACACGTTGCAGACCCGCCAACCCACCGCTTTCTTTGGTACCCATGCGCCGCAGCCAATCGCCCGTGGCGTCGCTGCTCGGCATTTCATGCAGGCGAAGAAGCAGACGCAGCCCTTCGTCATGGCGCAGAACGCGCAGGTCCTCCAGCGTCCGTCCGCCGCCGGCGAGCATCAGGACGAGAGGCAAGATATGAGCCGACGGATCATAGCCGGCGGCGCTGCCAGGACCGGGCAGTTCATGGTTCATCAGGCCACGCATGCTCATCGCTCGCAGATACTCGCCAAGCAGAGCCAGTCCCCCGTGCGCGGTAAGTGATTCGTCGCTCGCCGCCAGCTTGAACGGCAACACTGTCTGCGATGATCCCATTTCACCCCCCAGGTGAGCGGCCCGCATCCGCCAATGAAGTCTATCTTCTTCATCAAGCGGGGCTTTTTCGAGTCGCGGGGCTATTCATCGCGGATGCTGGGACATAACGGAAGTCTTGCTTGCCAAAGCGCCCCTCCGCCTTTGAGTTCGAGGTCATCGGCTTGGGCAGCGTGACCGTTATGCCCGCTTTCTCGCATGCCAGGATTTCTTCGCTGTTGAAGTAGCCGCGGTCGGCGACTGCATCGAGGTTCTCCGCTACCAGCGTCGTCTTCGCGTCCTTGGCCACGTGCGAGAGCTGCGATCGGTCGGTCCCGACATTGGTCACCTCATGCGTGATGATCAGATGATGCTCGGTATCGACGGCGACCTGGACGTTGTAACCCACAACACCGGAGCCTCGGCCACTGGTGGCCATCGAGCGGGCATCAGGATCGGTCTGCGATATCTGCTGGTCCGGGGTGGCGAGCATTTTCACCTTGAGAATCTCGAGCCGCTGCATCTGCTCCTTCAACTTCGCGACCTTCTCTTTCAGGCGGCTCGTCTTGGTTTTGAGTGCCTCGGACGGCTCCTGCCTATCCGCACTATCGAGCTGCTGCAGATAGCGCGCGACGCTCTCCTCGATCTGCGTCATGCGCCGGTCCATCTTGGCGCGCGTGAAGTTCCTGTCGCGGTTGTTCACAGCCTTGAACTTGCTGCCATCGATCGCGACGCTGGCTTGCGTGAGCAGGCCCAGGGTACGACAGAGCGCAACAAACCGGGCGCAGACCTGCCGGATAGCGCGGCCGCTGTCCTTGCGGAAGTCGGCAATCGTCTTGTGATCGGGAGCAAGCCGACCCGTCAGCCACATCACCTCAACGTTGCGCCCGGCCTCACGCTCAAGTCGCCGGCTTGACTGGACCCGGTTGAGATAGCCGTAGATGTAGAGCTTCAGCAGAATCGATGGATGATATGAAGGACGGCCAGTGGCC
>Ga0097691_1001409_pt1 | contig 17777 bp, 16 predicted proteins | sample NGESurdeep072012_8_FD_72858 | JGI IMG/M metagenome (GOLD analysis project Ga0097691, IMG submission 72858) | Arctic peat soil microbial communities from Barrow, Alaska - NGEE Surface sample 210-1 deep-072012 | ecosystem: Environmental > Terrestrial > Soil > Wetlands > Peat ... | reverse complement strand
TAAGCCTGGCGCGCTGGTTCCAGGAGACGCGGACGATGAGATTCGAAGAGGCCTACGCGGGCTGGAAGGTCAAGCACACCCACAATTCGTATGGCGGCGATTCCGCGGTCCGCGCAAGCTCCCCATCGATTACGCCGAGGACAACTCGATCCGCACAGGACATGAAACAGGCCGCCTGAAGACCCCGCCCGAGCGGCGCACACCCCTCCTCGACCCCGGACCCAGGGGAACCTGGCTGTCCAAGCATGTTTGATCTAGGTCAAAACATCCTGTAATCTGCGGGACGACACTTGCTACGTGCCCCGTTCTCACCGTCGTACCGTATGCAGCGGCTCGCAGCAGGCGGGGCCGCGCAAAAATCCAGCAGTAAGTAGTCAGCGCCTCCCTTCTCGGGGGCTCCATCAAAGGAGGATGTATGTTCAATCTAAAACGCACCTGCACTGCTTTGTTTCTGACTTTAGCCGTTTTCGCCGGCTCAGCTTATGCGCAAACGGTCAAGATAGCCTTCATCGACCCGCTTTCGGGTCTGCTGGGCCCAGTCGGCCAGAATCAACTGCGCAGCTGGAAGTATATTGCCGAAATTGCTAACCAGAAACATTGGGCCGGCGGGGTTAATTTCGAAATCGTCGGCTTCGACAACAAGCTCTCGCCGCAGGAATCGCTCACGATACTGAAGCAGGTGGAGGACCAGGGTATTCGCTACATCGTGCAGGGCAACGGCTCCTCAGTCGCGCTGGCGCTCACCGACGCGGTGGACAAGTACAACGCGCGCAATCCCGGGAAAGAAATCCTTTATCTGAATTACGCTGCGGTCGATCCGGACCTGACCAACAGCAAGTGCGACTACTGGCATTTCGCGCTCGACATAAACGCCAATATGAAGATGGAGGCGCTGACGACCTACCTCGCAAAGGACAAGAATGTCAAGAACGTCTACCTGCTCAATCAAAATTATTCCTTCGGCCAGGCGGTGGCTAAGGCGGCGAAGGAATACCTTGCGCGCAAACGCCCTGACATCAAGATTGTCGGCGAGGACCTGCACCCGCTCGCACAAGTGAAGGATTTTGCGCCCTATGTTTCCAAGATCAAGGCTGCGGGCGCCGACACCGTGATCACCGGAAACTGGGGCAACGACCTCGCGCTGCTGATCAAAGCGGCGAAAGACGCCGGACTGAACGTCAAGTTCTACACCTACTATGCCGCCACCACAGGCGTGCCGACGGCGATGGGCGCAACTGGGGAAGGCAAAGTCTATTATGTCGGCTACTGGAATGTGAACAACGAGAAATTCGTCGGCGCCGACCTCGCCATGGGCTACCTTAAGAAGTTCGACGACGATTACTACACGATGGCGACCTACACCGGCATCGCCTATCTTGCCAAGGCGTTCAAGGAAACCAAGTCTACCGACCCGGTCAAAGTGGCCAAGGCGCTCGAGGGCATGAAGGTGCAAAGCCTCAATGGCGAAGTCGAAATGCGCAAGAGCGACCACCAAGCGCAGCAGTCGGTAACCATCGCCAAATGGGTCAAGGTCAACGGCAAAACGGTCAAGTACGACCAGGAAAAAACCGGCTACGGCTGGGAGACCGAGGTGGTCATCCCCGCCTACGTCGCCACCCAGCCTACGTCCTGCCAGATGAAACGGCCGAACTGAACTGAACGCACCTGCGGAGCCTCTGTGCCGAGGCCCCAGAACTTAACGAAGGCCGGGCTTGCCCGGCCTTCAGTTCGTCTACCTCGAATCACCGAATGGAATTCTTTGTCATCTCCCTGCTGAACGGCGTGTCCTACGGGCTGCTGCTGTTCATGCTGTCCTCAGGGTTGACGCTGATCTTCAGCATGATGGGCGTGCTCAATTTCGCTCACGCGGCGTTCTACATGGTGGGCGCCTACGCCGCTTACGCGCTCGGCCTGAAGATCGGCTTCTTTCCGGCGCTGATCCTCGCGCCGCTCCTGGTCGGCTTGCTCGGGGCGCTGGTAGAGCGCTACGGCCTGCGCACCGTGCACCGCTGGGGGCATGTCGCGGAACTGCTGTTCACCTTCGGTCTCGCCTATCTCATCGAAGAACTGGTGAAGGTGGTCTGGGGCCTCGCCTCGGTCCCCTACCGGGTGCCCGAGGTACTCGACGGTCCCCTGTTCATCCTGTACTCGACCGCCTTCCCCAAGCTGCGCGGCTTCATGATGCTGGTCGCGCTGCTGATGTTGCTTGCGGTCTACCTGATGCTAAAGCGCACCCGCATCGGCCTGGTGATCCAGGCAGCGCTTACCCATCCGCAAGCGGCGGAAGCGCTCGGGCATAACGTGCCACGCGTGTTCATGCTGGTGTTCGGCGGCGGCACTGCGCTCGCAGGCCTCGCCGGCGTGATCGGCGGCGTAGCCTTCGTCACCGACCCGTCCATGGCCGCCTCGCTCGGGCCGATCATATTCGTGGTCGCCGTGGTCGGCGGCATGGGTTCGCTTGCCGGCGCGTTTCTCGCCTCGCTGCTCATCGGAATCGTTCAAACATTCGCCATCGCGGTCGACTGGTCGCTCGGCGGCATGCTCGGCGTCATCGGCATCGTAGTAAACGAGCAGACACCAATGTATTCGCTGTGGAAGCTGCAGATTTCGCAAGTTGCGCCCGTACTCCCCTACCTGCTGCTGGTGCTGATGCTGATCTTCAGGCCCAAAGGCCTGCTCGGAACAAGGGCAGACTGATGCCAGGCGCCAGGTCGAAACTGCGCTACCGCCCGCTTAATCTCGCGCGCTGGCTCATTTGGGGCCTGACCGCGCTGGTCATGGCGGTGCTGCCGCAGTTGTTCACCCAGGGCTTTGCGCTCACGCTCATGTCACAGATGGGTGTGGCGATCATTTTCGCGCTGTCGTACAACATGCTGCTCGGGCAGAGCGGAATGCTCTCGTTCGGGCACGCGGTTTATTCCGGGCTCGGCGCCTATGTCGCGGTGCACACGCTCAACCTCGCCTCCAAGGGCCAGATCTGGATGCCGGTGTCGCTGCTGCCGCTGGTCGGCGGACTGGCGGGCGCCTTTTTCGGCGTGCTCTTCGGCTACGTCACCACCAAGCGCGCCGGCACCACCTTCGCCATGATCACGCTCGGCATCGGCGAGCTGGTGTTCTCCTGCTCGCTCATGTTTCCGGAATTTTTTGGTGGCGAGGGCGGCGTCACCACCAACCGGGTGTTCGGCGAGCCTTTCCTCGGCATCACCTTCGGCCCGAGCGTGCAGGTCTACTACCTGATCGCATTGTGGTGCCTGCTGTCCATGGCATTGATGTACGCCTGGTCGCACACGCCGCTGGGGCGCATCGCCAACGCAGTACGCGACAATCCCGAGCGCGCCGAATTCGTCGGCTACGACACCCAGCGCGTGCGCTGGTTCACCTTGATCATCTCGGCATTCTTCGCCGGGATCGCAGGTGCCCTGGGCATGATCAACTTTGAGATCGTCACGGCCGAGAACGTGAGCGCGGCGCGCTCGGGCGGCGTGCTGCTCGCCGCGTTCATCGGCGGCGTGGGTTTCTTTTTCGGCCCGATCATCGGCGCCTGCGTGTTCATATTCTTCGTCGTCGCCCTGTCCGGCTACACTCAGGCTTGGCTGTTGTACCTCGGTCTGTTCTTCATGCTCATGGTGATGTTTGCACCCGGCGGCATCGCCAGCCTGGTAATGATGCAGGTGCAGCTGGTCGCGCGCAAGCGCTTCGGGCGCATCGCCCCACACTACCTTGGCGCCGGCGCAAGCGGCCTGCTGGTGCTCGCCGCACTGATCCTCACGGTCGAGATGACCTACAAGATCTCGGTCGATAGTGCGGACGGCGCCTTGATGAATCTCTTCGGCGTTGAATTCGATGCCGCCGCGGCGATCCCCTGGGCCGTCGCGGGCGGACTATGGATCGCCGGCGGATGGCTTTTCAACATAGCGCGCAAGCGGGTAGCCCGGGTCTGGGGCGAGATCCAGGCCGAATTCGTGGAGGGCAGGACATGAGCGCGCACGCCCTCGAGTTGCAGAGCGTGCGCAAGTCTTTCGGCAACACCGCGATCATCCGCGGCGTCGATCTTGCCATTCCCCGGGGCGAGCGCCATGCCGTCATCGGGCCCAACGGCGCGGGCAAATCGACCTTGTTCAACCTGATCAGCGGGCGCTACCCGGTGTCGGGCGGCGATATCCTGCTCAACGGCGAGAGCGTGACCGGCCTGAAGCCGTTCGAAATCAACCGCAGGGGCCTGTCGCGCAGCTTCCAGATCACCAATATCTTTCAGCGCATGTCGGTGTTCGAGAACATCCGCTGCGCCGTGCTGTGGTCGCTGGGATACAAGTATTCGTTCTGGCACCGCTTAGGCGGCCTGAAGGACGCCAACCTGCGCGCCGAGGAAGTGATGGAATCGATCGGGCTGAAGCGGCGCCGCGACACGTACGCCGGCGTGCTCTCCTACGCCGAGCAACGGGCGCTGGAAATCGGCGTCACCATCGCCGGCGGCGCAGAGGTGGTCCTGCTCGATGAACCCACCGCCGGCATGAGCCGCACGGAGACCGCCGATGCGGTCGAACTGATCCGCAAGGTGAGCCAAGGCAAGACCCTGATCATGGTCGAGCACGACATGGGCGTGGTGTTCGATCTCGCCGACCGGATATCGGTGCTGGTGTACGGCGAAGTCATCGCCAGCGACAAACCGGAGAATATCCGCGGCAACAAGGCGGTGCAGGAAGCCTACCTCGGCGCGGAGGCGGACTGACCATGCTGGAAGTCAAAGACCTGCACGCCTACTACGGCAAGAGCCACATCCTGCACGGTGTCCATCTGCAGGTGGGCCGGGGCGAGATTGTCAGCCTGCTGGGCCGGAACGGCGTGGGGCGCTCCACCACCATCAAGGCCATCATGGGCCAGGTGGATGCCGAAGGTTCGGTGCGCTTCAAGAACGAGCAGATGCTGGGGCTCAAGGCCTACCAGATTGCGCACAAGGGCCTGGGCTATGTGCCGGAGAGCCGCGACATTTTTCCCGCCCTCACGGTGGAGCAAAATCTGCTCCTCGGCATGAAAGGCGCGAAGCCCGACAAAGCCGCGCGCTGGAGCCTCGCGGACATGTACCGCCTGTTTCCGCGCCTCGAGGAGCGCGCCAAGGTCGAGGCCGGCATGATTTCCGGCGGCGAGCAGCAGATGCTGACGCTGTGCCGCACCCTGATGGGAGACCCCGACCTGATCATGATCGACGAACCCACCGAAGGCCTGGCGCCGAAGCTCGTTGAGCTGGTAGCCGAGCTGTTCAACGAAATCAAGAACCGCGGCGTGTCGATCCTGCTGGTGGAACAGAAGCTGGCGATCGCGCTCAACATTTCGCAGCGCCTGTACGTCATGGGCCACGGCTACGTCGTGTTCGAGGGCACGCCGCAGGAGCTGCGGGAAAATAGTACAATTCGCAAGGAGTGGCTGGAAGTTTAAAGTCCAATTTTGACCGCCACGGACGCAAGGTAGCTCCTTCTCATCATCGGGCTGCAGCGCGTCTTGCCGGGGCCAGACAGCGGTCCGAATCAACATAGAACCTGCTTTTCCTTTGCGTGCTTTGCGTGCTTTGCGTCCTTTGCGGTTAATCTTCGTTGGGGAGTTTCAATGAGCGCTAATTATGAAGTCAAAGGCGGCGTCGCCGTCATCACCCTGAACAACCCGCCGGTCAACGGCCTCGGCCATGCGACCCGCTCGGGCATTTTCGACGGCCTGAAAAAAGCCTTGGCCGACAACGCGGTCAAGTCGATCGTGATCACCGGCGCGGGCAAGGCGTTCTCCGGCGGCGCCGACATCAAGGAATTCAACACCGCCAAGAGCTCCGCCGAACCGAACCTGCACACGGTCATCGCGGCCATCGAGGCGGCCGACAAGCCGGTGGTCGCCGCCGTGCATTCGGTCGCCATGGGCGGGGGCCTCGAACTGGCGCTGGGCTGTCATTACCGCGTGGCGGCCCCGGGCGCGCAGATCGCGCTGCCCGAAGTGAAACTCGGCCTGCTGCCCGGCGCCGGCGGCACCCAGCGCCTGCCGCGCGTGGTCGGCGTGGAAACCGCGCTCAACATGATCGTTTCCGGCAATCCGGTGATGTCGGAAAAGCTCGCCGGCACCAAGCTTTTCGACCAGATGATCGAAGGCGACCTGATGACGGGCGCCATTGCCTTTGCGAACAAGGTGGCCGCTACCCGGCCGTTGCCCAAGGTGCGCGATATCAAGGTCGACTATCCCAACCACGAGGCCTTCTTCCAGTTTGCGCGCAATACCGTCGGCGCGGTGGCGAAGAATTTCCCGGCGCCGCTGAAATGCGTCAACTGCGTGGCCGCGGCCGCAAGCATGAAATTCGAGGATGGGTTGAAGTTCGAACGCGAAAATTTCCTCGCCCTGATGCAGACCACGGAGAGCAAGGCGCTGCGCCATTTCTTCTTCGGCGAGCGCGCGGCCTCCAAGATTCCCGATGTGCCGGAGGACACGCCCAAGCGGCCGATCAAGTCGGCCGCGATCATCGGCGCCGGCACCATGGGCGGCGGTATCGCCATGAACTTCGCCAACGCCGGCATTCCGGTCACGGTGCTGGAGATGAAGCAGGAAGCGCTGGACAAGGGCCTCGCCACGGTGCGCAAGAACTACGAAAACACAATGAAGAAGGGCCGGCTGACGCAGCAGAAGTTCGACGAGCGCATGGGCCTGATCAAGGGCACCCTGTCCTATGACGACATCAAGAACGCCGACATCGTGATCGAGGCGGTGTTCGAGGAAATGGGCGTGAAGGAGAAAGTGTTCAAGAAGCTGGACGAGGTGATGAAACCCGGCGCCATCCTCGCCTCCAACACCTCGACCCTGGACCTGAACAAGATCGCCGCATTCACCAAGCGGCCGCAGGACGTGATCGGCACGCATTTCTTCAGTCCGGCCAATGTGATGAAGCTGCTGGAAATCGTGCGCGGCGCGAAGACCGCCAAGGACGTGCTCGCCACCACCATGGCGCTGTCGAAGAAAATCAAGAAGACCGGCGTGGTTTCGGGCGTGTGCGACGGCTTCATCGGCAACCGCATGATCGAACAGTATTCACGCCAGGCCGGCTTCCTGCTGGAGGAAGGCTGCCTGCCGGAGCAGGTGGACAAGGCGATCGAAAAAATCGGCTTTGCCATGGGCCCGTTCCGCATGGGCGACATGGCCGGCAACGACATCGGCTGGGCGATCCGCAAGCGCCGCTACGCCGAGCGCCCGGACATGAAATATTCCAAGACCGCCGACCTGCTGTGCGAACTGGGCCGCTACGGCCAGAAGACCAGCGCCGGCTGGTACGACTACAAGCCGGGCGACCGCAAGCCCTATCCGTCGCAACTCGTGAACGACATGATCATCAAGCACTCCAAGGACATCGGCGTGGAGCGGCGCAAGGTCAGCGATCAGGAAATCGTCGAGCGCCTGGTGTACTCGATGGTCAACGAGGCCGCCTACATCCTCGAGGAAGGCATCGCGCAACGGGCGTCGGACGTGGACATGGTGTATCTCACCGGCTACGGCTTCCCGCTGCATCGCGGCGGCCCCATGTTCTATGCCGACACCGTCGGCCTGCCGAACGTGGCCGCGGCGATGGAAAAATATGCCAGGGGCCGCCACGGTGAATTCTGGAAACCCGCGCCGCTCTTGGCCAGGCTCGCCGCCGAAGGAAAGACATTCAATTGACCTGCGGTAAACGCTTTTTCAGGAGAACATCATGACTGACGCCGTTATCGTTTCCACCGCACGCACCGGCCTCGCCAAGTCCTGGCGCGGCGCCCTCAACATGACCCACGGCGCCACGATGGGCGGCCACGCGGTCAAGCACGCCATCGCGCGCGCCAAAATTGACCCGGCCGAGGTCGAGGATGTGCTCATCGGCTGCGCCACCCCCGAGGGCGCGACCGGCGCCAACATCGGCCGCCAGATCGCCTTGCGCGCCGGCTGCCCGGTGAGTACCGGCGGCGTCACCGTGAACCGTTTCTGCTCCTCCGGCCTGCAGACCATCGCCTTCGCGGCGCAGCGCATCATCTCGGGCGAGGGCGATATTTTCGTTGCCGGCGGCGTCGAGTCGATCTCCTGCGTGCAAAACGAGGCAAACCGCCACATGATTCACGAGGTCTGGCTGACGCAGAACAAACCAGAAATCTACTGGCCCATGCTGCAAACGGCAGAGCAAGTGGCCAAACGCTACAACATCGCGCGCGAGCGGCAGGACGAATACGGCGTGCGCAGCCAGCAGCGCGCCGCCAAGGGGCAGGCCGAAGGCAAGTTCACGGACGAGATCGTGCCCTTCACCACCATCATGGGCGTCGCCGACAAGAGCACCGGCATGCTGATGACCAGGGAAGTGACCCTCACCAAGGACGAAGGCATCCGCGCCGATACCACTTATGAAGGCGTCTCCAAAATCAAGCCGGTGTTCCCGGGCGGCGTGATCGCCGCGGGCAACGCCAGCCAGTTCTCCGACGGCGCTTCGGCCACGGTGGTAATGAACGCCAAGCTCGCGGAGAAAAAAGGCCTCAAGCCCCTCGGCATATTCCGCGGCTTCGCCGTGGCGGGCTGCGAACCCGATGAAATGGGCATCGGCCCGGTGTTCGCCATCCCGAAGCTGTTGAAGCGCGCCGGCGTCAAGCTCGAAGACGTCGGCCTGTGGGAACTGAACGAGGCCTTCGCCGTGCAGGTGATCTACTGCCGCGACAAGCTGGGCATTCCCGATGACCGCCTCAACGTCAACGGCGGCGCCATCGCCGTCGGCCACCCCTACGGCGTTTCCGGCGCCCGGCTCACCGGCCACGCGCTGATCGAAGGCAAGCGCCGCGGCGCCAAATACGTCGTCGTCACCATGTGCATCGGCGGCGGCCAGGGCGCGGCCGGATTGTTCGAAGTCGTTTGAGGATGGCCTAAGGGAAACAAAACGAGGGGACACGTCCCCTCGTGCTCCCCTAAATCAGCCGCCTAACGGTAGTTCCGTTAGGCGCTCTAAGAAAAGCGGGCGGACATGCCAAGCACGAAAGTAGTCAGCGACATCGCGGGCAAGGTTTGGAAAATCGAAGCTGCCGCCGGCACCAAGGTGGCGCAGGACGATACGGTGCTCATCCTCGAGTCGATGAAAATGGAAATCCCGGTGACCGCCCCGCGCGCGGGCACCGTGATCGAGATCTACTTCAAGGAAGGTGAGGTGGTAGGCGAGGGCGAAGTAGTCGCGGTCATCGAATAGCGCCGTGTGGCCCTGCTGACCCACCTCCCATGCAATCCAAGATCCTCTCCCGCCGCGACCTCGAGTTCGTCCTGTACGAACTGCTCGAAGTCGGCGCTCTGACCGGCCGGCCGCGCTACGCCGACCATTCACGCGAGACCTTCGACGCCGCGCTCGACACCTGCGAGCGCATGGCAACTGAGTTGTTCGAGCCGCATTACAAGAAGAACGACCAGAACGAGCCCCGCGTCTTCATCGATGAGGACGGCAGCGAGAGGGTACGCATCATTCCCGAGGTCAAGCAGGCGCTGGATGCGTTCTGCCAGGCCGGTCTGATGGCGGCCGGGCAGGACTACGATCTCGGCGGCATGCAGTTGCCCGCGGTGGTCAACGCGGCCTGCTTCGCCTGGTTCAAGGGCGCGAACGTCGCCACCGCCGGCTATCCCTTCCTCACCATCGGCAATGCCAACCTGCTGCTCGCGCACGGCTCGAAGGAGCAGATCGACACCTACGTGCGGCCGATGATGGAAGGACGGTTTTTCGGCACCATGTGCCTGTCGGAACCCCAGGCAGGATCTTCGCTCGCCGACATCAAGACCCGCGCCGAGCCGCAACCCGACGGCAACTACCGCCTGTTCGGCAACAAGATGTGGATCTCCGCCGGCGAACACGAGTTATCGGAGAACATCGTCCACCTGGTGCTGGCGAAAATCCCCGGCGCCCCCCCCGGAGTGAAGGGAATATCGCTGTTCATCGTGCCGAAGAAGCTGGTGAACGCCGACGGCTCGCTCGGCGAGCGCAACGACGTGGCGCTTGCCGGCCTGAATCACAAGATGGGCTACCGCGGCATCACCAACACGCTGCTCAACTTCGGCGAAGGCAAGTTCAAACCCGGCGGCAGCGCCGGCGCCGTAGGCTATCTGGTGGGCGAACCGAACCGCGGCCTCGCCTGCATGTTCCACATGATGAACGAGGCCAGGATCGGCGTCGGCATGGGCGCGGTGTTGCTGGGCTACACCGGCTATCTGCATGCCCTGGACTACGCGCGCAGCCGGCCGCAGGGGCGGCATCCGGGCGCAAAGGACCCGACTTCGCCGCAGGTGCCGATCATCGAACACGCCGACGTGCGCCGCATGCTGCTGGCGCAGAAATCCTACGTCGAGGGCGGCCTGGCGCTGTGCCTGTACTGCGCGCGCCTGGTGGACGAGCAGAAAACCGGAGAGAGCAAGGCCGCGCGCGAGGAAGCGGGCCTGTTGCTGGACATACTCACGCCGATCGCGAAGAGCTGGCCGTCACAATGGTGCCTGGAGGCAAACAGCCTCGCCATCCAGGTGCACGGCGGCTACGGCTACACGCGCGACTACAAGGTCGAGCAGTTCTACCGCGACAACCGCCTCAATCCGATCCACGAAGGCACGCACGGCATCCAGGCGATGGACCTGCTGGGGCGCAAGGTCGGCATGGAACAAGGCCGCGCGTTCGAGCTGCTGCTCGCGAGGATGGGCGAGACCGCGGCCGAGGCGCAGGCAAGCGAGTCCAAGCTGCTGCACCAATTCGGCGAGGCGCTGAATGCAGCCATGGCGCAGGCCGGCATTACCACCCGCCAGCTGTTGTCCGGGCGCGACCCCAATCTGATGCTGGCCAACGCCTCGGTCTATCTGGAAATGCTGGGACATGTGGTGATCGCGTGGGTCTGGCTGCGCCAGGCCGCGCTCGCACAGCGCGCGCGCGCAACGGCACAGGGAGCCGATGCGGATTTCTATCAAGGCAAGCTGCAGGCCTGCCAGTATTTCTTCCGCTACGAGCTACCCAAGACGGCGGCGCAGAACGAACTCCTGCGCAGACTCGATCCGACCTGTCTCGAGATGCGCGACGAGTGGTTTTGAGCGCCAAGAACGCCAAGGCCGCAAAGCAACAGCTTTCTTATGGTTTTCCTTCGCGTCCTTGGCGGTAAAGTTTTTTCTTGAGGTGAAATGATGAGCGTAAAAAAACTGATGGATCTGACCGGCAAAGTGGCGCTGGTCACCGGCGGCTCGCGCGGCCTGGGACTGCAGATCGCTGAAGCCCTGGGCGAAATGGGCGCCAAGCTCGCCCTCACCGCGCGCAAGGCGGGCGAACTGGCGCAAGCCAAGGAGCATCTCGAGCGCATGCATGTGGAAGTCTTCACCCTGTCCTGCGACCACAGCAAGGCCGCCAGCATCCGGCCGGTGATCGAAAAAATCATGGAACACTACGGGCAAATCGATATCCTGGTCAACAACGCCGGCACCACCTGGGGCGCGCCCGCCGAGGACCATCCGCTGGAGGCGTGGCAGAAGGTCATGGACCTCAATGTCACCGGCCTGTTCCTGACCACGCAACTCGTGGGCAAGCTGTCGATGATCCCGCGGCGCTACGGCCGCATCGTGAACATCGCCTCCATCGCCGGACTGCTCGGCAACGACATGCGCCTCCAGCGCTCGCTTGCCTACAACACCAGCAAGGGCGGCGTGGTGAACATGACGCGCGCGCTCGCCGCCGAATGGGGACAGTACAACATCACGGTGAATGCCATCGCGCCGGGGTTCTTCCCGTCGAAAATGACCCAGTGGATACTGGGGCAGATCGGCGACACCGCGATTGCGCAAACTCCGCTCGCCCGCCTCGGCGGCGAGGAGGATCTGAAGGGGCTGGCAGCGCTGTTTGCGTCGGATGCCTCCGCCCACATCACCGGCCAGATCGTCGCCGTCGACGGCGGCGCCAGCATTATTTAGGAGCGCCCGCGCGCGCCCCTTGCGCGGGCTGCTTAAAGGCTCGCGCCGACAATGCGCTGCAAACCAAACGCTTCTACCCGGATGAAACTGAGCCTGAGCAAAGAGTACGGAACGCCGCTTCCCTTCATCGATCACCTGGGCATCGAGCGCGTCCAGAACCACGAAGGGCGCGCCTTGCTCGCACTGGAGATCAAGCCGGCGTTCCGCAACAGCTGGAAAGCGGCTCACGGCGGCGTGATCATGACCCTGCTAGACAGCGCCATGAGCCTGGCTGCGAGGCTGCATCTCCAGAGCGCGCCAGGCGGCATCCTGACCATAGACATGAACGCGAAGTTCATCAGCCCCGGCATGGGCGGCCGGCTCAGCGCCGAAGGCAAGGTGATCGGCGGCGGCAGATCGACGCTGTTCTGCGAGGCGGAGGTGCGCGACGAAGCGGGCAAGCTCGTCGCCAAAGGTATGGGCACGCTCAAACCGGTGAGAAAGAAGGATGCATGACTACCAGGACCTGTTAAGGATGATCTGCTCATGAGGGGCAAGACCGGGCGCCGCTGCGCCATCGATAGTTGCCAAATGCCGGTGTTTTGCTTAGGGCGGACATTGATCTAGGTCAATCCGGCACATTGAAAGCATCGGTAACATCGCCGATACGCTGGCTACGGGAAAAACAGGCGACGCAGGTCGGGCCCAGTCCGACTCATGCCAATCGCCGCCGAGAAAACCCGTCGCGACGGGAATGCGCACATTTCAATGCAAGGCTGGAGGTGACCACGATGTTCAGTCAACGGGTGAAACAGGTGATGGAGCGAAAAAAGCTTCTCACTGCCCCTCCCGAAACTACCGTCAGCAAAGCCGCCAAGCTGATGGCAAGCAAGAACGTAGGCGCAGTCATGGTCGTCGAAAACGAACGCCTGGTCGGAATTTTTACCGAACGCGATGCCGTGTTTCGCGTCATGGCGAAGGGACTCGATGCGCAAGCCACCAAGCTGGCCGAGGTGATGACGAACGAACCGCAGACTGTGGATCCCGACAAATCGTTCGGTTACGCCCTGCTCATGATGCACGAGAACGGCTTTCGCCACGTCCCTGTGATCGAAAACGGGAAACCTATCGGCATCGTCTCGGCGCGCAATGCGCTCGATCCCGAGATGGAAGAATTCGTCTCCGAAGCGCAGCGGCGCAAGCACATTCGCTAGGCCTTCGGCCCAGGCTAGAATTCGCGCGTCCCCTCCCCTTTTCGCGATCGAGCGAAAGGGAAAGCCTGCCGCCAGCCCTCAGGACAAAGACTTCATCGACTCGGGGGTAAACGGCAAGAGGTCCTGCATACGATTTTCGCGCACCTTGGTCGCCCATGCCGGGTCCACCAGCAATGCCCGTCCCACCGCGACCAGGTCCACTTCGTCACGCGCGATCATCTCGATCAGCTTGTCGATGCTGGTAATCGCCGCTCCCTGGCCGCGAAACGCCGCGAACATATCCGTGTCGAGGCTCACCGAACCGACGGTGATCACCGGCTTGCCGCTGAGCTTCTTGGTCCAGCCGGCCAGGTTGAGCGGGGAGCCTTCGAACTCCGGTTCCCAGAAACGTCGCGTGGAGCAATGGAAGACGTCGACGCCGGCGTCGACCAGAGGCGCGAGAAACCTGCCGAGCAGCTCGGGCGTGGCCACCAGGCGCGCGGCGTAGTCCTGCTGTTTCCATTGCGAGAAGCGCAACAGGATGGGGAAATCGGGTCCGACCGCGCGCCGGCAGGCCTGGATCACTTCGACGGCAAAACGGGTACGCGCGACCATGTCTCCGCCATAGCGGTCGGTGCGCTGGTTGGTGCCCTCCCAGAAGAACTGATCGATCAGGTAGCCGTGCGCGCCGTGAAGCTCGATGCCGTCGAAGCCAAGACGCCTGGCGTCGGCCGCAGCTTGGGCGAAGGCCGCGATCACCGCCGCGATCTCGGCCGCGGTCATCGGTTCTGCGACCTTGACCCCCGGCTTGAACAGGCCGGACGGTCCGATCGGCGGCGCTTCGGGATTCGGCCGGTCGCCAGCTTTTCTCACTGTGCCGACATGCCAGATCTGCGGCATGATCCGCCCTCCCGCCGCGTGGACCTCGCTCGCCACCCGCGCCCACCCGGCCAACGCGGCTTCGCCGTGAAAGTGAGGCACGCGGGGATCGTTGGTCGAGGCCGGATGATTGATGACCGTGCCCTCGGTGATAATCAGCCCGACACGGTTTTCGGCGCGGCGGCGGTAATAGGCCGCGACGTCCGGTCCCGGTACGCCGCCGGGAGAGAAACTTCGGGTCATCGGCGCCATGACGATGCGGTTGGGCAGTCTCAGGTCGTTGACGGAAAACGGCTTGAACAGCGGATCGGGGGAGATTGACATGGGTGGATGCTCAAAAAATTGTAAATTTGCCTCGCGTTTGCGTTATGCCGCCGGCGGATCGCGGCCGAACCGTCCTTACTGTAACCGGTACAGCCAGCTGATTCGCAGAAAAATGTTCTTGTAGCCTTGCCCGCCGTCGGCGCCGGGAGCGCGCGGCAGAAAGGTCGGCAATTCCAAGCCTGCCGGACCGGCGCCAGAGCGCTCGAGCCTGACAGGCAAGTGTAAAAAGGTTCTGAAAAAACAGCCTCCTAACAATGCACGGTGATTTCCGCCCGCGTCAGGATTGCTGTGGAATAAGCGATGTGTCCCGAGTGTTTGCTCCACACGCAGGGCAGCGCTTCTGCTATTGTCCTGCGTCCAAGTCGTGGTTCATCAACACAGGAGAATATCAATGAACGCATTGCATCAATCGAATCGTCCGGGAGTTCTGGGTACCATCGCCGCAGCGGTCATTTCCGTCGCGGCGTATTCGGGCATGGCCTTTGGCGATCAGGTCAAGGTGACGCTCAGCGGCGACCAGGAAGTCCCGGCGGTCAAGACTTCGGCATCCGGTGGCGGCACAATCACGATCAATGCCGACACGACCGTGAGCGGCAGCGTCACCACCACCGGAGTGGCGGGAACGATGGCGCATATCCATATCGCCGCAGCGGGGAAAAACGGCCCGGTGATCGTACCGTTGACCAAGAGCGGTGATAACGCCTGGTCGGTTCCGGCCGGCGCGAAGCTGACCGACGCCCAATACCAGGCATACAAGGCCGGCGACCTCTACGTCAACGTGCACAGCGCCGAAAACAAAGGCGGGGAGATCCGCGGACAGCTGAAACCGTAGCGAAATCGGCGGCGCGATCAGGCGGCTGACGGCGGGATTGGCCAACGCCTGCCGCAGCACCCGTTGTCCGACCAATCCGCTCGCACCGACCAGCATCAGTTTCATCGCCTGGTCACCCTGGCGCCCTGCGGCCCTGCCCGCTAAGGGCGTGGCTGTCGATGCCGGGATCGACATAAGACCGGCGCGATGACCGGGGCTTGATCAGCGGTGAATATAATGTTCGAGCTGATCGATAATGAATTGCTGTTCGGAAATGGCGTCTTTGACAAGATCGCCAATGGACAAGACACCTACTACCCCGCCGTTGTCGATCACGGGAAGGTGCCGCGTGCGCTTCTCCGTCATGAGCGCCATGCAGTCTTCGTTGGTGTGGGCCGGGGTAACGAAAACGACTTCTCGTGTCATGATCTCGCTCACCGGCGTATCGCTTGAGGACTTGCCTTTCAGCGCGACCTTCCTCGCGTAGTCCCGCTCCGAGACAATCCCCACCAAGCGCGGACCATCCATGACGAGTACCGCGCCTACGTCCTTGTCCGCGAGGAGTTTGAGGGCGTCGAGCACCGGCACATCGGGCCTGATGGAGATTACTCCGGCCGGTTTCAGCTTTAACATCTGCGCCACCGTTTTCATCGGCTTTCTCCCTGTCGAATCGCACCGTTCGAACGTAGAGCCGCCGGCAACCAGATCAGATTCGGATGCTCACCCTTGCGATGTCGTGCAATACTACGCCTATTGCCGCCGATCTAGCTACAGGACCATGCTGGCGCCGACGGTATTGTTGCTCGCCCGTGCGAATCTCCTTTATCCGGGCCGTACCGCCTGAGGGCAGCCGCGGCGGCGGCAGGTGCCACAGCGCAACTGCCCGGTGAAATCGGATGGGCAGATCGCGAGCGCTTCAGCGTAGAAGGGAAAATTTCGAATGAGCAACGCGGAAACACTGAGCACCGGCCAGGCGATCGCCAGATCGCTGATACGCAATGGCGTGGACACGATCTTCGGCATTCCCGGCGCGCACACTTACGATTTCATCGATGCGCTGTATGAGTGCCGGGACAAGATACGTTTCATCGTCAACCGGCACGAGCAGGGCAGCGGCTACATGGCCTATGGCTACGCCAAATCCACCGGCCGCGTCGGCGCGTTTACCTGCGTGCCGGGGCCGGGCGTGCTCAACGCCGGCGCCGCCCTGTGCACGGCGTACGGGGCCAACGCCCCGGTGCTGTGCATTACCGGCAACATCCAGTCGTACCACATCGGCCGCGGCCGCGGCATCCTGCACGAGTTGCCGGACCAGCTCGCGACCCTGCGCGGACTGACGAAATGGTCCGAGCGCATCAATCATCCGACCGAAGCCGCGTCCGTCGTCGGCGAAGCGTTCAAGCAGCTCTCCACCGGCCGCATTCGTCCGGTTGCGATCGAGACGCCGTGGGACGTGTTCGGCGCCAGGGCGCTGGTCGATCTCGACGTGCCGATGGATGTTCCGCCTCCGCCTGAGCCGGATCCGGACGGGATTGCGCGCGCGGTCGCGCTGTTGCAGAACGCGAAGAATCCGATGATCACCGTCGGCAGCGGCGCGGTTGACGCCGGCGCCGAAGTGCTGGAACTCGCCCGGCTGCTGCAGGCGCCGGTGACTTCGCACCGCAGCGGCCGCGGCATCGTCGGCGAGGACACTCCCTACGGTTTTTCCTGCGGCGCCGGTTACAAGCCCTGGCTCGCGACCGATGTTCTGGTCGGCATCGGCAGCCGGCTCGAGCTGCAATACCTGCGCTGGATGAAAATCCCGGCGGGCGTCAAGGTGATACGCATCGACATCGATCCGAGCGAGATGTTCCGCGTGAAACCCGACGTCGGTATCGTGACCGACGCAAAACTGGGCGCGCGCGCCCTGGTCGATGCGCTGTCGGCTGCGCTGGCGAGGCGGCCATCGAGAGAGGAGGAATTCAAGGCGCTGAAGGCGCAATTCAGGCGCGACATCCAGAGAGTGCAGCCGCAGATGGGCTACCTCGACGTGATCCGCGAGGTGCTGCCGCGGGACGGTTTTTTCGTCGAGGAAATTTCCCAGGTCGGCTTTACTTCGCGTTTCGGCTTTCCCGTGTACGAGCCGCGCACTTTCGTCACCGGCGGCTATCAGGACAACGTCGGCTTCGGCTTCATGACCGCGCTCGGCGTGAAAATCGCCAACCCGGACAAGCCGGTCGTCTCGGTCACCGGCGACGGCGGATTCATGTTCGGCGTGCAGGAGCTGGCGACCGCAGTCAAGTACAACATCAACCTCGTCACCATCGTTTTCAACAACGCGAGCTACGGCAACGTGCTGCGCGACCAGCGCAATGCCTACAAGGGACACGAGATCGGCTCTTCGCTCACCAATCCGGATTTCGTCAAACTTGCCGAAAGTTTCGGCGCAGCCGGTTATCTGGCGAAAACGCCCGCCGCACTGAAAGCGGCGCTGGAAAAGGCATTCGCGCAGTCCGGGCCAGCGCTGATCGAAGTGCCGAGCGAACCCGGCGCGGAAACTTCGCCCTGGCCGTTCCTGCATCCGAATATGTAAGAACCCGTTGCAAAATGAAGTTTGCAACGGGCCTCCTATTGTTTCTGCGCGACGACCCGGCCCTCGGCGTTTA
>Ga0097691_1001408_pt1 | contig 17777 bp, 20 predicted proteins | sample NGESurdeep072012_8_FD_72858 | JGI IMG/M metagenome (GOLD analysis project Ga0097691, IMG submission 72858) | Arctic peat soil microbial communities from Barrow, Alaska - NGEE Surface sample 210-1 deep-072012 | ecosystem: Environmental > Terrestrial > Soil > Wetlands > Peat ... | reverse complement strand
AAAAAGGAAATTCTGCTAAACGGAGAGGCTTCGCGACTGGTCGCTTCATGCCGACAGAATCCAGGTCAGAGAAGCCGATTTTCCGTCCTGAACATCTTCCTGCATGCAATCGCACTCGGATGCGCTATGTGTCTGCCTTAGATCAAGACAGCTTCTCACCTGCTGCCTGAATTCGGCTACTCTGTCGGCACACTAGTTCGCATATCGATGCAGCGTCATAGGATAAGCGTTTGAAATATCAAGACTATCGCTTTTCCGTCGCCCCGATGATGGACTGGACCGACCGGCATTGCCGCGTCTTCCACCGCCTGATGACGCGGTGTGCCCGGCTTTACACGGAGATGCTGACGACAGGCGCCATCATTCACGGCGACCGTCGGCGGCTGCTCGGTTTCGATGCAAGCGAACATCCGGTTGCGCTTCAACTTGGCGGCTCGGACCCGCGCGATCTCGCCACAGCCGCGAAGATTGGCGAGGATTTCGGCTACGACGAAATCAACCTCAATGTCGGCTGCCCGTCGGATCGGGTAAAGGACGGCCGCTTTGGCGCCTGCCTGATGGCGGAGCCGGCGCTGGTCGCCGCGTGTGTCCACGCCATGAAGCGCGAAGTGGATATCCCGGTCACCGTAAAATGCCGGATCGGCATCGACGATCAGGATCCGGAAATGGCGCTGGATGAACTTGCCCGCAGCGTCATCGCTGCTGGCGCCGATGCGCTGATCGTTCACGCCCGCAAAGCCTGGCTCAATGGCTTGTCGCCGAAGCAAAATCGCGACGTCCCGCCGCTCGACTACCACAGGGTATATCGGCTGAAGGCCGCGTTGCCCGATGTGCCCATCATCATCAACGGCGGTATCGGAAGCCTCGCCGAGGCCAAAGCGCATCTCGCTTATGTCGACGGCGTCATGCTCGGGCGTGCAGCCTATCAGGAGCCATGGCGATTGCTGGCGGCCGATCCCGAACTTTTCGGCGAGGTGGCGCCGCATGCGACGATGAAGAGCGTGTTCGAGGCGATGGTTCCCTATATCGAAGATCAGCTCGCGCAAGGTACGCGGCTGCATTCGATCACGCGGCATTTCGTCGGCGCGTTTCACGGGGTGCCGGGCGCACGCGCATTCCGCCGCCACCTCGCCGAGAACGGCGTCAGGCCCGATGCTGGCGTAAATGTCTTGCGCGATGCGATCGCGTTGGTCGAGGACCGTGTTGTGACCGCGATAGCCGCGTAACTAGGGATAGCCGTGCAGCATCAGCCGGTCGGCGTGCACTTCCCAGCTTTCCAGCCGATCCAAAAAGCTCATGCCGAGCAGATTGGTCTTCATTTGCCCGTGTGGCACCACAAGCGCCGGCACTGAACGCTCGACGAGCTTGCCGATGGCAAGGCGGTCGAGTGTCAGCCGGGCCGCCCTTGTGTGTCCGCCGGCGGTCTCGACGTCGACGTCATATTCGAGCAACTCCAGCGGCAAACCGGCAGCCTTTGCGGTCTCGTAGGTCAGCACGACCGAGGTCGCGCCGGTGTCGATCACCATCGGGGCGTTCACGCCATTTATCTTGGCATGCAGCGCGAATTCACCGCTCTGCCCGCGTGAGATCTGCACGGCGCGCGCCGGCGACGCGGCCCGCCTGCGCAGCAATTCCGAGATGGTATCGCTCGCACGCGCGATCCGTTCCGGATCTCCATAGGCGACCACGGCGCCGGCCGTCGCTGCCAGCATCAGCACGACGAGCAGAACGCGGCTCACAGCTGGCCTCCCATGTCGGTGTTCGTCAGTCGGCCTTTGCACCGGCCGCCAGTGGCTGAACCAGTCCGGCGTCGGTCATGCGCGCCGCGAGCTGCGCCATCACCGCATGCCGCTCGGCGCTGTCCATCCGGTGCCAGCGCGCGATCTCCGGAAGCGTGCGGCCGCAGCCGAAACAGAGGCTGGTTTTGGGATCGATCATACAGACTGCGATACACGGCGTTTCTTTGCTCATTCGGGGATAGTGATGCGTATTCGGTCGCTTGCGCAAGCATCCGGGTTACAATCCGGTGCCGGCGCTCATGATGGGTTTGTGGCGGGCCCGCCGCTTCTCATCGGCGGTGCCGGCACTGGCGGCTTCCGGTTGCAGCGGCGGAGCTTCCTCGGTCATCGGAGCCAGCGCAGACATCACGCGCTCCGGCGGGAAGGTAACGATGACTTCGGTGCCGATGCGAAGCTTCGATTTCAGCGTGAAGGTGCCGCCGTGCATGTCGATCAGGCTCTTGGCGATCGGCAGTCCGAGCCCCGCGCCCTGCTCGGCGGATTTGATCGAATTGGAGCCCTGACCGAACGAGGCGAGCACGATCGGGATTTCATCCGCCGCAATGCCGGAGCCGGTATCCTTGACGCTCAGGTATTGTCCGCCCGAGGCGGTCCATCCGACTTTCAGCCAGATCTCCCCGCCCTGGGGGGTGAACTTGATGGAGTTCGAGAGAAGATTGAGCACGATCTGCCGTGTCGCGCGCTCATCGCCCCAAATTCGCGGCATGCCCTGTTCGAACATCTCGTGGATGGTGATGCCGCGGCTGGAGGCGCGCAGTTTCAGCAAATGATGGCAGTCGGCGACGACATGCACGAGCGACACGGCTTCCTCGTTGAGTTCGTACCTTCCGGCTTCGATCCGCGACAGGTCGAGAATTTCATTGATGAGATTCAGCAGATGGACGCCCGAATTGTGAATATCTGCCGAATATTCCTTGTAGGCCGGTACGGCATGAGCGCCGAAAATCTCGCTCTTCATCACCTCGGAAAATCCGAGGATCGCATTGAGCGGCGTTCGCAACTCGTGGCTCATTTGCGCCAGAAACCGCGACTTCGCGACGTTGGCCGATTCCGCGCGATGCCGAGCCTCATCGGATATCGATTTCGCCTGCTCAAGCTCGCCGATCAGCGCGTCCTTTTCGGCCCGCGCTTCCAGCGTCGCCAGCGTCGTCGAATGCAGACGATGGGCGAGCAGCGCAAAATACCCTTCCGCGGCGAGCGCGAGCAGGGCGAGCACGTAATTGTCGAAGGTACCGCTCAGAGCGAAGTTCAGCGCGATCGCCAACGTGACCGGAGCGGTTGCTGCAAGCGCCGCGATCGGCAGGTTGGCCGCGAGCATGCTCGACACCGCGATCACCAGCAGCATCAGGAACATCATCAGCGTGTTCGAGGCCACATCGAGTCCGGGCGGATGGATCAGGATCGCCGTCCAGCACAGGCCGTAAAGCAGGTCGAGCAGAACAAATCGCGTTCGCCACTTGCGGGTTGCGGTAAGCGAGGGCGGCTCGGCGAGGAATCTTTTGCAATTGTGGATGATGACCGCATGAATGCACAGCATGCCGCAGGTCCATGCCGCCGCCGAAATCGGCTGCGTCCAGAAGCCGAACAGCAAGCCGGTTGCCACCACCAGCAGCATCGCGACATACGACGCCGACATCCGGGTTTGGGCATATTGCCGAAGCAGTTCGCGATCGAAAGCGGGACGGGTTCCGCTGGTCGACGTTAACCGGTCGCGGGCCTCGCGCACCCGCTGCGCGGCTGCACGGCGGTTATTGACCGGCGCTGCAATCGTCTCAGCCGGAAGCTGCATAACTTTGGGCTTGTCGGCGGGTTTACTCATCAAACAACACAAATCCTGCCCGCAACCGCGCGAGCTTTTGTATTGTCTATTTCTGGCGCTAAATCATTAAGAGCTGCCTTAAAGAGCTAAAGAATCACGTTAATGGGAGGTTAAATTAACTGTTGCGCGGGTCTCGAAAGCTCAGCGTTCCAGCCGGGCGAGCAGGCTGGACGTGTCCCAGCGCTTGCCGCCCATCTTTTCGACCTCCGAATAGAACGCATCGACAAGTGCTGTGACCGGCAGGCTCGCGCCATTGCGGCGCGATTCGGCCAGACAAATCGACAGATCCTTGCGCATCCATTCCACCGCGAAGCCGAAATCGAATTTGCCCTCGTTCATGGTCTTGTAGCGGTTCTCCATCTGCCAGGACTGGGCCGCGCCTTTCGAGATGGTGTCGATGACCGCCTGGACATCGAGCCCCGATTTCTTGGCAAAATGGATGCCTTCCGCAAGACCCTCGACCAGTCCGGCGATGCAGATCTGGTTGACCATCTTGGTCAGCTGGCCCGAGCCCGCAGCACCCAGCCGCTTGCACATCCTGGCGTAAGCCGCGATCACGGGCTCGGCGCTGGCATAGGCGTCTTCGCTGCCGCCGCACATCACGGTCAAAACCCCGTTTTCCGCGCCGGCCTGGCCGCCGGACACCGGGGCATCGACGAATCTGAAACCGCGTTTGGTCGCTTCCGCGTCGAGTTCGCGCGCGACCTCGGCCGAAGCGGTGGTGTGATCGACGAAGGTCGCGCCTTTCTTGACACCCGCGAACGCGCCGTCGGCGCCAAGCGTGACCGCGCGCAGATCATTGTCGTTGCCGACGCAGCACATGACAAAGTTCTGGCCCTCCGCGGCGGCCTTCGGCGTCGGCGCCGTCTTGCCTCCGAATTTCTCGGCCCAGGCTAGCGCCTTGGCCGCCGTCCGGTTGAATACCGTGACCTCGTGGCCACCTTTTTTCACCAGATGTCCTGCCATGGGGAAACCCATGACGCCGAGACCGAGAAAAGCGACTTTAGCCATGTGTGCAACCTTGGGGTTTCGCCGGCGCTATTGAATTGGCCGGTCTATATGCTGGGGCAGGGTGGTGGGCTGGTTCCGTCTTCGAACAGGTCCCGCTGAGGACGTGGAACACGCACAATAAACCCTGCGCCATGAAGGGCAACGCCCGCGTTTGGCGGCCGGGCCGGGTTTCGTGCTAGAATGGCTGTTCGATGGGATTTCAGCACAATGGGAGTGACATCGCATGAGCGTCGGCTTGCTCGATCATTTCAATATCCGGACCCGGAAACTCGGGGATACGGTTCGGTTCTACGAGGAGGTTCTTGACCTCAAGAAGGGCGACCGGCCGAACTTCGCCTTTCCAGGGGCCTGGCTGTACAGCGAGGGCAAACCGGTGGTTCATCTCGTCGATATTTCGCAAACGGACGAGCAGCAAAAGCCCGATTCCGGCGTGGTCCACCATGTCGCCTTTGCGAGCCGTGGTTTCGCCGGCATGAAGCAACGACTAAAGTCCAAAGGTCTGCCCTTCGACGTCCGGGAGGTGCCCGGTGTCGATGTTTGGCAGATTTTCGTCACTGACCCCAACGGCGTGATGATTGAACTCAACTATGAAACGGCCAAGGAGCGGGGCTGAGGATCGGGACCGCCGTCCTGTTGCGCAGGCCTGGTCCAGCGCTAGTGTCCCGAATCCGAAATTCGTCGAACCTTGCCGCACCCTCGCGTGCGAACTTCGGATTCGAAAGGACGCCAGAAACCCATGATTCCGGTGTGGTTCCGGTTCAGAAGTCCTCTTGATGGACTCGTGGCGAAGATAAAGAGAACCTCTGAACCGCCACACTAGAGCGGTATCCTTTCTTGCGGGATGGTTCTATGTGTCGCGTCCGGATGTGGGCACCAGGAGAAGTGCAGTGAGCGTGACGCAGCAGCAGGTTCTCGATGGCCTGACCAAGGTGATGTCGCCGCGCGGCGTCGCCTTGACCGATGCCGGCGTGGTGTCGGCAATTACCGTCAATGACGGCAAGGTGTTTTTCTCGATCAATGTCGATGCCGCCGAGGCCCGCGCATGGGAAAGCGTCCGCGCCGAGGCCGAAGCGGCCGTGCGCGCCATTCCCGGCGTCACCGTCGCCATGATCGCGCTGACGGCTGAGCGCAAGCCCGGTGCCGCGGCGCCTCAACCGCCGCACCGCCACGCACAGGGTGTTCCTAGCGTCGCATCGCATCGGCCGCCGCAAAGTACGGCGTCGCCGATGTCGAAGCAGTCGGAAATTCCCGGCATTGCCGCCGTCATTGCGGTGGCCTCCGGCAAGGGCGGTGTCGGAAAATCGACGACGGCGCTCAATCTGGCGCTGGGCCTGCGCGACCTAGGTTTGCGCGTCGGCCTGCTCGACGCCGACATCTATGGGCCGTCGGTGCCAAGGCTCACCGGCATTCGCGAGAAGCCGCAGCTGAACGACGACAGGAAAATGATTCCGATTCAGCGTTTCGGTCTTGCGATCATGTCGATCGGCTTTCTGGTCGAGGAGGATACCGCGATGATCTGGCGCGGGCCGATGGTGATGTCGGCAATCACCCAGATGCTGCGGGATGTCGCGTGGGGCACGCTTGATATTCTCGTGGTCGATATGCCTCCAGGCACCGGCGACGCGCAACTGACGCTGGCGCAGAATGTGCCGCTCAAGGGCGCGATCATCATTTCGACGCCGCAGGATCTTTCCCTGATCGATGCGCGGCGCGGGCTCGCGATGTTCAGGAAGGTCAATGTGCCGGTTCTCGGCATTGTTGAGAACATGAGCTATTTCCAGTGCCCGCATTGCGGCACGCGATCGGACATCTTCGGTCATGGCGGAGCGCGGCACGAGGCCGAACGGCTTGCGGTGCCGTTTCTGGGCGAAATTCCGCTGCACATGTCGATTCGCGCCATGTCGGATTCCGGCACTCCGGTGGTGGAGAGCGAGCCCGACGGTCCGTATGCCGCAATTTATCGGGCGATCGGTGCAAAAGTCCGCGATCAGCTCCAGGGCGTAATCGCCGCGGCCTGAGTCGCCTCCGCGCGTATGCGACTTTCGTTTAAACAGTGCTGTCATGCCTTCGTCGCGTTTTCGCAGCCGAACTTCCGTGTTAAAGCCACCCCGCCAGAGCGCCTTCGGTTGCCGCGGAACTCGCTTCGCCGAAAGAAATGCTCCAGGAAATCTGGGAAAAAACGCCCCAACAAGGAGATGCCTGAATGAAGCGTCGTGATTTTTTGAAAGTGTCCGCAACCGGTGCCGCGGTGGCCGCGGTGGCCTCGCCGGCGATCGCGCAATCCTCGCCCGAGATCAAGTGGCGCATGACGTCAAGTTTCCCGAAGTCGCTCGACACGATTTACGGCGGCGCCGAGTACTTTGCGAAACAGGTTGCCGAAATGACCGACAACAAGTTTCAGATTCAGGTCTTTCAGGGTGGCGAACTCGTCCCGGGCTTGCAGGCGCTCGATGCGGTTTCCAAGAACACCGTCGAGATGTGCCACACCGTCTCGTATTACTACGTCGGCAAGGATCCGACGTTTGCGATCTATGCGTCGGTGCCGTTCGGCCTCAATGCGCGCATGCAGAACTCCTGGTGGTACCAGGGCGGCGGCATGGAGATCGGCAACGAATTCTTCAAGAAAGCTGCCAATGTGATCGCATTCCCCTGCGGCAACACCGGCACCCAGATGGGCGGCTGGTTCCGCAAGGAGATCAAGACGGTCGCCGACCTTTCCGGACTGAAGTTTCGCATCGGAGGTATTGCCGGCCAGGTGCTGCAGAAGGTCGGCGTCGTTCCGCAACAGCTCGCAGGCGGCGACATCTATCCGTCGCTTGAGAAGGGCACCATCGATGGGGCCGAATGGGTCGGGCCGTATGACGACGAGAAGCTCGGATTCCAGAAGGTCGCCAAGTATTATTATTATCCCGGTTTCTGGGAAGGTGGTCCGACGGTTCACGCCTTCGCCAATCTGGACAAATGGAATGAACTGCCGAAGAGTTATCAGGCTGTCGTTGCCAATGCGGCTGCGAACGCCAACAGCTGGATGGCCGCGCGTTACGACATGCAGAACCCGGCGGCCTTGAAACGCCTTGTCGCCGGCGGCACGCAGCTCCGTCCCTTCACCAACGAAGTGCTGGAAGCCTGCCTGAAGGCGACCAACGAATTGTGGGCGGAAATCTCCGCGAAGAACGCCGACTTCAAGAAATCGATCGATTCGATGCAGGCCTATCGTTCCGATCAGTATCTGTGGTGGCAGGTTGCCGAATATACCTTCGACAGCTTCATGATCCGCTCGCGTACGCGCGGCTGATACGCCTTAAGTAGCAGAATCAAAAGCCCGGCCTCAGTGAAGGCCGGGCTTTTTGCGTTGTGATACTCCAGTTCATTATGGAAATCCGGAACCGGATGTTCCATGTTGCGCATAAGCCTCGGCATGAAGGCTGGCTGACACAACCACCGGAGGAAGAAATCAATGAAGCGACGAGACTTTATCAAGGTCACCGGACTGGGCGTCGCGGGCGCCGCGACCGTTGCAGCGCCGGCGATCGCGCAATCGATGCCCGAAATCAAATGGCGCATGCCGACAAGCTGGCCGAAATCCCTCGATACGCTTTACGGCGGAGCCGAGATCATGGCCAAGGTCGTTGCCGAAGCCACCGACAACAAGTTTCAGATTCAGACGTTCGCCGGGGGCGAAATCGTACCGGGACTGCAGGTTCTTGACGCGGTACAGAATGGCACCGTCGAAATCGGCCATACCGCATCGTATTATTACTTCGGCAAGGACCCGACTTTCACCTTCGGCTCGTCAGTGCCGTTCGGACCCAACATGCGGATCAATCAGGCCTGGTACATGCTGGGCGGCGGCAAAGAGGTTCTCAACGACTTCTACAAAAAATACAATGTCATGTCGCTGCTCGCCGGCAACACCGGTTGTCAGATGGGCGGCTGGTTCCGCAAGGAGCTCATCGGGGTTGACGACTTCAAGGGTCTCAAATTCCGTATCGGCGGCTTTGCCGGGCGCGTGCTCCAGAAGATGGGCGCGGTGCCACAGCAGATCGCCGGTGGCGACATTTACCCCGCGCTTGAGAAAGGCACGATCGACGGTGCGGAATGGGTCGGCCCTTACGATGACGAGAAGCTAGGATTCTACAAGGTTGCTCCGCACTATTACTATCCCGGCTGGTGGGAAGGCGGTCCGATGCTGCTTTCCTTCGTCAATCTCGAGAAATGGAATGCGCTGCCGAAATACTATCAGAGTATTCTTGAGCAGGCCGGTCACTATGCCAACAACTGGATGATGGCAAAGTATGATCAGGCCAATCCTGCCGCGCTGCGCAGGTTGCTCGCGAACGGCACCAAGCTGCATGCCTTCTCCCCGCCCATTATGGAAGCTTCCCTCAAGGCGGCGAAGGAACTGCACAGCGAGGTCGCTGCGACGAATGCGGACTTCAAGAAGGTCTATGAATCGCTGACCGCCTTTTCGAGCAACAGCTACCAGTGGTTCCAGGTCGCCGAAGTCGGTTACGACAACTTCATGGCGCGTCACTCGCAGAGCTGATCTGCGTCAGACAATTCAGACGAACGCAAGAACCCCGGCCGGAGCGGAAGCTCCGGGGTTCTTTGTTTGCGCCAGCCTGGATCGTTATTGTTTCGGCGGAGGACCGAAATCCAGCGGCGGCGCCTCCATCTGCGGGATATCGATTTTGATCGTGTTGGGATCGATCGTCGATAACGCCCCTTTGTAATGCATCACCATCGAAGGGAACGTGATCACCAGCAGCACCATCATGACCTGGATCACGACGAACGGCACCGCGCCCCAATAAATCTGCCCCGTCGTAACGGGCTCCATGCGCTTGCCGGTGACGCGGTCGATGTAGGAGTCCTTGGGCGCTACCGAGCGCAGGTAGAACAGCGCGAACCCGAATGGCGGATGCATGAACGAGGTCTGCATGTTGACGCCGAGGATGACGCCGAACCAGATCAGGTCGATACCGAGGTGCTCCGCGGCCGGGCCAAGCAGCGGAATGACGATGAAGGCAAGTTCGAAGAAATCGAGGAAGAAGGCGAGCACAAAAACAAAGGCGTTTACGAAAATGAGAAACCCGATCTGGCCGCCGGGCAGGGAGGTCAGCAAGTGTTCGACCCACACGTGACCGTTGACGCCGTAGAAGGTCAGCGAGAAAACGCGCGCTCCGACCAGAATGAAGACCACGAAGGCGGATAATTTAGCCGTCGATTCCGTGGCCTGCCGGATCAGATCCCAGCTCAGCCGGCGCTTGGCCGCGCCGAGAATGATCGCGCCCGCGGCGCCCATCGCGCCGCCTTCCGTCGGCGTCGCCACGCCGATGAAGATCGTGCCCAGCACCAGGAAGATCAGGAACAGCGGCGGCACCATCACAAACGTTGTCTGTTGCGCCATCGCAGACAGGAAACGGAACCCCGTAAGCTTGTCGATGATCCAGTTCACGACGGCGACGAAGAATGCGAACAGGATGCCGAAGAACATGCTGAGCACGACGAAGTCAGCGCCGTGCGTCTCGGAGTCCCGCATCATGAACCATCCGAAGAAGCAGCTGGCAATGAAAAGCACCAACAGCGACCACAATCCGCGGGTGCCATCCTTCTCGCGAAAGCCGATCGCCTCCGCCGGCAGGCCCGGAGCCGCCTTGGGAAATATCAGCGTGACAAGGAACGCGTAGAAGGCGTAGAGCCCCGCGAGCACCAATCCGGGAATGAAGGCGCCCTCATACATGTCGCCGACCGATTTGCCGAGTTGGTCGGCCATCACGATCAGTACCAGCGACGGTGGAATGATCTGCGCCAGTGTGCCTGAAGCCGCGATAATGCCGGAAGCCACGCGACGGTCGTAGCCGTAGCGCAGCATGATCGGCAGCGAGATCAGGCCCATCGAAATCACCGAAGCCGCGACGACGCCGGTGGTGGCGGCGAGCAACGCGCCAACGAACACGACGGCATACGCAAGGCCGCCCTTTATGGTGCCGAACAACTGCCCGATGGTGTCGAGCAGGTCCTCCGCCATGCCGGATCGTTCGAGCACCAGCCCCATGAACGTGAAGAACGGAATCGCGAGCAGCGTGTCGTTGTTCATCACGCCATAGACGCGCTCGGGAAGCGCCTGCAGGAAGTCGGGCCGGAATTCCCCGAGCTGGATACCGACAAAGGCAAAGATCAGTCCCACGGCGCCAAGCGAAAACGCCGCCGGGTAACCCAGCAACAGCACAACGACCAGCGCCGCGAACATGATCGGCGCCATATTGGCGATAAGAAAAGCAGACATCTAGATTCCCCCTGCGACCGCGTCCGCGATCAGTCTTTCTTGGTCGCCTCGACGAGGTGTTCGACCTCGGCCTCGAGGGCATTCACTTGCGATGCGTGTGGATCCGGGATGAGATCGCGCATCACCGCAATCCGCTTGATCAGCTCGGATATGCCTTGCGCGAGCAGCATGGTGAATCCGATGATGATCAGCGACTTGGCTGGCCATTGCGGGAGCCCGCCCGCATTGCCCGATTGCTCGTTGATCTCGACCGAGCGCATAAAGAACGGACCACCCGTTATGATCATGACGATGGTCAGCGGCATCAGGAAGACCACGTGACCGACGAGCTCGATGATGTTTCGCACCGGCTTTGGCAGCAAGTTATTGATGATATCGATCCGGATATGTTCGTTGTCGAGAAGCGTCCAGGACGAACACAGCAGGAAGACCACGCTGAACAGCACCCATTGAAGCTCGAGCCAGGAGTTGGAAGAGGTGTCGAAAGTCTTCCGTATGATCGCGTTGAGAGCGGACACCACCACCGCAATAAGGATCAGCCAGGCCAGGCGTTTGCCCGTCCACTTGGTGAAAGCGTCGATTCCGCGACTCATTTTCAGGAGCGATTGCAACGATAGCCCTCCCCAGTTGCGCCTCTGCCGTCTTGACCGTGCCGCTCGGGCACGGCGGCTTATCGAGCCGAGCTAGCATGAAGCGGCTGCACCATTCCAGCGCCCGGCGCCGCCGTCAATTGGAAGTTTGTTGATATCGTGAGGGAAAATCCTGCCCGCGACGGTCGTTAGCGGCCGCCATAACCTCAACCGCCGGTGACGCTCATATGGCGGCTGACGCTCGGGCGGTTGTGCCTGCGATCGATGATGAAGTCGTGGCCCTTCGGTTTCAGGCCGATGGCGCGGTCGATCGCCGCGCTGAGCAGGTCATCGTCGGCGGAGGCCCGGAGCGGTTTGCGTAAATCGGAGGCATCCTCGTGGCCGAGGCAGGTATGCAGCGTGCCGGTACAGGTGATCCGCACCCGATTGCAGGACTCGCAGAAATTATGGGTCATCGGCGTGATGAAGCCGAGCTTGCCACCGGTCTCGCTGACGCGAACGTAACGCGCGGGGCCGCCGGTGTCATCGTCGAGGTCGCTCAACGTGTATTGTTTGGCGAGACGCGCGCGCAGCAGAGACAACGGCACATATTGGTCGATGCGTCCTCCGCCGATGTCGCCCATCGGCATGACCTCGATCAGCGTAAGCGCCATGCTTTTGCCGTGCACCCATTCCATCAGCGCGGGGATTTCGTCCTCGTTCAGATTCTTCAGCGCCACGGCGTTGATCTTGACGGCGAGGCCCGCCGATCGCGCGGCCTCGATGCCGGCCAGAACCTTGTCGAGATCGCCCCAGCGGGTGATGGCCCGGAATTTCGCCGGATCGAGCGTGTCCATCGATACGTTGATGCGGCGAACCCCGCAGTCGCGCAATTCGCCGGCGAAACGCGCCAGCTGCGAGCCATTGGTCGTCAGCGTCAGTTCATTCAGCGCTCCGGTGTCGAGATGGCGCGACAGCGAGCGCACCAGCGACATGACATTGCGCCGGACCAGCGGTTCGCCGCCGGTAAGCCGCAACTTTCGCACGCCCTTGGCAATGAATGTCGAACAAAGCCGGTCAAGCTCTTCGAGCGTCAGCAAATCGGCTTTGGGCAGAAACGTCATGTCTTCGGACATGCAGTAGAAGCAGCGCAGATCGCAGCGATCCGTGACCGATACCCGCAAATAGCTGATGGTCCGGCCAAACGGATCGGTCATCGGACGGGACAGCGATGCGGGGGGACTCAGAGAGGGTCCGGTCATTCAATGCGCCTTGTCACTGCGGCAGCCGCCATGAGGGCATGGCGCACCGTTCCGTAGTCACAATCTAAGCAGGATGCAATCCGCGTACAATCCGCACCTTGTCTGGTGCAGTGCAAGCTATCAGCGGCTGGGCGCGGCCGCCGGCTCGGGGAATGGCGATCCTGCGGGCGCCGCAGCAGTGCCCTTGGGTGGTTTTGGCTTCTTCGGCTTCGCCATTTTCCCGGCCGCCCTCGGTGGTGGGCTGGCCGGCTGTAGTTCCGCGACCACCGGGTTGGGATCGATCGTCGTCGAGGCCGGGGTGGAGAAATCCCCGGGGAGATGGATGACCTGCACCGGGACGGTTGCCGGTTGGAACTTGTTGAGCGTGTAAGTGACCGAGAAACCGCTGTCAGGAGCGGTCACGGCGACGGAGCAGGGTGTCTTGCAACCCGGCCCCAGCGACGTACGGGCATCGGCTCCCGGCGGCACCGAGTCGAGCTGGACCTGCACGGTTGGCGGGGTCGGCTTGAAGGCGTCCAAGGAAAACGAGGAGCAGCCGGCCAGGCTAGCTCCCGCTACGGCAATCACGATGACACGACGCATGATCAATCCGTCACTCTAATGCGGCTAATGCCACAATCCCCGCATCGAGCATAGGAGCGTCAGGACAGCCGCGCAACCGTGCGGACCTGTATCGTTAATTGATGGTTAACGTCTGAATCGGCAAAAATATCAAAGCAAAATCATGATCTTAGATGGGATTTCGGTGAAGAAGCATCAGGCTTTGCACCGCCGCCGGCAGCTCTCTCATGTGATTGATCAGCCGATCGGGTTTGAGATCGGCGATCGGAACGTCGGTATATCCAAATTCCACGCCGATGACCGGAATGCCGGCGCGGCGGGCCACGCCGATATCCGGACCGGCGTCGCCTACCATGATGGTAGAGGACAGGTGGCCACCCGCGCGCACGATCGTCTGCTGTAATATCGCCGGGTCAGGCTTCGAAATGCCGAAGGTGTCGGCGCCGCAAATCGCAGAAAATCGCGAGCTCAATCCGAGCTGGTCGAGCAGCAGCTTCGACAACCACTCCAGCTTGTTGGTGCAAACCGCAAACCGATATCCGAGTGCCTGGAGATCATCGAGCGCGCTTTCCAGGCCTTCGAACGGGCGTGAAACGTCGGCGATATGGGCTGCATAGTAATCGATGAAGTCAGCGGTGAGCCGGGTGATGTCTTCGAGACCGGCGGAGCGGCCCTCCAGCTCGAGGCCACGTTCGATCAGCCTGCGGGCGCCGGCGCCGATCATATTGCGCGCGGAATGGAGCGGGACTGGGGATAAGCCCTCGCGGTCGAGAACAAAGTTGAGCGCGTTGATCAGGTCGGGCGCCGTATCCACGAGCGTGCCGTCAAGATCGAATACAACAGTGCGGCCGGAAGTCATCGGGAATCGCTATCGGTCTGCTTAGCATCATGCAAGTGGGAGCATCGCATTTGGTTGGAAAGTCATCAATTGCGGCCAGGTTCAACGTATAGCGCTGTTCCTCCCGGTAAAACGACGCTAGATATGCCCCCGCCGGACATCGCCGGTTGGATGATCGGCTAGCTGCTACTGAGGCATCCTTTGCAACTGAGTATGGACGGATTGAAACGGCAAGCGGCGGCCTGTGCGCTCGAACATGTGCGCGACGGCATGAAGCTTGGCCTCGGCACCGGTTCGACCGCGAAGCATTTTGTCGAGCTTCTGGGCGAGCGGGTTCGCGCCGGGCTCAGCGTCATCGGCGTGCCGACATCGGAAGCGACCCGCGCCGATGCGGTGCGGTGCGGCATTCCGCTGACCACGCTTGATGATATCGATCGGCTCGATTTGACCGTCGATGGCGCCGACGAGATCGACCCCTCGCTCAATCTCATCAAGGGCGGCGGTGGCGCCTTGCTGCGCGAAAAGATCGTTGCGTCAGCGTCTGATCGCATGATCGTGATCGCCGACGACACCAAATGGGTCGAAGTGCTCGGCCGCTTTCCGTTACCGGTGGAGGTCATTCCGTTCGGCCTCGCGGCGACGCAGCGCGCCATGGGCAGGGCATGCGCGGAAAGCGGCGTTTCCGGGCACATGGCGGTCCGAAAAGGCGGGGATGGCCATGCTTTTGTCACCGATGGCGGCCACTGGATTATCGATGCCTATCTGGGGCAAATACCCGATGCGCCGCGCCTGGCGGGATTGCTGAACTCTATACCGGGCGTGGTCGAGCACGGGCTGTTCATTGGTCTTGCCGGCATCGCGGTGCTGGCCAGCTCTCAGGGAATTCGCGTTGTTGAACGGCCATGAGCCGCAATCTAGGAGAATTGGAATGAAGAGCCTTTCTGGAATTCTGTTGGCCGCGGGCCTTGCGCTTGGATTGGCTCTGACCGGCGTTCCAGCCGGGGCGCAGCAGCAGCAGCAGCAGCAGCAGCAGCAGCAACAACAACAACAGCAACCAGCTCCGCTCAAGCCGGCGTCGCCGGCGGCGATCGCGGCGGCCAAGGAAATTCTGGCGATGAAGAACGCGAGCGCGATGTATGCCAACGCCGTTCCCAATATCGTGCAGCGGACCCATGACGCGCTGTTGCAGAACAATCTCAACTATCAAAAGGATCTCAAAGAGGTCGCCGTGATCGTCGCCCAGAGGTTTGCCGGTCGCGAGAAGGAAATCGGCGACGGGATGGCGCAGGTCTACGCCAACGAGTTCACCGAGCAGGAGCTGAAGGACCTGGTCACGTTCTACAAGTCGCCGCTCGGTCAGAAATTGCTGGCGTCGGAGCCGAGGGCAATTCAATTCAGCATGTCCTATATGAACCAGTGGGCGCAGGTTTTTTCCGCAACGGTCGATGGCGAATTCCGCGCCGAGATGAAAAAACGCGGCAAGGAAATCTGAAGGCTCACGCAAGCTGATTTCGGCCGGGGCTGGCATGGCTGAGTTCGACGTCGATCTGTTTGTCATCGGAGGCGGTTCGGGCGGGGTTCGCGCCGCCCGGATCGCCGCCGGTCACGGCGCGCGGGTCATGATTGCCGAAGAATACCGGATGGGCGGCACCTGCGTGATCCGCGGCTGCGTGCCGAAAAAGCTTCTGGTCTATGCCTCTCACATCCATCACGAAATCGAGGACGCGGCGGGCTTCGGCTGGACAATTGCTTCCGCGACGTTCGACTGGCCGACCCTGATCGCCAACAAGGACAGGGAGATCGCGCGTCTGGAGGCCGCCTACACGTCCAATGTGGAAAAATCCGGCGCCCGTATCGTCAAGACACGCGCGGTATTCGAGGATGCGCATACGCTTCGGCTGGGAACCGGCGAGGCTGTGCGATCGAAATATGTGCTGATCGCGACCGGCGGCGCCCCAAATCATGGGGTTGCGATTCCCGGCATCGAGCACGTGATTTCGTCGAACGAAGCGTTTCATTTGACCGCGCTGCCGAAGCGCATCGTGATTCAGGGCGGCGGTTATATCGCGCTGGAATTTGCCTGTATCTTTGCCGGTTTCGGCTCCGATGTGACGCTGATCTATCGCGGCGACAACGTCCTGCGCGGCTTCGACGAGGACGTCCGCAGCCATGTGCGGAGCGAGATGGAAAAGGACGGCATCACCATTCTGACCGGCTGTACGGTCAACAAGGTCGACAAGCACGGCAAGGAGTTCACCTCGCATTTGTCTGATGGTTCCAGCATTGCGTCCGATCAGGTGATGTTCGCCATCGGACGGCATCCAAATGTCGCCAATCTCGGGCTCGAGAAGGCCGGCGTCGCCATCAATCCGGGCAATGGCGGCATCGCAGTCGACGGTTTTTCCCGCACCTCGGTGCCGAATATCTACGCGATCGGCGATGTCACCCATCGCATCAACCTGACGCCGGTCGCGATCCGCGAGGGTCACGCCTTCGCGGATACGGTGTTTGGCAAGCGGCCGGTTCAGGTCGATCATGCCGGGATTCCGACGGCAGTGTTCTCCCAGCCGGAGGTCGGCACGGTGGGACTGACCGAGGCGCAGGCGCGCGCGCAATTCAGTCACGTCGATATCTACAAAGCCAACTTCAAGCCGATCAAGGCGACGCTGTCAGGCCGCGATACGCGGGTTCTGATGAAGCTCGTTGTCGATGCCACCACTGACCGCGTCGTCGGCTGTCACATCGTCGGCGACGGCGCTGCCGAGATGGTGCAGATCCTCGGCATCGCCGTCAAAATGAAAGCCACCAAGGCCGATTTCGACTCCACGATGGCGTTGCATCCGACCGCGGCCGAAGAGCTGGTGACCATGCGGACGCCGAGCGCGCGGTATGTAAGGGAAGCGGCGGAGTAGAATTTAGATCATAGGGCGGATTAGCGAAGCGCAATTCGCCGCTCACCGAAATAAGGAGGCGGGTTACGCGTTCGGCTAACTAACCCCTCCTACGGGATGCAATTCATGCGATGAGCCATCGCCCTTTGTGAATATCGAACTTCACCGAGCCTTCATCTCGCATCTTCAATAGGAGAGATTGGCAAGCTTCCTCATTTGCCACATTGGCGCGTTTCATGATCTCATGGACTTTGAGCGGCTTTTCTCGAAGCGCACTCAGGATTTTCTCTCGATCATTCAGCATGACTACTGCCCATCCTCGATGTTCTTTGTTTGTTTATGCCGCAGGGCACCTTTGATCCAAGTCAAAGATGTTTTCGCCGTTTCGCGTTCTTCTACACGCAGATACGACGGAGAGTATCATGGCGCAAACAACCATGGCCTATTTAGAACAGCGATACACAGCACTCGAAAAAGAAATAGCGGATGCTTTGCATCATAGCCCGACTGACGATTTGGCGCTCGCTGACCTTAGGTACCGCAAGCTAATTATCGCCGACGAGATCCAACATAATCGTCGCTTGGTCGAGCGTCTTGTTTCTCTAAATTGACGTGTAGTCAACCTGGCATGGCCCGCTTATCGGTCGACCGCTAACGACGATGACCGAGCCTAATACCGAGACTAAACGCTTTCTGCCGCAGCTGATCCTACGGATCGCATTGCGACGCTCGGCGTAT
>Ga0097691_1001407_pt1 | contig 17785 bp, 12 predicted proteins | sample NGESurdeep072012_8_FD_72858 | JGI IMG/M metagenome (GOLD analysis project Ga0097691, IMG submission 72858) | Arctic peat soil microbial communities from Barrow, Alaska - NGEE Surface sample 210-1 deep-072012 | ecosystem: Environmental > Terrestrial > Soil > Wetlands > Peat ... | reverse complement strand
GGCGGTTTTCGCGTCCACCAGTCCCAACTCGCGATTGGCTTCGGCTGCGGCTTCTTTGACCATAGCGATGGCGCGAATCAACGATGGATGCGCCCGCAGTCCGCTGATGGGAAAGTTCTCGACGGCACGGGCAGTCTGGATTCCGTAGTGGACGTCAGCGGGAATTTCTTTATAGCCGAGAGAATCTTTCTCGGTGCGGGTGGACGGCTTCGACATGAGGGGTCACCTCCGGCACTAGTGATGATAACGGAGGTAGGAAGGGTTCTGGCCGTGTTTGGCTCGCAGGCTCGCGCGGCGCACCCACGGCTAAGAGATACTCGCAGAACCCGAAGTGCCCTAACGGCCGCAACATTTCTTGAACTTCTTACCGGTGCCGCAGGGACACGGTTCGTTGCGGCCGACTTTCGGCTCCGCTCGGTAGATCGGATTAAAAACCGCAGGGTCCGGCCGCGAAAATTCGCGAGGTGTAAGAAGGTTATCCCGAACGGAAGGCTTTTGATTCTCGCGGAAGCAATACCACCAGGACAACTCCTTGTGTACATCGGACACGAGGGTATTGTTCCGCCGAAGCTTGGCCATCGCAGCCTCTTCGCCGAGCGCCAGCGCTCGTTCAACGTCGTCCCAGCCGATCATTCTGGGATCGATCAGGTCGTCGTCATAAGCCTTTCGAATGTCTTCCATCACCTCCGCGGGCCAGATATCAGCACAACTATTGGCCAACCATCCCCATACGTCATCAGATGTGCGCTTCAATTTCTGGAAGAGGCCCTTGAAATAAGCAACAAGCTGGTCGCGGCTGAGTGAACCGCACCCGCACAAGGTCACCAGTCCAGTCAGACCCGCGGCTCTCACAAATTCGTTAGTCTTCTCGTTCTCAGTGAGCTCGGTCATTCCGCCGATGTCACCGCCGGAAACCGAGGCCAGGATTTTGCCAAGTCCCTCGGTAACCACGTCGTCGACCAAGTCAAATGCGAATTCGCCGGGAGTGGAGAAGATTGTCAACAGCAACGGGTATGCACGAGTCTCCCTGAATTGCGCCAGAAGATACATCGCGTAAATGTGGTCGAAACGCCGGTGATCCTGAATGTATGGTTCGGGATCGCGGACTACTTCTTCGAGTATGTCCAGCAGGGCGGGAGTGACTTCATCACGGCGGAGCAATGCTTCTGACACGGCTTCCCGTTGGTAATGGCCGTCGGTGTTGGCAAGAGCGGTCAGCGTCTGTTGCAGGTCCATATCGCAGTCAGATTAACATCGGCCTTGTTGATATCGCACAATGGTTACCGATGAGAGGCGAATGCAAGCCGCCGGATTCGTGGACTGGCGGCTGACTCGTTGGCAATAAGACACTACCCGATTTCGACCAACTCCGCGATCTTCGCTTGCCACTCCTTCGGGCCTGACTGATGTACCGCGTTGCCGTTCACATCGACAGCCACGGTGACGGGCATGTCCTGCACCTCGAACTCATAGATAGCTTCCATGCCGAGATCGTTGAAACCCAGCACCCGCGATTTCTTGATGGCTCTGGAGACGAGATACGCTGCGCCGCCAACCGCCATCAGGTACACCGCCTTGTGGTCGCGAATGGCTTCGATGGCAGTGGGGCCGCGTTCGGCCTTGCCCACCATGCCGAGCAACCCAGTCTGTTCGAGCATCTGGCGAGTGAACTTGTCCATGCGAGTGGCAGTCGTTGGACCGGCAGGGCCCATAACTTCTTCTCTCACCGGATCGACCGGACCGACGTAATAAATGAAGCGGTTGGTAAAGTCCACCGGCAGCTTTTCACCGCGATTCAGCATATCGGTCATGCGCTTGTGCGCGGCATCGCGTCCTGTGAGTAGTTTCCCATTGAGCAGCAGAACTTCACCGGGTTTCCACGTCGCAACTTCAGCGCGCGTCACCGTATCGAGATTCACGCGGCGCGCTCCCGAGCCCATGGGATCGTACGTGAGCTGCGGCCAGTCATCTAAGGACGGCGGCTCGAGGGCAACGGGACCTGAACCATCAAGAACAAAGTGGGCGTGCCGCGTAGCCGCGCAATTGGGAATCATTGCGATGGGAAGATTGGCGGCGTGAGTCGGGTAGTCCTTCACCTTCACGTCGAGCACGGTGGTCAGTCCGCCGAGTCCCTGCGCGCCGATGCCGAGAGCGTTGACCCTCTTATAGAGCTCGAGGCGCAACTCCTCGGCGCGATTCGACGGCCCGCGCTCAATCAGATCATGGATGTCGATCGGCTCCATCAAAGCTTCTTTGGCGAGCAGCATGGCCTTCTCTGCGGTGCCGCCAATGCCGATCCCGAGAATTCCCGGCGGACACCAACCCGCGCCCATGGTGGGAACGGTCTTGAGCACCCACTCCACAATCGAATCCGAGGGATTCAGCATGACGAACTTCGACTTAGCCTCGGAGCCTCCACCCTTAGCGGCGACGATCACTTCCAGCTTGTCGCCGGGAACGATCGTCATGTTGACGACAGCGGGAGTGTTGTCCTTGGTGTTCTTGCGCGCACCTGCCGGGTCGGACAGCACGCTGGCGCGCAGCTTGTTGTCGGCGTGAAGATAGGCGCGTCGAACGCCCTCATTCACCATGTCCTCGACACTCATGGTCGCGTCCCACTGTACGTTCATGCCGACCTTCAGGAAGACGCTCACGATGCCGGTGTCCTGGCAGATGGGACGGTGCCCTTCGGCGCACATGCGCGAGTTGATCAGCAACTGCGCGATGGCGTCGCGCGCGGCCGGCGACTGCTCTTTCTCGTAGGCACGAGTCAGCGCCTGGATGAAATCGACTGGGTGATAGTACGAAATAAACTGCAGGGCGTCGGCTACGCTCTGGATGAGATCGTCTTGCCGGATGATGGTCATGACCGCCTCGCGCGAAGGAAGCAAGATTGGCGTACTCAACAGCATACAAAAGCGCGGGGCCTATCACCAGTGACGTAGCTCACTTTAACGATTCTGGCGCTGTGGCCCACGTTATCCTAAGAGACATGGAAAGTAACTCTACGGATACAGCAGAGCAGTCCACGTTCGACGTGGTAGTAATCGGCGCCGGGCCGACTGGACTGGCCTGCGGCATTGATGCCAAGCGCGCCGGCTTCACCGTCACCAATATTGACAAGGGTTGCCTGGTCAACTCGCTGTACAACTATCCCAGCAACATGACCTTCTTTACCACGCCGGAACTGCTGGAGATCGGCGACATTCCCTTTGCCAGTCCCAACCAGAAGCCCACGCGGCAGGAGGCGCTGGAGTATTACCGCAAGGTGGCGGAGCATTACAAGCTTGACGTACGCCAGTATGAGAGCGTGAAGAGTATCGAGGGCAGCGATGGCAACTTCGCGGTGCGCACACTCGACCATCACGGGCGCGATCGCGAATACCACGCCCGCAAACTCGTTTTGGCGACGGGATACTACGATCGCCCCAACCTGATGAACGTCCCCGGCGAAGAGTTGCCCAAGGTGCTGCACTACTACCGCGAGCCGCACCCGTTTTTCAATCTCGATGTAATGGTCGTTGGCGGAAAGAATTCCGCGGCGATTGCAGCCCTGGAGTTGTGGCGACACGGTGCTCGGGTGACGCTGGTGCACCGGCGTGAAGGAATCAGCAACTCGGTAAAGTACTGGATCAAGCCCGACATCGAGAACCGTATTAAAGCAGGACAGGTGAAAGCGTACTTTAACAGCACGGTGAAGGAGATCACGCAGGACCACGTGGTGCTTAAGACACCTGACGGCGAAGTGACGCTGGCCAACGACTGGGTCTTTGCCCTGACCGGGTATCATCCGGATTTTGAGTTTATTTGCAACTTGGGATGCCGACTGCGCGGCGATGACGACAAGAAGCCGGTGGTGAATCCTAAGACTCTCGAGAGCAGCGTACCGGGCATTTACCTCGCCGGCGTGATCGTTGCGGGCATGCGGACCAGCGAGATTTTCATTGAAAATGGTCGCTTCCATGGGCAGGCGATTGCGGCTGACTTGAAGGAGAAGTTAACGCCGGAGACGGTGGTCGTTTCGCCGGCCTGATTCTGGTTTCCGCAAACGAGAGGTGCCGGCTGCGACGTGAGGCTTGTGCGCACGCGAGCGGCGAGTCTCTGATAAACTCTTGCGCGGGATGAGACCCGGGCGTTTCGGACAAGATGCCGACGCGACCGGCTGACCTCACACAGAAATACACTTCAGTACCGGCGGATTGACGCAGCAGACGCACTTCGCCGTGGGAGGATGGCAATGGCTACCGCAACCAGCACCGCAACCATGCACAGCCGCGTGGAGGAGTTCCTCAGCAAACCGCGGCCGATGTTCATCAACAATCAATTTGTGAATTCGGCGTCCGGCAAGACGTTCCCAACCTACAATCCGGCAACGGGAGAAGTGATGGCGAAGATCGCTGAAGGCGATCGCGAGGACATCGATCGCGCGGTGAAGGCCGCGCGGAAGGCCTTCGAGAGCGACGCATGGGCGGATATGCCGGCCTCCCAGCGTGGACGCCTGATTTGGAAACTCGCCGACCTGCTGGAGGAGCGACTGGAAGAGTTCGCTCAGCTCGAGAGTCTCGACAATGGGAAGCCGTTAGCGGTTGCGCGCGTTGCTGATATCCCGCTCGCTGTTGACCTGTTCCGCTACATGGCGGGATGGGCCACTAAGATCGAGGGCAACACGATTCCGATCTCGGCCGGCACAAAGAAGACAAAATACTTTGCGTATACCCGGCGCGAACCAGTGGGTGTCGTCGGGCAGATTATTCCTTGGAATTTCCCGCTGCTGATGGCCGCCTGGAAGCTCGGTCCGGCCTTGGCCACAGGTTGTACCGTGGTCTTGAAGCCGGCAGAGCAGACTCCGTTATCAGCACTATTGCTGGCGGAGTTGATTGCAGAAGCTGGATTTCCCGAGGGAGTGGTCAACGTTGTGACGGGCTATGGCGAGACGGCAGGTGCGGCACTGGCGTCACATCCCGATGTCGATAAGGTTGCCTTTACCGGCTCAACCGAAGTGGGCAAGCTGATTCTGCAGGCCGCGGCGGGCAACCTGAAGAAGGTCTCGCTGGAGCTAGGCGGCAAGTCTCCCAACATCGTGTTCTCCGACGCCAACATGCGGGCGACGGTCCCGGGCGCGGCCAGTGCGATCTTCTTCAATCACGGTCAGTGTTGCTGCGCGGGCTCGCGTCTATATGTCGAGAAAGACATGTTCGATCAGGTGGTCGAAGGGGTCGCTGACCAGGCCAGGAAGATCAAGGTCGGTCCGGGATTCGAACCCGACACCAGCATGGGCCCGTTGGTTTCTGTTGAGCAGTTCAACCGCGTCTGCGGCTATCTCGAGTCAGGGCTGAGCGAGGGAGCGGAAGCGGTGGTCGGTGGCAAGAAGAAAGAAGGGCCGGGATATTTCGTCGAGCCCACTGTAATGGTCAAGACCAATCCGAACATGAAAGTGGTTCGCGAGGAAATCTTCGGGCCGGTGGTGGTGGCGTCGCCGTTCAGCGACATCGACCAGATCGTGGCTGAAGCCAACAATAGCGAATACGGACTCGCCGCCGGTGTCTGGACCAACGACATCGGCAAGGCGCATCGCGTGGCGCACAAGCTTCGGGCTGGGACCGTCTGGATCAACTGCTACAACGTGTTCGATGCTGCATTGCCGTTCGGCGGATACAAGCAGTCCGGCTGGGGCCGTGAGATGGGCCACGAAGTATTGGAACTGTATACCGAAGTGAAGGCAATCTGCGCGGCGATCTAACAATAATGCGGTACTATCGCTTGCGCTCATGCGCGACGCGACAGTACCGCTTTTTCATTTCTGCTTACCGGATCAGTCTCCACTCGCACTTACCGCGACTTCTTCAGGCAGCCCGACCTGCGCAGCAATCGTATCCATCACAGGCGCTGCCACCCGCGGCTTCATGGTCCTGACATTCGCTTCGCGGGCCTGCACGTCTGCCTCGACCCAATTGCTTCGCTCGACAAAGGACGGTGGCTCGAAGGTCAAGCCCTTAGCCAGTCTGCGATCTTCGCGCTTCGACGTCAGAAACAGCACCGGGCCAACCACCATGCGCATTAGGCGCGCGGACAGGCCGAATGCCGATTCGATCTCCAGGCGAAGTGCCCGTATGCGAGTGGAGATATTAGGATTGCTGTGCCGCAGCCGCTTCTCCATCGCCCATAGTGCCGCGTTGTAGGTCGTGCGCAGCTTCCCGGCTTCGTGGGCAAAGCGGGTCCGTATCCGGGCATCGGGATGGTCGTGATACCGCTTCCATCCATTGAACAGGGTCTCGCAGATGCGGAAGAGGCTTGGTCCATTCTTCTCGAAGTCGTAACGGAACGCCCAGTCCAGAAAGCGCTTGGAATCATCCCGCGAGATTGCCGCGTGCCGGTAGTTGAATTTGAACTGGCCGTGAATGTCGGCGAGATCGATGCCTTCGAGCATGCGTCCTTCTTCCTGCATCTGGAAGAACAGAGGCGTGCCCGGTACCGGGGTGTAGAGCATGAATTGGTGGAAGTCGGTGCAATGCGAGACTGCGTAGTCGATTTCCTCTTCGATATTCTCCGGGGTGTGGTGTTCCAGTCCTACGATGGTCGATCCCAGTATCTTGATGCCGTGCTGTCTCAGCTCCGCCGCGATCGCGCGGGTGTCGGCATCCTTCAGCTTGGCGTAACTCGACTTCGGAGACTCGAGGCCGACCCAGATCCACGACACTCCGAGTTGCACCAACTCTTTCATGGAGTATTTGCGGATCGCATTGATCGACGAGAAGACGTACAAGGCCCAAGCCTTGTTGGCTGCCTGCATGCGCTCCAACAGGCGCATGGCGCGCGGGCGGTTCAGCAGGAAGTTCTCGTCCATAACAAAGAACGACTGCACTCCCAGTTTCTGTTCCATCTCTTGCATTACATCGAAGAGTTGATCGCCGGTTTCGTAGAAGTGGAAGCTCTTGCCCTTGCCGCCAAAGAATGCGGACGTCGTGCAGAAGTTACAGCCCATCGGGCATCCGACCGAGGGAACAATCGTCGCCGCCGTGTCACGCGTATTGTCCGGCACGCTCATGCCAAGAATGCGGAAGCCAAAGCCGGAGAGAATCTCGGGATGGACAAAGGGTGCGCAGGTATCTTCACCCAAATAGCGGCGCATCCAGGCGATGCCTTCGCCGCGCACGATGTGATCGGCGTCGAGCATGTTCTCCACCCCAGGAATGCCGGCAACGTGGCCTCCAACGATGATGGTGGAGTTAGGAGAGAGGTGTCGCACGCGGCGGCACATCTCGCGGACTTTGCCGAAATTGGGAATGATGCCCGAGATTCCGACAATGTCATATTGATGAGCAGTGAGTTCGCGCTCAAAGGCATCGAGGGTGGGGAAGTCGAGCAGTGTAGTTGGAGCCGAGATATTTTTCTGTATCATCATCAGGCCCCACGAGCGATGGAACATACGCAGCGAAAAGCTGCCCTGCTCACGGGTTACCTGGTTGTGATACAGCTCCATCGGATTGATGGCGCGGCTGCCGTATTGATCGTCCTGGGCGTATGGGCCGAACACGGAACTCAGCAGAATGCGTGCCTGGGTCCCCTTGGGATGCGGAGTAATTGAATCAGGGCCTGATATCGAAACCATGTATCCATGGTAGGAATACGGCCGTGCGATGTCCGTGACATGTGACGCAATCTGATCGATATGACAAAACTATTACAAAGCATTCTGCGACAGAAAAATTCGCAAACATCTGTTTCCGATTGCGAAGGCAATGATCTGCGCGGCAATGAAAAAAGGGCAGGATCGAAATCCTGCCCAGCAATACAACATTGTACGAGTGGCTACTCTGATGGGGGCGCAGCGTCGGTGGCAGTCGCCATCTTCTGCAGGTGTTCAGTGATGCGATTGATTTCCTGGGTACGAAGCTGCTCGGCCTTTGCCTGCTGCTCCGACGTCAGCACCTGGGTGTAAATCTGGTGCTTCAGCGCCTCATGCTGGACGGTGATTGCCGCCTGCAATTGGGCCTGCTGGTTGGCCAGCGCCTGGATCTTCGCCGGATCGTACGCGCCGTTGGCGGTCGCGGTTAGAAGCGCCTGCCGGTTCTGTTCCATCTGTTGCATGATGGGTTTCATGTTGGCGTGATTCGCCTTCATGATCGTCTTGACCTGTTCCTTCTGCGCATCGCTCAGGTTCAGCTCGCGAGCCATAAATCCCATGCCGTGCCCGGGGCCGCCCATGCCGTGATGCCCGCCCATCCCTTCAGGTCCTGGCCCCTGGGCGTAGGCGACCATTGCGGCGCCACACAACAGCAACGCCAGTACGCTTGCAACTACCATCCACTTCGTCTTCATGCTGTTAACTCCTCGTGGTTTCGACAGTTCGTCTGTCACTTCTAGGAACACTCGCCGCACGACTTCGACGGTAAAGTCTGGTAACACGACGTAAAGACTTGTAGCACACCGCGAAACGATAAGCTGTTTCGGAAGCCACAGGCTCGCGCATTTCCCGCCGTCTGGCTTGTTGCTCTTCGTATGGATTTCCTGCTTCGCGAAGGAAAGGTTCCCCAAACTTGAACGGCATTGGATGGACTGAATTGGCGAGATTTCCTGGATGCCTGCGAATAGGTCCGCAGTGATGCCGTCCTGTGAGTATTCTCTCCGCGGGCGTGCGGCACCTACGGTTTCGAAACCCTGGCCACAACGGAGCGACCGATCCCCTCGGTGCCATCGTTTTGTCGGGCTCCAACTCTGTTCGTGTGCGGGACGTGAGCGAATGGCTATTGAGCGTTCGGAGTACCGGACCAGACACCGGATCCCATCCTTCTCAGTAGGTTGGTCCCCGTAAAATGGCTCAAATTACGCTGAATGACCCCAAGTTGTGTCGTACGTCACAACGGCCAGTGAGCCATGTCCGCCAGCACATAAAGATAGCTATCTTAATGTTTCGCGAGTAAGATTCGGGCGATATTTCGATACCACAAACTCGCACGCATTAAGGCGATCTTCCAGGAGGCACATGCATGACAGGTCCTTCCGCTAGCTCAAAGCCGTCCCAATCCCCAACGCGTCACTCTGCCCCACCGCCGGCGTCAATGGGTTGGGTGGGCCTCATTCTCACACTAGTGGCGGTAATTGTCGCCGTATTGATTCTGCGTTTGTCAGCATTGGCTACGAGCTGGCAGCAGCAATACGACCCCATGGGGCACTGGTGGTTGTCCACCATCATCGCTTCGTTGCCAGTCATTGTGTTGTTGGGCGCTCTCGCGTTCGGTCATGTCAAGGCGCACTATGCGGCGCTTGCTGGACTTGCTACTGCACTGTTGACCGCCATTTTGGGATTTCATATGCCCGCGCGCCTGGCTGGCGCAACTACGGTTTATGGTCTGATGTACGGGCTGTTTCCCATCGGTTGGATCGTACTGAATGTCATCTTTCTGTATCAGCTCACGGTGGAAGCTGGACGCTTCGAGGTGCTCAAGCACAGCTTGACTGGCATTACCCAGGACCGTCGGCTGCAGCTCCTGCTCATCGCATTCAGTTTCGGCGCATTTTTCGAAGGCGCGGCGGGATTCGGAACCCCCGTAGCCGTGACGGCTGCGCTGTTGATCGGACTGGGCTTTAGACCGCTGCAAGCTTCTGGATTGTCGTTGATCGCCAACACCGCTCCTGTAGCTTATGGCGCACTGGGTACACCGATCATCGCGTTGGCCGCAGTCACCGGCTTCAGCGAATTCACCCTCGGTGCCATGGCCGGACGCATCCTGCCGTTCTTCTCGTTGTTGGTTCCGTTCTGGTTAATCTGGGCGTTCGTAGGATTCGCCGGAATGTTAGAAATTTGGCCGGCAGTTCTGGTGGCGGGAGCGTCCTTCGCGACCTCACAATTCCTCATTTCCAACTACCACGGGCCATGGCTGGTGGACGTCATCTCCGCCGTCGTATCGATGGTCTGCCTGATCGCCTTCCTGATGGTCTGGCATCCCAAGCGCGTTTGGACGTTCGAAGGCGAAGAGACGAAGACCGAACACCGAGCCAGCCACGGTTACAGCCGCGGAGAAGTTGCACGTGCCTGGTTGCCCTGGCTAATCCTCAGCGTCATTGTTTTCACATGGGGTACGAAGACTGGCAAGGCTTACATGAACACGCCGGAGAAGGTGTTCACATCGATGGCGAGCTGGAGTACGCCGCCCAGCAAAATCACCAATCCTCAGTTCCCGGTGACCACTCTAAACAAGCTTGTAGAGCGCATGCCACCGGTGGTTGTCAAACCCACAAAAGAGCCCGCAGTTTTCGGGTTCAATTGGCTAAGTGCGACCGGAACCGGCATTTTCCTGTCCGCGATTATCGCCGGAGTCATCATGGGATTCGGGATCGGAAAGATCTTTTCCGTCTACCTGAAGACGATCGTCAAAGTGAGATTCTCGCTGCTGACGATTTCCGCCATGATGGCCATTGGCTTCCTGACGCGCTACGGAGGTCTCGACGCTACCATGGGACTCGCCTTCGCGCGCACCGGACACCTTTATCCGTTCTTCGGAACGTTGCTGGGCTGGCTGGGCGTTGCCCTGACGGGGTCCGACACCTCCTCCAACGTGCTGTTCGGAAGCCTGCAGAAGATCTCCGCGCAGCAGGTTGGCGTTTCGCCAGTCCTGATGTCAGCAGCCAATAGTTGCGGCGGTGTCATGGGCAAGATGATCGACGCGCAGAGCATCGTCGTCGCCAGTACCGCTACCGAGTGGTACGGACATGAAGGCGACATTCTGCGGTATGTCTTCTTCCACAGCATTGCCCTGGCGTGCCTAGTGGGTGTCTTGGTGTTTCTGATGGCGTACGTTGCTCCGTTCACGCATCTTGTCGTGCAGTAGCGCGGTGGAAGAGCTGGCCTTTAGAGCTTGCCCTGAGCAAAGTGGAAGAGCCAGCGTTAAGGTCGTTCATTTTTGATTTTCCCTCGCGGGCTTCAGAGAATGTGTCGCAACTGGGAATCCAAATTTGCGGTGGGATAAAACGTTCGAGGAGCATTCGTCCCAGCCGCGCAGCGGCGGAATTTGTGTTAGCCCCGGGCGTAAGCCCGGGGTCAAGTAGGAAATTCAGTTGAGCCGCGGAGCGGCGGCACTGGTTGCGACACAGTCTCTTCAGCCCGCGGGTGCTGTTTCCCCAGGTTGTTCAGAAGTCTCTTTCGCTCCGTAAGATGAAATGGCCGAATAGCACTTAGTTTTGCAAGACCATCCGTTGGGAGGCCGATCCTCCACACTTCGGGGTAGGGAATCGATCAACATGGCTGCAACTGTTCTGAATTCTGCCCCGGCATCTTCCGCCGGCATCAAATCATCGCTGGCGACGCAAATCGACAGCGACCGCATTCTGATCCGTCCAATCGACCTCATCGCCTACGCCTCCGACGCTAGCTTCTATCGCCTGATCCCAAAGGCAGTCGTTCAGACGAAGAACCTTGAGGAAATCAAGACGCTCTTCCAATTCAGCCAGCGTGCAGGAATCCCCATGACGTTCCGCGCCGCGGGCTCCAGCCTGTCGGGGCAATCGATTTCCGATGGACTGCTCGTCGAAGTTGCGCGTCATTGGCGTGACTTGAAGGTCGAAGATGGCGGCAAGAGGATTCGCGTTCAGCCGGGAGTGATTGGTGCCCGTGCCAACCAACTGCTCGCGCCTTACGGAGCGAAGATCGGTCCCGATCCAGCTTCCATAGCCACTTGTACGCTCGGCGGAATCCTGTCCAACAACTCTAGCGGCATGTGTTGCGGCGTCGAGCAGAACGCTTATCACACACTGCACTCCCTTAAGTTCTTGTTGCCGTCGGGAACCATAATCGACTGTGCGCAGCCTGATGCGGAAGAGCAGTTTCATAGATACGAGCCGGAACTGACTCGCGGCATTCTGGATCTGAAGGCGCACCTGGAGAACAACTCGAATCTGCGCGAGCGCGTGCGCAGGAAGTATCGCACCAAGAACACCACTGGCTACTCGCTCAATGCCTTCCTGGATTTCGAAACGGCGGTGGACATCTTCCAGCACGTCCTCATCGGTGCGGAAGGCACGCTCGCCTTCATCGCCGAGGCTGTGCTTGATACAGTGCCCGATCTTCCCGCGAAGTACACCGGACTGCTGCTGTTCCCGGACCTCTATGCTGCGGCGGATTCCATCGTTCCACTGCGACAGGCAGGAGCGAAGGCCCTGGAAGTGATGGATCGCGCGTCGCTGCGATCGGTAGAGAACCAAGCGGGAATTCCGGCATCGATTCGCACGCTTCCGGAAGGCGCGGCCGGATTGCTGGCGGAGTTTCAGTCGGCGCAGGAAGCCGAGCGCAAGCAACTGGAACAGCTCGCACGCGATGCAGTTGGAGGACTCAAACTGCATGAGGCCGCGGCGTTCACGCACGTCGCGTCTGAGCAGGCGCTGCTGTGGAAGATTCGCGCGGGCATGTTCCCATCAGTGGGATCGGTGCGCAAGACCGGAACCACGGTCATCATCGAAGATGTCGCATTTCCCATTGAGCGCTTGGCCGATGCGGCGCTCGACCTGAATAAACTCTTCGTCAAGCACGATTACGACAACGCCATCATCTTCGGACACGCCAAAGACGGCAACCTGCACTTTGTGATCACACAGGGCTTCAACGACCAGGCTGCGGTCGATCAGTATGCGCGTTTCATCGACGACGTGGTGGAAGTTGTTGTCAATCGCTACGATGGCGCGCTGAAGGCCGAGCACGGAACGGGCCGAAACATGGCTCCCTTTGTGGAAACCGAGTGGGGAAGCGAAGGCTACGAAATCATGCGGCGGCTGAAGCAATTGGCCGATCCCCACAACCTGCTCAATCCGGGAGTGATCATCAACTCCGATCCGCGCGCCCATCTCGAAGATCTAAAGCGCATTCCGACGATTGAACCCGAAGTCGATAAGTGCATCGAGTGCGGCTATTGCGAATCCAAGTGTCCCAGCCGCGAATTGACGTTGACGCCGCGCCAGCGCATCGTAGTACGCCGTGAGATGGCTCGACTGCAAAACGAGAAGGATGCTTCGGAGTTGTACACAGCGCTCGATCGCGAGTTTCCCTACGCTGCACTCGATACATGCGCAACCGATGGACTGTGCGCGACCGCTTGTCCCGTAAGCATTGACACTGGACAGCTGGTGAAACGTTTTCGCCGTCTGCGGCAATCCCCCGCCGCGCAGGAAATGGCGGTGCGCATAGCCAATCATTTTGCCGCTACCGAAACCGCCCTGCGCTGGGCGCTGCGTCTCGGCCACGCCGCCCAAGCGGTGATCGGTGCTTCAGGAGTTCGCGCGATCACGCGCAACCTGAAGCGCGTCGCCGGCGACAATATGGTGGAATGGATGCCCGACACACCGCATGCTGCCGGACCAATCCCTGAAACCACGCGCGCCGGAGCACAAGCAGTTTATTTTCCCGCGTGCATTTCGCGCATGATGGGACGTTTGCCGGGAGAACCGGAAGACCGCTCGCTCATGGAAGTTACGGTGGCGTTGGCGCGGCGCGCTGGAGTTCCGGTTTACATTCCGAAAGATGTTGCGGGAACGTGTTGCGGTACGCCGTTCTCGTCCAAAGGGCTTAGCAAGGCGCATGAGATTGCGATCAACGCTGCTGTAGAACACTGCTGGAAGTGGTCGGAGGAGGGAAGACTTCCCATCGTGATTGATACCAGCCCTTGCACATACGGCTTCCGAACCGCGCGAGGATACCTGACGGACGCGAACCAGCAGTGCTACGACAAGATGCAGTTTCTGGACTCGATCGAGTTCGTGCACGACTCGCTGTTACCCAATTTGGCGATTACGGCGAGAGCGGATTCGGTGGCGTTGCATCCGGTGTGTTCGGTCACCAAGTTGGGACTGACTCCGAAGCTGGAAGCCATCGCAAAAGCTTGCAGCGAGAAGGTCCTGATTCCGTTGGATGCGGGCTGCTGCGCGTTTGCTGGAGATCGCGGCTTCCTCGTGCCCGAGTTGACGGCGTCAGCGACACGACTGGAAGCGGCGGAAGTGAAGGCCAAGAATCCTGAGGCATGCTATTCCAGCAGTCGCACTTGCGAGATCGGGATGACGCGAGCGACTGGCCAAATCTATCGGTCGTATATGTATCTGCTGGAACAGGCAACTCGTTAAGAAAGTTTCAAGTTTCAAGTTTCGAGCGTCGAAACGCGCGAGTGGATGTTTACTACTTGATCATCACGGCGTGCAAATCGACGGGGGCGGGACGTACCCCCCTCCCCCCTATCCACCAAATTACTTGTTTTCATGAGGTTGCGGGTTTTTTGCGCGCAAATCATTAAAAACAGGCGAGTTATGGCCAAAATCCTGATTCGTAAGCAGTTAGAGTGGAAAATCGACTCTTTCCAAGCCCTTTTGAGGGGCTTTAGGGAGACTTTAGGACGAATTCGACGCATTTAAGCGTAATTAAGTGGTCATCCCGGCTGTCAAAGATCGTTACGTTAAGTGGGCTGTCTGTACGGCCCCGTCGGGATTAGAGACACCAATCCTTCAGTCGCAGTGTAGCGCGGTGGGGGAGGCTGTCAAGTTACGAAGGTACATGTACCGACGGCAGTTTCAAGTTTCCAGTTTCGAGTTGGGGGCGCGGCCGGCGAGAACAGCAAAGGCAGCCGCGGATTTACACAGATCACACGGATAAGAATTAAGTCTGAAACCTTTTTTGCTTGTCATCGTGAGCGGAGGCGGCGTTGCCGCCGCAGCCGAAGGACCCACCCCTTTACCTGCGACGGTCCTTCCTCTACTGTCAGTGTGAGTTCCACATCGACTTAGCGAGCACTTCGTTACGCTTGACGTAACGCATAATTTGCGGGACACTACCCATGATACTCGGCTACCGCGACAAGCGTACCAGGGACTTTGCCGCCGGAAAGCGCGTCAGGGCGTTTGACGGAATCGAGCGCCCCGCGCGCCTCAAGCTCGACCGACTCGAAGCGGCGACAAGCCTCAAGGATCTCCTGGCGCTGCCCGGAAATCGTTTGGAGGCTCTGAAGGGCGACCGCAAGGGGCAGTGCAGCATTCGCATTAACGATCAATGGCGAATTTGCTTCGAATGGCCCGAAGGCGCATCCGGCCCGGATCAAGTCGAGATCGTGGACTATCACTAGGAGAGCAGTTATGCCCATCATGGCCATCCATCCCGGCGAACACCTGGCCGAGGAATTGCGCGAGTTGGAGATGAGCGCCGCTGAGCTGGCGCGTCGGCTCGACGTTCCCACCAACCGCGTCACCCAAATCCTTAATGGACGCCGCGCCATCACCGGCGATACCGCACTGCGCCTCGCTCATTTCTTCGGCACCTCGCCGGAGTTTTGGCTGAACTTACAGTGTTTGTATGAAATTCGCCTGGCAGAGCAGAAGTCAGGCAAATCGATCAAGACCCTGCCCACCCTCAGACGCGCGCACCTCGCGCGAGCCTAGACGCAAGCCTCGTATCAGGGCACGGCCTCAGCCGTGCCGCAACGCAACCTTCATTTTAGGTGGAAGAGCCGGCCTTGGGGCCGACGTCACGCGCCCCCTCTTGATTTGTCGTCGCGAGGTCGCCGTAGCGTCAACCCATCGCAAGGCCCAATTGCGTCGCCCTTCGCCGCATGGACTCAGGCAAAACAGAGGATATGTTGTCAGCAGGCACATTCGACAGTTCGAGAGGCTCGAGTTTGTGCAATCCGCCACCATAAGTTCGGCCCTCACCTGACATTTGATCGCACGGAATCTTGTTTAGTTGATGGAGAAGGGAGACGGCCAGGTCTGGTTCTGCGGCGATAGCGGATGCTAGAACATCTTTGGGATACATCATCAAATAGACATTTGCAGCCGTCGCCCTCGACTGATTTAGGATGAACCTAAAGGTTTTCCTGCCCGTTTCATCGGTCCTGCCCATGTAAGTGCAAAGAAATGGTGCCGGAGGCCGCTTTTCTTGCGAATACCAAGTTGTTCTTGCGCTGCATAAGTATCCCTTCGCGACGGTCGGACCTCCTGATGAAAGATACCGAGCTAATGCCGCGTCGGTCACCTCAAGCTCATCCAGCGATATAGTGCAGTCGATAAGATACAGCCGCTTCTCAATGGCTGGTGCCCCAGATTCGTCGCCAACAACGATATCGTCAGCGATATAACGCGGACTGGGAAGTATCGGACGCAGGAATCGGTTTGACAGTCCAAGCTCTCGCACTCTCTGTTCTGACAGAATAAAGAACTTGTTGTCGCCGGTAGCCAAGCCACGCTTAATCGTAAACAGATCACCCAATCTCAGAACGCCGGGCGATACCTGCGCGGACTCGCCGCTCTGGCCAAGCAATCGAGTCCATTTGGCTTCCTTCCGCAAAAAACTAGGCGAGATCACGCATTTCCGCACTGGCTCAACCAAAGACCCGCCAAAGCTGAATTCGACCGGAGCGCTAAAATCCGGAAGCTGATTCTTGAAACAAACGACCGCCGACGACACCAAAGCATCCGCGAATTGAACGTCGTTCGGGTCAAAACGATGGATTCGCAAAAGAGTCACCGAATTCAACAGGTAATCCTTAAGAGCGTGGCCATATTTCACATCCATGAATTCGCTCGGAATAAGCCAGCTTGCTATAGCCCCTGGAGCCATCCACCGATGCGCGAGCAACACAAAATAACAGTACAAGCCCGTGAGTCCTTTTACATTAATCCCCAATTCCTCTCGGATCACCTTTTGCAAACGGCTTTTCTCATGCGGAGATATGTGGTGGTGTCTTACATACGGCGGATTACAAATCACGAGGTTGAATTTGTTCTCGATAGGGGGCGGCGTCGCCTTCGTGAAGTCCGCGACATTTAGTTGTAAATTCGATGCACGCCAGAATTCGGATGACGGATTACCGTAATGGTCGTCAATCTCGAAACCAGCGGATGCTGAATCCCGGGTAGTCGCCGTAAGGAGCGCCGAATAAAAGGATCCCGTACCGAATGCCGGGTCAAGAAATCTTATGGGGGCGTCCGGCTCTGTCAACCGCAGAGACTCTCGAACTATGTCATCAGCTAGCTTCGTCGGCGTAGAGAATTGTCCTAGACGATTCCGAAGCGCACTTGACCGCCCGCTGTCGAGGTCTCTTTGCAACAAAACTCGTGCTTGCTCAGCTGACATATGCTTTAAAGGCCGAGTTTCGCAAGGTCATCAATCCGATGTTCCCAAACCCAGTCAATGCCCTCCAATGCTTCATATCCTAAGTATCCGCCGTCAAAGTACCCGCAAAGAAAGAGATTAAGGCTTATTCCTTGCCCGTAAGTAGCCCTGAGCTGTGACATCTTTTGAGCTTCCTCCTTACGACGCTTATTCGTGTTCGTGAAATCGCCTGCAGACTTCGCCTCAATCAAAACGGGGAAGTCCCCTTCCGCAGCACTCAGCGGCATTATTGTCGCATCTATAGGAATGTTGACGCGCTTTGCGCCTTCATGCCCCACTGGCACATTCACGCGAAACGCATAGGTTCCGGACTGCATCTCTCGAAATCTGACGACTTTGCCAACAGACGCCTGGAAATACCCTCGATTGTCTAGCCACGCCTTTATCGCCGCCAGCTGACGCCGCTCTTGTGCATTGCGCACAATCGGGTCGGCATACGCACCGCAAAGCCTGTCGGCGACTATACTCGCTGCGCGAGCCACCTGTGTCTTAGTAGGCTGAAGTCCCTGAGATAGCCAAACGAAAATATCCGGGTCTAGGGAACCTCTGAACTAGCCCCACTTTTTTAGGCGGGAATGACTTGAAAAGTAAGATTCAGATCGATGCCTTCATTCCCACTGGTTCTTTGAGCCCTCCGGCTGGCCCGTG
>Ga0097691_1001406_pt1 | contig 17795 bp, 17 predicted proteins | sample NGESurdeep072012_8_FD_72858 | JGI IMG/M metagenome (GOLD analysis project Ga0097691, IMG submission 72858) | Arctic peat soil microbial communities from Barrow, Alaska - NGEE Surface sample 210-1 deep-072012 | ecosystem: Environmental > Terrestrial > Soil > Wetlands > Peat ... | reverse complement strand
ATTACGGAACACCAAAACAACAACTGAAAACACTAAAGGAGTGGGCTGGTATTTAGTGCTAATCTACTTCAGCCCCTTTGTTTATTGTCCATTTTTCGGGGAATGAAGTTACTGGGGATGCATGTTATGGACATCCTGCAAGCAGTCCAAATGATAATTATTGGGCTCAAAGGTTAGGCTGGCTCGCCCAAGGCAGCGCTTGCTCTTCTAACTCAACTCCTACAAGCGCAACTTCCTGCACCTGTAACGACAAATACCAGCCAGACGCCACCGGAACAAGCTGTGTGCCTGCCGCCATCTGTACCGTTGATCCGTTACCTCAGCCGCCACCCCCATTTACTGATGCGTGCTCTAATTCTCTGGAAAAAGGCCGCGGGGTTGATATCGACAATGCTTGCGCAGCAGGATTGACGCCAGACATGAAGGATGGAGCCCAGTGTGTGGCTGACAAAATTCATGCCCTTGCAATCCCCTATACCGGCCCGAGTGCCACCGTCAGGACCACGGCATACCAGGATCACTTGCTGGCTGTATGGAACAAGTCGGAAGAAATCGCAAAGAAAGTCACGGATGCGGACGAACAAGCTTGCGCCGCCGTGATTGCGGATGTTGATAAAGAAATGAAGTGGCACGTCATCACATCGAACCCTTCTACAAAGGGTGATCAAGCGCCTCACGTGCTGGGCAGGGCGATAGACATCCCTGCGAATGTCATCGATGCAATGATGGCGCAGGTAACGAATACGACTTTTGTCGCGAATTGCCTGGTGTGCCTTCCTGTCCCGGTGATTACCGGCGATGTTCAGGATTACGTTAACAGTTCACGAATAAACCCGCCTGCTTGCAACCTGAACTGGGGAGGAAGGTTTAAGAAACCCAGACCTGACCCTGTACATTTTCAGCTTCCCTGAGAACCAAGGAGACACAACATGAATCATTTTTTCTTCCGCATCACCGCAATCCTCTCGCTGCTGGCCGGAATAGTGGGCACTGTACACGCCCAGACAGCGCCCTCGGCCACCGGCATACGCGTGCTGGTTTACGGCATTCACTACGGCGGCAACTTGGTCTACAACTACAAGGTGATCAATAACGGCGATACGCCGTTCCAATATTTCACGATCGGCAGCGAGTTTTATAGTACGGATAGCAGTGAGTATCCCCAGCTCACCCGGCTGCCCTTGGGCTGGAGCTATGGCGAGACGGGCGAGACCGGCACGGCAATCCTCCTCGCCCCAGCCAGCACCGGTCAGCCGGCGTACTGGACTTCACGAGTGTTTGGACAGCAGGAGACCGATAACTATTACTTGAATTGGCATGCCACCCGTGGTCACGGTAACGTTTCAAATATCATTCGTCCCGGGCAAACCCTTGCAGGGTTCAGCGTGACGGTGCCTTTGGTGGATAACAGGCTTTCTTTGCCGATGGTCACAGGCCAACCCCTATTCACAGTCCCCGATGAAATGTATATCAAGGGTGGCTTTAAGGTAGGTCTTGTTTCAGGAAAAGACGTTTGGGGCACACTCGAACGCGAAGACACCACCCCGCCCAGTCTCACGGTAAGCCTGAGCCCCAGCACGCTCTGGCCGCCGAATGAGAAATTAGTACCCATCACCGCGACCATCACGGTGAAAGACGATTACGACTCCGCACCCGAAATCCAACTCATATCCATCACCGCGAACGAAGTGCTGGATATCAATGACGCCAAGGATGTCCAGCCCGGCACCGATGACCGGCAATTCCAGCTCAAGGCAAAACGCGCAGGAACCAATCTGGCCGGACGCATTTACACCGTCACTTATTCCGCTACCGATGGCTCGGGCAATAAAGCCACCGCCAGCGCCACCGTGACCGTGCCGCACGACCAGGGGAAGTAGTGGGCTGGGTATACGAACCCCTAAATAGCGTTTGACAGTGGCAGGTGGCTGCAATAGAATGCGCGCCCTTCGAGGTTTACTTACTTATTGAATTTTTAGGAATTGTGGCTATGAAAACATTTTCCGCTAAAGCCGAGGAAGTCCAGCACGACTGGCTTCTGGTCGACGCAGCAGATCAGGTGCTGGGTCGTTTGGCCGCACAGATCGCTACGCGTCTGCGTGGCAAGCACAAGGCGATTTACACCCCGCACGTGGATACCGGCGATTTCGTCGTCGTGGTCAATGCCGACAAGCTGCGCGTGACCGGCAACAAGGCGCAAGCCAAGCTGTATCATCGCCACACGACTTACCCGGGCGGTTTGTACACCACCAATTTTGCCAAGATGCAGGCGCGTCATCCCAGCCGTGTGCTGGAAAAGGCCGTCAAGGGTATGTTGCCGAAAGGCCCGCTGGGCTATGCAATGTTGCGCAAGATGAAGGTGTATGCCGGTGCGGCACATCCGCATGAGGCGCAGCAACCGAAACCTGTTAATTTGTTGAAAGTATAGCCATGAGCGTAACTTATAACTACGGAACCGGTCGCCGCAAGAGTGCGGTGGCACGTGTGTTTATGAAGGCAGGCAAGGGCGACATCATGGTGAACGACAAGCCGGTGGATGTGTTCTTTTCCCGCGAAACCGGTCGCATGGTCGTGCGTCAGCCGCTGACACTGACCGAAACCCTGGGCAAGTTCGACATCATGGTGAACGTCACCGGCGGCGGCGAATCGGGCCAAGCCGGGGCGGTGCGTCATGGCATCACCCGTGCACTGATCGACCACGATGCTTCGTTCAAAGCTGTATTGAAGCAAGCCGGTCTGGTGACTCGCGATGCGCGTGAAGTGGAACGCAAGAAGGTCGGTCTGCGCAAGGCGCGCCGCAGGAAACAGTTCTCCAAGCGTTAAAACGTTCTGGACGAATTACAAAAGCCGCCTTTGGGCGGCTTTTGTATTCGGGACCTTGTCTGCAATGCCGATGTCGTGTGCAAGCGGAGTTGGCTCATGGATTCAACATGTTTTGTTGTAGAATGCAAAGCGTTTCAAATGGAAGCTATGATGATCAAAGTTGGCATAGTTGGCGGAACAGGCTACACCGGCGTGGAGTTGCTGCGACTGTTAGCGGCGCATCCGCAGGTGACATTGCAAGTGATAACTTCGCGTGCCGATGCCGGCACGCTAGTCAGTCAAATGTTCCCCAGTCTGCGCGGCTTTGTGGATTTGTCATTCACCCATCCTGATCAGGCTCGCTTGGAAAAATGCGACCTGGTATTTTTCGCCACCCCGAACGGCATCGCCATGCAGCAGGCGCGTGCGCTGCTGGATGCGGGAGTCAAGGTAATCGATCTTGCAGCAGACTTCCGTTTGCAGGATGTTGCTTCGTGGGAAAAATGGTATGGCATGCCCCACGCTTGCCCGGATCTGGTTTCTGAGGCGGTGTATGGATTACCGGAAGTGAATCGTGCGCAGATCAAAACCGCCCGGTTGGTCGCCAATCCCGGTTGCTATCCAACGGCGGTGCAATTGGGCTTTATCCCGCTACTGGAAGCAGGCGTGATCGAGCCGAACAGTTTGATCGCCGATGCCAAGTCGGGCGTGTCCGGCGCCGGGCGCAAGACGGAAATGGCTAATTTGTTTGCGGAAGCCTCGGATAATTTCAAGGCTTACGGGGTGGCAGGACATCGCCACTTGCCGGAAATCAAACAGGGATTGGCGCGTGTGCTGGGTGAAGGGGTCGGGCTGACTTTTGTGCCTCATCTCACGCCGATGATACGCGGCATCCATGCCACGCTGTACGGCAGGCTGACGCGCGAGGTGGATCTGCAGGCCTTGTTCGAACAGCGGTATGCCAACGAGCCTTTCGTAGATGTGATGCCTTCAGGCAGTCATCCCGAGACACGCTCGGTGCGCGGTGCGAATCACTGTCGTATCGCTGTGCATAGGCCGCAAGGCGGTGACACGGTAGTGGTTTTGTCGGTGATCGATAATCTGGTCAAGGGAGCGGCAGGCCAGGCGGTGCAAAACATGAATATCATGTTTGGGTTACCGGAAGTTACCGCATTGAATAACGTTCCTTTGTTACCCTGATATGTGGCGCGGGGTCGAACGCAGAGTCAATCGCAGATTCAGTATTTCCGCACGGCAGATGTCGGTGCGGCCGCATATTCCCTGGTATTTGCGCTGGGGCATGATGTTGCCGTTCGTGCTGGCGGCAATCGTATTAGCGTGGTGGGCATATGACAGCGGCCTGGAGTTGGCCGGATTTCATAGAGGCCAGGCCGAACAGGAATTATCCAGGTTGCACGATCAGGTCGCCAAATTAACAGATGAAAATACGCAACTGAGCAATCAGGTGGCGCAATACGAGCGGAAAATTCAAATCGAGCAGGCCAGCAACCAGGCGACTTCCGAGCAGTTAAAGAATTTGGCGGATGAGAATGTCCATCTTCAGGAAGACCTGGTGTTCTTTCAGAACCTGACCGCGACGAGCGGTAAAGAGGGAGAACTGGGTGTGCATCGTTTAACGTTGGAGCGTGACAAGATACCCGGCGAATATCACCTGCGCATGTTGCTGGTGCAGAGCGGACAGCGCGCCAAGACGTTTAGCGGCAGCTACCAGTTGGTCGCCACGGTAGTGGAAAACGGGCAAAGCACCACCCATGTATTCCCACAAGAAGAGTCAGGGAATGCACAATTCAGGCTCAGCTTCAGGTATTATCGCCGTATTGAACAAACCATCCAGTTGCCGCCCGATGCGCAACTGAATGATGTGCAAGTGCGCATATTCGAACAAGGCGGAACTGGGCCGAAGGCGCGACAAAGTGTAAGCCTTTCACAAGCCAAGGAGTAAACAATGTTCAGCAAGAAACACAGCAAACCACAAACCCAGATCGATTCGTTGATCGGAGCCGGAACCACCATCGAAGGCAATTTGAATTTCAGCGGCGGATTGCGTATTGACGGGCAGATCAACGGCAACGTTGTTGCTGCGCAGGGCAAGCCGAGCACGCTGGTATTGAGCGAGCATGCACGGGTGAATGGCGAGGTTAATGTCACTCATCTGGTAATCAATGGCACAATAAGCGGGCCGGTATTCGCCAGCGAATATATGGAACTACAGAGCAAGGCCAAGGTCAATGGTGATGTGAATTACACCACGCTGGAAATCCAGTTGGGCGCAGTTGTTGACGGGCGCCTGATACACAGTAACACTGCAGCACAGGATAAAGTGGTGGCGTTTAAGGCTGGCAATGGTGAATAATTTATTTAGGAGCATCAAATGAACGCAATGACAGAAGTGCAAGACCCGCTGTTGTTTACCGACAACGCGGCCAACAAGGTGAAACAATTGATCGAGGAAGAAGGCAATGTCGATCTTAAGTTGCGCGTGTTCGTCAGCGGCGGTGGTTGTTCGGGCTTTCAGTATGGCTTCACTTTTGATGAAGTGACCAACGAAGATGACACCGTGCTGAACAAGAATGGCGTGCAATTGCTGATCGACCCGATGAGCTTCCAGTATCTGGTTGGTGCGGAAATCGACTATCAGGAAGGCTTGGAAGGTGCGCAGTTCGTCATCAAGAACCCGAATGCGACCACTACTTGCGGTTGCGGCTCTTCGTTCTCTGCATAAACCTTTTAGTCAGGTATTGAAAATACGGGGCGCGTTGCGCCCCGTAGCTTTTGTGCGGGCTGAAAGATCGCAGGTTTTCTTACAGGCCGCTGAGCACCTTGATATGAGCCAGTGCACTTCGTCCCAGTGCGTGCAGTTCATAGCCGCCTTCGAGTGCCGATACAATACGGCCGTGTGTATATTTTCCGGCGATGCGTTTTAACACCTCGGTCACCCAGGCATAATCCGCTTCGGTCAGTTTGAGGGAAGCCATGTCATCGTCGCGATGAGCATCGAATCCCGCTGAAATAAGCAGCAACTCAGGCTGGAACGCTTCCAGCGCAGGCAGCCAGTGTTGTGTGACCGCTGCGCGAAACTCTTCGCTGCCTGTTCCGGCAGCAAGCGGTACGTTGATGATATGGTCGTTGCCGCTATCGGCTCCGCAATAGGGATAAAACGGATACTGAAAAGTGGAGCACAACATCACGCGCGGGTCGTCGTGAAAAATGTTTTCCGTGCCGTTGCCGTGATGCACGTCGAAATCCGCTATCGCCACGCGCTGCAAGCCGTGATGCACCAACGCATGCGCCGCGCCGACCGCGACATTATTGAAAATGCAGAACCCCATGGCACGGGCGCGCTCGGCATGGTGCCCGGGCGGGCGGATGTTACAAAAAACATTCTCAACTTTTTTCCCCATGACCAGATCCACTCCCAGCACCACGGCTCCCGCAGCACGCAGCGCAGCTTGATAACTGAACGGATTGAGCGCGGTATCAGCGTCGAGATGCACGATGCCCTGTGGTGGCACACTGGACTCGATCGAATCTATATAAGCCGCGTCATGCACGCGCATCAATTGCTCGCGTGTCGCCGCCGGCGCATCATGATGCTGCAGGTAGTGCATCAACCCGGACGCAATCAATTGATCTTCGACGGCATGGATGCGTGCCGGAGATTCCGGATGATGAGTGCCCATGTCGTGTTTGAGACAGAGCGGATGACTGATATAGGCGGTTTGCATGGTAAGGGTAAGGAGTCGCTACAATGCTATCATACCTAATAAACATTTGAACTGAAGGCGAAATCATGGGCAAGCACTATCTCAGTTCCTTGTTCGCACCGAAGTCTGTTGCCGTATTCGGCGCGAGTGATAGACCCGATTCGGTCGGCCAGATTGTGTTCCGGAATATGCTGGAAAGCGGCTTTAAGGGTTCGCTTTATCCAATTAACTCAAAACACCCGGAGGTGCAAGGCAAGCGTGCCTATGCTTCCATCGCCGATGTAGGCGAACCGGTCGAACTGGTCGTGATTGCCACGCCGCCGCAAACGGTGCCGGACATCATCGAAAATTGTGGCATTCATGGCGTGAAGGCGGCAGTCATCATCACCGCGGGATTTGGTGAAGCCGGCGATGAAGGTGAAGCACTGGAAAAGAAATTGCTGGAAACCGCACGTCGTTATGGCATACGCCTGATCGGCCCGAATTGCCTGGGCATCATGCGCCCGTCCATCGGTCTGAATGCCACCTTCAACAAGGGCAGCGCAAACACCGGCAACATCGCGTTCATTTCTCAGTCCGGTGCACTGTGTACCGCGATCCTGGACTGGGCGCAAAGCAACGATGTGGGTTTCTCCAGCGTCGTGTCGATGGGCTCATCCACGGATGTGGATTTCGGCGAGATCCTTGATTATCTGGTGTCCGATGCCAATACCCACAGTATCCTGATGTACATCGAGGGTATACGCAACGCGCGAGGATTCATGAGCGCGCTACGCGCCGCCGCGCGCATCAAACCGGTGATCCTGGTCAAGGTCGGCCGCCATGCGGCGGGCTCCAAAGCGGCGATGTCGCATACCGCGTCGCTGGTCGGTGCGGACGATGTGTTCGACGCGGCTGTCAGCCGTGCCGGCGTGGTGCGGGTACAGACCATCACGCAGTTGTTCACCGCAGCAAAGGCATTGTCGTGCGGATTCCGCCCGGTCGGTAACCGGCTCGCCGTTGTCACCAATGGCGGCGGTCCCGGGGTGATGGCGGCTGATCGCGCCGCCGACCTGGGGCTCACGATGGCTACGTTGTCGGATGCCACGATCGAATATCTCAACCAGTATCTGCCGCCGAATTGGCCGCACGGCAATCCGGTGGACATCATCGGCGATGCCCAGGCGGATCGCTATCACCATGCCGTCAAAGCCTGCCTGGAAGATGATAATGTGGACGGCGTGCTGGCGATTCTCACGCCACAGGCGATGACAAAGCCGCTGGAATCGGCACAAGCACTGATTGAACTTTCCAACACGCACAGCAAGCCGCTGCTGACCTGCTGGATGGGCGAGACGCAAGTCGCCGAGGCGCGCGAAGCATTTGCCAAAGCGCACAAGCCGCACTTCCGCACGCCGGAACCGGCGGTGGAAGTGTTCTCCCATCTGTCCGCCTACTACCGCAACCAGAAGCTGCTGATGCAAGTGCCAGGCCCGTTCTCGCACCACGTCGAGCCGGATGTGGAAAGCGCGCGGTTGATTATCGAGGGCGCGATGCAGGAGCATCGCAAGGTGCTGACGGAAATGGAATCCAAAGCCTTGCTGTCGGCTTTTCATATTCCCGTTGCAAAAACCATGGTTGCACATTCGCCCAACGAAGCATTGCTGATTGCTCAGCAATTGGGATTCCCGGTGGCGATGAAAGTCAACTCGCCCGACATCACCCACAAGAGCGATGCCGGTGGCGTGGTGCTCAACCTGAGCAATGCCCACGAGGTGCGCGCCGCCTACCAGCACATTCTCGACAATGTCCAGCACAACCGCCCCAACGCCCACATGGACGGCATTTCCATCGAACCGATGATCGCCAAGCCGAATGGTCGTGAGTTGATGATTGGTGTCACCAGCGACCCGGTGTTCGGGCCGGTGATCACGTTTGGTGCTGGCGGTACCGCCGTCGAAATCATGGGGGATCGTGCGGTTGCCCTGCCACCGCTGAATAATTTCCTGGTCAGAGAGCTGATACAGGAAACCCGCATAGCCAGGATGTTGGGTGCATTTCGCAACATGACCCCGGCCAATATGGATGCACTGGAAGATGTATTGTTGCGTGTATCAGAAATGGTCTGTGAGCTTCCATTGCTCAAAGAGATGGACATCAATCCGCTGATCATTGATGAGAATGGCGCGCTGGCTGCCGATGCGCGCGTGGTAGTGGAATATCGCCAGCCCAGTGCCGATCGTTATGCGCATATGGCCATCTATCCGTATCCCACCCAACTGGTCAGTAAATGGCAACTCGCCGATGGTACCGACATCACCATACGCCCGATCCGCCCGGAAGATGCGGAGTTGGTGCAAGCATTTGTGCGCGGTTTGTCGGAAGAGTCCAAATATTTCCGCTTCATGAACAGCATGCAGGAACTCACCGAAACCATGCTGGTGCGTTTCACACAAATCGATTACAGCCGCGAGATGGCACTGATTGCCGTCACCCTCGTGCAAGACAAGGAAATCGAACTCGGCGTCGCGCGCTACGCCATCAACCCGGATGGTGATTCCTGCGAGTTTGCGCTGGTGGTGGCGGACAGCATCCAAGGGAAAGGGTTAGGGCAAAAACTCATGGTCTCGTTGATGGAGGCGGCGCGCTCCAAAGGATTGTCTTTGATTGAGGGAGAGGTGTTGAGCAACAATCACAATATGCTCAAGCTCATGACACGCCTGGGATTCACCATCAAAACCAGTGAAGAAGACCAAGGCATTATGAAGGTCAGTCAGTCGCTATAGCCAACAACAGTACGTTCGTGGGGCAGCGGTTTGACTGGTGATACAAACTGCCGCGCTTGCCTATTGGGGCGGATTCAAGAATCAAATTGGGCATCATTGCGCGACGAAGAGATAAGCAACCAAAGCGAGGCCCAGCAAAGCGACAAGTAAATTAATAATCGCGCCGCCATTGGCGCTGTAGCCATCAGGGATCTCGATGGGCTTTAGGGTTTTGAGCACAATTCGGTACTGCACGGTTGCCGCCACAGCAGAATATGCGCCCAACAGAATAAAGGCGATGCCCACCCAGAATGAAATTCCTCTCTCAACAGGCATTCCTGGATTTGGCGCCAGCAAATGCAGGAACAGTCCAAACCGTTCTATGACGAATCCGAAAGCCATCAGTGTCAGGCTGGTCCGGTTCCACGCGAGCAAGGTTCGCTCTGCCGCAAAGAATACTCTTGGATCATTGAGCTCGGACATGATGTTTCCTCCTTAAGAAAAAGTGACTTGCAATGAAAGGTTGGAAATCAGTACGTCACAGATTGCGATAAATCGCGCCTAGTATGCAGGGATGTTTTGCGCCGGTGACCCGCGGCAGGTTGGCGGGTTTGCCGTGCAGGGTCTGTTGCGCCATCCAGGCGAATGCGATGGCTTCCATGTAGTCGCCGTCGATGCCAAGCGTGTTTGTCGTATGCATGCTGCAATCAGTCAGCATCGCGGAGAGTCGGTTACGCAGGGTTTTGTTGTGTGCCCCGCCGCCACAAAGATATATTTCTTTTGCGCCGACACAATGTTGTCGAATAGCTTGCGCGATGGTTCGGCAAGTCAATTCCAGCAGGGTGGCCTGCACGTCCGCTGCAGTTTCATTGCCTTGTAGTTTGTTCTGCAACCAAGTCATATTGAATAGATCGCGTCCGCTACTCTTGGGTGGGGGGAGAAAAAAGAACGGCTCCTTGAGCATTCGTTCCAGCAGTTCGGGCAATATCTGGCCGGAGGCAGCCCACGCGCCGTTGTCATCGTAAGGTTTGCCGGTATGTTTTGCGCACCAGGCGTCCATCAGCAGGTTGCCCGGACCGCAGTCGAAACCGGAAGTTGCGGCATCGGGCGGCAGGTTGGTGAGGTTGCTGATTCCGCCGATGTTGAGGATGATACGGTGGATATTGGGATGGCGCAGCACATGATCGTGAAACGCAGGGACCAGCGGCGCACCTTGGCCACCCGCAGCGATGTCGCGGCTGCGGAAGTCGTTGACCACCGTGATCCCGGTCAATTCGGCAAGCAGTGCGGCATTGCCGATTTGCAGGGTATAGCCGTGTTCGGGACAGTGTCGGATGGTTTGGCCATGGCAGCCGATGGCGCTGACTCGTGCCGCTTCTATGCCAGTTTGCGCTAGCAACGGAGAAATGCTTTGGGCATATAGACGCGCTAATTGGTTGCCGGTGATCTGCGCTTGATGCAGTTCGTTGTCACTGGGCAGATGCAAAGCCAGCAAGGTATTTTTCAGATCATCGTCAAAGGGCAGGTAATGCTTGGCGAGTTGTAGCGGTTCAGGCTGGCTTAAATCGACGAGGACGGCATCGATGCCGTCCAGGCTGGTACCCGACATCAACCCGATATATAGCTCAGGCTGTTGCACGGACTAGTTAGTCGAGTTTCGCGAGGTTGGTGTTGCGCATCAGATCCAGGCGTGCAACGAAGTCGTTTGCCACGGGTTGAAAGGCGGCAAGGTATGAACTGTCGATGGGTTTTGCATCGGGCAAGGCAACGCGCAACGGATCGGTTTGCTGGCCGTTCACCCTGAATTCATAATGGAGATGAGGCCCGGTAGCCAATCCGGTCATGCCGACGTAGCCGATGACTTCGCCTTGCGCGACACGTTGGCCATTGTGCAGACCCTTTGCAAAACGCGACAAATGGCCATATACCGTGGTATAGCGACCTTGATGGTTTACCATGATGACGTTGCCATAGCCGCCTTGTTTGCCGACCACAGAAACCACCCCGTCAGCTGTTACTTTGACTTTGGTACCCATGGGCGCGGCAAAATCGGTACCCTTATGCGAGCGCCATTTGTTCAGTATCGGGTGAAAGCGAGAGAGGGAGAAACGGGAGCTCACCCGCGAAAACTCGATGGGCGAACGCAGGAATGCTTTGTGTACGCTTTTGCCTTCCGGAGTGTAGTAATCGCCATGTTGCTCGTCTTTCTGGAAATACACAGCACGGTAAGTATGTCCCTGGTTGATGAATTCAGCAGCCTGGATGCGGCCCGTATGCAACAGCGCGCCGTTGCTGTAAGTCATTTCATACACCACGGTGAACTTGTCGCCTTTGCGTAAGTCATGGTGGAAGTCGATGTCGCCGCTGAAAAGCTCATTCAACTGGTTGGCGGCAGCTTCCGGCATGCCTGCATCATCAGTGGCGGCGTACAAGTTGGTCTTGATTTCGCCGGTACGCACGAACAAACGTTTTTCCAGTTGTGCTGGCAGGTTCCTGATTTTGAAAACGCCATCCTGTCTTTCAATCAATATCTGTGCGCCGTTATCGCCGAGAAAGCGCAACGCGATCAAACCGCCAGAGGCAGTGGTTTCGGCTTGCACTTCGGTGCCGACCGGCAATTTTCGGAAAGATGCGGCATCGGCAGTTTTGCGCAAATAGTCACTGGCAGCAGCATCATCAATATTCAACCGGGTCAATAATTCTGCCACGGTATCACCGCGTTGTACTCGTTCGTTGCGCCAGTAGCTGGCGGCAGTGGTTTCGGGATCGGCGACTTTGGGTAATGCGATCTCCTCGATGGCAACCCTTGAGGAAGTCAAATCAAAATCATTTTGTGGCACCAGGCCGAAAGCAGTTACCACGCCCAACAGAGGCAGGGTGGATAGCGCGACGAACCAGCGCAACTTTTTTTTGCTTTCTGGCATTTTGCGTTCTTGGTTGAGCAGGTTTTGGGTTAACATTCAGGACTCCTTAAAGCTGCTTTGTTTATTATTAGCAACGTGTTGCATTTTTCGATTGAAGCGCACTTTAACAGAAACAGTCATCCTCTCAAACCGGATTGATGGATGAAGCGTGAAGAATACGATGAGAGGCGACAGGTCACCGATGAACGGTTCAAGAGTGTAAGCGAGTAGTGTTTTACCCGTTCCGTACAAGAATTGACAATGAATTATGACTGAGATGAAAAACCCAACAACGATACACTCGGACGCCCTGGCGCAAATCAAACGCGGAGCGCACGAACTGCTGCTTGAGGAAGAGTTGATACACAAGCTGGACTTGGGCCGCCCGATGCGTGTCAAGGCGGGCTTCGATCCGACCGCGCCGGATTTGCATCTCGGCCATACCGTGTTGCTCAACAAGATGCGCCAGTTGCAGGATCTTGGCCATCACGCGCTGTTCTTGATCGGTGATTTCACCGGAATGATCGGCGACCCCAGCGGTAAAAATACCACCCGCCCGCCCTTGTCGCGTGAACAGGTGTTGGAAAATGCCCAGTCCTATCGCGACCAGGTGTTCAAGGTGCTGGACCCGGAAAAGACCGAGATCGTGTTCAACTCGACCTGGATGGATAAATTCAGCGCGGTTGATTTGATCAAGTTGGCAGCCACGCACACTGTGGCACAAATGCTGGAGCGCGACGATTTTTCCAAACGCTACAAGGGCAATCAGCCTATCGCGATCCATGAATTCATCTATCCGCTGGTGCAGGGCTACGACTCCGTGGCACTCAAGGCGGACATCGAGCTGGGTGGCACGGACCAGAAATTCAACCTGCTGATGGGGCGCGAGTTGCAGAAGCATTATGGGCAACGGGCACAGTGTGTGCTCACCATGCCGTTGCTGGAAGGTTTGGATGGCGTGAACAAAATGTCCAAGTCGCTGGGCAACTACATCGGCATTACCGACACACCGCAGGAGATGTTCGGTAAGTTGATGTCGATTTCAGATATGCTGATGTGGCGCTATCTGGAATTGTTGTCGTTCCGTAGCCTGAGCGAAATCGCCGGTTGGCGTGTAGAGGTGAAAGCCGGACGCAATCCGCGCGACATCAAAGTATTGCTGGCGCAGGAAATCGTGACGCGCTTCCACACCCGGCAGGCCGCCGAAACCGCGTTGATTGAATTCGAGGCCCGCTTCAGGCAAGGGGTGTTGCCGGACGACATGCCTGAAGCCACAGTTTCCGCATCAGGCGGCAGCATTGCCGTGCCGCAACTGCTCAAACAGGCCGGGCTCGTGGAGGGGACATCCGAGGCGATGCGCATGATCCAGCAGGGCGCGGTCAAGCTGGACGGTGAGCGCGTCAGCGATAAAGCTGCCGTGGTCCAGGCGGGCAGGGTGGTGGTGGCGCAGGTTGGCAAGCGCAAATTCGCCAGAATCACGGTTCTGTAAATTGTGGTTGTGGGCGGAGAGGGCTTTTGCTAGAATCGCGCCCTCAATTTTTTAGTAGAAGGTAGTTTGTTCATGACAACAGTACGTGTTAAAGAGAATGAGCCGTTTGAAGTAGCGATGCGTCGTTTCAAGCGTTCCGTGGAAAAGACCGGTCTGCTGACCGATTTGCGCGCCCGTGAATTTTACGAGAAGCCTACCGCAGAGCGTAAGCGCAAGTTGGCCGCCGCCGTGAAGCGCCATTACAAGCGCCTGATGAGCCAGGTTCTTCCTCCTAAGCTCTATTGATTAACCTGCCTCGCTCGTTCCGGGCGTAGCGGCTGGTTTCAACATGAGTCTTAAGCAGCAAATCACTGAAGACATGAAAACCGCGATGCGCGCCAGGGATACGGCGCGCCTCGGGGCGATCCGTCTGTTGCTCGCCGCGATGAAGCAGCGCGAGGTGGATGAGCGCATCGAATTGTCGGATGCGGACGTGGTCGCCATCATCGAAAAGATGAACAAGCAGCGGCGCGATTCCATCAGTCAATATGAAGCGGCAAGCCGCCAGGATTTGGCGGATGTCGAAAAGTTTGAAATGAGTGTTCTGGCAGCCTATATGCCGCAACAACTCAGCGAAGCCGAAATCGCTGCAGCCGTGGCTGAGGCGATTGCCGCGACTGGTGCGGCGAGTCAGCAGGACATGGGCAAAGTGATGGGCGTGCTCAAAGCCAAGTTGGCCGGACGCGCCGATATGGGCAAGGTTTCTGCGTTGATTAAAGCGCAACTGATTAAATAATCTGTAGTAACCATCCCGGGTAGTACCCAGACAACCATTCCTTGGTTTTTTGCCGAGCATAATGAAAAGGCGGTGCTGGCGTGATTCCAAAAAATTTCATTCAGGATCTGCTTAATCGCCTCGACATTGTGGACGTGGTCGAGCGCTATGTGCCGCTCAAAAAGGCCGGTGCGAATTTCGTCGCATGCTGCCCGTTCCACAACGAAAAATCCCCCTCATTCACGGTAAGCCAGACCAAGCAGTTCTATCATTGCTTCGGTTGCGGTGCACATGGCACGGCAATTGGTTTTGTCATGGAACACGCCGGGCTTGGCTATGTCGATGCAATCGAGGAGTTGGCGCGCAGCGTGGGTTTGGAAGTTCCAAATGAACGTCCAGCCGCGGGTGAGGCGTACCAAAAAGTCGCGCCGGATCTGTATGAGGTGATGCAAACCGCCACGCGTTATTACCGCGAGCAACTCAAACTTGATCAGCGTGCGATTGACTACCTCAAGCAGCGCGGCTTGAGCGGCGAGATCGCGGCAAAATTCGGCATCGGCTATGCGCCGGACGGCTGGCAGAATCTCTCAGCCGCGTTCCCCGATTACCAGGATGCCACGTTGAATGAAACAGGACTGGTGATCACCAGCGATGAAGGTAAACGCTATGACCGGTTTCGCGACCGCATCATGTTCCCCATCATCAATGTGCGCGGACAGGTTATCGGCTTTGGCGGACGTGTACTGGACAAGGGCGAGCCGAAATACCTGAACTCGCCGGAAACACCGCTGTTCGAAAAAGGCCGCGAGCTGTATGGTTTGTTTCAGGCGCAAAAAGCCATCCGCGCCGGGCAACAGGTGCTGGTGGTGGAAGGCTACATGGACGTGGTGGCGCTGGCGCAACACGGCGTGGAATATGCCGTGGCGACCCTGGGCACGGCGACCACGCCGAACCACATACAGAAATTATTGCGTCTCACCGAACATATCGTGTTTTGTTTCGACGGCGACAAGGCGGGCCAGCGCGCGGCATGGCGTGCGCTGGAGAACGCGCTGCCCTATTTGCAGGACGGCAAGCGCATCAGCTTCCTGTTCTTGCCGGTCGAACATGATCCCGACAGTTTTGTCCGCGAATTCGGCAAAGCTGCTTTTGAGCAGCGCATTCAGGAAGCCATGCCCCTGTCTGCCTATCTGTTGCGTGAGGCCAGTGCCGAGTTGGATTTGCGCACCCAGGAAGGACGCAATCAGTTATTGCAACGCGCCAAGCCGCTGCTGACTGCTATCGTTGCACCGGCTACGGCGTTGTTGCTGCGCAAGGAAGTGGCCGCACTCTCCGGAGTGAGCCAGGCCGAGCTGGAAGCGTTGTATGAGATCAAACCGGTGGCGCGCGCGCCGCGTATCGCTTTCCAAAAAACCGGGCGTGCCCCGCCTTCGGCACACCGGTTATTGCTGCAATGTTTGATTGCGCAACCCGAGTTGGGGCAACAGGTGCCCGGCGAGTGGCATGGCCAGGGTGCGGAAGCCGATGCGGTTTCAGCGGTGCTGATGGTATTGCGTGAAACTGATTTCACGCTGAGCAGTCCTACTCTCTCGCAGTTGTTTCAAGGCACGACACATGAAAAAACCCTGGCAACGGCTGAAGCGGATATGCTCAATTGGGGCGACGGCTTTGACGTGGCTGCCGAGTTTGCCGGGCTGCTGAACAAGCTTGATGAAGGGCGGCGCCGGCAAAGTTTTCAAGCCTTGCAGGCGAAGGCGCAGGGAGGCTTGGCCAGTATGAGCGATGCAGAGCGTGAGCAATACAAGCATCTAGCGCGACCTGCACCAGCCAGACCGGTTGAATAGCCACCTGCTTGCAGGTTCTCGCTGGAGGTTTGCAAGGCTAAGCATCTAACAAGGTTAGGAAAATATTGATATATTCGGGTATAATCCGCCGCTTTTCTGCGGCCTTGACGTTATTTCAAGGTCTTACGCAATTGGGAATCTGAACATGGCAAAGCTTAAAGAAGACAAGAAAAAGCAAATCAAGAAACCAGCCGTTGTTATCGAACAACCGGTCATTGACCGGTTGCAGGATATCGAAGCGCGGCGCACGCGCCTTAAGGCCTTGATCGTGCTGGGCAAAGAGCGCGGCTATCTGACTTACGCGGAAATCAACGACCACCTGCCGGATATGCTCGAAGTCGAGCAGATCGAAGGCGTGGTCAGCATGATCAATGAGATGGGCGTCTCGGTATGCGACGTGGCACCCGATGCAGAAACCCTGATCATGACGGATGTCGCCCCTGCAGTGGCGGATGAAGATGCGGTGGAAGAAGCCGAAGCCGCGCTTTCCACGGTGGATTCCGAATTCGGCCGCACCACCGATCCGGTGCGTATGTATATGCGCGAAATGGGCACGGTCGGATTGCTCACACGTGAAAAAGAAATCGAGATCGCCAAACGTATCGAAGAAGGCCTGAAACACATGATTCAGGCGATTTCTGCGTGTCCGGCGACGATTGCCGAAATCCTGGCGTTGTCCGCAAAGATCGAAGGCAATCAGATGCGTATCGACGAGCTCATCGACGGTTTTGTGGATGTCGAAGATGAGGCGATCATCGCTGCAGAGAGCGAAGAAGAGGCTGAGGAAGTCAGCGACAATGGCGCCGAAGACGAAGAACAAGACGAAGAGGCCGCAGCGGCAGAAGCTGCGGCCAATCTGGCGCAGTTGAGGGAAGATGCATTGGCGCGTTTCGCCGTGGTTGCCGATCTGTTTACCAAGATGGGCAAGGCTTACGAGAAGCACGGCTATCGCAGCAAACAGTACGACAAGCTGCAGAGCGGTATCTCCGATGAGTTGATGAAATTCCGCTTCTCCGCAAAGCAAGTGGATGCTTTGTGCGACACGATGCGCGGACTGGTCGAGGAGGTGCGTCGCAGCGAGCGCAGCATCCAGGATATGTGCGTTGCCAAAGGCAAGATGCCGCGTCCGCATTTCATCAAGACCTTCCCGGGCAATGAAGATAACTTGCAATGGGTCGCGCAGGAACTGAAAACGAAAAAGCCATATAGTGAAACGCTGGAGCGTTTCCAGCACGCCATCGTAGAGCAGCAAAAGCATTTGCTGGATCTGCAGCAGCGCGTGGGTATCCCGATTCGCGACCTCAAGGAAATCAACCGGCAGATGACCAACGGCGAAGCCAAGGCACGCCGCGCCAAGCGCGACATGATCGAGGCCAACCTGCGCCTGGTGATTTCCATCGCCAAGAAATATACCAACCGCGGCTTGCAATTCCTCGACCTGATCCAGGAAGGCAACATCGGCCTGATGAAGGCGGTGGACAAGTTCGAATACCGCCGCGGCTACAAGTTCTCGACCTATGCTACCTGGTGGATA
>Ga0097691_1001405_pt1 | contig 17841 bp, 21 predicted proteins | sample NGESurdeep072012_8_FD_72858 | JGI IMG/M metagenome (GOLD analysis project Ga0097691, IMG submission 72858) | Arctic peat soil microbial communities from Barrow, Alaska - NGEE Surface sample 210-1 deep-072012 | ecosystem: Environmental > Terrestrial > Soil > Wetlands > Peat ... | reverse complement strand
GACACCGGGCGGCTGAGCTCGGGGGCGTGCTGGCCGGTGCTCGCCGTGGCCGACCAGGTCCTTCTTGCCGTGCGCCCGACCGCGCGGTCGGTCCAGGGCGCGCGCGGCGCCGCCGACCTGCTGCGGGAGCACCTGGGCGACCTTGGTCTGGTCCGACTGCTGATCTGCGGGGCAGGGGAGTACTCGGCCAAGGACGTCAGCGCGCAGCTCGAGGTCCAGGTGGCCGGCTCCCTGCCGCAGGACCGGGCTGCGGCAGCGGTGCTGACCGAAGGGGCAGCCACCGGGATGCGGCCGTTGAAGAGGTCCCGGCTGCTGCGCTCTGCAGCAAGCCTGGCGGCCCAGCTGGTTGCCGCTGGATTGAACCCCGCCGCAGACGCCGGCACCGCTGGGGCCGTGTTGACGTGACAGACCAAATGAGCCAGGTGTCGCCGGTGGATCTACCAGTGGTGCCCGTCGATGCCGACAGGACAGCCTCAGCGGTGGACTTTGAGACGGTCACCCAGCTGCGGGGACGGGTCGCCTCACGACTGTCTGCCGACGGTGTCTCCTTCGAGCAGCTAGACCCGGCCTCGGCCCGGATGCGCACCCGCACCCTGGTGGAGCAGGAGCTGGACTCCTGGGTGCACTACCAAGTGAACCGGGGGCTGCCCGCGCCGACGATCCAGGTTGAGGACGACCTGGTCGAGGCGGTGATGGCGGCCCTGGGCGGCCTGGGCCGGTTGGAACCGCTGCTGGCCAGGTCGGACGTGGAGGACATCTTCTTCACCGGCTGCGAGCCGACGATGTTGCGGCTGGCCGATGGGACCAAGGCGTCGGGACCGCCGATCGGGGACACCGATGAGGAGGTGAGCGCGCTGGTACAGGCGCTCGGAACCTCCCTGGGCGACGGGAGCAGCCGCGAGTTCTCCGCCGCCCGCCCGCTGTTGTCGTTGCGGCTCAAAGCAGTTGGCGAGCTCGGGGCGCGGCTGTCGGCGGCGATGGACGTCACGCCCAGGCCCTCGGGCACGATCCGCGTCCACCGGCACGTCGAGGCAGACCTGGACATGCTCTACGGGCTGGGCATGGTCGACGCCCCGCTGCGGGCGTTCCTGCGGGCGTCGGTGCTGGCCGGGGCCAAGATCTTCGTCTCGGGCGGCACCGGGATGGGCAAGACGATGATGTTGCGGGCGCTGTGTGCCGAGATCCCCACCGATCAGATGATTGTCACGATCGAGGATGAACGGGAGCTGGGCCTGCACGTCCTGGCCGCCCGGGACGGGCAGGGCCAGGTGGTGCTCGACGAGCGCGGCCGGCCGGTCCTTGCTCGCCCGGCCGCTCTGGTGCGCGCCTATGAGGCCCGCGAGCCGAACTCTGAGGGTGTCGGCGCCATCACGATGGGCGACCTGACCCGGCAGTCATTGCGGGATTCCCCCGATGTGGTGATCCTGGGTGAGACCCGTGGACCCGAGATGGTCCATGTCCTGGATGCGCTGACCAACGGGATTTCCGGGGTGATGTGCACGATCCACGCTGACACTCCGGCCGGGGTGTTCAGCCGGGTGGTGCAGATGGTGCGACAGGCGACGCCGCCTCTGCCGGCGGACTACGCGTTGAGCGCGATCTGCTCGCTGGATCTGATTGTGCAGGTGCGCCGCAACCGCAACCACGAACGCTTCGTGACCGAGGTCGCCCAGCTGCAGGGCACGATCGGGGAGAACGCGATGCCGGTGCTCGAGACGTTGTTCGAGGCTCGGGCGGACGGCCGGGCGGTGCCGAAGCGGGCAGGCGCCGGGCCGAGGTTGATGGGCCGGCTGGCCGAGGTGGGCTTCGACCGGGCGTGGATGGACCCGGCCGCCTCGGACTGGGACCGCGACCGGCCGGAGTGGAGGTCGTGAACCCGCTGGTGCTGCTGGCCGGCGTCGGGGTGATGCTCGCCCTGGCGGGGTTGGTGCTGGGTGCGGCCGGGGCGGCCGGCTTCGGCACGAGTCGCCCTGGTCGCAAAGGCCGCCGGCCGGTGGTGCGCCGGTCCTGGCTGGTTGCGGCCGCCATTGGGCTGCTCGTCCTGGTGGCCACCGGGTGGGTGGCGGTGGCCGCCGGTGCGGCGGGGGCATGCGTGATCGTCCCGGCCATCGTGGGCTCCGGCGCCGAGGCCGACAGGCGGATCGCCCGACTGGAAGGGTTGGCCGGTTTCACCCGGCGGCTGGCGGACCTGTTGGCCTCGGGCGCGGTCGGGTCGCTGGAACATGGGCTGCGCAGGGCGGCGACGGGCTGCCCGCCGGCGATCCAGTCCGAGGTCTCGGCGCTGGTGTCGCGGATGGGTCCGCAGGGGATGGAACCGGCCCTGCGGGCATTCGGGCGGGATCTGGGCGACCCGGCCGGCGACCATGTGGCCATGGCCCTGATCCTGCGAGCCCGCAATGGCGGGCGCGGACTGGCGAAGGTACTGCTGAACCTGGCTAGCGATGTGGATGACCAGGTTCGGATGCGCCGCCAGATCAAGTCGGAGCGAGCCAGGCCGATGAACTCCATCCGCGGCCTGGTCATCTTGACCGTGGTCGTCTGGGTCCTCTCCACGGTCTTCCTGCGCCAGTACATGGCCCCCTACTCCAGCCCCGACGGGCAGCTGGCTCTGGTGGTCATCGTCGGCGACTTCGCGCTGGCGATGGCCTGGTTGCGGCGGCTGACCCGCCCGGTGGTCGGGGCCAGGTTCCTGGTGGACCCGGGCACACCGACCGGGCCCAGAGCGTGAGCCCGTTGCAGCTTGCCACCGCCGGCGGCATGATCACCGCGGCCGGGCTGGTGCTGGCGGTCGCGGCGGTTCGCCCGGGCGCCCCGAAGCTGTCGCTGGTCCTGGCCCAGCTGAACCACGAGGCCCCGGTCGAGGCCGCGGTGTTCGGCACGGAGGGCCCCACGAGTGCGTCGGTCCCCTGGTGGAGAGCCCTGTTGCCGGTACGGGTGATGGCTTTGGCGCAGCGGTATCTGGGCGCCGCAAGCCAGGACCTCAACATTCTGGGCATCTCCGGCGCCGAGCTCGCCGGCCGCAAGGCCGCACTGGCACTGGGCGGCCTGCTGGTGCCGCCCGTCCTTTTCGCGGTCCTGCTGGTTGCCGGAGTCGACCTCCCGGCCCTGCTCCTTGCGGTCCTCAGCGTGGGACTGGGCGCCCTGGGGTGGGTGATCCCGTCTCGGCAGGTGGGGGAGCGGGCAGCGTTGGCACGGGAGGAGTTCCTGGCTGCACTGACCGCCTTCCTTGCTCTGGTCGGTCTGGAGCGCCAGGCCCGCGGGTCGCCCACCGAGGCGTTGGAGGAGGCCTCACGGATCTCCGGAGCGTGGCCGTTCGTGATGATCCACACCGAGCTGCTGCGGGCCGAGCTGGCCGGTCAGCCGCCCTGGGACGGGCTGCGCGACCTGGGCCGGCGGGTCGGCGTGGAGCAGCTGACCAACCTGGCTGACATCGTTGCCGCCGCCGCGGACGGCGCGGCGGTGTTCGAGACGCTGCTGGCCGAGGCGCGGAACCTGCGCAACGCCGAGCTGAGCGACCAGCAGGAAAGAGCGGGGGTCGCCGGCGAGCAGCTGACGTTGCCGGCGATCGTGCTGGCCACCGGCTTCATGATGCTCGTCCTCTACCCGGCTCTGACCCGGTTCTGAAGGGGGGAGGCATCTCGCGAGCAGCCCGCCACGACATCGGTGAAGGCAACAAATACAGCGCAATGCAAACCAAGGGCAGGCAGCCATGACGCAGGCAAGAGTGACGACACGGGCAAGAACACAGACGCTGATGCTCGCCGTGACGGTGGTACTGACCGTCACTGCAGCCACGGAGCAGTTATGGGGCCGACTGCAAGGACGTGAGTCTGAGCGGGGCGCGTCAGCGCTGGAGTGGGCCATCATCGCCGGGATTGTCTGCGTATTGGCCGGAGTCGTGGGCGTGAAGATCACAAACGCGGTGAACTCTCACGCCGCACAGATCAAGTAGCAGATCCGCGGTGACGGGTCTCTTGCGCCGTTGCCGGCCGCCCCGGGCTGGGAGCGGCCAAAGCGGGCTGCCTCCAGGGGACCGGGGCGCGGTCGCCCTAGAGTTCGCGATCCTGTTTCCGCTGGTCCTTGTCCTGACCTTTGGCGGGGTGCAGGTCGCCTTCTGGTTCCAGGCCAGGGCCATGTGCCAGGCGGCCGCCCAGGCCGGCGTGCGCGCCAGCCGGGTCCTGGGCGCCCCGGTGGGCGCCGGGCGAAGCGCCGCCCACGCTTACCTGACTGCCACGGCTGGGGATACCGTCGGCGCAGCCAGCATCAGTGAGTCCCGCACGCCCACCGCGGTCAGCGTGGGGTGCTCCGGGACGGCCTTGCAGGTGATGCCGCTGCCGGGTCTGCCGCTGGGCGTGGACCAGTCGGCCGCCGGCGCCCGTGAACGGTTCACGCACCGATGACCGCGCGCGCACGTTATCGGAGATTGCCGCTGGCCGGCGAGGGCGGGTCGGCATCGCTGGAGCTGGCGATCATCGCCCCGGTCCTGCTGGTGCTGATCGCCCTGGTCGTCATGGGCGGACGGTTCGCGATGGCGTCGGCCGCGATCACCGGCGTCGCCGGGGCCGCGGCCCGGGATGCATCGCTGGCACGCAGCCCCGCGGCCGCCCGCCTGGCCGCAGTCTCGAGCGCGCAGGCCACGTTGGCCGAACAGAGCCTGCACTGTCAGGGGGCGCCGGCCGTTGAGGTGGACACCTCCGGGTTCGCGGCAGCCCCGGGGGCCCCGGCATCGGTCAGCGTGGACGTGACGTGCGTGGTGGTCGTCAACGGTCTGAACGTGCCCGGCCTGCCCAGCACCCGCACCCTGCATGAGCGCGCTGTCAGCCCGCTTGACTCCTACCGCTCGAGAGCCGCAACCCGATGACGCCCGCGATGAGGTCACGACTCCTGTTTCTGAGAACCCGCCCCCACCTCAACCCCGCTGCAGACCGCGGGTCGGTGTCGCTGTGGGTGGCCGTCATGGCTGTGGCGGTCATGGTCACCCTGGTGCTGATCGTGGACGGGGGAGCCAAGATCCGGGCGGGGAACCGCGCCGACATTGCGGCGGCCGAGGCGGCCCGCGCCGCGGTGCTCGCCGCCGGGCCACGTCCGGCGGGCAGCAGTGCGGAGGCCCGCCTCGCAGTGGCAGCCGCCAAGGCCTACCTCGCCAAGGACGGTGTGCAGGGGTCCGCGGTGATCCTGGGGCCGGGTCGCGTTCAGGTCGACGTACGGGCGACCGATCGGGGGCCCATCAGCGGCCACACGTTCACCGTGACCCGCAGCGCGGTCGCCGCGCTGCTCGTCGGTGTTGAGACAGGAGAACGCCCATGAGGCTGCACAAGATCGCTGAAGGACTGGCTGCGGCGCTCGTGCTGCTGCTCGCGGTTGCCGGTGTCCCGGCCCTGCTGGTTGCCATCGGCGCGGCGCCGACGTCGGTGCCCTCACTGGACCAGGTGCGCCGCGCCCTGTTTGTCCAGGACCAGAACATGACGGTCGTGTTCGCTGTGTTGGCGGCGGTTGTCTGGTTCTGCTGGGCGGCCTTCACCGTGTCTACGTTTCGGGAGATCGCGGCTGCGATCGCGACTCGCGGCCGCGGCAGTGCTCGGCCCTTGCCGAGGCTGGAGTGGGTCGGACGTCCGGCCGCCCAGCTCGTCGCCGCAGTGGTTCTGGTGTTTGTCTCCGCCCCCGGGCTCATCAGTGCGACTACGCCCAGCGCCGTGGCCGCGCCGGTGGTGGCAACCGCGACACGCGCCACCCCCAGGGCAGCCACGCACCCGGACGATGGAACCCACTCAGCTGTGACATATGCAGACGCGACATATACAGCTGCGACACATGCAGCCGCCACCCATCCCACCCCGGTTCGCGAAGGCGTGGCGAGCACTGCCTCGAGCCGGCGGCAACCGAAGCGGGCGACGTACACGGTCCAGCGACGAGACACTCTCTGGAGCATCGCCGCCACCCAGCTGGGCGACCCGCTGCGCTGGCCGGAGCTGGCTCACCTAAACCCCGGTGTCGTCGGACCGGCACCGGACTTCCTGATCCAGGCCGGGTCCACCCTGGCCCTTGCCCCGGCGGGCGACCACGGCCTGGGCCAGGGCGCCGAGCAGGTGGTTGCGGTCAGGGCCGGCGACACTGTCTCGGGTATCGCAGCAGAACACGGCGCGGGCGACTGGCGCACAATCTGGCCGGCCAACCAGGACCGGCCGGAGCCGGGCGGGGCAGCCCTGACCAACCCCAACCACATCGAGCCCGGCTGGACCCTCGCCGTCCCCGCGGTTTCCCCAGCGCGCGTATCCGAAGCTGCCAGCCCGCTCGCCGCTACTCGGGCCCCATCTTCAGCCCCGGCGGGCACACCCAAGGCTCAGTCATCGGATGCTGTGAAACCGTCTGGAATGCGATTGCAGGACCTGCCACCACACCTGACGGTGACTCAGCCAGGGGTCAAGGCCGACAGCCTCAAGCACCAGCCAACCCGGGGTGTCGTCCCGCAGGCCAGCGCTGTAGGGCCGCATCCCGTCAATCGCCTCACCCCCAACACCCCTGACATTCAGCATACGCCGCAGGGGGTCAGTACCCAGATCGGCGCATTCGCCGCCGGGGGAGCGTTGCTGGCTGGCGGTGTGATGGGCGCCCTCTTGGTCGCGCGTCGCCGGCAGTCTCGCAGCCGTCGTCCGGGCCGGACCATCGCCACTACAGCGCCGGAGCTGGTCCCGGTAGAGAAGGCCGCGGTTTCCCACGGCCGGCCGGGGCTGGCCACGGCCGGTTTTCTGGACGCAGCTCTGCGGAGCCTGTCCGCGGCCACCGCGGCCGACCTCGATGGGCTACTGCCCGATGTCGTTGCCGTCCGCCACGGCGGGGGCCAGCTGAACCTTCGTCTGTCGGCCGCGCATCGGGGGACGACTCCCGCGCCATGGACCGTGGACGAGTCCGGTCTGTGGTGGTCGATCTCCACGGAGCAGGAGCTGCTCGTGACCGAAACCAACGCGTCGAGCTACCTCGCGCCGCTGCCCACCCTGGCCGTGGTCGGCTCGGATGCGCATGGTTACTGCTGGTTGCTGGACCTGGAGCGTGCCGGAGCGATCGCTCTGACCGGTGACCCGACGCGGTGCCTCGACCTCGCCCGGTTCCTGGCCGCTGAGCTGTCGGTCAACACCTGGTCGGACCACTTGAGCGTGACGATGGTGGGGTTTGGCCAGGAGCTCGTAGGGCTGAACCCCGCACGCTTGCGGTACAGCTCGGATCTGGACGTCGCCGCGGTCGCACTGATCGTGGACGCTGTCGAGGCCGCCGATGCCTGCGTGCAGACCGGGACGGACGTGCGCACTGGCCGGGTTCGCGACATCTGCGGTGACACTTTCATGCCGCACGTGCTGCTGGTGGCACCGGGTTCTTGCAGGGATTCGGACAAGCTCGCCGAGCTGCTCGAGATCCTGGCCACTCACCCGGGCCGGGCCGCCATGGCAATCGTCCTGGCGGGAGAGGGCGCCCTCACGGAACAGGCCGGCTGGACCATGCACCTGACCGAGGCGGGCCGCCTTATCGTGCCCGAGCTGGGACTGGACCTGATCGCCAACCAGCTACCGTCCCACGAGGCCGCCGGTCTGTCCCAGATGCTCAGCCAGGCAGCAGCGGGCGCCGACGAACCGATGCCGGCGGCCACCGGAGACCAGCCGTGGCAGGCCTACTGTGACGCCGCCGGGTCCCTGTTGGAGCAGCACACGCTGCCCCGTTCTGCGCCGGGGGGGTGGCCGCCACTGACGGTCGACGAGTCGGCTGCGTCGCTGCTGCCGCTGCCGGATCAGACCTACCTGGACATCGCCGCCACCACCGCCGACGACCTGGCCACGTTGGCCCCTCGGGTGCCCGCGACCGTTCGGCCAGCCGTGGAGGACGCAGACCCAGCCCTCGACACAGACGTGGCAGCCTGGCTGGACCCGGACACGGCCCTGCCGCGCTTAACCCTGCTGGGACCGGTCCGGCTGCGGGCCCACGGCCCGCTGGAGAAGAACCGGGTGGGGTTCTACACCGAGATCGTGGCCTACCTGGCAACCCGCCAGAGCGGGGCGACCTTGGCCCAGTTCGAGACAGCCTTCAACCTGGCGCCGGCCCGGGCGCGCAGCGACATCCGCATCGCCCGCAACTGGCTCGGGGTCAACCCGCGCACCGGCCGTAAGCACCTGCCCGATGCGCTGAGGTCGAGGTCGGGGCAGGCCCGCGGCATCGGGGTTTACGAGCTGGAGGATGTCCTGGTGGACGCCGACCTGTTCCGACGGTTGCGGGTCCGGGGTGAGGCCCGCGGCGCCGACGGCATCGCGGACCTGGCCATGGCCCTGAGCCTGGTCAGTGGCGCGCCCTTCGACCAGCTGCGGGCCGACGGTTATGAGTGGCTGACCGACGGCGCGCGCATCGACCACCACCTGGTCTGCGCGGTCGTGGACGTGGCACACGTGGTGACCACGCATGCCTTGGCCACCGGCGACATCGCGGCTGCCCGCGCCGCTGCGCAGATCGCCCAGCTGGCAGCACCGTACGAGGAGATCCCAAGATTGGATCTGGTGGCGGTCCGGGCGGCCGAGGGACATCTGGAGGAATCGGAGACCTACCTGCGCGAGCAGGTGTGCAACCGCTGCGACGATGGCGGCCCGCCCGAGGACCTGTCCGAGCGGACCCGGGCCATCCTGCGCCAGCGACAATGGCTCTCCCGCACGGGCTGAGGTGTGCGAAGAGGCGCGCGGGTCGCTGCCTGAAGTGATGACGCGAATGCATGCGCTGGGTGACGGCGTGCGCTGACCGAAAGACCCCGCCTCCATCGGGAGGGGGTGCTCGGGTTCAGGGTGGTGCCGCTCAGGTACTGGTGGCCGCTTCGGCCAGGCGCTCGGCCCCGTCCAGGAACGCCTTGCTGAGCTCCCCGTCCCCAAGACGTGACCCGACGGAGGCGAACACGATCGCCCCGACGACACGTCCCGTCTGGACGAGCCATGGGTCCGGGGACGGATCAGGGCCCGGCCGCGGCCACCTGTGGGGCCAGGGCGTCCCGCACCAGTCGTCGACGAATCCGCTCACCACGGCGATCGACGACTCGCCGCGAATCTCTGACTCGATGGCCATGCGAGCGATGGAGTGGGCCATCTCGGCAGCGCCGATCACGAACGCCTCACCCGGTGGTAGTGGCTGCGGGTTCAAGGCGACCTGCTCAGCCAGTGAGGCGCTGCGACCTTCCTGGGGGAAGGGCCCCTGCGGGACGATGTAGTCCCACGCCTGCGGATTGATGTTGCCAATGATGGACAGCAACGACATTGCTCTCATTCGTGCACCCCCGAGGTCAGCTGTGCGAATAGACCGATCAACACGGGGGATTCTGCTCCTGCGCACACGACGTGTCTACATCTGGCCAAAGCGGCCGCGGCGCCATTGCGCACCGAGGCAGACGTGCTGCCTCCACCAGAGATCCTGATCGCCTGGAATGTTGCGCTCGGCCCTGCGGTGTCGTGGATGAGTACCAACTGCACCAAGGGCCCCAATCAGTGAGGGCCTAGTGATTCTGCGCGCTCCTGCCGTTCATCTCGACTGCGCCAGGTCCAGAAGTTGGCCGGTTTGCCGGGCTGCCCGCCTCCTCAGGTGAGCCGGGCAGCGTCCTGACGTAAGGTTCTCTCCGTGAGCACACGGGACCGGACCAGGGAAGCGGCGCGATGGATCGGTCCCTTAGGGATTGCCTTGATCGTCATGGCGCCGCTGACGTTGGCCCTTGTGCTCTACACGCTGCTCCATAAGCCATCGCTCCCGGTGTCGGCGGGCCTCGCCACGTCAACCCAGATGACCATGCAGCCCTCGCAGGCACCGTCAGTCAGCCCGACACCGTCAGCCACCGCTGGGGCCGCGCGGCCCGTGGCGGTGTTCCTGGGGGACTCATACGCCTTCGGCATCGGCGCCTCGAGGCCATCCAAGTGCTGGGTCGACCTGGTGAGCCTTGACAAGGGATGGGTTGAGAAGAATCTCAGCCAGGACAGAGCAAGCTACTCCACGGACAGTGGACCCGGCAGCACGTCCTACAGAGCCCGCATGGCTGCCGTTGCTGCAACTGGGGCGCAGATCGTCGTCGTCTCCGGTGGGCGCAACGACGTGAATGTTGACCCCGCCCAGCTGCGTGCAGACGCCCGAGCCACTTTCGTGGGTATCCATGCTGCTCTGCCGAAGGCCAGGATCTTCGTCGTATCGCCGACGTGGGGAAATGACCCTGCCCCGCAGGGTCTGACCAACGTGATATCGATCGTCATGGCGGAAGCCATGCGCGCCGGGGTTACCTACCTGGACATCGGTGAGCCCATGTTCGGGGACTCCAGCATGATGGCTGTCGACGGATGGCACCCCAACGACGCGGGCCACGCCGCCATCGCCAAGGCAGTTGAGAAGGCCCTGACCCAGGCGCAGTGACGAGGTGGGTGCCGTCGAAGGCGCGCACCCACAAGACGTCCGGCTCTACCTACCACAGAGGGGCCGGCTGGGCGAGGTGCCCGCGTCGCAGGGGCCGGCACCTCCAGCGCCCGCCACACCGTCAGAGCCATGGCGACCTGGCGCGAGCACCTTCCCCCGATTGCCCGGCACGTCGATGTTCGCGACTGCTTCACCACCATCGGCCAGCAACACCGCGACGTCGACCAGGACCGCGCCCCAGCCATGAACCGGCACGAAGCACCTTCGACCAAGGGACGCAGACAGGGCATCTCGAACCACATTCCAGAGGTGGATGCTGAGTGCTTCGCACCCGCCTTTGGCCAGCGTCAACTCCGGTGGACCTCAGGGCCAAGGAATGTCGTCGTCGCCCGGGCTGACCTGAACACGTCGATCTTCTGAGCGGCTGGCTTCTGTCTGCCACGACCAGGACGAGAGCAGCTCTCTCGAGACCGGGGACCTGCCCCGAGGACAGCACTGAAGTCTTGCGATCGACCCATGGCCCTGAGTCGGCTATGACGCCCTCATACACAGCGCGCCGGGAGTCCAGGCTGGCGAGAGGGGCGGTGAAGAAGCGTCCAACCGTGGGCAAGGGCAGTGATCCGGCACTGCGCTGCTGGAGCGGTCAGATCGTGGCGATGTACTGCCGGGTCAGGTCAAAGATCGCGTGCTGCGCGAAGTGCGTGACGGACGTTCCCGCCCTGACTGGTCAGTGCCACGGTCATGCCGCTCGCCCCTATGGGCCAGCTGCGGAGAGTCGGCTTTTGCGGTCTCGGCTCCGGTGGCATAGGTGAAGACACACGAAAGCCATGAGTCCGTCAGGCCCCCCGAAGTTCGTACCATTTCCGAGCTCGCTCTGGACCGCGTAGCAATCCACAGGGGGCGCCATCGTCAACTCCGACGACTTTGATGACCGCTTGGTGAGCGGTAATTGCAGCGAGATGAGAACTTCAGTGCCACTGCTCCTAGCGGTCTGCCTGTTTGACGGCTCCGCGTTCGAATTGCGCCTCTTCTCATATGTGGCAATTGTGCTACACTTGCACACGTGAGTAGAGTTGCATCGCGAGACTTGAGAAATCACACGGCCGAGGTGTTACGTCAGGTGTCCGAAGGCGCGCATGTGACGGTGACCGTCAACGGGACACCCGTCGCTGAAATCAGCCCGGTTCGCGCGATGCGTCGTGCCTCGATCTCCAAGCGTGAACTGATCGTTCTGTTGGCGAACACGCAGGCCGACCCTGGCCTGCGTGACGACTTGGCCGCGCTTGCTGGGGAGACCACTGACGATCTTGACTCCTTAGGGTGACCGCTCCGTCGCGAGGACTGCTGGACACCAGCGTTCTGATCGCCACAGAGACAAGACGGCCCCTGGATACCGACGCCCTGCCAGATGAGTTGTTCGTCAGCGTCGTCACCATTGCCGAGTTGCAGGCCGGGGTCCTGGCCGCCGCAGACACCGCCACCCGCGCCCGCAGGTTGGCGACCCTTGACTCAGTCTCGGGGCTGGAAGCGTTGCCCATCGACATCGTTGCCGCCGGACATTGGGCCACTTTGAGAGTCCGACTGGCCGAGGAAGGTCGCCGGATCAACGTGAACGACCTGTGGATTGCCGCAGTGGCGGTAGCCAACGATCTGCCGGTCGTCACGCAGGACTCCGACTATGACCCACTGGAGAGCATCGGCGGACCCCAAGTGATTCGCATCTGAAGGGCCCGGGTCCAGTCCGTCCTCCGACAACATCTGGAAGGCCATGACGGCCTTCCTTACCCCCACGTACGACGACTCAGGCTTCGAGCAGTTGGTGGGCTCGCTGGAACGACAACCCAACCGCTTCGCCGATGTCCGAAGATGTACGTGGTCCGCGTTGAGCTTGCGCAACAGATCCACCGTCAACACTGCCGCCTTGCGCTCAGCATCGTGGGCTGCTTCGCGTTCGGCGTCGATCTGCCGACGACGTTCCATAAGATCGATCCCGTCGACAATCATGGCCACGACGTTCACGCCCACTTGTGAGGCAGTCACATCCTCAGTGATCGCGATGAGGGAGAAGGCCATGTCCCTGATCTCTGAGAGCCTGCGCGCCCGGGTAAGCCCCTCGCCGGCAGGGACGTCGATCATCCATCACTTGCATTGCGGGTAACCGTGATGTCGTATGTCTTCCTCGGATCAGCTCCTTGCATTCCTTGATGATGTTCCGCACCTTGGGGACGACGCCGGGTGAGATGCTCCGGTGACCGTTCGGCAGTGAGAACCAGTGCTTGCCGCACAGCCGTGTCCGCTTCTATTTGCCTGTGCCGGATTGCGCACAGACTTCCGGGTCTTGATCTTCGGCTCCGAGGACTTCTCAGCAAACTTAGGCCCAGGACTGTACCGAACCCCAGGGCCGGCGGTCTTGTCGTCGATTTTGCTCAACAGTTCACTGTCTGCATGTCCCTAAGCAGAGCCTTGCCGCACAGCGCGTCCTGGCCGCGCTGCCAGCCTGCACAGCAAGCGAAGCGGCGACGTTCAGGTTCGCAGGAACCGCTTCACGTCAAGGCGACTGCCGCGATCATTCTTGTCTCGTATGGCGCCGTGCCCGTATCCGCCGGTGGATCTACAGTTGCGCGCCATGGCGACTACGTCGAAGGCGGTCAGCACCTCGACAGGTGCCTTCAACACTGGCCTTGCAGCAACTGCCTCAGGAGAATCAGTTGGAAATGCCACCTGCGATCCGCGTCCGTTGCTGGCATGGGGTTACCGCTCGAGGTACTGCTCGAGAGCGATCCGCATAACCTCCGAGCGCGAGGTGTGTGTCCTGGCCACATACTGCTCGAGGCGGGCGTCCAAGGTATCTGGGAGGCGGACCTGCCTGGCCTTGGAGTGCACGCCGGGCGCGGTCAGAGATGGGCGACCGCGGCGGATCAGGGCCCGGGCGTAGGCCTCCACGGGGGTGTCCGGGGCGGCGTCGGCGTCCATCGCGCGCTCGAGCATGGCGCGTGCAGCCTCGCGGGAGGCTTCGCCAGAGTTCTTGGTCTGGTCGGCCAGGTCGGGGATGTTGGTCTCGGCCCACTCGGCCGCGGCTACGTGGTCGGACTGGGTGCGGGTGCCGCGGTCGGCGGTGGAGTTGCGTCGCTTGGTCATTGTCGTTTCCTCTCTCAGTCGAACAACGCGAGGATCTTGGGCGGCTTCCATGGCGTGGAAGATGACGGGGGACCTGGGCGCTGTCCGCCCACACGAGGACTTCCGTCATTGCCAATAAGGTACTACGCAATTGTGTATATTGTGTAGTACATATCTGTATCTCGGCCGCCTCGCCGGGTGGGTTGTCGAACAGGACGACGGCGAGACTTCCCTTGTTGCCGCACGTCAAGATGCCCGCGTACGGGTCTTCCTTGACATGACCAATTAGTGAGAGATAATGACAACGAAATGAGAACCTCAGCGCCACCGCTACTAGCGGTCTTCCGAAGCCAGCTCCAGGGCGACCTGCTGGCCCGCGTGTTGTTGTCTCCAGGTCAGTTGAGCGTGTCAGATTTGGCCCGGGTGCTCGGTGCGCCGATCCCGACGGTGGCGCGGGAGGTCACTCGGCTCGAAGGCGCGGGACTACTCACGACGAGACGCGTCGGCCGTGCCCGCCTCGTCAGCGGCAACGACGTCAACCCGGCCTTGGGCCCGCTGCGCGAGCTGGTCATGATCGCGTTTGGACCCCGGCAGGTCATCAACGATGAGTTCGGTGAGTTGGAAGGGGTGAAGGAGCTGTTGATCTTCGGCTCGTGGGCTGCCCGGTACCAAGGGGAGGCAGGACCGCCGCCGGGCGACGTCGACGTCCTCGTGGTGGGAAGCCCAGACCGTGATGACGTCTATGACGCGGCGAATCGGGCGCAGGCGCGCCTCGGACGAGAGGTGAACCCGGTGCTGGTTAGCGCGCAGCGGTGGCAGGACGCGGCGGAACCGTTCCTGCAGGAGGTCCAGCGGCGACCGAAGCTGGTCCTGGTGCGGCGCGAGCAGGACGGGACGAGATGAGCTGGGGTAAGGGCCAGGACGTCGTCGAGGCCCTACTGACCGGGGAGCACCTCGAGCAGGTCCCGGCGAATCCCGCCGAGGCGCAGTACTTGCTTGGGCGGGCCCGTGCGCATCTGGGCACCGCGGCCCGGGAAGTCGAAGCCGATCCCGAGATCGCCTACGACGCCCTGTATGCCGCCGCACGCAAGGCTCTAACGGCTGTGCTTCGTCAGCAAGGCTTGCGGCCGACTCGGGCCGGTGGTCACGAAGCGGTGATCCAAGCCACTGAGGCGCAACTGGTACCTCCGCTTGGGGCAGTCGTGCGGCCCTATCGCCGAATGCGTCGTCAGCGCGGCAAGGGTGACTACATGGCTTCAGAGGGGGCGATCAATCCCGATGATGTGCTCGCGGACCTACCCGCTGCGACTGCCATCGTCGAGGCCGCGGAGGAGGTCGTCCCGGAGATGCCTGTGTACGTCCGGCGGCGCTGAGGTCAGGCGATGCGTTCGCGAGGATCCTCAGTTGTGGAAACGTCGCTCGCCCACGCATCTCAGACTCCAACGCGAAGGATCTGACCCCAACAGAACTTCAGGAGGCCGGCCACGACATCGTGGTCGGCTTCATCGAAGATTCCACCCAGGAGCAGCCGATGGTATGACGCCGCGCACCCTCGTCCGCCAACCTGACGGTTTCGCGCGCGGGTCAGGCGTTGAGCAACTGGTGGATTCGCTGGAACGAGACTCCCACCGCTTCGCCGATGCCCGACCACCGAGAAATTACGGCCGGGGTGGTGCGCAGTATCAGCAAGCAGATGGCCTGCCTGCCGAAAGGATGGTTGCAATGAGCGCATACACCGCAACGGCGACCCGTGAGGGGCGCTGGTGGGTGATCGACGTCGACGGCGTCGGCGTCACCCAGTCACGCCGCAGTGGCAGCTGCCAATGACCTCCCGGTCGTCACTGCATCGTGCCCGCTGACCCCGCCCATAGGTTCGGGGCGTGTCGGTGCGTGACGCTAACGTCCGCAGACATCAGGGCGGTCCCAGGCCGGTGGGTGAACATCGAGCGTGGTCCTGCTGAACCAGCAAGAGCGGGAAGACGACGATGAGCGAGCCCAGCCACACCCCTAATGGGGTTCACCGGGCCGACAACATGACAGGCTCGGTGCCTGGTAGCCGCCGATGGATGAGCACTGTAGCGCCCCTGGACCTCGAGTCCTAGGGACAGATCGTGCCTCTATCGGTGGTCAGGGAAACGAACCGCTGATGGGATGTCGTGCCCGCCGCGTTTTGGCGTGAGCACTTGACCATTAGGTCGCGGGTTTTCCTGCAGGCTGCTGACCGGGTAGTCGAGCGAAGTGGAGGACATCACAGTGTTGTTCGTCGGAGATGACTGGGCTGAGGACCATCATGATGTGGAGGTCCAGGATGAGACCGGACGGCGGCTTGCCAAAGCCCGCCTACCGGAAGGCATTGCCGGGATAGCCAGGCTGCACGCCCTGGTTGGGAGGTTCCTACCCGAGGACGTCGACCCTGCCGAGGTGAAGATCGGCATCGAGACCGACCGGGGCCCGTGGGTCGCCGCACTGATCGCCTCCGGGTACCAGGTGTACGCGGTCAACCCGTTGCAGTCCGCTCGTGCCCGCCAGGGCCAAGACGTCTCGGGAGCCAAGAGCGATGCCGGTGATGCTCATGTCCTGGCCGACCTGGTCCGCACTCATTCCCACCAGCTGCGTACCGTCGCCGGGGACAGCAAGCAGGCCGGCGCGGTCAAGGTCCTGACCCGGATGCACCAGAGCCTGATCTGGGACCGCACCCGCCAGGTGCTGCGGCTGCGCTCCAGCCTGCGGGAGTTCTTCCCAGCCGCCCTGGAAGCCTACGACGACCTCGATTCCCCCGACGTCCTGGAGCTGTTGACCAAGGCACCCGAGCCCAGCCGGGCGGCCCGGTTGACTCGGGCCCAGATCAGCGCCGCCCTGAAGCGGGCCCGTCGGCACGACCGGGACACCAAGACCACCGCGATCATGGCCGCGCTGCGCACCGAGCACCTCACCCAGCCGCCGGTTATCGCGGCCGCCTACGGCGTGACGGTCCGCGCCCTTGCTGCCCTGATCACGACCTCCAACGAGCAGATCACCGCCCTGGAAGGGCCGGTCGAGGCCTGTTTTGGCCAGCACCCGGACGCTGAGATCTACCTCAGCCAGCCCGGACTGGGGCCCATCCTGGGCGCCCGGGTGCTCGCAGAGTTCGGCGACGACCCCACCCGCTACGACGGCGCCCGGGCCCGCAAGAACTACGCCGGCACCAGCCCCATCACCCGAGCCTCGGGCAAGAAGAAAGTCGTCCTGGCCCGATATGTGCGCAACAAGCGACTGACCAACGCACTGCACCAGCAGGCGTTCAGCGCCCTGAGCGGATCGCCGGGAGCCCGCGCCTACTACGACGCGCTGCGGGACCGCGACATCGGCTACAACGCAGCCCTGCGCCAGCTCGGCAACCGTCTCGTCGGAATCTTGCACGGCTGCCTCAAAACCCGCACCTGCTACGACGAGGCCACCGCCTGGGACCAGCACACCCAACGAGTAGCAGCTTGACGTCCAAGAAGAACCCAGCAGGGCACATCGCGGCCAGCCTCGGGCGTCAACGACCTGTTGACAGCCCGCGGCGCTGCCACTACGCCGACGACCCCGCCCTCCGGCCCCGGTGCACACTGACCGCGACCGTCCGGTACGGCGCCGTGGCGCTGTGCCCGTCCTGTAACGCGGCCCGCTCGACCCTCGGTAAGGGCCAAGCCCCGGTCCGGCTGTCAGCCGGTCCGGCGTTCGACGTCCTGGGTTGGGTTGCCACCGCCCACCAGCAGGCGGGCGCCGCCGAGGCGACCCTGGCCGCCGCCGTCACCAGAGCCCGCCAGGGCGGAGCAACCTGGTCGGTGATCGGAGCCCAACTCGGGGTGTCACGTCAAGGCGCACAGCAACGCTTCACATCCAGCATGGCTGCCTCAAAACGCCCACCCCCTACGACGAGGCCAATGCCTAGAACCAGCACACCCAACAAGCAGCAGCTTGACATCTAAGCCCATGGGATGTCTGTCCCGGTGAAACCTGCGGGCGGGGCTTACGGGGACCGGCCCGTCCAGGCTCTACCTGCAGTGTCGGTTTTGGGGCGGCTTGCACGGATGCCTGAGGTCGTCTGCAAGCGGTTCCCCAAACGGTGATCGTCGAACTTATGCTGGCTGTCGTATCGATCGTGCGGCTGGCTTTGCGACTCGTGCGCGCCAACGACACTCATTGAGCCCCGAAACCGCTGATCGCCTAGCGGGACTTTCCTGGCTAGTTCGTTCTTGAGTGGTAAACGCGCAGGTCAGGGCGGGTGTGGGGTCGGCAGGGTTGTATTACCCATGTCAACGTTTCGGGGCGTAGGTGTCGAGGCCGAAC
>Ga0097691_1001404_pt1 | contig 17847 bp, 14 predicted proteins | sample NGESurdeep072012_8_FD_72858 | JGI IMG/M metagenome (GOLD analysis project Ga0097691, IMG submission 72858) | Arctic peat soil microbial communities from Barrow, Alaska - NGEE Surface sample 210-1 deep-072012 | ecosystem: Environmental > Terrestrial > Soil > Wetlands > Peat ... | reverse complement strand
AGCAATTGCGCCCGATCCACCAAGAGCTCCTCAGCCGACAGGCGTTGGTTGCCGCGGAGATAGTTGCGGAGCCCGTCAGCGGTCGGTTCGAGCGGCGCGAAGGAGTCGACATCGGTTTGCTCTTGCGACGCGTCCATGCGCCCCGGCGTGAAGGGGACCTTTACGTCGTGCCCGGCGCCCTTCGCGGCTTTCTCGATCGCCGCGCAGCCGCCGAGGACGATCAGGTCGGCAAGCGAAACTTTCTTGCCGCCGGATTGCGAAGCGTTGAACTCCTTCTGGATCGCTTCGAGTTTCGCAAGGACCGTCGCCAGCTGGGCCGGCTGGTTGACGTCCCAATCCTTCTGGGGGCTAAGGCGAATGCGCGCCCCGTTGGCGCCACCGCGCTTGTCGCCGCCACGGAAGGTGGAGGCCGAGGCCCAGGCGGTGCTGACCAGTTTGGATACGGTCAGACCCGTGGCCAGTACCTTGGCCTTGAGTGCGGCGGCGTCTGCGTCGTCGATCAACGGATGATCGACGGCGGGCACCGGATCCTGCCAGATCAGTTCTTCCTTCGGCACTTCCGGGCCCAAATAGCGCGAGCGCGGGCCCATGTCGCGATGGGTCAGCTTGAACCAGGCGCGGGCGAAGGTCTCAGCGAAAGCCTGCGGGTTCTCTAGGAAGCGGCGCGAGATTTTCTCGTAGACCGGGTCGAGGCGCAGCGACAGATCGGTGGTCAGCATGGTCGGCTTGCGCTTCTTCGACGGATTGTGCGCGTCGGGGATGATTTCCTCGGCGTCCTTGGCCTCCCACTGGATGGCGCCGGCAGGACTGCGGGTCTGCACCCATTCGTACTTGAACAGATTCTCGAAGAAGTGGTTGCTCCACTGCGCCGGCGTCTGCGTCCAGGTGACTTCGAGGCCGCTGCCGATGGCGTCTCCGCCGTGCCCAGTGCCGTAGTTGCTGATCCAGCCTAGGCCCTGCGCTTCCAGGTCGGCAGCTTCTGGCTCTGGCCCCTTGTGGGACTCGGGCGCGGCGCCGTGGGTCTTGCCGAAGGTGTGGCCGCCGCCGATCAGCGCGACGGTTTCCTCGTCGTTCATCGCCATGCGCTTGAAGGTTTCGCGGATGAATCTGGCCGCGGAAACCGGGTCGCCGTTGGCGTTCGGACCTTCCGGATTGACGTAGATCAGGCCCATCTCGGTGGCGCTGAGCGGATTTTCGAAGTTCTCAAGGGGCCGGTGGGCCTTCCAGGTGGTCTCGGAACCCCAGTTCACGTCCTGATCGGGCTCCCAGGTGTCTTCTCGGCCGGCGGCAAAGCCGAAAGTGCGAAAGCCCATGGTCTCCAGCGCCACGTTGCCGGTGAGGATCAGCAGGTCCGCCCAGGAAATCTTCTGCCCGTACTTCTGCTTGATCGGCCACAGCAGGCGGCGCGACTTGTCGATGTTCACGTTGTCCGGCCAGCTGTTGAGCGGAGCGAAACGCTGCTGGCCGCGACCGCCGCCGCCACGGCCATCGCTCAGGCGGTAGGTGCCGGCGGCGTGCCAAGACATGCGGATGAACTGCGGACCGTAGTGGCCGAAGTCGGCCGGCCACCAGTCCTGCGAGTCGGTCATCAGCTTGCGCAGGTCATTCTTCAGCGCCTCGTAGTCGAGCTTCTTGAACTCCTCCGCGTAGTCGAACGCCTCGCCCGTGGGATTGGACAAGGAAGAGTTCTGATGAAGGATGCTCAGGTTCAACTGGTTCGGCCACCAGTCCCGGTTGGACCTGTGCATGACGGGGCACTTGCCCGCGCTGGTGGTCGATGTGGGATTGTCAGCCATGGCTCGTTCCTCCGTTATCGGATGCGCCTGTAGCAAGCGCTTGCGGCGCTTGTACGAACTACATTCGATCAGGTCTAATCGTATTGCCTCGCGTCATCGATAAGTTTAGCTTATCGATATGATCACGTTGCGGCAGTTGCGCTATCTCACCTCGCTCGCGCGCCATCGGCATTTCGGGCGGGCGGCGGCGGATTGCGCGGTGACCCAGCCGGCGCTGTCCATGCAGGTGCGCGCGCTCGAGCGCGAGATCGGCACCGAGCTGGTCGAGCGGCGGCCGGGCGAGATCGCGCTCACCGACACCGGGCTGGACGTGGCGCAGCGCGCCGAGCAGATCCTCACCGCCACCCGTGACCTGGTCGATTTCGCCCGCCACCGCGATGTGCTCAGCGGGCGGTTAGCGCTCGGCATCATCCCGACGCTGGCGCCTTACATTTTGCCGCGTGTGCTGCCGCATCTGCAGGCGAAATATCCGCAATTGCGGCTGGAAGTGCGCGAGACGCAGACCAAACTGCTGCTCGACGAACTGACCCGCGGCGAGCTTGACGCCGTGATGCTGGCGCTGCCGGCCGATGGCGCCGACGTGGAGACGCTGGCGCTGTTCGACGATGCATTCCTGCTGGCGGTGCCGGCGGCGGATGCGTTGCCCGCGCGCTCCCGCGTCGGCGTCGCGGATGTCGACCAGCGCCGGCTCATTCTGCTCGAGGAGGGCCATTGCTTGCGCGACCAGGCGCTGGCTTTCTGCGCGGCGCCAAAACTCGCCGCGTCAAGTCGCGATGCGCCTGCGGGCTTAGGGGCCACTTCGCTTGCCACCGTGATGCAGATGGTGGCGAACGGCTACGGTGTGACGCTGCTGCCGGAGGTCGCGGCCGATGCCGAGGGACGCGACAAACGGGTGAAGCTTTTGCGTTTCAGCGCGCCCGAGCCCGGCCGCAACATTGGGCTCGCTTGGCGGCGCACCTCGCCGCGCAGACGAGACTTCGAGGCGCTGGGACAGGTCATCATCGATATGATAGGTGGCAAGATGCAAGTTCGACCGTCGACGCGGACAGCATCCGGGAATCGAAGCCTTACATGAGCGATCCGTTTTATCGGCCGCCGGAGCCACGCCAGCCTCCGGCGGACCAAGGCTTTGTGCGCGCGCAGGTGCGCCGGCATTTTTACCGTATCGTCAGCGGCGGCTTGGCGCTCACGCTGATCGCGGCCATCTGGCTGGTCTGGCGCATCGGTTAACGCGCAGACGTCGGTCGCATGACAAAATAAAAAAGGGCAGCCGCGAGGGCCGCCCTTTTCACACTGGTTTGTTGCGAGCCTTACTCCGCGCCCGCCGCCTGCTGCGGCGCGCCGCCCTCAGCCTTCTGCTTGGCCTCTAAGTCCTCGCCGGTGGTCTGGTCGACCGCCTTCATGGACAGACGCACCTTGCCGCGCTCGTCCATGCCGAGCAGCTTGACCTTCACCTTGTCGCCTTCCTTGACTACGTCGGTGACCTTGTTCACGCGGTTGGGTGCGAGCTGGCTGATATGCACCAGGCCGTCCTTGGCGCCGAAGAAGTTCACGAAGGCGCCGAAGTCCATCACCTTGACCACGGTGCCGTCATAAATCGTGCCCGGCTCCGGATCGGAGGCGATCGACTTGATCCACTTGATCGCCGCCTTGATCGACTCGCCGTCGGCCGAGGCCACCTTGACCGAGCCGTCGTCCTCGATGTTGATCTTGGCGCCGGTCTTCTCGACGATCTCGCGGATCACCTTGCCGCCGGTGCCGATCACTTCCCTGATCTTGTCGGTCGGGATCTTGAACATCTCGATGCGCGGCGCATGCTCGCCGAGCTCGGCGCGGGCGGACGTGAGCGCCTTCGACATCTCATTGAGGATGTGCAAGCGGCCTTCCTTGGCCTGGCCCAGCGCCACCTTCATAATCTCCTCGGTGATGCCGGCGATCTTGATGTCCATTTGCAGCGAGGTGATGCCGCCGTCGGTGCCGGCTACCTTGAAGTCCATATCGCCGAGATGATCCTCGTCGCCGAGGATGTCGGAGAGCACGGCGAAGCGCTTGTCCTCGAGAATGAGGCCCATGGCGATGCCGGCCGCCGGCCGCTTGATCGGCACGCCGGCGTCCATCAGCGCGAGCGAAGAGCCGCACACCGAGGCCATCGACGAAGAGCCGTTCGACTCGGTGATCTCCGAGACCAGGCGGATGGTGTAGGGGAATTCCTCCGCTTTCGGCAGCAGGGGATGCAGCGCGCGCCAGGCCAATTTGCCGTGGCCGATTTCGCGGCGTCCGGGCGCGCCCGTGCGGCCGGTTTCGCCCACTGAATAATGCGGGAAGTTGTAGTGCAGCATGAATGTCTCTTTATAGGTTCCCTGCAGCGCGTCGATGTACTGCTCGTCTTCGCCGGTGCCGAGCGTCGCCACCACCAGCGCCTGCGTTTCACCGCGGGTAAACAGCGCCGAGCCGTGGGTGCGCGGCAGCACGCCGACTTCTGCCACGATCTGCCGCACCGTCTTGAGGTCGCGGCCGTCGATGCGCTTGCTGGTGTCGAGAATGTTCCAGCGCACGATTTTGGCTTCGAGCTCCTTGAACACGCCGGCAATCGCCAGCTTGTCGTGCTTGGGTTCAAAGCCTTCCGGGAAGAAATGCTCCATCACCTTCTTTTTGACGACGGCGACTGCGTCCTGGCGATCCTGCTTGCGCACGATCGAATAGGCGGCGCGCAGATCCTTCTCGGCAATGCCGAGGATTTCTTTCTCGAGCGCCTTGTTGTCGGCAACGACGAGATCGCGCGGCTCTTTCGCAGCCTTCTCGGCGAGCTTAATGATGGCGTCGATCACCGGCTGGAAATGCCGGTGCCCGAACATCACCGCGCCGAGCATGATTTCTTCGGACAGCTCTTTGGCTTCCGATTCCACCATCATCACGGCGTCTTGCGTGCCGGCGACCACGAGGTCGAGCTGGCTTTCCTTCATCTCGTCGAGCGTCGGATTGAGCACGTATTCGTTGTTGATGAAGCCGACACGGGCACCGCTGATCGGCCCCATGAACGGTGCGCCGGACAGCGTCAGCGCGGCCGAGGCCGCCACCATGGCGACGATGTCGGGGTCGTTTTCCTGGTCGTGCGACATCACGGTGAGGGTCACCTGCGTATCGCAGCGCCAGCCGTCGGCGAACAGCGGACGGATCGGCCGGTCGATCAGCCGCGAGGTCAGCGTGTCCTTTTCAGTCGGACCGCGCTCGCGCTTGAAAAAGCCGCCGGGAATACGTCCCGCCGCGTAGTATTTTTCGGTGTAGTTGACGGTGAGCGGCAGGAAGTCGATGCCTTCCTTCGGCTGCTTGGCCGCCACGACGGCGGCGAGCACGGTGGTCTCGCCGTAGGTGGCGATGACGGCGCCGTCGGCTTGGCGCGCTACCCGGCCGGTCTCGAGGGTGAGCTTGCGCCCGCCCCAATCGAGTTCAACTCGATGCATATCGAACATTGCGTTTTTCTCTCATGGTTTTCGGCCAGATCCGAATGCCATGAGCAAGACGGCGAGAAACTGCGGCGCGTCACGGTGGTGAAGCGAACAGCGTCTGGCGATCCTGCCATGGCGTTCAGAACCTTGCCTTGTCGCGGGGCCGAACCTTGTCGGGGCCCGCTTGTCGCCGGCAGCGCCATCGCCGCCGGATAATTGAACGAATGCGTCACACGCATCCGCTCACGGAACGCGCGGGGCGCATGCGCGCCCTGCGCGGGTACAAAATTATCGGCGGATGCCGAGCTTCTCGATCAAAGTCTTGTAGCTAGCCTCGTTGGTGCGCCGCAGATAATCGAGCAAGGTGCGGCGCTGGCTCACCATCTTGAGCAATCCACGGCGGGAATGGTTGTCCTTGACGTGGGTCTTGAAATGCTCGGTGAGATTATTAATGCGCTCCGACAGGATCGCCACCTGCACTTCGGGCGATCCGGTGTCGCCCGGCTTGTTGGCGAATTCACTGATTACTTCGGCCTTGCGGCCGGTGGTTACCGACATCGGTCATCCTTTCTTCGGTCCGGCGCTGCCGATCAGCCCGGCCAGGTTGAACACGCGCTTGGGGACGATTTCACCGCGATCCAGTTCGGCAAGAGCCACCAGTTGGCCCGATGCCGTGGCATAGACTGGCCCACGGAAATTGGGTGCGTCCCGTCCGCGCAACAAAACGGCTTGGCCTTTTTGCAGCCTTGCCGCATCCGCCCGACTGACGGCCAGCGCCGGGATGTCGTCCAGCGCGGTCTCAACGGGCATGAGAGCGTCGGCGAGGCTAGCCCCGCCGGCCGCGGCTCTATGGCACACAGCCTCCAATTGTTCCAGTAAAATCATGGTTTCTTCGCCAAATGGGCCGACCGCGACCCTGCGCAGGGCGCTGACATGGCCGAAACAGCCCAAAGCGCGGCCCATGTCGCGGGCGAGCGAGCGCACATAGGTGCCCTTGCCGCATTCGGCGTGCAGCACCGCGTGATCGGGGTCGGGGGTGGCGATCAGCTCCAACCGGGTGATCTCGACCGGGCGGGCCACAAGTTCCACCACCTCGCCGTCGCGGGCGAGATCGTAGGCGCGCTCGCCGTCGATCTTGATGGCGGAATAGCGCGGCGGCACCTGCTGGATGGTGCCGGTATAGGACGGCAGCAGGGCGCGGATGGCCTCCGGCGAGGGGCGTTGATCGCTGCTGGCGATGGCGCGGCCTTCGGCGTCATCGGTGTCCCGTTCCTCGCCCCAGCGCACGGTAAATTGGTAAAGCTTGCGGCCGTCCATCACGAAGGGAACGGTCTTGGTCGCTTCGCCGAGCGCGATCGGCAGGCAGCCGGAGGCGAGCGGGTCGAGGGTGCCGGCGTGGCCGGCCCGCTTAGCCGAGAATAGGCGCTTCACCACGCTGACCGCATGGGTGGAGGTCATGCCGACCGGCTTGTCGAGCACCAGCCAGCCATGCACATCGCGCTTGTCACGCTTGAATTGTTTTTTGGCTCCGCCGTGATCCTGAGGAGCGGGCTTCGGCGGCTCTTCGGCATGAGGCCGATCGAGGTTTTTCAAATCTTCTTCGGTCACTCGTCGTCCTCATGTTCGAGGTCGCGCTTGACCGCGGGCGAGCGCAGCAGCTTGTCGATGCGCTCGGCCTCCTCGAAGCGCTCGTCGACCCGGAAGCGGATATCGGGCGCGAATTTCAGATTGACGCGGTGGGCGATTTCGCCGCGCAGGAATCTCTTGTGGCGCTCAAAGGCCGCGAGCACCTCATCGGTATCGCGGCCGGCGAGCGGCATGATGTAGATGGTCGCCAGCCGCAGGTCGGGGGTCATGCGCACCTCCGGCACGGTAATGAGATGGCCCTCGATCACCGGGTCATGCACGTCGCCGCGGGTGAGCATCTCGGCCATGGCGTGACGCACCAGCTCGCCGACGCGCAACTGGCGTTGCGAGCCCCCCGGCGTGCCGCTGTCGCGGTGACCTTTTTTGCGCGTCATTGCAATCCAATGGCTCTTGTCATGCCAGGGCTTGTGCCGGGCATTCACGTCATGACGGGAAAACGGTGGAACTAGACTTCGCGCGAAACCGTGAGATTTGGACTCACAGGCTGCGTTGAATCGTCTCCACCCGGTAGCATTCGATCACGTCGCCTTGCCGCATGTCCTGGTAGTCCTCGAACGCCATGCCGCATTCCATGCCGGCGCTGACTTCCTTGGCGTCGTCCTTGAAACGCTTGAGCTGGCTGAGCTTGCCCTCGTGGATCACCACGTTGTCGCGGATCAGCCGAACATTGGCGCCGCGCTCGACGGTGCCGTCGGTGACGCGGCAGCCCGCGATGTTGCCGACCTTGGAGACCTTGAAGATTTCCAGAATTTGCGCGTTGCCCAGCATGGTCTCGCGCAGCGTCGGCGGCAGCAGGCCGGACATCACCTTTTTCACGTCGTCGACGAGATCGTAGATGATGTTGTAGTAGCGGATTTCGATGCCGGCGCGTTCGGCCGCCTCGCGCGCTTCCTTGTTGGCGCGCACGTTGAAGGCGATGATCGGAACGCCGGAGGCTTCCGCCAGCGTCACGTCGGATTCTGAAATGCCGCCGACGCCGGCATGCAGCACGCGCGCCGCCACCTCGTCAGTGCCGAGCTTGTCGAGCGAGCCGATGACCGCTTCCAGCGAGCCCTGCACGTCGGCCTTGATCACCAGCGGGAATTCCTTGCGGCCGGAAGTCTTGGCCTGCGCCATCATCTGCTCGAGCGAGCCGCGCATGCCGGTGGCGCGGGCAGCCGTCTTCTCGCGCTTCTGGCGGCCGCGGTAATCGGCGACTTCGCGGGCGCGGCCTTCGTTCTCCACCACCGCCAGGCGATCACCGGCATCGGGCGTGCCGGAGAAGCCGAGCACTTCGACCGGCGTCGACGGGCCGGCGCTCTCGATCGGCTCGCCGGTGTCGGACATCAGCGCGCGCACACGGCCCCATTCGGCGCCGGCAACCACCAGATCGCCGACCCGCAGCGTGCCGCGTTGGATCAGCACGGTCGCCACCGGCCCGCGGCCGCGGTCGAGCTTGGCTTCGATGACGGTGCCTTCGGCCGGCCGTTCCGGATTGGCCTTGAGATCCAGGATTTCGGCCTGCAACCCGATCATTTCCAGGAGCTTGTCGATATTGGTTTTCTTGGTGGCGGAGACTTCCACGTCCACGACGTCGCCGCCCATGGATTCGACCTGGATCTCATGCTGCAGCAGATCGGTGCGCACGCGCTCCGGCTTGGCGTCGGGTTTATCCATCTTGTTGATGGCGACGATGATCGGCACTTTCGCCGCCTTGGCGTGATGGATCGCTTCCACCGTCTGCGGCATCACGCCGTCGTCGGCGGCGACCACCAGCACGACGATGTCGGTGACCTTGGCGCCGCGCGCGCGCATGGCGGTGAAGGCGGCGTGGCCGGGCGTGTCGATGAAGGTGATCTTGGCGCCGGACGGCGCGGTGACCTGATAGGCGCCGATGTGCTGGGTGATGCCGCCGGCTTCGCCGGCCGCCACATGGGTCGAGCGGATGGCGTCGAGCAGCGAAGTCTTGCCGTGGTCGACATGGCCCATGACGGTGACCACCGGCGCGCGCGGCGCCATATGGGCCGCGTCGTCGGCCACGTCGAACAGGCCTTCCTCGACATCGGCTTCCGACACGCGGCGGACCGAGTGGCCCATTTCCTCGGCGATCAGCTGCGCGGTGTCGGCGTCGATCACGTCGTTGATCTGCAGCATCTGTCCCTGCTGCATCAGCAGGCGGATCACATCGACCGCGCGTTCGGACATGCGGTTGGCAAGATCCGAAATCGTGATCGCCTCGGGGATAGTGACTTCGCGCACGAGCTTTTCCTTCGGCTCGGCGGAAGCCTGACCCTTGAGCCGCTGGGTGCGGCGGCGGAATGACGCGACCGAACGCTCGCGCACTTCATCAGCGCGTAGCGCGGTAACCAGCGTGAGACGGCCGCGCTCTTTCGCAGGCGCGCCACGCGGCGCAGCGGGACGTGCCGCGGCCGGACGCGCGGCGCCGCCGGGACGGCGCGACTTTGGCGGCCCGTCATCGTCTTCGGCTTCGAGCGCCATGCGGCCCGGACCCGGCTTCCTGACTTCATCCTCGCCCAGACGCTTCTTGGCGACTTCGCCGGCCTTGCGCTTGGTCTCCTCGTCGTGCTTGCGGCGCTCTTCCTCCTCGCGCTTGCGCGCATCGGCGGCTTCGCGCTCGGTCTTGTCGACCACTTCGCGGCTTTGGCGGCGGCGCGCCTCTTCCTCGGCGATCTTGCGCTCTTCGGCTTCGCGCACGCGCGAATCCGCCAGCGCATGGGCGCGCGCGACGCGCTCCTCTTCGGTCAACGTGCGCAACACCACGCCGGATGGCTTCGGCGCCTCGGCGGACACCGGCGCCGGCGCGGCTTTGGCCTTGGCGGCCGGCTTCCTTGCGGTCTCGACGGGTGTCGGCTCGGCCTTGACCTCGGCCGCTCCGCCGATGCTGCGGCGTTTGACCTTCTCGACCACGACCTGCTTGCTGCGGCCGTGACTGAAGCTCTGGCGCACCACGCCCGTCTCGGTGCGCGGCTTGAGCGTCAGCTTGGAGACGCTCAGTTTCTTTTCGCCAGGGGTCTTTGTGTCGCTCATTCCGAATTCTGTCCTCGTGCGCCATCCGTCGGCGCATGCGCGCTAACCAAATCGGGCGAATTTCCGGTCCGAAAGCGCTCTAAGCGCCGCACGCGAGCGAGAAAAGTATCGCTCACGGGTCCGGCAAGCAGGGCTGCATGTACCACATTTGGGCGGTTCAATGCCAAATCCAATTGCGCGCCGGAAAACATCTCGACAATCGCGATTTCGCGCGATTTTTCCGGTGTTTTGCGCTGCAACGCCGCGTCCAGCTTGCGCTTTCCGTCGGCCGCGGCATTGGCGGCATGGATCAGCGCCAGCACGTCGTCGCGGCCAATCGCCGCTTCCACCTTGGCGAAACCGCCGACCACTTGGCCGGCTTTGCCGGCGATCGCCAGCGCATCGAGCGCGCTGCGCTCCAGCAGCCGCTCGGTGGTCGCCAGCAGATCGGCGGCAACCCGCACGTTGCGCTTGAAGGCGCGGGCAAACACGTTGCGCTTGATCGCGTCGTCGAGCGCGGCGCGGGTGGCGGTGATCCAGATGCCGCGGCCGGGCAGCTTGCGCTTGATGTCGGGCACGGTTTCGTCGCCGGGGCCGACCACGAAGCGGATCATCTCGTCCACCGGCTTCAGCGTGCGGCTGAGCGCGCAATGCCGCTCCATCCCCGGAGCAACTTTCGTCGCTCCGTGGTCGAGCTCGCTATCGTGCGCCGTCGCCAGCATCGTTTCTGCCGTGCTCCCTTACGCTTCCGCTGCAGGAGCTTCGGCCGGCGCTGCTTCGGCTTCCGGAGCGGGCGGCGGCGCCAGCTCGGCCTCGGTCACCCAGCCGGCCTTGAGCCGCGCCTGCATGATCATGGCTTCGGCGACCTCGCGCGACACGTCGAGGCCGTCAAGGAAGCCGGGCTCATGCTTCGACTCGCCGTCCTTGCGTTCGGTCCAGCCGGTGAGATCGTCGGTGGCGCAGCCGGCGAGATCTTCCACGGTCTTCACGCCGTTCTCGCCGAAGGCGACCAGCATCTTGGTGGTGACGCCGGGCACGTCCTTGACCGCGTCCTCGACGCCGAGCTCGACGCGCTTGGCATCGAGTTCGCCCTCCAGCTTGTCGAGATATTCCTTGGCGCGTTCCTGCAGTTCGCGCGCGGTGTCGTCGTCAAAACCTTCGATGGAGGCCAGCTCCTTCTGATCGACCAGCGCCAGCTCCTCGATCGAGCCGAAGCCTTCGGAGGCGAGCAGTTGTCCTACAACTTCATCAAGATTGAGCGCCTCGACGAAAATCTTAGTGCGGCTCTCGAACTCGGCGTGGCGGCGTTCGGACTCTTCCTGTTCGGTCAGAATATCGATGTCCCAGCCGGTGAGCTGCGAGGCCAGCCGCACGTTCTGCCCGCGCCGGCCGATCGCCAGCGAAAGCTGCGCATCCGGCACCACCACCTCGATGCGCTCCTTGTCCTCGTCGAGCACGACCTTGGCGACTTCCGCCGGCGCCAGCGCGTTCACCACGAAAGTGGCGATGTCGGGCGACCACGGAATGATGTCGATCTTCTCGCCCTGCAATTCGTTCACCACCGCCTGCACGCGCGAGCCGCGCATGCCGACGCAGGCGCCGACCGGGTCGACCGAGGAATCGCGCGAGATCACGGCGATCTTGGCGCGCGAGCCGGGATCGCGGGCGACCGCTTTCACCTCGACGATGCCGTCGTAGATTTCCGGCACTTCCTGCGCGAACAGCTTGGCGGTGAATTGCGGATGCGTGCGCGAGAGGAAAATCTGCGGGCCGCGCGGCTCGCGCCGCACGTCGTAGATATAGGCGCGGATGCGGTCGCCGTTGCGGAACACCTCGCGCGGCAGCATCTCGTCGCGCCGCACGATCGCCTCGCCGCGGCCGAGATCGACCACCACGTTGCCGTATTCGACGCGCTTGACGATGCCGTTGACGATGTCGCCGATGCGATCCTTGTACTCGGCATATTGCCGGTCGCGCTCGGCCTCGCGAACTTTTTGCACGATAACCTGTTTGGCCGATTGCGCGGCGATGCGGCCGTATTCCAGCGGCGGCAGCGGGTCGGCGATGGTGTCGCCCACCTGTGCGGCCGGATGATGCTTGCGCGCGCCTTCCAGCGTGATCTGATTGGACGGGTTTTCGACGGCTTCGACCACCAGCATGTGGCGGGTGAGGCGGAGATCGCCGGTTTTCGGTTCGATCTCGGCATGCACGTCGGTTTCCGCGCCGTAGCGCGAACGCGCCGCCTTGGCGATGGCGTCTTCCATGGCGGCGATGACGATGCCGCGGTCAATCGCCTTCTCGCGGGCCACCGCGTCGGCGATCTGCAATAGTTCGAGCCGGTTGGCGCTGACTGCCATAGCTCAGTCTCCTTGGTTGGTGGCACGCCCGGCCTGGCCGGACTTAAGCCTACGATGTCGTTCTTCTCGTTTCGCCGCGCGCGCTGCGCGCTCGGCGGACTTGCCGCGCCGCAAAGCCTCGGTCACCAGTTCGTCGGTGAGCACCAGCTTGGCTTCGCTCATCTCTTCGATCGGAAGCAAAATTTCCGCGGCCTCGCCTGCTTCCGCGTCGTCCTGGCGAATGCGCGCGGCCTCGCCCTCGGTGCCGATCAGCAGGCCGCGAAAACGCTTGCGCCCGTCGATCGGAATTTCGGTCTCGATCTTGACCAGATGGCCGGCATAGCGATCGAAATCGGATTTGCGCACCAACGGCCGGTCGATGCCGGGCGAGGATACCTCCAGCCGATAGGCCTTATCGATTGGATCGGCCACGTCGAACACCGGCGACAGCGCGCGCGACACCGTCTCGCAGTCCTCGACCACCATGGTCCCGTCCGGACGCTCCACCATGATCTGCACGGTGCAGCCGTCGGCACCCGATACCTTGACCCGCACCAGCCGGTAGCCAAGTTGTTCGATCACCGGCTCGGCGATGGTCGCGACACGGGCGGACACCCCCGGCTCGACGATCAGCCGTGGTTCCGTCTCGTTCTGGGTGGCGGTCGCAACCGCCTGTCGCGCTTCGTTTCCGGCCATTTTGGTAACAAAAAAGAGCGGGCCCGGGAGGACCCACTCTCAAAACCCGTTCGGTTATGAGGGTGTCTTAACAAGTGGAAATATAGCGATTTCCGGGCTTCATGCAAGGGTGAAGGCGCTTTTTGGCGGCTAACCCTTCCTTCAGAATATGCCCTTAAATTTGCGTAAATCACGGATCGCACGACTTCCTCAGGCCGTTTGGCAGGTTTTTGCAATGAGCGTTCCCGCCTCGCTGCTTCCCGAATTGGAAGAGGTCGTCCAGCATGGCTCGGCGGAAAAGCGGGCCGAAACCCTGCGCCGTATCACCAGCCTTTTTCTCGACGGCGCCCCCAGCTTCAACGAAGACCACGTCGCGCTGTTCGACGACGTCATCGGATGCCTGATCGAGGAGATCGAGGTCAAGGCGCTGGCCGAACTGGCGCGCCGGCTCGCGCCGGTGCCGAATGCGCCGGCGGGCGTCGTGGTGACGCTTGCCAAGAACGACAATATCGCCGTCGCCGGCCCGGTGCTCAAGCAGGCTCATATCGGCGACCCGGATCTCAAATATATCGCCGAGACCAAGAGCCAGGCGCATCTGCTGGCGCTGTCCACCCGTTTGGGAATCAGCGAGACGCTGTCGGAAGTGCTGGTGCGGCGCGGCGACGGCAAGGTGGCGCGCAGCGTCGCCACCAATCGAAAGGCGCGCTTTTCGGAAAATGCGTTCACCACTTTGGTCAAGCGCGCCGAACGCGACGGCGTGCTGGCCGAGAAGGTTGGGTTGCGCACCGATATTCCGCCCCGCCTGTTCCGCCAGTTGCTGATGCAGGCGAGCGAGGTGGTGCAGAAGCGCCTGTTGGCGCAGGCCAAGCCGGATACCCAGGCCGAAATCCGCCGCGTGCTGGCGAAAGTGACCGACGAGGTTGCCGCCAAGGCGGCGCCGCGCAACTACACGGCGGCGCTGGCGGCGGTGCAGGCGTTGCACAAGGAGCGCAAGCTCAGCGAGGCCGATGTCGCCGAATATGCCAAGAACGGCAAATACGAAGAGACGATCGCCGCGCTGGCCACGGTGAGCGCGGTGCCGGTCGAGGTGGTGGACCGGCTGATGAACGGCGAGCGCGCCGATCCGGTGCTGATCCTGGCGCGCGCGGCCGGCTTCGGCTGGCGGACGGTGCGGGAGGTCATGAACTCGCGGCCGGGCCCCAAGCCGTCGAGAGAGACGATCGAAGCCGCGCGCGAGAATTTCGAGCGGCTGACCGCCGCCACCGCCCAGCGCGTGGTGCGGTTCTGGCAAGTGCGCCAGGGCAGCGGCGAATAATTACACCCGTCGGAAGATGAAATAAGCCGGCACGCGCCCTTCGCGCTTGGCCTTGGCTTCGTAACGCGTTGCGGAATAATCCGGCCACGGCTTGCGCCAGTCATCGGCGCGTTCCGCCGTCCACGTAAAATCCTTTGAGCGCAGCACGCGCGCCAGCGCCCAGGCCGCGTAGTCGGCAATGTCCGTCGCAAAACGCAATTCGCCGCCGATCGTAAGAATGCGCGCCAGTCGCTTGAGACTGTCATCCTGGATGAAGCGCCGCTTCCAGTGCCGCCGCTTCGGCCACGGATCGGGATAGAGCAGGTCGATGCGCGCGAGCGCGCCCGCCGGCAGCCAGTCGAGCAGCGCGCTGGCGTCGCCGAAATGCAGACGGATATTGGCAAGCTTGCCGGCATCGATGGCGGCGAGCGCCTTGCCGATGGCGTTGACGAAGGCGTCGCTGCCGATGAAGCCGCTGCGCGGATGTGCTTGCGCCTGCGCGATCAGATGTTCGGCGCCGCCGAAACCGATTTCCAGCCGCACCTCACAGGAAGGATTTGCGAACAACGCGCGCAGATCGGCGGGCGCCGGTTTGGTCAGATCGAGCGCGAGGTGCGGCAAAGCTGTGTCGAACAGCGCGGCCTGCCGCGGCTTCAATGCATGACCCTTGCGCCGGCCGAAGAAGGCGCGCAGCGATTGGTCTTTGTTGCCTTTATGCTGGCCCATGGTGTCATCGTCCGCGCAAGCGCGCGGCATGACAATGGGGAAATGACGGCTAGCGCACCGCGCGCCTGATGGCGTCGGCGAGGTCGGTCTTTTCCCAGGAGAAGCCGCCGTCCTTGTCGGGCGCGCGGCCGAAATGGCCATAGGCCGCGGTGCGCCGATAGATCGGGCGGCTGAGCTTGAGGGTGCGGCGGATATTGGTCGGCCGCAGCGGGAACAGCTCGGGCAGGATTTTCTCGAGCTTGCTTTCCGGCACTTGGCCGGTGCCGTGGGTATCGATCAGCACCGACATCGGATCGGCCACGCCGATCGCATAGGCGATCTGGATGGTGCAGCGCTCCGCCACGCCGGCGGCGACCACATTCTTGGCGAGGTAGCGCGCGGCATAGGCCGCCGAGCGATCGACTTTGGTCGGGTCCTTGCCGGAGAAGGCGCCGCCGCCGTGCGGCGCGTAGCCACCATAGGTATCGACGATGATCTTGCGGCCGGTGAGGCCGCAATCGCCGTCCGGGCCGCCGACCACGAAATTGCCGGTCGGATTGACCAGGAAGTCGGACGGCCTCGATGGCATCCAACCCTCCGGCAGCGCGGATTCCACCGCATCCGCGATCATCTCCTTGATCAGGCCGGGCGTGTATTTTTTGCCGTTGCGGCTCTGGGCATTGTGCTGGGTCGAGACCACCACCTTGGTGCAGCCGACCGGCTTGCCGTTAACGTAGCGGACGGTGACCTGGCTCTTGGCGTCGGGCTGCAGATCGAACAGCTGGCCGGCGCGGCGCTTGTCGGAAAGCACCTTCAGGATCTTATGCGCGAAATAGATCGGCGCCGGCATGAAGGAGTTTTTCTCGTAGACCTCGCTCTCGGTGCAGGCGAAGCCGAACATCATGCCCTGGTCGCCGGCGCCTTCTTCCTCGCCGCCTTTTTTCTTCTTGGCGTTCACGCCCATGGCGATGTCGGGCGACTGGCCGTGCAGCAGCACCTCGATATCGGCGCCGTAATAGGAAAAGCCGTCCTGGTCGTAGCCGATGTCCTTGACTACGCCGCGCGCGATCTGCGCGATTAATTCACGATCCACGACCGTCTTGTCGCCGTGCTTGTGGAAGAACGGCGCCTGGCCGCGACCCTCGCCGGCAATGATGATCTTATTGGTGGTCGACAGCGTCTCGCAGCCGAGCCGCGTATTCACTTGGCTGTCGTCGGCGATGCCGAGCTTGATGTCATTTTCGAGAAACGCGTCGAGCACCGCATCGGAAATCTGGTCGCAGACCTTGTCCGGATGACCTTCCGAAACCGACTCGCTGGTGAACTGAAAATTGGTGTGAGCCACCGCTGGAACTCCTCCCGTGGCGCGCCTTCAAGGGCGCGTCATTTCACCGGTGGTTCTTGCAGTGACGGTGCACAAGGTCAAGATGCGGGCAGCGGTGGGCAGGGCGTTCGGCGACGATGGGACCGGGCCTATTTGTCCTCGCCCGCGATCTGCTCGACCAGATCGACAATGCGCCGGCGTAATTTGCCGTTCTTGATCTTCATGAACGACTTGGTGAGCGAGAGACCGTCGGAGGTGGCGAGGAAGTCCGACACATAGGCCGGCGACGGCGCTTCGCCCATGCCGGTATGCCCCGGCATATTCGGCGCGCCTTCGAAGAAAAATGAAACCGGCACTTGCAGGATATTGGAAATTTGCTGCAGGCGGCTGGCGCCGATGCGGTTGGTGCCCTTCTCGTATTTCTGCACTTGCTGGAAGGTGAGGCCAAGGGCGTCGCCGAGCTTCTCCTGACTCATGCTCAACATCATCCGACGCATGCGCACGCGCGAGCCCACGTGCTTGTCGATCGGATTAGGGATCTTCTTGGCCATAAACGTCTCCTATGCCACTATTGTGGAGCGTAATGTCATAGTTACTGGCGTCAATGCAATCCGTGATTTCCCGTTGATCGATCGCTAGCGTCAAAGAAGAATGAAAATTGTCTATATTTTTCAGCTGTTTTCACGTAGTCGCGGATTAGCCATGCGCGTCCGGGCCGGCATATAGCTACCACCGCTAAGCAACCTGGGCCCGGCATCGGACGGTTTCGCAATCCAAAGCTGAATTTTGTTCAATCTACGGATGCATTCGCCGCCGCGCGATCATTATTAAACTTGCTACCATAAATAGAATCAAGGCGCTGTCGCCGAAGCGCACATAGGGCGTCGGCGCGATGGCGAGCGGCAGCGATGAGTCGAGCACGCCTTCGGTGCCCAGCGGCAACGAGTTGACGATGCGGCCGACCGGATCGACCACCGCGGAGATCCCGGTGTTGGCCGCGCGCACCAGCGGCAGGCCTTCGGCGATCGCGAGCACGCGCGCCTGCTGGAAATGTTGGTAAGGCCCGGAGCTGATTCCGAACCAACCGTCATTGGTCACATTGACCAGCCAACCCGGCCGCTCGCCGCGTGGCACCGCGGTGCCGGGAAAGATCGCTTCGTAGCAGATCAGCGGCAACATTTTTGGCGCGCCCGGCACGTCCATGGCGCGCCGGCGGTCGCCCGACTGGAATCCGCCGACCATCTTGGTGAGTTGCTTCAAGCCGAGCCGTTCGAGCAGGCGCTGCAACGGCAGGTATTCGCCGAACGGCACCAGATGCACCTTGTCATAAATGCCGCGGATCGAGCCGTCGGGATCGATCACATAGACCGAATTATAGGCGTGCGGATTGCTAGCGCTGGCGGTCGGTGCGGCGCGCACCGCACCGGTGATTAACTCGGTGGAAGGTTTCAGCAACGCCGTGATCTGCGCCAGCGCGTCCGGCTCGCGCGTGAGGAAGAACGGGAACGCCGATTCCGGCCAGATCAAATGCGTGACGTCGTGCACGCCGTTCGAGTTTGGTCCGGTGGCGCGGTCGGACAGGCGCAAATAGCGTTCCATGACCTGCGCCTTGGCGGCG
>Ga0097691_1001401_pt1 | contig 17864 bp, 15 predicted proteins | sample NGESurdeep072012_8_FD_72858 | JGI IMG/M metagenome (GOLD analysis project Ga0097691, IMG submission 72858) | Arctic peat soil microbial communities from Barrow, Alaska - NGEE Surface sample 210-1 deep-072012 | ecosystem: Environmental > Terrestrial > Soil > Wetlands > Peat ... | reverse complement strand
GCCGCATAGGCCTCCCACCACCGGATCCGCTCGATCAGTGCCTCGCCAACCTCGCGATCCACCGCCCGTTGCGCCAGCAAGTGCTCCGCGCCGTAGATCTCGGGCGTCTCGCCCAGAACCGCGGTCCCGCCCTGGGCGACGAGCAGGTCGACGGCGACCCCGAGCGCCGGGTTGGCGGTGATGCCGCTGAACCCGTCGGAGCCGCCGCACTGAAGTCCCAGCACGAGGCTGGATGCTGGGATCTCGACGCGTCGGGCGGCTGCTGGGACCGGCAGGAGCTGGCGGAGCACCGAAAGGCCTGCCTCCACCGTGCGGCGGACCCCGCCTTCCTCCTGGATCACGAGCACGGGCGGTCCCTCGACCTCGCCGGGGCGCCACAGATCCTGGCGTTCGATGAGTCGACGCGCCTGGGCGACCTCACACCCGAGGCCCACGATGACGTATCCGGCGACGTTCGGGTGCCGTGCGAACCCCGCCAGTACACGCTCGAGCTGCAGGTGCTCCGGGCCGTTCTCCGGCATGGCGCATCCGCCCTTGTGCGTCAGCGCGAGCACGCCATCCACCGACGGGTAGGCAGATAGCTCGTCGGCAGTGATCCCGTCCGCGATTCGACGGCTGACCGATGCCGAGCAGTTGGCCATGCTGATGACCGCCACGTAGTTGCGCGTGCCCACCCGCCCGTCGGGGCGCACATAGCCGAGAAACGTGCATGATGTGGCGCCCACGTTTGCGCCCCCCGGCACCGCGCCCCCGGCGGTCGCAACGGCGTACGTCCGATCGAACGCGCCGACGGCGCAGTTGTGGCCGTGAACGTGGCTCCCTGCCTGGATCTCCCGTGTCGCGACGCCAATCGGCTGACCGTACTTCCGGATCGGTGCCCCCATCGGTATCCTCACCAGGCTGACCTTGTGCCCCGCCGGGATCGGGTCAAGCACGGCAACCTCGAGGTCGCCGAGGCGGATCGAGTCCCCGGCCGCGAGCGGCGTCACGGCCACCACAACCTCGTCCTCGGGGGCGAGGCGCAGGACAGCGGCCGAAGGTGGGTGCCGGTTCGGGCTCACCATTCCCCGATGATCACTCCGGCCCTGCGTGGTCCGTGCACGCCCACCGCGAGGTCGCCCTCGATGTCGGCGCTGCGGCTGGGGCCACTGACGAGGTTCACCGCCGATGGCGGGTCACCCTCCCGCGCCATGTATTCGGCGAGGAGGCGCAGGCCGTCGGGGACGGTCCTCACAACCTGCGACGGGCGCACGAGCGCCAGGTGGGCCGTCGGCAGCAGGCTCGGCAGCCGACCGGTGGCGGGCGTCGCGTAGAGCGCGATCGTCCCCGTCTCTGCAACGGCCCAGGCGCACGTGGTGATCCCGAGGTCGCTTGCCGCGGCCAGGGTCACCAGCTCCGCCTGTGTCCGGGTAACCTCTTCAGCGCCGGGAACGTCACCGGCGGCAGCCGCGCCGTTGGTGCCTGCGGCGGCCTCCCCTGCGCGAGCGCCCGTCGGCCAGGGAACGTGCTCCCAGCCCTGTTGCGCCAGCAGCCCCGGCAAGTCCAGAGACGCGAGGTCGGCCGTCGACCAGGCGAGCACCCGACAAGAGGTCGCCGGCCCGCCGTCCTCGACCATGATCCTGGCGGCCTCGACGATCGTGCGACGGACCTCGTCTCGCCCGCCGCGGACGATCCAGGCATCGCCTTCCAGACCCCGCCAGCTCTCGACGAACTCCGCCACAAGTGCGTCGCGCCCGCTCGCCTCTGCGAGTGATCCTGCGCTGGGTTTGCGGGTCACGACCCGGTCCTCGAGGCACGCCGCCGCGCCCACCACTCGTGGAACGACTCCCTGGCGAGCGGAGGCGCGTTCCGGGTGGCCGTCCAGCCTCCCACGAGGCCGGGCGCGCCCTTCAGCCGGCCGTCCCGGACGTAGACCCGCTGGCCCAGGCGGGCGATGCGGCCGGTAAAGCGGAAGCCTGCCGGGTTGGCCCAGAACCGCCCCCAGAGCTCGAAGGTCAGCCGGTCCGACCACGGCTCCATCCCGCGCTCGACCTCGGTCCGTCGCAGGGCCAGGATGTGGCGGGGCAGGTCGATCTCCATCGGGCAGGCGTCGGCGCAGGCGTAGCACAGGGCGCAGGCCGACTTGGGCAGCTCGGGCGCCCGCTCCAGCCCGCCCAGGAGCGGGGTCAGCACCACGCCGATGGGCCCGCTGTACATGCTCCCGTAGGCCTGGCCGCCGATGGTGCGGAAGACCGGGCAGACGTTGAGGCAGGCGCCGCAGCGAATGCAGGCGAGGATGTCCACGAACTCGGTCCCGAGCAGCTCGTGGCGCCCGTTGTCGAGCAGGACCAGGTGGAACTCCTCCGGACCGTCGAGCTCGCCCTCGCGTCGGGGACCGGTGATGAAGGTCGTGTACGTGGACAAGCGCTGGCCGGTGCCGCTGAGCGCGGGCTGCTGGAGCAGGTCAGCGAGATCTGCCCAGGTCGCGACGATCTTGTCGATGCCCACCACCGCGATGTGGACCCGGGGCAGCGATGTGGTCATCCGACCATTGCCCTCATTCGTGATGAGCACGAGCGTCCCCGTCTCGGCGACGAGGAAGTTGCCGCCGCTGATGCCCATGTCGGCGGCGAGGAAATCCGCCCGCAGCTGGCGCCGCGCGAAGGCGGTCAGCTCGGGCGTGGCGTCGCCCACCGGCGGGTCGACCGCGCACGCGGCGGCCTCCTCGTCGAAGAGGGCCCGGACCTGCTGCCTGGTCTTGTGCGAGGCCGGCACGAGGATGTGAGCGGGACGCTCGCCGGCCAGCTGGATGATGTACTCACCAAGGTCGGTCTCGCGGACGTGCAGCCCGGCGTTTTCGAGCTGCTCGTTGAGGGCGATCTCTTCGGTGGCCATCGATTTCGACTTCACGACTCGCTGCACGCCCCGTCGCCGGGCGACGTCGAGGACATAGCGGCCGACGTCGGCCGGGCCGGCGGCCCGCACCACGTGCCCGCCGCGCGCCTCGACCCGGCGCGTCAGCTCGTCGAGCAGCGCGTCGACGCGCGCCAGCGAGCCACGTCGAGCGATGACGGCACGCTTCCGCATCGCCTCAGCTGCGGGGTAGGTCGCGAAGACGGCCTCCTTCTTGACCGCGAGACTGCGGGTGCTCTTCGCCACGGCGGCCCGCATCGCCGGGTCGGCGAGGGCCCGCCGCCGCCGTTCCGGCCAGGTGGCCCCGGCCGGAGGCAGCTCACCGGGCATCGGGGTCCGCCTCCTGGCTGCGCGCGGTGCGCTCGATGTCGGCGGGCGTGAGCCGATGCCGGTCCGCGAGATCCACGGCCTCGGCAAGATGCAGCATGGGGAACGCGTCCCCCTGCCTGTCGAGGCGCCCGCCGAGCTGCATGAGGCAGCCCAGGTCCGCGCTCACCAGGCAGGTCACACCGTCGCCCCGGGCCGTTGCCAGGTTGGCCAGCTTTGCGTCGGCCATGGCCGCGGAGATGTCCGGCTCGAGCAGCCCGAAGCTTCCCCCGAACCCGCAGCACTGCTCCGCATCGTCCAGCTCCACGGGCTCGACACCGGCACGGCGCAGGACGCTTAGCGGCGCCTCCGTGGCACCGAGCAGGCGGCGCATGTGGCAGCCGGTGTGGCTGGCGACCTTCAGGGGGGTCGAGCTGCCAGAGGCGCCAGCGTATCCCGGGCCACCCGACGAAGCCGGGCCGCCCGATTCGGCGCGGGTCCCGACCCCCTCTGGCTCCGGCACGGCCTGGCGGTCGAGCCACTCGCTGAGCTCGACCACGCGGTCGGCAAGCGCCTCGGCCCGGCGGCGCCAGCGCGCCGCGGTGGCCGGCGTCCGTCCCCTCTGCAACGCGTCGCGCTCGAGGAGGTCGGGCATCTCGTGCTTGATCATCGCCGCGCACGAGCCGGAGAGCGCGATCACCGTCGGCGGGTCGGCCGACGGACTAGCGGCGTCGCTGGGCTCGAAGGCACGCACGAGTTGCCGGCCCATCGCGGCGGCCTCGCGGTGGTGACCGGCGTTGTAGGCGAACTGGCCGCAGCAGGATTGGCCCCCGGGAAACTCGACCTCGACGCCGCGGCGCTCCAGCACCTGGACGGCCGCGACGCCAGCTCGCGGCCGGAAGAGATCCACCATGCAGGTCACGAAGAGTTGAGCCCGCACCACCGTTTCACGCCTCGCGGTGACGGTCATTCAGACCAGACGGGCCATGCCCGACGCAGTCCGATTCGAAGCCCTCGGGTCCCGGTCGACCGGGACCCGAGGGCTGTGGTTCGGGCGGCTACTTCTTGTTGCCGGCCGCCAGGTCGTACGAGACGTAGACCATGTGGGTCCGGGTGTTCTCGTAGAGGCCGTGCTTTCCGTCGGCGCCCCCGATGCCCGACTTTCGCCAGCCCGCGTGGAATCCCTGCATCGCCTCGAAGTTCTCGCGGTTGATGTACGTCTCGCCGAACTTGATCTCCTTGCAGGCGCGCATGGCGACGTCGAGGTTCGTCGTGTAGATCGACGATGTGAGGCCATAGACGGAGTCGTTCGCGTAGGTGATCGCCTCGTCGAGGTCGTCGAAGGTGACGATCGGCATGACGGGCCCGAAGATCTCGTCCCGAACGATCGGCATACCCTGCCGGCAGTTGCCGAGCACCGTGGCCGGGTAGAAATAGCCCTCCGGCCTGCCCGCGTCCCGCTTGCCGCCGGTGAGGACCGTGGCGCCGTCGGCAACGGCCTGCTTCACGCGACCCTCGACGAGCTTGAGCTGATCCCCGCTCACGAACGGACCCATGTCGAGTCCTTCGTCGACGAGGGGATCGCCGTATTTCGTCTCGCTCATCGCCTTGACGAACTTCTCGGTGAACTCGTCGGCGACGCGCTTGTCCACGTAGACGCGATCGGCGCAGTTGCACACCTGGCCGGTGTTGATGACGCGGGATGCCTTGATCGACTCGACGGCGAGGTCCATGTCGGCGTCGGCCATGACGATGGCCGGAGCGCTGCCGCCCAGCTCCAGGTTCACCTTGATGATGTTCTTCGCGGCAGCTTCCATAACCCGGACGCCCGTGTCGACGCTGCCGGTCACGCTGACCATGCCGATGCTCGGGTTCGAGGCGAGCTCCTGCCCCACGACGGCACCGGACCCGCAGACGAGATTGAAGACACCGGCGGGGAGCCCAGCCTCTGCCACGGCCTTGGCGAACTCGCCCGCGTTGTTCGGCGTGATCGAGCTCGGCTTGATGACGATCGTGTTGCCCGTCAGGAGGGCCGGTGCAACCTTGCGCGCGATGACGAAGAAGGGGAAGTTCCAGGGCACGATGCCACCGATGACGCCGATGGCGTGCCGGAACATGAGGATGTGCTCGTTCGGCCGATCGCTCGTGACGACCTCGCCCTCGAGCCGGCGGGCCCACTCGGCCATGTAGTCGATGTAGTCCGCCGTGAAGCCCGCCTCGACCCGGGAGAGGCCAAGAACCTTGCCCTGCTCCTCGGAGATCACCCGCGCGAGGTGCTCGGGATCCTTCCGGAGCGCGGCCGCAATCTTGCGCAGATACCCGGCGCGCTCGATGGGCGCCAGCTTCTCCCAGTCGCCCTGCGCCTTCTCGGCGGCGCGGATCGCCTCCCGGGTGTCCTCGATCGACGAGTCCGGGACCTCCGAGACGATCTGCCCGGTGGACGGGTTCTCCACCTTGACGGTCTTGCCGCCCTGGGCGTCCACGAATCGCCCGTCGATGTAGTTCTGGTACCGGCGCAATGCGACGGCCGTGGCCATGGCAACCTCCAACTGGGACCATGCGGTGAGCGCCCTCGAGTCTGGAACCGCCCAGCGTCGAGTTGCCAGTGCCGTAGGTCACCGGGAGTCGCGCCGTGCTGCGCTCCGTCGAGACTCAGGCCCCGGGTCCGCTCCATCGTCTCCACGCCGACTGCCTCAGAATGTGGCTGCGAGCGTGGGCGGCAAGGCGTGGACGGAGGCGTCGGCAGCACAACAGGTGGACACGACGCGCGCAGGTCGTGGGTTGGTCGGGGGGCCGTCTTGCTGACTGTGTCGGCCCCTGCGGCGTGTTCAGCCGCTGACAGCGTTGGGACTCAAGGGTGGCGTTCAGGTCATCGAGGTCGCGCGACCCGAGGCATGCGACTGCGACGCTGAGAAGAGCGGGCTCCGTGTCGTGCAGCAACGAGCCGGCGACAGGTCGGGGCGGGTCGAGAACGAGCCAAGACCCCCAGACCCTGTGCCACTCCTGCGACTCCCGGTAGGGCGACCCATCGCCGTCATTTCTCCGGGGCCGAGCACGACAACCCGAAGCCGCCGGCTAGCGGGTCGGGGCCCTTTTCGTTATCTGTGCTGCCCGGGCGCAGGGCACGCTCCCCGTCCGACCCGAGGCCGCATGAAGCCTGGCAGGGTCACTTACGAGGCAGGCCCTTGGATCGGTCAGCCCGCTGGCCGTCGGGCTCCGGGCTCGCCGGGCGAACAGACGCGGGACACTGTGATGAAGTGTTTGCCGTCCCCCGCCGGGAGAGAGAACCCTTCGGGCTCCCCATCACCGACGTCCAGGATGAGCTGGGTGTGCTTCCACACCTCGTATTGACGCTCGTCGATGTAGAAGGGACAGCCGCCCAGCTCACCCAGAAGGACGTCGTGGTCGCCGACGATGAGCTCGCCGGCATCGAAGCAGATCGGGAGGCTGCCGTCGCAGCAGCCTCCCGACTGGAAGAGCATCAGGGGCCCTCGCTGGGCCACCATGCGAGCGATCGCGTCGAGTGCCGCCGGCGTGGTGCCACTAGGTCTTGGACCCCGACTTTGTCCCGTCAGCCTCGCGGCACCGGCAGCGGTGGGCAGCAATCGTGATGGCCCCTGGTCGTTCGTCCAGAGGCCATCGGTGGTTGTTACGACGGGCGGGCTACTTGCCCTTCTTACCCTTCTTGTCCGGCTTCGCCTTCTTATCCTTGGCCACGCTGGTCTCCTTCGAGCAGGTTGACGCTGCACAGGCTAGAGCATCGGTGGGCCATCCGTGGCCCCTCGCCACCGGGGGCTCCGTGGCCGTGGGGGTCGGAAACCGCGATTCGATCACGCCGCGGCGGCGTGGTACTCGTGGATGAGCCCGCGGAGCTACCTCGTCGTTGGGCGTCGCTCGCGCTGAGGATGTCGCGCTGGACTCCCGTGCCACCATGGTGTTGCCAATTGTGCCTGGGCGGCGAGGGGCGCCCCGAGCGTGTGCCCAGGGCGCCCCGCCCGTTGCGTCGACCGGCGAGCCCACGTCCGTTAGGCCCGCCCGGCCGCCAGGTCGTATTGCAGGTAGACGACGTGGGTTCGGGTGTACTCGAGCACGCCGTACTTGCCGTCCGCCCCACCGATCCCGGACTTGCGCCAGCCGGCATGGAACCCCTGCATGTTCTCCATCATGTTCTCGCGGTTGACGTATGTCTCCCCGAACCGCAGCTCCCGGCACGCTCGCATGATCACGTCGACGTTCTTGGTGAAGATCGACGAGGCGAGACCGTAGATCGAGTCGTTCGCCCAGGCGATTGCCTCGTCGAGGTCGTGGAACGTGACGATTGGCATGACCGGCCCGAAGGTCTCCTCCCGGACGATTGCCATGTCCTGGCGGCAGTTGGCGATGACGGTCGCCGGATAGTAGTGGCCTTCCGGCTTGTCCTCGGCACGCTTGCCGCCGGTCACGATCTGGCCCCCGTCGGCGATGGCACGCTCCACGCGTCCGCTCACCGCGTCGAGTTGCCGTGCGCTCACCATCGGACCCAGGTCGCGGCCCTCGTCGACGAGCGCGTTCCCATATGTCGCGTTGCTCATGGCCGTGGCCAGCCGCTCGGTGAACTCGGCGGCGACCCTCTCGTGCACGTAGGTCCGGTCGGGTGCGCCGCACACCTGGCCCGTGTTGAGGAGGCGACCCGCCTTGATGGACCTGACCGCCAGGTCCAGGTCGGCGTCCGGCATCACGATGACCGGGTGGCTGCCGCCGAGCTCCAGGCTGACCTTCGTGATGTTCTTCGCGGCGAGCTCCATGACCCGGGAGCCCGTCCTGATGCTGCCCGTGACGGTCACCATGCCAATGAGTGGGTTCGAGGCCAGCTCCTCGCCGACGATCGGGCCGTAGCCGCACACGATGTTGACGACGCCGGCGGGAACGCCCGCCTCATCGAAGATGCGGCCGAGCTCGAGCGTGCTGTTCGGCGTGATCTCGCTGGGTTTCACGACGATGGCGTTGCCCGTGAGGAGGGCCGGCGCCACCTTGCGCGCGAGCACGTAGAGCGGGAAGTTCCAGGGCACGATCCCGCCGATGACGCCGATGGGCTGCCGCAGCAGCAGCTGCATGTCGTTCGGCTCGTCGCTGGCGATGACCTCGCCCTCGATGCGGCGGGCGCACTCCGCCGTGTAGTCAAAGTAGTTGGCCGTGCCGTTCGCCTCACCCCGGGCCTGGTCGAGGGGTTTGCCCTGCTCCTCCGACAGGACCCGGGCAAGGTGCTCCGCGTCCGCGCGGATCCCGGCGGCGATCTTGTGCAGGTAGTTCGCGCGCTCGATCGGGGCCAGCTTCTCCCACGCGCGCTGCGCCCTATCCGCGCACTCGATCGCTTCCCGCGCATCCTCAACGGACGAGTCGGGCACGTCCGACACGGTCGCACCGGTGGCCGGATTCTCCACCGGCAGCGTCTTCGCCCCCTGCGCACTGACGAAGTGACCGTTCACGTAGTTCTGGTAGAGGCGTGTAGCGACAGCCATCGTGATCCTCCGTGTCGACCGGCCGCATCCGTAGACGCGGCCACGACCATGGGGCAGAGCCCGGAGCCGGCGATCAGCTGCCCGCTGGCTCCGCGCCCGCCACTGACGTCACAGGCAGGCGAACCTAGCCCAGGACGAGCGCCGACAGGCTCAGGTCGGCGTGGGTGGGACTTCCGGGCTCCGAGCAGCCCTGCTCACCGAAGGCGAGGTAGCCGACCGTCGGCAGGTGGCCGGCAGTGTGCGCGATCTCGGCGGGGATCTCCCGGATCCGGTCGCCGAGGGCGATGGCGCGCCCACCGCAGTGGGAGAGCAGGATGGCCTTCGGGTGCTCGACCCCGAGCGTCGCCTTGTAGACGGCGTTGCCCGCCTCGGCGACGAGGCCGTTCACGGATGCCTCGGCCAGCTCGAGCTCCATTCCGGGGCGCATGGCCGCCCCAAAGTCCATCGAGCCGTCGACGCTGCTGTTGGTCGGGTGGGCGGAGTACCCGACCCCGGCCTGCCGGAACAGGAGGGGGTACTGCACGCTGAACGAGACGAGTGCGCCACCGCAGATCTCCGCCTCGGGCTTGGCGACCCACGCGGAGTAGACATCCATGGCTCGCCGGCCGTCGAGCTCGAAGACCGTCCGTCCGGTGGCCTTGGTCACGATTGCCTTCTTGCCCGTCGGCCGATAGCCGTTCGTGAAGGCAACCCCGACCGGCCCGCCGATCGCCGCGAGAGCGAAGTGGTTCGTGTAGGCGTGGCCGTTCGCGATCTGCTGGAACTTGCCCTCCGGAGAATGGTCCGAGGCAGAGCCGCCGACGACCGGCACGCCCGGGGCCACACTGGCGATCCCGCGCAACAGCTCCTCCTCCGGTCCCATGAAGGCGAGGGTCAGCAGGGCCCCTGGGGCGCCGCCGAGCTGCTTCACGACCTCTTCGGCAGCCTTCCTGCCGGCCGCGAACGCATCATCGCCCACAGGCACGACGGTGGCCGCCCCCGGCCGGTCGGCGATCAGCATCAGGCTGGCCGCCCCGCCGGCGCTGGTGATCCAGCCATCGTCCCGGAACACGCCGGTGGACGACGAGCCGCCCCACATGGGGATTCCGCCGAGCAGCTCGGAGACGCTGCTTGCGAGGACGTCCGTGTCGTACTGCGACGTGGCGAAGAGGATGGCCAGGGTCGGCGCGCCTTCCAGCCCGGCCTTCGCCTGTGAGACGAGCTCCGCCGCCGCCGCCCGCGGATCCGTGGACGTCGTGCTGCCGGTGCCAATGCCGCTCATGAGATTGCCTCCTGCATCGTTCCCGAACTGACATGCCCGGAGCCGGGCAGCCGTCCCGACTGACTGATCTGGCCGAGGATCGCCGCCCCGAGCAGCGAGGACTGGTCCTGGAACCGATACTCGAAGTCGCCGGTCCAGCGGCGCCTGGCTTCGAGCATTCCCCGGATCCTGGCCCCGCCGCCGGAAATCCCGACCCTGTGGCCGAGGTGGACGACCTCGGCGACCTCTGCAAGGTGCCCGCCCAGGTATCTCGCGTTGCCGCGGACGATGCTGAGCAACAGGTCGTCGCGGGTGGTCTGGAGCGTCAGGCCGCTGAAGCGGCCCGTAAGAGGCTCGAGGGAGTACCGGCTGCCGCCGATGTAGGGGACGTACTCGGGGAGATCGGCTTCACGGGCGTCCGGATCCGGACCCAGGAGGAACGCATCAAGCACGCCGGGAACGTAGTGGCCGTAGAACTCGTCCGCGTCCAGCTCGCTGCAGGCGGTCCGGCGGAACCAGTCCAACGCCTCGCCGCCGGCATTCAGCACGAAGAACGTGAGCCACCGACCCGGGATGACGTGGCAGCGGACGTTGAAGGTTGCGGAGGCGATCGGGCGGTCGGTGCACACGCTGGCGATGTCGCACGTCCCGCTGATGATGTTGATGTCGCCGGGCTCGGTCAGGCCTCCGGAGAAGGCCGCGAGCACCGCGTCGTTGCCACCGCAGAGGACAACGCAGCCACGAGGCAGGCCAAGCTCGTCGGCGATGGCGGGCCGGATCGGGCCGATCGGTTCATGGGACTGCCGCAGCGGCGGCAGCATGCCCTCGTCGATGCCGGCGAGACCGAGGACCGTCTGGTTCCACGTGAGGTCGTTGCGCGTCGTGTTGTAGAGACCGGTGATCGAAGCCGTCGACGGATCGATCGCCCAGCGGCCGGTCATCCGCTTGACGAGATAGGTGTTGCAGTGGCCGAACTTCGCGGTCGCCGCCCAGACGTCCGGGTGCTCGTCCCGGAACCAGAGCATGGACGACAGCGACGAGCCGCCGGACACGGGAAGATTGCACGTCTCGGCCAGGAACCTCCTCTCTCCCACACGGGCACGGATGGCAGCCGACTGCGCGCGCGACCGCCCGTCAAGGAACAGGACGGCAGGCGCGAGCGCCGTGCCGTCGCCCGCCATCGGCGTAAGTCCCGGGGTGGTGACCGACAACGAGACGACCTCCACGCCGGCCAGGCTGGCGGACGCCTCCCCACAGCATTCGCGCAGCGCTTCCCACCAGACCGTAGGCTCGACGTCCGCCTTGCCGTGGTCGTAGAGGTGCGGGGCGTAGCGGCGCTGCGCCTCGGATCGCTTCACCAGGTCGGGACTGAAGACGGCGATCTTGAGGGCGGTCGTCCCGACGTCGATGGCCAGGATGTCTCCGCTCACGGCAGGAGTCCCTCTGCGCTGAGGAACGCCTTCAACGCCTGGACCTGCCCTGGGTCGAGAGGGAGCAGGGGCCGTCGCGGGATTCCGCCCCGGAAGCCTGCCAGCGTCATGGCGGCCTTGACGCCCGCCACCCCGTGGGCCCCGGAGATGGCCGCGTTGATGCGACTGACCCGATCCTGGAACGGGCCCCCATTCGCCGCGTCGCGGGCACGTCCGTAGGCGAACAGCTCGAGGGCGAGCTGCGGGAACGAGTTGGCGAGCGAGACCGTGCCGCCGGGCGAGCCGCTCAGCATGGCCCGGAACAGGAAGTTGGCCGAGCCCGCCAGGACCTGGAACGAGGGGCCCTGGAAGGGAAGGAAGCCTTCGATGCCACTCGAGGCGCTGTCCTTGAGGCCCACGATGTTCCCGTGGGCTGCCAGGCGTCCGACCAGGTCCGGGCTCAGGGTGACGCCGCAGAAGCCCGGCGCGTTGTAGAGGAGGAGCGGGATCCGCGCATCGTCTGCCAGGGACGAGAAGAAGCGGTACAGGACCTCGTCGGTCATCTGGGCCCGGAAGTAGCCTGGCGACAACACGAGCCCGAAATCGGCCCCGAGGTCCGCCGCGGCCGCCAGGAAGCGCTCGGCTTCACGCTGGCCGTCGTACGCGGCACCGGCCAGGACCACCTGCGCCGGCCCCTTGTGCCCGACGACGATCTCGAGCACACGCAGCTTCTCGTCTTCGGCCAGGCTCCGGTTCTCTCCGTTGGACCCGAGCGCGAGGTAGCCGAGGATCCCGCTCCGCGCGTAGCGCGCGAGGTTGAACCGGAGGGCGTCGTAGTCCACGTCCTCATTCGGCGCGAAGGGCGTGCTGATCGGCGCGAACACGCCGGCGAGCTTCGACTGGACGTCCCGGGGGGCCATCACATCGCCTCGAGGATCTCGCGGCGGCCACCCTCGGCCGTCTCGATCGCGCCGGCCCCGAGCTCGCGGGCGATTTCTCCCGCGACAGCGCGCACCCGTTCGCCGAAGTACTCGAGCCGATCGTGGATGCGGAAGTGGGGACCGGCGATGCTGATCGCGCCGGCCGGCCGGCCGTCAGCTCCGACGATCGCCGCGCCCACGCAGGCACCGAACGGCTCGTTCTCGCGGTCATCGGTGGAGTAGCCGCGACGCTGCGTCCTCCGGATCTCCTCCCGGAACGTGGCCAGGTCACAGATCGTCCGGTCCGTCCGGGGCAGGAAGTCCATCCGCACGTAGATCCGTTCGCGCTCCTCGTCGGGAAGCGCGGCGAGCATGGCCTTGCCCAGCGACGTGGAGTGAAGCGGCATCGTCTGGCCAACAGCGGAGACCAGCTGGATGCTGTTCTCGGCCTCCAGCTTGTCCACGTAGACGACCCGGAGGTCCTCGATCAGACCGAGGTGGACGGTTTCCCCGAGCTCATCGCGGAGCGCAGTGAGATGCGGGCGAGCGACGCTCCGGAGATCCAGGCCGGCCGTCACGCGGTGGGCCAGCCACAGGATCTTGCCGCCGAGTCGGTAGCGCCGCGTCGTCTCGTCCTGGGTCACGTACCCGGCCTCGACGAGCGTCCGAAGGAGGCGTGTCACCGTTGCCTTGTCGAGACCCGCCTGCTGGCCGATTGCCGATGGGCCGAGCCCATACCCGTCCCCGCGCGCCAGCGCTTCCATGACATCGAGGCCGCGACTGAGGGTCCGAGTCACCGATGTTTCACCCAGTGAACCTACGGTACGGTGTGCGCACTCATTATAGGCGACGGTTCACGCGTTCGACGCCTATCCGCGCACCCGGAGAACTAGGACGCACGCAGAACGGTGGAGGCGCGGCCTTTGGGTGCAATGCCGGTTCAGCTCCGACCGACAGGACCGAGGTCGGCCAAGGCGACCGTGATCGCTTCGGCGGCGCGGCGTTTCATCTCGACGAGCGATTCGCGGCTGTAGAAGGCGGCGTGCGGAGTGAGCACCACATTCGGCAGGCTCAGGAGTGGGTCGTCAGGAGTGATCGGTTCCCGCTCGAGGACATCGAGCGCGGCCCCGCCGAGGTGGCCCGATCGGAGCGCATCGACGAGCGCCGCCTGATCGACCACGCCACCCCGCGAGGTGTTCACGAGGTACGCTCCGGGTTTCATGCGGGCGAGCGCCGCGGCGTCAAGCAGGTGACGCGTCGACGGATCGAGCCGAGTCGTAACAGTCACGATGTCGCTTGTCGCGAGCAACTCGCCCAGCTCCACCACCCGGACGCCGTCGACGGCTGGCCGGGTTGGATCGGCGGCCACGACACGGAAGCGGAGCGCGAGCGCCCGACGGGCGACCGCAGATCCGATCCGTCCCAGGCCGATGACCCCGACCTGCTGGCTGCTGCTGCGGCGCAGCTCGCCGCCGCCGCGGAAATCCCAGATGCCCGTGTGAACGGCGCGGTCCAGGCCAACGATCCCCCGGGTCAGCGCGAGGATGAGCCCGAGGGTGTGATCGGCAACCTCGTCAACGCCGTAATCGGGCACGTTGACGACCCGGAGCCCGCGTCGTGCTGCGGCCGGCAACTCAACGTTGTCGAGGCTGGCACCGTAGGTTCCAACGACCCTTACCAAAGGGAGCGCCGCCAGCACCGCGTCGGTGATCGGAGCGTACTGAGCGAGCAACGCGACGGCCCCGGCCCCCGCCGTGGCGACCTCGTCGGCCGTGCAGCACTGGGCGAGCTCCACCTCGTAGCCGGCGCGAGTGAAGATCGCCCGTTCGATCTCAATCGTCGGGTGGTCGCAGTCGGTGATGACGATTCGGGTCATTCGCGCCCTGTGACAAAGTTGCTCGAGGCAACGCACCGTCGACCCAACGGCTCCCGTTCAGGCGGAAGTTCAGAGATTCGATCCGGGGACGACTGGGAGCCCGAAGCCCTCACGTCGGGACCCGCCCCTGCCAACCTCGCTGCCGGGTCACCGGCCTCCTGGCTCACCAGCGAGTCTGTCGAGCAGCGCACCCCTGCGACCAGTGCCAAAGGTCGGCGATCGGACTGCCAACGCGCAGGGTCGGTCTTCACCCCCGAATGGAGCGAACCAGAACGCCCGGCGCGCGCCGATGACTCGTGACCCGCAGGCCAACCCTTAGCGCTCGGTCATCCTCGGCAGGGCTCGGCGCGGTGCCCTATCACGGACATCCCTCCCCCTCGTCGGCTAGGGTCGAGACCGAGCTGGGACCGCACTCGCCCCTGGGCTGGCCTCGCGATAGGGTCGCACGACGGCGGTGATGTCGAGGTCGCCGTCCTGGCTCGCGGCCGCGGTGACGAGGTGCTGGGCCTGGAGCGTGAGCGGCGTCTGGAGCGCCGATACCCCGAACAACCCGAGGGCCAGGTCGAGGTCCTTGCGCAGGTCGCGGAGAGCGAAGAGCGTGGGCTCGTGGCGGTCCTCGACGAAGCCGGGGCGGCGGGCGGCGAGCACGGGCGCCAGGCGCGCCAGCACCCAGAAGACGTCATCGGGGTCGAGGCCCGAGCGCTCCCCCGCGACCTGCAGCTCGGCAGCCGCCAGGATCACGTCAGCGAGCATGCTGTTGGCCACGAGCTTCAGGCGCGCGCCGCTGCCCAGAGGGCCGACATGGCGGACCGTTCCGAGGGCTTCGAGAAGTGGGAGGGCCCGTCCGACGTCGCCCTTGTCGCCGCCCACGAGGATCGCGGCCGTGCCTTCCCGCACGAGAGGTGGAGCGCCGAGGATGGGGGCGTCGACGAGACGACCGCCGGCGTTCGCCACCTCCTCGGCCAGGACCGCCACGAGGTCGGTGCCGGCGGTGCTCATCTCGATGAAGAGCCTGCCCTCCGCCGCACCCAGCGCCCCGGACGGTCCGAGATACGCGGCTCGGACGGCGTCCGGGCCGGTCAGGCTGCTGATGACGATGTCCGCGTCGCGGGTTGCCGAGACGGGCGAATCGGCGACACGGCCGATGCCCAGGGCCACGGCCCGCTCCTTGGTCCGGTTCCAGAGCGTCAACTCGAAGCCGGCTTGGGCGAGTCGAGCGGCGATGGCCGAGCCCATCTTGCCGGTTCCGAGGATCGCGATTCGGGACCGGGGCGCGGCCACGGCGTCGCTCGTCCGGGGAAGTTGGACGTGCTCCGCGCCCGAATTCGGGCCGCGGTGGATTTCGGATGTCGGCATTTCGGAGCTCCTCACTGTCGCGATGGCCGCCCGCCGACGGCGACGAGCGGATGGACCGGTCCACTGCCGGCGCGTGCGGCCGCCGCGGCGTTGGCGATCTCGGCCAGGTCGTCTTCGGTCAGCCGGATCCCGCTGCCCTCGACCCAGCCGTCGACCTGTTCGGGGCTTCGCGCGCCGACGATCGCGCCAGTGACGCCAGGCCACGCGAGGACCCAGCCGATCGCGACGGCAGACACGGTCGTCCCATGTCGCGCGGCGATCGGTCGCAGTGCGTCGCGCAGCGCGATGTTGGCGCTGAGCGCCGGCTCGCGAAAGTTCGGCGCCCGGCGGCGCCAATCGGTCTGCGCCATCGCGGCGACGCGCTCGGCGGAGAAGGTGTCCGTCAGGATCCCCGACTGCATCGGGCTGTACACGATGACGCCCGTTCCGTGGTCAGCCGCCCAGGGAATGACGTCGCCCCCGGAGTCGCGCCGGATCAGGGAGAACGGCGGCTGGAGCGAGTCGACGTGGCGAACTGCCTCGGCGCTCTCGAGCAGCTCCACGTCGAAGTTGCAGACGCCGGCATAGCGGATCTTGCCCTCGTCGAGAAGGCGGCCCATCTCGGCCCACGAATCCTCGATCGGGGTGCCGGTCTGGTCCGGCCAGTGGAACTGGTAGAGGTCGATCCGATCCACCCCGAGGCGGGCGAGCGAGGCCTCGACCTCACGCCGGATCGACGCCGGCTCAAGGTTGCGGACCGGCTCGTCCAGTGGCCGAGCGGGGTCGGGGACGACGCCGCCCTTCGTGAAGATGAATGGCCGGTTGTCGATCGGGATGTCACGCAGTGCCCGTCCGACGACCTCCTCCGAATGGCCGAGGCCGTAGATCGCGGCCGTGTCGATCCAGTTGACCCCGAGATCCACGGCGTGGCGGATCGCGGCGATCGAGACCGCGTCGTCCTGGGGGCCCCAGCCGTGGGCCCATTCGCCCCCGATCGCCCAGGCCCCGAAGCCGACCGTCGAGATCTCGAGGTCAGTCGTGCCGAGCCGTCGACATTCCAGTTTCACGCTGCATTCCTTTCTCGGGTGGCGTTCGTGCGGGGATCCGCATGCGGCTGCGGCGCATGGCCGAGCACGGCCGCGAGTTCGGCTCGGTTGCGTCGGATCGGGATCGCCGTCGGCGTGAGACGGCCCGCCACGAGGAGGCGGAGGTCGATGGAGTCGGCCAGGTCCGTCGGAGTGGGCCAGGCGTCCGGATCGTCACCTGGAGTGGGACGCTGCATGGGTGTCTCCGCTGCGTTTGTTCGACATAAAGATATTCGACATAAAGACGCATTGTCAAGAGTCTCGATGTCGAGTAATATCCCGGCCATGGATGAGATCGATCGGATCGTTGCCGAGTGGAACCGGGAGCGGCCAGACCTCGACGTGTCGCCGACGCATACGCTCCAGCGAGTCACGCGCCTCTCGCTGCTCCAGGCCGCGAGCTTCGCCCGGGTCTTCGCGCCGTACGGGATCTCCTTTGGCGAGTACCTGGTCCTTGCCGCCCTCCGACGCGCCGGCCCGCCCTACTGGATGAATCCCACCGCCTTGCTCAACTCGGTGATCCTGTCATCGGGCGCGATGACGAACCGCCTCGACCGCCTCGAGGAGATGGGCCTCGTCGAGCGTCTGCCTGACCCGGCCGACCGGCGGGGTCGCCTGGTCGCGCTGACCGAGCGCGGTCGTGCGCTCGTCGATGCCGCCGCCGTCGATCACCTCGCGGGCGAACAGCGCCTGCTAAGCGGCCTCGACCCCGACGAGCGCAAACAACTCGCAGGGCTGCTCCGCAAGCTGCTGCTATCTCCGCCATTCCGCGAGCTCGACCCTGCCGCGCGTCCGACACTGGCTCGCTCACACAGCCGCCCTGTCGGGGTCTCTTCGAGTGGCGTCAGCTTGGTTTAGCGGGCACGTTCGAGACTGAGCTGTTCGACGCCGTCCGCCGCAGCGTCGAGTCAGCGGGTCAGAACGCTGGGGGCAGCTCGTTTCGGAGGACCCTCCGCTGGATCTGGCCGAGAGCGCGCCGGCGCCACCGCCCGACACTCGCGGTCAAGGCGTCATCCGGCGGAGGCGACGGCGTGGGGATCGGAAACCCCGATTCGCGCTCGGACGGTCCCGGTACGATCGGCCGATGTGGTCTCTCCTCTACCTCGTCGCCCGCACCCTCGTCCGTCTCCTCGTCAGCGGTGGCCAACAAGGCCAAGACGGAACCAAGGACCTCGAGATCCTCGTTCTCCGCCACCAGCTCCGGGTATTGCAGCGGACGGCCAGCCCACCCAGGCTGCGGACGATCGACCGGGTCCTGCTCGCGGCGGCGCGGATCCACTTGAGTCCGGCAACGGCTCACCCG
>Ga0097691_1001400_pt1 | contig 17875 bp, 28 predicted proteins | sample NGESurdeep072012_8_FD_72858 | JGI IMG/M metagenome (GOLD analysis project Ga0097691, IMG submission 72858) | Arctic peat soil microbial communities from Barrow, Alaska - NGEE Surface sample 210-1 deep-072012 | ecosystem: Environmental > Terrestrial > Soil > Wetlands > Peat ... | reverse complement strand
CACCGGCCACACCAGCGTCCGCACCGTCGTCCTCATGACCCCTGAGGAAGTCGACGCAGCCGCCACCCAAACCGTGAACTACACCCCACCCGGCGCCTGACCAAACCCGTCCCTGGGTTCCTGTCACCCGCTCCATAAGGTGCCGCATACCTGACCTCGATGATGCACTCCTGGTGCACCAGTTCTACGAACGAGCCAGGCTCGATGTCGGCCCCCGAGGTTCAACGCAGCTGCCGAAAAGTCAGTTCGACCGCAATGGCCCCGGCCTCCGGAAGTGAGCGGGCAAGGTGGTCGAACTTGGTGACGACGAGGCTGTCGCCGGCCGCAGGGCCGCAGTCCGGATCGTTGCCGGTCAGCCGATCGTCTGTGGTGACAGTGCCCGTCGACGAGAAGCGCCGTCATGGCGCACCTCCCCCAGCTGGGCCGGCCGACGTAACGCCCGAGCCACCCGCGGGCACGGAGCCAGTCCTCCATGCTCCGCCCAGCCCGCACACCGGTCATCAGATACCGATCGCTAAGTGATCTCGGCCAGGCGCGCCGCCACGAGCCGCTCGATGAGCGCCTCTGGTACCGGGCGCTCGGCAGTGAACCGGATCGTGCCCTTCGAGACCGAGAAACCATCGAGCTCTGTCCGGACGATCGATCGCTGCGGGGGAGAACGGGAAGATGGAGAGGTGATGGGCACTAGCGCTCACGCCGATTAGAGGCTTGCCGGCGACCTTGAGTGCAGGCACTCCGTAGCTGACGCCGTCGATGGCGTGCGGGGCTACGCGGCGTGCAAGGTCGATGACGCGCTGCAGCGCGTCGTGCTCGGGTTGCGGGAGGCCAGCGAGGGCATCATCGATGGATTCCATGAACTGATGCTGCCATGAAGACAACCGAGCGGCCCGGCTGGAGATGTCGCCAGCCGCGCGCCCTCGCGAGCAGCAAGGAACGGCACCGATGGCAGGCGCAGCGCGGTTACTGCATCCCGTCTCGGGAAGGGCTACGGGACGGTTCGGAGTCCCCGACGACCTACGACGCCGGCAGGTCCTCGACCTTGCCATCGACTACCGCGTCACAGTCGTCGTGAGCTTGCTCGAACTCCTCGAGCTCCTTTCGGGTCGATACTGGACACCAGCCGCTGTCCGCGGCGCACCTAACTCTCACAGTCATGCGGCGAGTCTCTGACGCGGTGAGCCCTCTCCGCAAGCGCCCCGATTTGCGAGTCATTTTGCAGCGTCACCTTTGGTCCTACTCTCGCGGGACGACGTGCCGCAGGAGGAACGATGACCGGACGCATCGGAGCCAAGCCTCGGTGTCCGTAGGACGATCCTCGACCGGGCTGCTCAGGAGCGGTTTTATCCCGCGCGGCTCACCATGTAGAGCGGGAAGAAGATGATCCACAGAATTAGGCAACCCACGAACCACGTTTCGGGCGTCTCTAGGACGAATGCGCCGATCCGTACCACGACGGGTGCTCCCTGATCAGACTTCGACATCCGCGGGCAACCACAGCTTCATTTTCAGCCCGGAACGGGCGGCCCGGAAGGGCAATGCGGACTAAGGAGAAGGTTCTGGTGCTGGGCCGGTCCGCGCCTGCCGAACAGACGGTCGCTTCGGTGGTGGTCCTATACGCAAGACCAGGCGCGTCCCGTTTGTGTCTGCTTGGTCCGGGCGGGACACCAGCGGCCGACTTGACCCTCCTCTTCGGTTCTACCGGGCACCGGCCTCCTTCCTCTGACATACTCCAGGCCACCGCTGTTCGGGGGAGGTCGATGTGCAGGGTCGAGAGTGCGTCGTCGCTGTTGTAGACGCGACAACAGAGTCCGTCGTCGCCTGGTGGGCGAAAGTCGTCATCGTCGGTGCGCCGTGAGCCTGGACTTCGTCGCCGTCGATGTGGAGACTGCCAACGAGCAGCGGGGATCCATCTGCTCGTTCGGCCTGTCCTTCGTGGAGAACGGCAAGGTGGTGCGCACCGAGAACTGGCTGACCCGACCGCCGGGCGAGCTTGACTGGTTCGAAGGGTTCAACATCGGCCTGCACGGCATCACGCCGGCCATGGTCAAGGACGCCCCACCGTTCCAGGAGCGCATGGCTCAGGTCCTCGAAGTCATCGGGGGCCGGCCCGTCGTCGCCCACAACGCCGCGTTCGACATCAGCGCGATACGGCAAGGCTGCGACGCTGACGCGCTGGACTGGCCCGAGCTCACCTACGGATGCACGCTGGTGCTGGGCCGTCGCATCCTGAACCTTCTGTCCTACCGACTGCCCATCGTCTGCGCCGCACTGGACATCCCCTTACTCGCCCATCATGAAGCCGGCGCCGACGCGAACGCTGCCGCACTCATCGCACTCGAGCTGGCGCGCCGCCAGCAGGCCGCCAGCCTGGAAGAGCTCGCAGCCGGGGTTCAGATGCACCTGGGCAAGGTCAGCGGCAACGCCTGGTCCGGATGCGCTCGCACCTTGTCGGGCAGTGGTGTTCTCGGCCAAGCACCGGGAGCGAGCCCTGACGCTGACCCCGCTCACCCGTTCTACGGCCAAACGATCGTGTTCACCGGCGCCCTGTCGTTGCTGCCCCGGCAGGACGCCTGGGCCGCTGTCGCTTCGCTCGGCGCCACGCCGGAACAGGGCGTGAACAAGCGCACCACGATGCTCGTCATCGGCGACGGGTTCGCTGGCAACTGTGTGGAGGAGTTCCACTCCGGCAAAGCAGCCAAAGCCGTTCACTGGCAGGCCAAAGGCCACACCATCGAAGTCCTCACCGAAGGTGACTTCTTCGGGATGCTCGAAGAGAAGACGTCCTCGGGCACGCGTCAACGCTGAACGCAGAACGCAGAACGCAGAACGCACAGACTGACTCGCGCGGGCGGTTCGGCGCGTCGTCAGCCCTCTTCCCTCATCGCGACAGAAGCGGATATTGTGTCGCAGGCTGTGGATCGATCTGAGGGGCACACGGCTTCGAATTCCACCTTAACTTTCAACGTGTCTGAATATTCGCTTCGTGACCATTGGACCGTCAGCAGTACCGCCATGACGGAGGAGCAGGCAGTGTTGGCTGCCAGCATCTTGGACGGCATGTTCGAAGAAGTTCATGCATTTGCGGTCGACCCAGGACAAACCCTCATGTTGGGCTTGGACGAGGCATCCGCCCGATGTGTCCTCGACGCGCTGCCTGGGCATCCCATCGAACCCCACGTTGCTACTGGTGGACTGGTCGAGATATTTGACGAATGGCTGGCTGAGTCTTAGATCAGCGGACGCGCACATCGTCAGGATCGAACGCACTGCACGCGGCATGTGAGTGCGTAACCTTCGGGTCGATGGCATGGACCGGCTGGAGCGCGTCGGTAGGGGCGGTAGCGGTAAGGGAACTTGGTGAGGTGTCGCGCAGGGCGGACAACCCTGCGTTGCTCGGCAGCCTGCCCGATTTCGGTGTGAACGCCGCGACGATACTGCACGACCTAGATGCTGGACGTGCCGACAGGTGATCGTGGTCGATGCTTCGGCGGCCCTGTCTGCACTGCTCAACGCCGGCCCTGCGAGGAGCGCTCTTGCAAGTGAACAGCTACACGCTCCACATCTCATCGACTCCGAAGTCGCCAACGGGCTACGCCGCCTGGTCGCTGCTGAACAGCTGGCTGCCGACTCCGGGTGGACCGCTTTAGACGCCTTCCGGCGTCTCGGAATGACGCGGTACCCCGTGTTCTCACTGCTGGATCGTGTTTGGGAACTCCGGGACAACCTGTCTGCCTACGACGCCTCGTAGGTCGCGTTAGCCGAACTTCTCGACTGCAATCTCCTTACAGCCGACGCGCGACTGAGCCGGGCGCATGGCATCCGCTGTTCGATCACATTGGTGCCCCGCTAGCGATCGGCGTGCGGATAGCCAAGCTTGGCTCCGATGCGTCCACTCATTGTTCCGTTTTCGGTGACCATAGGTCCGGGGCGGCTTGAGGGCCGGTCTCTCGCCGGTTTCCGCTGGGATCAAGGCGGTGTGCTTCAACTACCGCGGTGTGCTTCAACTACCAGGGGTTGGCAGCGGACCTGAAACGGGGCCGGTCGGGCCCGAATAGGGTCCCGCCAGTCCCGAGAGGGGACCCTCACTGGTGGGACCCGCACTGCCGGCTGAGGCGGCCATGATGTTGGTGTTCTCACCGATACGGAAGAAGAGCGCGACCATCTCCATGGATACGCGCATCAGAACCAGATAGATCAGCGTGACGATCGGGACGATGATGATGGCGATTGCTATGTACGCCCCACCCTGGGAGATCAACACGACGAAGAAGCCGACGCCGGTCAGCAGGATCAGGACGACTAGCACGCCATAGATGACGCGCAAGATCTTCAGGGTGATGAACGAGGTGAAGCCGAAGTCGAACAGACTGGCGAAGAAGCCCTTGGCTTCGATTTGAGTATTGGGCATGCGCTTTCTCCTCATGGTTTCGGTGCCGCCCAGCTTCTTGGCTGAGTTCGACGGGGCGGAGGGTTGAAGCGTCGGTCGCGGCTCCAACACCTGCGCCCCAGCGGGTGCCGATGACGCGGGGTGCGGGGGCGGAAGGCTGCTGGCGACCCCGGTGGGTGGAAAACTGCCGCCCGTGGCGGGCGGTTGCACGGGCGCCCCGCACCGGCCGCAGAAAGCCGCACTCGCGGGGAGTTCACGGCCACAGTCAACGCAATAACTCATGTAGCGCTCCAGCCATCTTGGGTAGAAGCCGAAAGACCACGCTAATTCTTTGGATTGTGGCATGAGGCGCCACGTCGGGTCCACCCTTAAACGAATGAAAGATTAGGGGATCCCATCGGATGAAATGGCAGGCGACGGCGCCTCATGACGACGGATTCGAGCGTTACAATCGCACGCTGGCGGCGGGGCACGGGAACCCGGGCTGTCTGTTTCGACGCTGGCATCACCTTGGCTCGCCGTGCCGGTGTGTTCCGCCACTGGTCCAAGGACATGACCAGCTGGGCCCCCTTGGCCGCCAGCGTCAACTGCCCGAGCAGTTCGCGGCCGAGCTGCTGAACAAAGTTGTTGTTGTTGCAGTCACCAGAAGTCCGCGCCAACGCCCGGGTCCGAGGACTGGTCAGCAGTGCCGTCGGTGCCGGGCCGGCTGCGTCGCCGCAGCCCCCGCATCCTCCCGCCACCTGAGTCCCAAAACCAAGCGACTTCTCGGCGCGGCGGCCATCGTGGTTGTGGTGCTGCTGGCTGCCCTGGACTGGTCGGCGTGAAGGTTCTCGACTCGATCGTCTTCACGCCCGCGGCGCAGGCCTCGACCTACTGGCCCGTGGTGACGCCGCGGGCGCGTTGCAGACCGGACCCCCTTTAGCTGGCCCGACCCTCATCGACGCTGCGCTGCGCTGCGCGTGCAGGAAACCCAGGCGCCGATGACCAATATCTCGACCGGAGCTTCCACCGTCGTGGGCGGCCAGACCTCCGTCGCGGTGAGCTATGACCTTGGGGGGCGCCCCGTGCACACCACATTGACGCTGGTCCGAGACGGTTCCACCTACGGGGTCTTCGACCACTGGAAGCTGACGGCCACCACTGCGCAAGTCAACGTCACCTTCGCTGGCGGGGTGTCACAGGCGACGCTGAATGGGGCCGGGATCAGCGGGCAAACCGGAACCGTCACTCTTAGCGTTCTGCCCGCGCCCTGGTCTTCGGGTCTGCGGGCAGCAGCGCCACCAGCGCATACGAGACGGTCGCGCCCAGCCCAGGCTCAGACACCGTCGCCGACAGTCCCGGCGCGCAGGCAACCGTGCAGTTGCAGCTGAGCCTCGCTCCCGCGGGCAACGCCGCCGTCCTGGCGGCCGTGGAGACAGGCGTTCACGGCCTGCGCGGGGCAAGCGGTCCTAGCACCGACCGGCTGCCCGATGAGTGATTACGCTTTCTTCACCGGTGTGACCGGCATGCACTGGGCGGTGCTGACCTCGCCCAGTAAGGGTGGTTCTCAGGTGTCCTTGGACGACGACGAGACCGTAGCGGTGTCCGGAAATTACGACGCGTCGGTGTCCTACTCGTACCAAGACCCGGTCACGGGCGGCCCCGCCAGACTGATGACAGGCCCGGCACCTACAACGCCACCGTCTCCTCACCAGCTCCACGCCGTCCGTCGCCTGGCAGTGACAGTTACGACGCCGGGCCAGGTCGACTCAACTCGGTCAGGCCCCTGTAGCGGCTCGACTGGGTTAAACCGTGTTGGGTCCGCGCATTACGCCAAGGCCAACTTTTGAGACGGTCGCATCAACTCCACGCTCCCGGTACCCAGGCGTTATGCGCACAGTCTTGTCCCAGAGCAACCGCAGCGGCGCCCTTGTCTGACAGCTTGATGTACTGAGCAGTTGGGCCGCAGCCCTGCGGGCATCGCTGTCCGATGCACGCTCGCGGTCGGCGGATTCAGCACAGCACCCATCACGGATCGATGGTCCTTCATTCAGTCTGGCTTTGGCGGCGATAATCGGTCGTACCGAGGCTTGCATTGTGGTGGTCCGCAGCGTCTGTTCGAAACCATCACCGAAGGATTTTGAAGGCCGCCGGAACGTCCAGGCTGTCTGAACTGGGAGGGGTGCTTTGGGCCGAAGTGCTCGCACTCGCCGTAAAGAAGTCACCAGGAGAGACAGCCGGAAGTTGGGCTCCTTGTGATCTGCTCCCGGCAGGGCTTGGTGCGCCACAAGCGCTGCAACCGATGCGCAACAAAAGCATCAGCAGCAACACGATTCGCGTGTCTCCACGCCCGCTCATGACATTTTCGCGTCAGGCTGGCTCAACCGCGTTTGCCTCCGTTGAGGCTCTCGGTCGTGCTTGTCTTTGATGGACACCTCGCCGTGACCCAATCGATCCGACCATCGGGTCGCTTGACGACACCTGCACCTTTGGTCACGTCCCGACACTCCTGCCAGGTCTCTAGAGGAAGCTGGCCCACGGTTGTAGCCTTTGCGTGAAGAGGGCCGTTGTGGTGATAGCGGTTTCCTGACTCGTGTCGCAAACCGCCCACGCGGTAGCACCGGGCTGGATGGGGAGCAGGTCATGGCGCAGACGGTTTGGTGCACGCAGTGCGGCGCTGTGGTCCCCTCGACGGATCGATTCTGCCTTCAATGCGGCGCGGAAAATGTCGAATTCGATGACACCCAGACCACATTTGACGATACCCAGGCCATATTTGACGAGACCCCGGGCATTCCCGTACCAAGTGGTCGGCCCGACCGCTCACGACGGTCGCTTCTTGTTGCCCTTGTCGTGACGGCAGTCCTGATTGTCGCCGGTGCCGGCTTTGGGATCCACCAGTTGACCTCACCCTCGAATACATCCAAAGCGGTCGGGTTAGCCACGACGCCGGCGAGCCCCCAGCCGACTGTTGCGACCAGCACGCCAGCGACGACGACGACGACCCCTGTCGAGCCCGCACCCACCACTGTGAGGCCGGATCCTCAGGCCCTTGCCCTGGCCACACTTCAGGCCATCCGTGCGGCCGACTTACCCAAGATCGCGTTGACTGGTCAATGGGTTGCGCAGCTGGCATCGAAAAACCCTGGCATCGTCGATCTGAAGCAAACCACCGCGCGAGGTGACCACACCTTTACCGCAGCGGACATCCTGAACGAGTATCGGAAGGCGCGCAGTAATCCCATCTATGGCACCTACGTTGGACTACTGCTCAGCACCGACTATGGCACGCGTCAACTTTATAATGGACAGCCTCTGTGGGTGACTGTTGCCGCCGTCCCCGGATTCTCTTCTGCGAACGCGGTCAAGACATGGTGCGCGCAACAGTTCCCGACGCTGACTGGCTCGGTACTCGATGACTCATGTACGTCAAGGACACTGGACCCACCCGGCTAAGGGGAGCACGAAACACGTCTTTAGAGGCCAACGTCCGCTGGCAGCGCTATGCCGACAACCTGGCAGGGGCGACTGCCCTACGAGAAGAGTCCCCGGGCACGCTTGGCTGACAGCACCCGCAGTGCCGCGGTATCAACCTGGGCCCGAAAGACCGGGTCACCTTGGGCCTTCGAGATCACGGCCGCGATCATCTCCGGAACCACCTTGGGCTCGACGGTCAGGACCAGGTCACCGCCAGCGGAAATAAAGTCCACGGCACGTTCGCCGGGCGACCATCCGCGCACCTGCACCGCCCGGCCAAGATCGTCACTGATGACAAGACCCGTGAAGCTCAGGTCGCCGCGCAGAATGCCGGTGACGATCGTCCGAGAGAACGCGGCCGGAGAGTTCGGATCGAGGAGGCGGTACGTAGCCGTCGACACCATGACGATCGGTGCGCCTGCCCTGATAGCCGCAGCAAAGGGCATCAGATAGGCGTCGTGACGCGAGGTCACGTCATCGGTGACCGCGGAGCTGTTGTCTGGGTTGCCGTTGACACGGCCGAGCCCAGGGAAGTGTTTGATGGTGGGGCTGACGCCCGCATTCTCCATACTTCGTATGAACGCGAGTCCATGTTCGGCAACGTTGGCGGGGTCTTGGCCGAACTGTCGGTCGAAGGCGCCAATGGGCGCGTTGGACATCGCGCCGGAGTCCGGGACTACGTCCAACACCGGGGCCAGGTCAACGTTGACACCGGCGGCGTGAAGCTCGAACCCCCAGGCTTGAGCCTGTGCGCGAAGGGAGTCCACCGGGGTGGCGCCCTGCTGCAAGGCTGACGGGAGACTAGAGAATCCGGGCCCACCCAGCACCTGGACCATGCCACCTTCCTGGTCGGTAGCGATGAGAAGCGGCAACCCGACTGACGAGGTTGAGCGCGCCTCCGACTGCAGAACCGCGGTGGTGTGAGCGGTCGCCTCGACACCGAGGGAACTGCGTCCGGTCAGGACGACGGAGCCGACGTGGAACTGGCGGAGCAGGGGAAGGGTCTGTCGCCCGTCGCCCGCCGCGGGAGCGCCAACCATGAACAGCTGACCGACACGTTCTGCCAAGCTCATGCGAGCAAGCAACAACGCGGTAGTGCTGGGCGAGGCTGGAACGGATTCGGGAATCCGATTCGGCGCCCTTGACGCGATCGGCGCGCGCGAAGTAGGTGGCGCAGCCGGTACAGCCGCTGGTGACGACGCGCTTGGTGAATGCTGAACAGGGGACGGCATGCGGCCTCCGGGTCCTGAGCAGGCAGAGCCGAGCACGACCACCAAGGTGAAAACACCGAACAATCCAACCTTCAAAGCACACCACCTCTGCGTCGGCAGCTTGGAGTCGTGCCAAAGGACAATGGTCTGGGCGTTTCACCGCGCATACGGACGCAGCAACGACCGGATGGCACCGCTATTCGCTAGTCGCACAGCCCGCACGGCTACGTCCTGTTCCGACTTTAAACGAACAATCCACCATGTCGCGCGTTCGCTGTTCATCAACCCGCTCACGCTGCGGCTGCTTACGTCTTCCTCGACAGCTCGGGCCGGCGCAGGCTCGGGTGAGGTACCGGGGGCAGACCTCTTCACGCGCGGGTTCGCATCCCCAGGACGGGTTCAAGGCAAGGGCTCTGGCGTGGGACGGCGCCTGGCGCGATCGCTTGCAGGCGCGGCAGCCCCGCGCAGCGGGCATCATGCTGCATCCGACGGTAAGGGGATTCCCGTCGCACGCCCACGCGGTAGCTCGCCGTCAGTGCTGGCAGATGCCGGGCTGGCCAGTCTAGTACCAGTGCCAGGTCGCCAGCATGCTGTGGAAGTCGGGCAGCCAACGCTCATGGCTGCCGTCCTGCGGTGTTCCGCCGACCGTGCCGTACCAGAGAGCGAACAGCCCCCCATCATGGACGACAGCGCCGTAGGTTCGATCGAAAACACCCTCGGCGGTGGGTTTCGCGGCGCGCGCCAGCACCGCGGGATCACCGTCCAGCCTGACCATGGAGAGGACTCCCGGTGGGCTGAGCCCTTCGACGAGAAGGGCGGCGAGCGACTCAGGATCGGTTTGCGCCAGGTGCGCCGACGCGGGGCCGCAGTCAATCACCAGCACCTGAACCTCCCACCGGCCCGCGTCCAGGCCAACTCCGCAGCGCAACAGATCAGGGGTAAACGACCGCGCGAAGTCCGCAAACGCGTCACGAGGGAAATAATCCCAGCCTTGGGGAAATGCGAAGGTGAACCGAGGGTCCTGCTGACACCAGCCCCCGATAGCGGGGGGGTGTGGTAGGTCCATCGGGGTCGGGGGTTGCCACGTCCTTCCCCGCGAAAGGTCGCCAATCCAGCCGGCGATCTCCTGGTCGGCGGACGTCTGCAACCAGATCGGCCCCCTGCCCACAACCTCAAGCCAGACGCCGTGAGCCTCCCGCCCCCACCGGCGAACCAGCCTGTACGGGATCTGGAGGTCGACCCAGCTCGAGCCGCCTGCTCGCAGCTGCACGCCGCCCGCCTGGGATCCCGTCATCACGTGCAGGCCAAGACCGTCACCGGTCAGCACGACCTCGCCGCTGGCAGGGACGGAGACCTCCCGGCCCTGCAGGCTGCGGGCCTTCGCACGCCCATGCATGGCCATGGCCGCGATCCCCACCATCGACCATGCCACCACGGACGGGGAACCAAGCACCACGAGTCGGCGCTGCCCGCTCGTGACGTTCTCCAGTGTGAAGGGCAGATACGTCTGAACGTTGCAGCGATAGCGCACCACCTGGTCGGAAACCGCGCCGGGTGGCTGTGCTGGTCCTGGTGATACGTCCTGCTGCTGGGCCGGCGGTGCTGCGGCCGACGGTACCGCGGACGGGTAACCGCCCTGCTCCTGCACGTTCTCCAGCATCGCGTCGAAGTCGCGCAGCCAAGCTGGTGCATCCGCAGCGGGAGCCGAGGCTACGAAATAGTATGCCGTTCTCGGATGCGACCACCATGCCTCAGCGAAGATGAACTCCTCGCCATCGAGGTGACAGGAGTACGTCAGACGAACTCCTGGGCAGCCACAGATTCGGAGCAGTTTTGGTTCCCCGGTGAGTTCGCCCAACACGCGGCGCCCCTGAGACCACCGCACAGGGTCGTCCAGCACGAAGCGGCCCAACGTCTGGCCACCGAACAGTCTCAGCTGAACGTGCCACGACTGCCCCCGATCGGACGGACGCTGGAGCGCCGCGACGATTCTCGTGTCCTGCAGCACAGGCGCATCCGGGGGGATCCTTCGTTCGGCCGGCAGAAAGGCGAATTGGTCGGCCGGCACGTCCGACCAGCCCTCGGGAACACCGAACGTCAGGGGAGGCCAGGCCTGCTGGTTCCAGCGGTCGACACGGACCCGCTGGCCGAACTCCGTGCTGGTGCCAGGGATGTCCCACACCTGGGCTTGCTTCGGGCGATCAGCTGACTGTTCCTGCGGGTCGTCCATCGTGCCCTCCTTCGACGATGGCAAGTCCGCTTTGGGCCTGGATCAGTGTGGCCCGCATGGTGGTCGGACGATCTCCATCACCGAAATCTTCTCCGGCGGCCCGGCCTGGTGTCGAGAGTCTGAAGCATCCGCGTTTCCGCAGCCTGACTGGCGTTTCTGGGCGACCCGGCCGCCGCGGCGCTGGCGGCCTCGAACATCGCCGAGCTGACCCACCCAGATCCGCGGGCCATGCAGGGCGCCGCGCTCTGGACGTGCTGTGCGAGCCGGCCGTTGCCACCGGCACCCTCAACCTGACCACGGCCCTGGACGCGGTCGGAAACGACCCCCTTCTGGGTGGGGCTGCTTGACACTTGGGTGGGGCTGCTTGACACCGCCCGCCGCCCCGGATGCAACGGCCCCCGAGGTTGGGCGCCGACCATCGTGGCAGACGCGTGGTGGTGTGTGCGCACCGCTCTCGAGGCGCGCCGCGCGAACAAGGGCCAGCTGGAGAACGGAGTACGCACTGCCAATGGGGGGAACCATGCAAGTCGCTTCCAGCAGGGCCGCGTCGGTGGCGGCCAGGGCCCGCTCGTACCTGACCCGTGCGGCCAGGACCTGCCTGTGGGCTTTCTTCTTCGCCGGATTGGGGACCAGCCTGGTCGGGTCATCGTCCGTGGTGGCGTACGCGTCGTGGGAGTCGAGGTCGAAGTGCATCCGGGCGTAGCGGAAGTAGTTCTCCTGCCGCCACCGGGAACCCATCCGGTAGATGACCTGTTCGACGGACATCTCGGCCGGGGTAGTCAGGATGTGGATCTGGCGGGTGCTGTCCTGCCCACGGGTTTGCCTGCCAGTCTTGTTGTTCGCCACGGTCAGGCTCACCTGCCGCATCGTGAACACTTCACCGGTCTCGCCGACTGGTAGGTCCACGGTGGTGTCGCCGACCAGCCACTGATGGGTGCGCCCTGGTTGGTCGACATACGTCAGGTTGGTGAACAGGTCGGGGTCGACGTCCTCGGCCGAGCCCTTACGCCAGGTCAGCACGTCAAAACCTTGGGCGTGCATGTGCGCGAACAACGCCGGTGACCAGCCGCCGCGGTCGAACCCGACCAGGACCCGGCGGGTGTCGCCGACGGCCGCCGCAGGTCGGGTAGCAGCCGGCGTAGCTCCATCGCTAGGGACGCCCCGGGTTCGGCCATGACGACCAGCACCGGGTCCCCTGATGCGTCACTGACCCAGGTCTAAACGGTTGCCGGGGGCGGGGAACTTCAACCGGGAAAGGTGGGTTTTGGCGATCTTGGCCCCGCCTTGATAGGCGCGGACGTGCCCGTCGACGTAGAACACCGGCACCAGGTCCGGGTTGCTCGTGTCCAGGCGGGCGACGTGCGCTGCGGCTATCGCTGCGAGCAGCTCGCCAGCCCGCCCTGTGGCGGCAAGGGTGGTGATCTTGCGGCGGATCGTCTTGACTTCGGGGCCCCGGTCCAACCCGAGCACCCTGTCCGCAACTGCTCGACCAGGGCCAGGTTGCGCGTCAGGTTCCCACCCTGGAACCGCGGTTGGTGCGCCCGCATTTCGCCGCTGGCCAACGCGCGGTCGGCCGACCAGGCGCTGCTGAGCAGCCCGCGGGACAGCACGCCGTACGCGGTGACGCCGATGCCCAGCTCCCGGCAGGTGGGCAGGATCTCGTCCTCGATCCCGCGGGAGACCAGTGAGTACTCGATCTGCACGTCGCTGATCGGGTGAACGGCGTTCGCGTCGGATGGTGTCGGCGCTGACCTCGGACAGTCCGATATGCCGGACGTGGCCGGCCTACACCAGCTCGGCGATCGCGCCCACGGTGTCCTCGATGGGAACCTCCGGGTCGGGCCGGGCCGGTCGGTAGATGTCGACGTGATCGGTGCCGAGCCGAGTCAGGGTGCAGGCCAGGGCCGTCTTCACCGCGGCCGGACGGCCGTCGACGCCCAGAAAGCCACCGTCCCCAGCACGCTGGGCCCCGAACTTGACGCTGATCGCCGCCTTCCCGGTCCTGGCCGCGCAGGGCCTGACCGATCAGCAGCTCGTTGTGACCCATCCCATAGAAGTCAGCGGTGTCCAGCAGGGTGACACCGGCGTCGAGGGCGGCGTGGATAGTGGCGACGCTTTCGCTCTCGTCAGCAGGACCGTAGGTTCCCGACATTCCACCGCAGCCGGCCCGATGGCAGAGACATGAGGCCCGGTGGAGCCGAGGTGCCGAACGCGCATGAGGGTTTCCTTCCGTCGGATGACAAGAAGTTTGCAGTATCGGCTGCCAGATTCGACTTCTGTCAGACAGGTGCGGCCGGTCGACCCCGTCGTCTGTGCCGTCGACCGTCCCGATAGCGGAACCCCGTACGAGAACGCCGCAGGTCAGCAGCCGTGTCCTTGCATGATCGTCCCGTAGGACCTGTCCGGTGACGATTCCCGTGAGGGCGCGTCTTACGGCACACCGCAAGTCAGCCTGCTGGGCGCTTCGTCGACTGGATGGTCCAACGACAAACTTGCGCTGTCAGTCGAGAGGTCTCCGCTCGAAAAGGACCGACACTACCGACGACCAATCGCGATGGTGTCAGCTTCCACAGCGATTACATACCCCCACCCCCAACGTCCCCGCAGGTCAGCGCTCGCAGAGTCCGGCCAGCACGGTGGCGTGGACCCGAACTTCCGGGCGTATTCCGGGCGGACTCAGCGCCACCCGATTCGGTTTACGCGTTTCCGCAGGTCACAGGCCTGCGACCCAAAGTCCTGAGGACCGCCAAAAAGGCGCCGTTTCGATACCCCCATCGGGTATACGAAGAGGGCCTCGGAACCGCGTTTCCGCAGGTCAGAGGCCCTCTCGCGCACGTGGTGGCAGGTGAAGGATTCGAACCTTCGAAGCTTTCGCGATGGATTTACAGACCACAGGCACCAAGCCTGTGACCAGCGGAAATGCCGATCCTGCCGACAACTTTCGTGCGTATTCCCCACAGACGGCCGACGACCACCGGCTACAGCCGGACACCCCGGGGAGCACTTCGCGTTACGCGGCGCGACACGATGTCACCCGACCGCCACCCAGTCACCGACCTGACCGTCGTCTACAGCTGAGCGGGGGACGATCGCCCCTGCGATACCCGGCCAACTCGACCGACGCGACCAGGTCGGTGCCCTGCGGCCCCGACCTCGACGCGGTCATGGCGTCGGTTCGCCAGTTTCTCGGCGCCGGTTAGGATACCTGTACTTCCACCAGATCGGCCCCGATCAGGACGGCTTCTTCCGGTTCTGGAACGAACAGCTGCAACCCGCCCTCGCCGACCTGTCCAGCGAGCACCTGGCGACCTGAGAAGAGGAGACGGCATGCCGCAACGAGCATGGAGCGACAGGCGAGAGCGCCAGTACGACCACATCAAGGAGGGCCTTGTCGAGCGGGGCGAGGACGAGGACACCGCCGAGGAGATCGCAGCGCGTACCGTCAACAAAGAACGGGCCCGCGCCGGGGAGGCGGAAGAGACGAGTCGCACATCGACCGAAGACATCTCCTCGGGGCGCCGGGGCGGTCTGCGGTCGCATCGCGGACCGAGCGGACGCACACGGGACCAGCTCTACAACGAGGCCCGCGAGAAGAACATCAAGGGCCGCTCGAAGATGACCAAGGCCGAGCTCGAGCGGGCCGTGGGTCGCTGACGCGGTGGCGGCCCGCAAGCAGGTGCAGGCCGCGAAGCGCAACATGAAGAAGGCCAGCGCCGGCGCCCAACGCGCCGGGAACTCAGCCATAGGCTCGAGGACGGCTTCCTTGGAAGGACACCGATGAGAAGGGATCATTCGATGACCACACCCCCCGTGGAGTTGCAACACCCGGTGCCTCCGGGTCCCGGTCCCGACCCAGTGCCTCCGGTGCCTCCGGTGCCTCCGGGTCCCGGTCCCGACCCGGGCCCGCCGGTGCCGCCGGTGCCTCCGGTGCCTCCGGTGCCTCCGGGTCCCGGTCCCGACCCGGGCCCGCCGGTGCCGCCGGTGCCTCCGGTGCCTCCGGGTCCCGGTCCCGACCCGGGCCCGCCGGTGCCTCCGGTGCCGCCGGGCCCGGGACCCGTTCCCGGAGAACCGCAACCACCGGCGCCCATCCCACCGGTACCGGGTCCGGGCCCCGACCCGTTGCCGCCGTACCCCACGCCACCGCAACCCGCCCCATCCCCCAGATAACTGGGGAGGCCGCCGGGGGCTCGAACGACCATCGGAAGGTCTGCAAAACCAGCACATCCGCGCGCCCAAGCCGGTCCATCACGACCGCGCCTGCAACGGTTCACGCGAACGGCAGCAAGCAGGACGGGCTGCCGCTGGCCGAGACCGTGGGGGCCACAACGATGAGGACCTCGACCGGATGGCTCTCGGGCCGGTCGAGGAAGTTCCATGGGCCCCATGTGCTGGTGGTCATCGCTGCTCCTTCGTCGAAATCGCCGGAGTTATGACTGGTACCCGGGCCCGCACGGGTCAAACATCCTCCCGTCCCGCACCGTGCGTGAGCAGCTCGCCGGCGGCATCACCGGCCCGGCGGCGGTCACGACGCGCCGCGGTCACCGTGGCAGGGGAACGCCAATCGGCTGGGGTTGCACGGTTGGTCGGAACGAGGCATGGTCGAGGGCGGTCCCGGCGGCCACGTTCGCGTGGTTGTGCCGGGATCACCAGTGCGGCCGCGGGGTCCCCAGACCGCAGGCAGCGCAGGAGGCACCCGTGGCAGAACCGGGCGACGTGATCCAACCAGCTGTTGACCAGTTCCGGCAGGGAGATTCGCACCACGCGGTGGTCGACCTGGCGGGTGTTTCGGCCAGCGAGGTGACGCTTCGGATCGACGACCGGGACGCCGTCATCCAGGCCGATCGCCCGACCATGACGGCGTCGGCAGACGACATCATCCTCGCCGAGCGTCCGAGTGGCCGCTTCGAACGCCGACTCCGGCTACCCCCCGACGTGGACCTTTCCACGCTCACAGCGGACTGCACCGACGACGTCCTTCACCTCGCGGTAGGTGTCGTGAACACTGACGGGTCACCGGCCGGGGACCAACGACCGGTCGACGTCGGCAGCGGACAGCGACTGGCCTCCGTGCACGCCAGCGAGAAGAAGACCTGAAACGAAAGCCGTCAGCGTGACTGGTGTCCGGATGGCCCCGCGAGCCGCGTCGCGGTGGACACGTTCCCGGAAGGGATATGGCGACTTACGGGAACGACAGTGGACCGTCACCGCGTGTGACCTTCAGCGATAAGTGGCGCAGTTCTCACAGCGCACCGCGTAGCTCTGCGGGCGCGGGGATCTGGGCAAGGCCTCCCGATGATGGCAGCCGGTTCTCGGACCGTGCCGTCCGGGCCGCCCGTCGGCGGCGCTGCCGGGGACACGCGCCGGGTGCGAGCGGCAGACCCGCTCGATGAACGGTGCGACCTTCACCGTCTGCAGTTCAGGGTCGAAGGCTGGGCTGTGCGCACCAGCCCGTACGCCGACACCACTGCGACACGTTTGGGTCGCCACGGCGAGGTAGCCGGTTGATGTGAGGGCGGCGCACCCGGGCGGCCGGGTTGTGGGTTCACGGATCGCCTATGATCGCCTGAGAGCCTCAGGGTGACCGGCCGGCACCATGCAAGGCCGGGATGTTTGCAGTGGGAGGTCTCGGAGCCCAGGCGGTACCCGGTCCGTGATCCGGTTACTTGAGGGTCCGGCCCAACCGCGTTCCACCGTCCCGTTTCGCCCGACGGTGCGGCGTAAGCGTCAACGGTTCGAACGACCGAGAAGGAGCCACGCAATGGCGACGAAAAACACCGCAACGTTGCGCAGGCTGGGCGCTACTGGTCAGACAGTCGCGGACCCCGCTGAGGACATCCGTGGCAGGAGAGTAAAGGACAAGGACGGAGACGACATCGGGAAGGTGGCTGACCTGTTGATCGACGACCAGGACCGCAAGGTGCGTTTCCTGCGAGTGGAGCACGGGGGGATCCTCGGTTTCGGCGCCACCGCATCGTTCATCCCCGTCGACGCCATCAGCCGGATCACCGATGACGACGTCTACATCACCCAGCCCCGCCAGCATGTGGCTGACGCACCCGGCTACGACCCTGACCTCGAGGACGAGATGGACTACTACGGCAATATCTACGGTTACTACGGTTACATGCCGTTCTGGGGCGGCGGCTACATCTACCCGACCTATCCCCACTACCGGTAGCTTGCCCGGGCATCGTCGGCGGACCAAGTCCATCGCGTGACGCCAGGCTCAACGTCGCGCTGCTGTCGATGCACCTTCGGATCGAACACCGCGTCTCAGACCCCGAAGCCGCCCGCAGCACCCTCGTCATCGGCGCCACATAACCCCGAAAGAAGACCACCACTTACGGCCGAAGGTCACAGGCATGCTCCCGGCGTCAGTCCGCAGTCCGCGCCGGCCGTATTTGGAGACAGTGCCCCTTGAGACCGCTGTTCGAGTGAGTATCTGCTTGCCTCCGGCGCTATTGTTCGCACACGTGTCCTGCATCTCTGCTTGAGTGCAGTTGAGCTCAGCCGCCGATCAAGTCCTTCAGGGGATGAGGGTCGGTACCGACGGCTTGTTGAAGGAGTCGGTAGAAGAGCATTCCTCGGGCG